>Ga0180431_10010437_pt1 | contig 10314 bp, 7 predicted proteins | sample SS_ome_11_FD_132459 | JGI IMG/M metagenome (GOLD analysis project Ga0180431, IMG submission 132459) | Hypersaline lake sediment archaeal communities from the Salton Sea, California, USA - SS_1_MS_1 metaG | ecosystem: Environmental > Aquatic > Non-marine Saline and Alkaline > Hypersaline >... | reverse complement strand
ATCGAAGCCGTCGCTCTCCCGCTTCTTTTCGACGGGCTTGGAAGCCCGTCGTACAAATCACTCCTCCACCGGCACCGGGCCGGCGAGGTCGGCGTAGTCGTCCATTACTGTTGTGTCGCCGGTTTGGATTAGCTCGCAGTTGGTGCGGACGACGGGCAGCTCGCGGGTGATGAACCGGCGGGCGACCTTTTTGTTGCCCGAACGGCTCAATCGACGCTCAGCTTCAGTCCCAAAACGCTTGCCAGCCGGTCGGCGGCGGCTATGGGGAAGTGGGATATGGAATAGCGAATGGCGAATGGAGAACGGGGGAATAGCGAATGAAGAATAGCGAATTGAGGAAGTGGAAGTGGGAATTCGGAATTCGACATTCGCTATTCTGAATTCGACCCCCCTGCTCCTCAACTACGCTTGCGGCCCAAAAGGGGTGCGCCACGAGTACCTTTCCCCCCGCGGGCTGTGTTACTGGCGCAGGGGTTTTCTGTCGGAGGGGGTGCGCCACTTACCCCTTTCAACGAAACCCCACGCGCCACGCACCCGGTTGCCGCCCCTTGAGTAGATTATGAACATCAGTATACCATAAATGGTGCCTCCTGTCAATAGGCCAATTCCAAAAACGAGGCTCCGTTTTTCCCGGGGTTTCAGGCGGTCGGTGACACCTTTGCGTGAACGACGGTCTTCCTCGGGAAAGACGCCCAGTGACAGCAATGGACCGAGGCAAATTAGCATTGAAACACGGTTTTGGGAACTACTGAAATTGGAAAATTGGGGGAGCAGCGACGCGGACTCCTACGGGGCGGCGGCGTCGCTGGAGCGGATGATCGCGCCGCTGTCGGCGATTTGATACACGCCCTTTTCGATGCGGCGCAACGACTGACCGTCCGAAGTGATCAGCTCCATGGAGACGGGATCGTCGTCGTTCTCCGTGCGATAGAGGGCCGTTCCCCCCGACCAGGAATTCCCGCCCGTCGTGGCTGCGGGCGCGGAACTGATCGACCGGTTTCTTGATGTATTTTGCCATTGGAAGGGCCTGTTGTTGTTAGGCAACTCGCAAGGAATAACCTACCCGTAGCCACGCTCGCCAGAGCGTGGGATCGCCTGCCGAACGTGGGATCCGCCTGCGTTCTGGCGAACGCAGCTACAATCAGTATTGTGCCATAGCCGTGAGTGAAACACGACTCACGGGTGCTATTCCCGCTCGATGTAGACGTCCTTGATGCCGATGATGGTCTTCTGCAACTTAAACTCGGCGCTGGAGCCGAACCCGACGACGACGGTGTGTTTGCCGCCTTCGGCCGGCGGGATTTTCTTGGACCACTCCATGACGTCGTTGTAGTAGAAGCTGACCGTGTCGTCCTCGAGCTTGACGGCGAGAGACGACCATCCGTCGGTCGCAACAACCTGCTCCCCCAGGCGGGGGTTGTCCTTGGTCCCGTCGTAGATGAGGGTACCCAGGATCACGCCGCGGGCATAGGTGTATCGCACGTCGTCGACGTAGATGTGAATTGTCTGGAACCACTTGGCCTTCATCTTGAAGCCGAATTCGAGCGAGTTGGTCCGATAGGGTTTGAGGGTTTGGGGGTTGTTTTCGGGCTTTTTGATGTCGGTCACGTGGCCCTGGATCTCGTTTCCGGCGATTCCCCATTTTGGCGGTCTGAGGCCGAAGGTTTTGGCGACCGCCTGGAGCGAGTAGAAGTTCCGTTTTGGCTTGGCGTCGGGCTTTCGGTCCGTTGCGGCGTGGCGGGGTTCTTCGGACGGGGGCTGGTCGAGCCTGGCAATTTGCTTCAGCCGCATTTCGGCCCTGGCCCGGTCGAGTCCGCCCGGCAGGGCGTTCTTGGCCTGTTCGTACCAGTATCCGGCGCGGTCGGCCAGGGGTATCTTGTCCGGGAGTTTCTTCGTCTCGGCGAGTTTCCACCAGGCGTCGGCCATTTTGAGCTGGTCGGCGGGGGTTATTTTGGGTCCGGCCAGTTCCATTTTGGCGGCGTTTGCCAGATCGGGGTCGCTCCCCTTGACCAGGTGCGGCAGTCCTCGGTCCCAGTCGGCCTCGTGGAAGCAGAGCCAGCGTCCCACGGTCAGATTGGCGTGGGCGTCGTTGGGATTGACGGCGAGCAGTTCCTGCGCCTGCCGGATGCCCTTCCACTCGTCGTAGATTATTTTGAGTTCTTGGCGTCGGTCGAAGGTTTCTTTGCGGAATTGCTTGCCGGCGGGCCGCTGGGAGGCGGCGTAGGCCAGGTCGGCGGCCCGCATGGCCACGTCGAGCCGCCCCGCGCCCAAGGCCTGCTCGATGACGCGAAGCGAGGCCTCGACCAACTGCTCGATTCGCGGGGTGTCGGTCGCGCCGGCGGCAAACTTCGAGAGCATGTTCGCCTTGCCCGTCAGGGGATCGAGCCGGTACTCGGCCGCAATCGTATCGACCGTATCGAGCATCATGGCGGCGTCGCCGCCGACGGCGGCCATCTCCATCGCCTTGCGCAGCACGACAAAACGCTCGTCGGGATTCCCGCGCGAGCCGTCGGCCAATTCGAGCAGCTTACGGGCAACGCCGAGGTTCTGTTGCGGCGTCGCCGCGCCGGAGAAGTTGAACAGATCGTCGAGCTTCGCAAGGATCGGTTGCTGCACGGCGGCGGCGGGGATGGGACGTTTCGCCGGCGGCGGGTCTCCGGCCGGCAGCGGCGGGTCTCCGGCCGGCGGGGTCGGGTTGACGGGCTCGACCTGTTCAAAGATAACGGGCGGTTCTACGTTCGGCGGTCGTTGTGCGATCGGTTCGTCGGGCTCGGGGCGCGGTTCCGGCGGTTCGGCATCCGGCAGTCGAGGGTTGCCCCACGGCCCGTCCCAGTCGCCCGGCCTGTTTGGGTCGGCCGCTTCCGTTGTGCTCGTGCGGGTGCCGGCCGATTCGTTGTCCGGGGGACTTTTGGGGAGAATCGGCGGAGGGGGAGGAGGCGCCGGCGGGACGTCCGCGTCCGGACCTTCAGCGACCTTGGGCGGGGGTTCCTCGTTTCGGCCCAGAGTGCTTGCCAAGACGATGATCCCCACGATCACCAAGACCCCGGCCGCGGCAGAGCCGACAATCAACGGCAACTTCGTCGTGGGTTTTTTCTCGGACTTGCGCGACGGTGCGGAGACATCGATCGCGGGAACGACGGGGACCGGTTCCGGTTCTGCAACTTCAGGTTCGAGTTCCGCACGCAGTTGCTTGTCGTACTTGGCCTTTCTTTCCGGCTTGAGCAGGCACAGCTTGGCGGCGGCCACCTCGTTCAGCAGTGCCTGGGAGTGCTCGGCCCGCTTGCCGGTCTGAAAGGTCCGCAGATGGGCCATCCGCTGGTCGGCCGCGTTTTCGATTGCGTCGGCATTATCCTCGAACGGCTGGACCCCGAGCAGCCGGTAGTGATTCGGCGGCTGCTCTTCCGGCCGAATGCCGAGCCAGGAATGGTACGGATCGAACGGCTTGGCCATGATTTACTCCCCCAATATGGAGTATATAATCGCCTATTGTAAGGAAAATTGCAAGAGGCCATTTCCGGGAAATCGCCGGAACTGCCGGCGCAAGGGGTCCCTTGTTGGGTATTCGCACGGGACCGTGCTTTCTTGACTTTTTGCTGCCATTGTTAACAATGATCGCAGGCCGAGAACAGGTGTTTCCATGAGTGGTCGAGAAAAGCCTTACCTGGTGCGACGAGCCCTTCTTGCCGCCACGCTGGCGACGGCGCTGCGCGGGGGCATGGCGGCCGGTTCCGATTGGCCGACGTATCGGCACGACAACGCCCGAAGCGGCATGACCGGGGATTGCCTCTCGCCGCCGCTTTCGTTGCGTTGGGTGTATGCGGCCCGTCACAAACCGAAGCCCGCGTGGCCGCCGCCGGCGAAGCAGGATTTCTGGCACAATAAGACGAATCTGCCGGCCCTGTGTACGTTCGATCGGGCGTACCACGTCGTCTCGGCTGACGGGCGTGTCTACTTCGGCACCTCGGCCGACGATCGGCTGGTCTGCCTCGATGCAAAGACGGGGCGGCCGCTCTGGACATTTTTTGCCGAAGGACCCATCCGGCTTGCGCCGGCGATCGACGCCGGGCGGGTCTACTTCGGCTCCGACGACGGCCACGCGTATTGTCTTGACGCGGCCGACGGCCGGCTGATCTGGAAGCACAATGCCGCGGGCAGCGAGCGCCGGATCCCCGGCAACGGGCGGATTATTTCCGAACGCCCGGTCCGCTCGGGCGTCATGGTCCACGACGGAAAGGCGCGACTGACGGCAGGGCTGTTTCCCACCCAGGGCGTATTCGAGGTCGTGCTCGACGCCGAAACCGGCAAGCTGCTCGCCCGCACCAAGATCAACATCTCGCCGCAAGGCTACATGGAGCTGCACGGCAACGAGTTTCGCATCCCAACCGGCCGCATGCCAGTAAAGAAATTCGCCAAGGCCAAACGCCGTGGTGAAACACCGACCGGTTCGCTCGGCGAACCGCCGGCAAAATATCCCTATGCCTTCATCAGTGCCGGCGACGTGCGATTCGCAGGCGGCGACAATGAAGTCGCAGCTTTTGAACCCGGTAAGAGCGAACCGCTCTGGAAGGCCCCGATCGAGGGCCGGGCCTATTCGCTGGCCGTCGCCGACGGGCGCCTGTTTGTCAGCACGGACGAAGGGAAGATCTACTGCTTCGGCAAACCGACCGGCGCGGAACCGTCCAAACCACCGACCATCACACCACCGACGGAACCATTCGCCTATCCCAACGACAAGTTGAAGAGGCTTTACACTTCGGCGGCAGAATCGATCCTCAAGCAGACGAAGCTCACAAGAGGATACTGCCTGGTCTTGGACGCCGAGGAAGGCCGTCTGGTGTATGAGCTTGCCCGGCAAAGCGAGTTGCAGGTGATCGGGTTCGAGGACGACGCAGCGAAGGTGGCGGCCGCCCGGCGTTCGCTCGACCGGGCCGGGCTCTACGGTCGCGTCGTGATCCACCATGGCTCGCTCAATAAATTGCCGTACAAGTTGCCGTACGGTGATTGGCTTTTCAATCTGGTGATGGCCGACGGGCCGATGTTCTCGGACAGGATGTCGAACCGTTCCGACAGCATATGGCGAGTCTTGGCTCCCGGGGGTACGGCTTGGGTCCAAAACATTCGCGCACCCGATGCTCCGGAACGAGACCCCTGGCGGCTGTTCTGGACGACGTTCCGCGATTCCAGTCAGTGGACCCATACTTACGCGAACGCGGCCAACACGGCCTGTAGCGGCGCCCGGTGGGGCGGCGACCGGCTGGCGCTGCAATGGTTCGGGCGGCCGGGGCCGGAGAAGATGATCGACCGCCACCACCGGACCTTCCCGCCGCTTTTCTGCCACGGACTTCTCTTTGTGCCCGGCAACGAGCGTGTCTTTGCGGTTTGCGCCTACAACGGCACGCCCCTTTGGGACCGAGAGGTCCCCGGCTTCCGCCGAGTCGGGGCCGCGAGCGATTGCGGAAACATGGTCGCCACCTATGACGTGCTCTACCTGGCCGTGAAAGACCGCTGCCTGGGGCTCGACGCCCGCACCGGCGAAGAGGAATCGTCCTTCCCGGTTCCCGGCGCCGACAAGCAACCGCTCGACTGGGGCTACCTCGCCAACGTCGGACACCAACTCTTCGGCAGCGCGACTGCGCCGGGAGCGTCGCGGAGCGGCCATTCCCGCGAGGCCATCAAGGGCACCTACTACGACTTCACGCCGGTGGTCACCAGCCGGTCGCTCTTCTGTCTCGATCGGCGGTCCGGCAAGCTGATCTGGCAGTACGACAAGCCCCCGGGCGCCATCGTCAACACGACCATCACCATCGGCGGCGGCCGGATGTACTTTGTCGAGAGCGCCGATGCCGAAACGCTCAAGTCGCCCGACGGCCGCCTGAAACTCGCCGATCTGTTTGCCAAGGGGGCCAACCTTGTTGCCATGGACATCGCCACGGGCAAAGTCGCATGGGCGCGCCCGATTGATCTGGCCGCGTTGCAGCACCGCGTGTTTGGAGCGTACGCAGACGAGAAGCTCTTGATTACCGGTTCGCGGAACCAGGACGGCAAAGTCTGGTACGATCTGCACGCCTTTGACGCAATCACGGGCAAGTCCCTCTGGCGGCAATCGAAACCGAGCGGCAAAGGGACCGGTGGATCGCACGGCGAACAGGACCAGCGGCCGGTGATCGTCGGCAATACGGTCTACCTGGAACCGCACGCCTGGAAATTGGACACGGGCGAGCCGGTCGAGGACTGGAAATTCGGCGGACGGCGCGGCTGCGGCATCGTCTCGGCGTCCGAGCAGGCACTCTTCTTCCGTGCCGGCAACCCGACCGCCATGAATCTCAAGACCCGCAAGCGGACCAAAATCACCGCGGTCAGCCGGCCCGGCTGTTGGATTAACATCATCCCCGCCGGGGGCCTGTTGCTGATCCCCGAGGCCAGTTCCGGTTGCACGTGCGGCTATCCCGTGCAGGCCTCCATGGCGTTTATCCCCGCACCGGAGCGGGAAGAAGACGATGGTCCGTAGTCGGCCGCTACAACGCCGGTGCGGTTCCCGAAGATTCCTTGTCGGGTTTTGTCCATTATGTTACATTATATTAGAGGGGGGCACCCTTTCTGGCATTAGGGAGAGGACTCATGAGCAGCAGGATTGTACTATTTCTGTGTGGCGTGGTGGTGGGCCTTCCAATGGCCCTGGGGCAAGAGGCGATCCCCACGCCAAGGCCCGTCGAGCCCCCGGCCCCTGGCGGACGGGAATACCGCCCCAATGAAAAATACACACCGCTGGATGCCGGACAGGATGCGTACAAGCGGGGCGAGGAGGAACGGCGCTGGGCCGTCGACCGCCAGCTTCAGGTCCAACAGAACATCCGCGACTACAACACGTGGCGATACTACAACTGGGGAGTCCCCTATTTCAGCCCCTACAGCTCACCATACGTGCCCCCGCGTATCGGGCGGCGGATTCGGCGCCGGGTTGCCGCGTGGGAACGGCCTTGGCCGTCGCCGGTGAGTCCGGACGCGATCTACGGGTACAACTACATTCCGTTCACGAAACAGCCGATCGGACACGAGAAGATCTGGACGGGCCCGAACAGCTACATCTACAAGCCGCGCTACACGCCTCCGGACCGGCCGCCGGCGACGATCGGCGAGCCGCCGGAACCGCCGGTGACCCAACCGACCCCCGCGGCCGGGCCGCACGCCGCCGGTTCGGAAAACGTCTTACCGCCGCCGACCTACAATCCGGCAAGCCGCCCCCAGCCGCCAGGACCGCGGGAATTCTAGTTGGTTAGTATTGCTACGGTCGCCAGAGCGTGGGAATTCCACACTCTGGCGAGCGTAGCTACCCCACTTCCCACTTAGAAGACATACCGGTTCACCACGTTCTCAAACAGCTCCTGTCGGCCGCTGGTGTTGGGGGTGGCGTCGCCTTTTTGCAGCATGTACTTTTCGAGCGATTTGAAGTCTTGCTCGCCGGCTTCGATCTCGGCCCCGATGCCGGTGTCCCAACTAGCGTAGCGGTCCTTGACCATGCCGGCCAACACGCCGTCGGCCCGCATGGCTGCGGCAATCTTCAGGCCCTTGGCAAAGGCGTCCATCCCGCCGATGTGGGCGTGGAACAGATCGACCGGCTCGAAGCTCTCGCGGCGCACCTTGGCATCGAAGTTCAAACCACCGGTCGTGAAACCGCCGTACTTCATGATGATCAGCATAATCTTCGTCGTGAGATACACATCGGTCGGGAACTGGTCGGTGTCCCAACCCAAGAGCAGGTCACCCGTGTTGGCATCGACCGAGCCCAAAAAGCCCTGCGAGCCGGCGTAGTCCAACTCGTGCTCGACGGTGTGTCCGGCCAGCGTGGCGTGGTTCGTCTCGATGTTCATCTTGACGTGGTCCCCCAAGCCGTTCGCCCGGAGGAAGTTGATGCACGCGGCGGAGTCGAAGTCGTACTGGTGCTTAGTCGGCTCTTTGGGCTTCGGCTCGAAGTAGAACTGGCCGTCGAAGCCGATCTCCTTGGCGTAGTCGACGGCCATGTGCATGAAGCGGGCGAGATGTTCGCCCTCGCGTTTCATGTCGGTGTTCCAGAGGTTTTGATACCCTTCGCGTCCGCCCCAGAAGACGTATCCGGCGCCGCCGAGTTCCTTGGTGACCTCCAGCGCCTTCTTGACCTGTGCGGCGGCGAAGGCGAACGCATCGGCGTTGCAACTCGTCGCAGCCCCGTGCATGTAGCGGGGGTTGCTGAACAGGTTGGCGGTTCCCCAGAGCAGCTTGATGCCGGTCCGCTCTTGTTCCTCCTTGAGGACCTTGACGACGGTGTCGAGATTCTTGTTCGTGTCGGCCAGGGTCCCGGCCTCGGGGGCGACGTCGCGGTCGTGGAAGCAATAGAACGGGGCGCCGAGCTTGTCGATGAATTCGAAGGCGACCTTCGCCCGGTTGATCGCATTGTCGACGGTATCCTCGGGCCCTTCCCACGGCCGGATCATGGTGCCCGGCCCGAACGGATCGGCCCCGGTTCCCCGCATCGTGTGCCAGTAGCAGACGCTGAATCGAAGATGATCCTTCATCGACTTGCCTTCGACCTGTTCGTTTTCGTCGTAATGGCGAAACGCCAGCGGGTTGGTCGAATCGGGGCCTTCGAACTTGATTTTTTCAACGTCGGGGAAAGCGGCCATGGGTGGGTCTCCGTTGGATCGGTGTCTGGATTTTCAAACGCGAATAGGGCGAGTTGTTGCCAATATAGCAGCCGTGGAACGCCGGGCAAGGGCGGGTCTCCTCTGCGGGGGGAAGGGAACCCCCTTCGGGCTGCCCAGGTAGGCTTTGGCCGAGAAATGTGCTATCATGACATTATTGAAGATCGCAACCGAGGTACAGGAATGTCCGGAGAACAAATCACGGTCTTCGTCGATTCCGATGTGGCCGAGGCGTATCGATCGGCCACGGACCAACAACGGCGGAAACTCGATCTGCTTGTGAATCTGCGCCTGCGCGATGCGACGCGCACCAAAACCTCGCTGGAAGAAACCATGCGCGAGATCAGCCAAAACGCGCAGCGGCGCGGTCTGACTCCGGAAATCCTGGAGTCACTGCTCAATGAACAGTGAAACACGGTACATCTTTGACAGCAACGTCATCGTCAGCGCGCTGCTCTTTCATGATTCGGTTCCAGGGCAAGCGTTTGTTCGATCGCTGAACCACGGAACGATTCTGCTGTCGCAACAACTGTTGGAAGAGTTGAACGAGGTCCTCAGCAGGGAGAAATTCAACCGTTACGTCACCCGCGAAGAGCGTGAACAATTCCTTGAAAACCTGATTCTTGAATCAGAGCTGCTGGAAATAACCGAGTCTGTCCAGGTCTGCCGTGATCCCAAGGATGATCATATCCTGGATCTGGCAATCAATGGGAAGGCCTTGTTTGTTGTCACGGGGGACGGTGATCTGCTCGAGTTGAACCCCTTCCGCGGGATTCAGATTGTCACACCCTCGAGATTTGTGGAACTGATTGGCGAACAGTCTTGAACCGCTCTCTGTCGGCTCACGTCTTTTTGAGCACAATCCAATCGCCGAGCCGGGGGAAGAGCTGGGCGATGGCGAACAGCAACCGGGCCTTGCCGGGGATGACGATCTCGGGCTTGCGCTTCTCGCACGCTTTGAGAATTGCACGGGCGAGCTTTTCGGGCTTGGTTCGGCCGACCTTCACGCCGCCGCCGGGGCGCCGGGCGCTTTCGGGGAGGTCTTCCAGCCCTTCGAGCGAAGGGTGGCTGGGGCAAAGCGAGGCGGTGCCCCGGTTGTGAGCACCCTGGGGCACCACTGCGCTTTGCCCCGGTTGTGAGCACTCTGGGGCACCAATGCGCTTTGCCCCAGCCATCCGTCGCCTAGCTCATGGCAGTCCCATCCGGAAGATCAAGCCTCCAAGCAACGCAAAAAACAATGCTACAATGGTTCCCAGAAGCCCCGTGAATCCAGCAACTCTCCTCCTCGTTTGTTTCTTTTGAACTCCGTCGTTTTCGCTTTTCGGTTCAACGACTCCCTTCCTCGATTGATCGGTTTCCTTTTGCGATTTGTCACTCCTTTCCTTCTTAACCGCGTCAATCATCCGTGCCCAACTCGCCGTTTGCTTCGCTACGACCCATGCAACAACGCCGCCCGCCGCAACTTCCGGCCTGATAACCGTAACGAGGAGGAAAAATGAACTCTCTACGATTCCCGTTACTGTAATGGTTCACCGTGAACTGGAATCTCGGCGGGTCAGAATAAGCAACAATTGAGTGTGGTGGTTTGGTTGGTTGTTTCGGGACATTGTAGTTGTTTATGGCTGCGGTACCAGGGGCT
>Ga0180431_10010436_pt1 | contig 10315 bp, 8 predicted proteins | sample SS_ome_11_FD_132459 | JGI IMG/M metagenome (GOLD analysis project Ga0180431, IMG submission 132459) | Hypersaline lake sediment archaeal communities from the Salton Sea, California, USA - SS_1_MS_1 metaG | ecosystem: Environmental > Aquatic > Non-marine Saline and Alkaline > Hypersaline >... | reverse complement strand
CCAAAAGACTTGGACGTAAGCTTGGCTTTGCTCCAATCAAGAGGACTGAGAATTGGAAATTCTCTAGAAAGGATTTCCCATGCCTGATCCCTCATTGTCCCCACCGGCGCAAGCCAGCAGGAGGGCCCCCTGGCTCACCCAGGAGTGCCAAACCGTCAAAGCCGCCATCTTGCGCACCATCGTCTACGCCGACATATTCGACTACCCGCTGACCACCCAGGAGATACATCGTTATCTGTCCAAGATGCCCGCATCGCTGGACACCATCCAGGCCGTATTGGGCCACAAGCAGTTGATCCCCCGGCAGTTGACCTGCCAGCAGGGATACTTTACCTTGCGTGGCCGTGAATTCATCGTCGAAACCCGGCTGCGCCGGGCACAGGTAGCCGCGCACATGTGGCCCCGGGCCATGCGCTACGGCAGCTTTATCGCTGGCTTGCCTTTCGTGCGCATGGTAACTGTCACCGGCGCGTTAACAATGGACAACGTCGAACCCGGCGACGATATAGACTATCTCATCGTCACCGAACCGGGCCGGTTGTGGCTGTGCCGGGCAATGGTCATCGTCTTGGTCAAGATAGCCGCTCGACAGGGTGACATTCTCTGTCCCAACTATCTTTTGACTGAACGAGCCCTCGTCTTTCACGAGCGCAACCTCTTTACCGCTCACGAGGTGACGCAGATGGTACCTCTGGCCGGCCTCGAGACCTATCGCCGCCTACGCCAGCTCAACGCCTGGACGGCCCATTTTCTACCCAACGCCCACGACCCGCCCAGGCACGTAAATCCCATCCCTTTGCCCCGGCAACCGGTCCGCACCCTGACAGAAGCTGCCCTGCGGACCCCCATCGGCGACAGGTTGGAACAATGGGAAATGAAGCGCAAGATGCTCAAGTTCAGCCAACAACACATCCACCAGGGCAATGCAGCCCTCAGCCCAGACTGGTGCAAAGGCCACTTTAACAGTCACGACCAGCACATCCTGAGCACTTTTGTCAAACGGCTGCAAACAATAGAGAAACAAGCGACCCAATGAAACTGCGATCTGCCCGCCTGGCCGAGAAGCTGAGCCTCTGGTTTGTGACTGCCCTCTGGGTCGTCCAGCCTTTGTGGCAGCATCGGGTCCTACGCCATCGCATCCCCGAAGCCGTCTTTTTTGAATTTCACGACTTTATTCTGTACACCAGCGACCTCTTTTGGGGCATCGCGCTGGGGACCTGGCTGCTGAGCCGCAGGTTGAAACGTGCACAAAGCGCGTGGCAGTTGGGACCTCGATTTCTGTCTGGACTGTTGTACACCTTGATATTGCTCAGCTTTGTCAGCGTGCCAGGGGCAGCTGGTTCTACTTATGCTGCTTACCAAAGTCTACGCCTCTTTCTGCTGCTAACAGTGTACGTGATGACACTCAACCTGCCCATCACCCCCGCCCCCATCGCCAGTGCCCTGGCCGCCAGCACGGTGCTGCAAGCAACGATAGCCCTGCTCCAGTTTGCCCTGGGACACTCGTTGGGTCTGGGATGGCTGGGCGAAGTGGCAGTCAACGCCGAGGGAGCGGGTGCCAGCGTCGTCATGGCCGGCAACGCACGCTGGTTACGGGGCTATGGTCTGACCCAGCACCCCAACTTGTTGGGCGGCTGCCTGATGATCTTCCTGCTCCTGATCGCGGGTTACTACCTGGGCCAGCCTGGAAAGCAGCGCATCCCTCTCCTCGCCGTCCTGGGGTTGGGCCTGGCGGGCTTGTTGACCACTTTTTCACGTTCCGCGTGGCTGGGAGCTACGACGGGAGGGGGAACCATGTTGGCGCTGCTGATCTTGCCCTCTTTTCGGCAGGAGCAGCCTCCAGATAGAAAAGCCGTCCTCCTCCTGATCGCCATCGCGTTAGGAACAGCCATCTCGTTTGCAACCATTCACTGGCCGTTGCTAGAGACCCGCCTGGGTCTGGCTCGCCAGGGCGTCGAGATCCGGTCGGTTGAGGAACGCAGCTCATTGGCAGCAGGCGCGTGGGCCTTGATCCGGCAGCGACCACTGCTTGGCGTGGGTCCGGGCAACTTTTCCACAGCATTGTATTGGCTATCCCCGGAAACTGTCGCCGCCTATCCGATCTACCAGCCGGTGCACAATGTGGCCTTGCTCGCCACTGCCGAACTTGGCATCCTGGGTGGTGCGCTTTGGTTGGGACTGATGGCCGCTCCCTGGCTGGCTCTCTGCCTGGCCCGCCACCAGTTACGCATGACTCCCTGGCTGGCCGGTCTGAGCGGGGCGCTGGCCGCCCTGGCCGTGGTAAGCTGGCTAGATGCCTACGTCTGGTCCTCTCACCAGGGACGGCTGTTGCAGTGGTTGGTCTGGGGATTTTGGGGCAGGGCATGGAACAATGCGAGGAAGGAGACATGGCAATGAGCGATTTGCTCCTGGTCAACCCCCTCTTTCTGCACGAGGATCCTGTGGAACAGTACCTGATGACACCGTACTTTCCCTTGGGCCTGCTCTATCTGGCTGCGACGGCCCGGGAAGCAGGCTACAAAGTCTCTGTTTTCGACAGCACCTTCCAATCAGGGGACGAGGACTTGATCGCCGTGATGAAAAAAGAACAGCCGCAGGTGGTGGGCATCAGCATCCTGGCTACCGTTCGAGCAGCGGCGCTCCGCCTGGCAGCACTGGCCCATCGACACGGGGCAAAGGTAATAGTGGGCGGATCAGACCCCACCGGCCGCCCGGAAAGCTATCTGCGCTACCAGGTGGACGGCCGCCGGTCGGTGGACCTGGCGGTGATCGGTGAGGGAGAACAAACGCTCCTGGAGCTACTGCCTCACCTCCTAAACGGCCAAGAGATCGGGCCACACCTGAACGGCGTAAAGGGTCTGGCCTACCTGGATGCCGACGGGCAGGTGGTTCGCACCCCAGCTCGCCCGCACCTCACAGACCTCGACAGCCTGCCCCTGCCAGCCCGAGATCTGATAGACCTGACATCGTACCGGCGAACCTGGCAAAGCCGCCACCGTTACTTTTCCCTGTCCCTCATCGCCACGCGAGGTTGCCCTTATGCCTGCTCGTGGTGTCAAAAGAGCGTCTTTGGCCGCAGCTTTCGTCCGCGCGCCCCAGAGGCAGTAGCCGAAGAGATGAGGCTCGTCAAAGAGCAATACCATCCCGATCAACTCCGCATTGTGGACGACGTGATGGGCATTGACCGCGAGTGGGTCCGGACGTGGCACGACGCTGTTCTGAACAGAGGTGCTACCATCCCCTTTGAATGCCTCTCCCGGGTGGATCTGATGGACGACGAGCTGGCCCGTCTGCTCAAGGAAGCCGGTTGTCGCCGCATCGCCTTTGGGGCTGAATCTGGCTCGCAAAAAGTCCTGGACGCTATGAACAAGGGAACGCGGGTTGAGCAGATCCGGCGGGCTGCTGCGCTGTGCCGTCACCACGGCATCGAAACGTACTTTTACATCATGCTCGGCTATCCCGGTGAACAGTGGCAAGACATCCGTAAAACGATCGCCCTGCTGAGAGAGACCCGACCGGACAAGTTTAGCTCGACCATCGCCTACCCACTGCCCGGCACAGACTTTTACGAGCAGGTCAAGGGCTGCCTGCTGGACACGCCGGATTGGGACTATACCGCCGAGAACCGGCTGCTTTTTGAACAAGAATATTCCACGCGCTTTTACCGTTGGACGCAAAGGCTATTGGCCAAAGAGTGGCGTGCGGCACGCCTGGGCCACGGCGAAGAAAGTGCTTCCGCTCTCCGGCGATTGCGCAACCAGGTCGCTCTGTGGGCTTTTCGAGGCGTCGTCGAGATCCTGCGACAGATGCCAGCGCGACACGTGACTTTGGAGTCCAATTCGTGAGCCACTCTTACTATGCACAGATCTGCCAGGCCTTTGACCTGGCTGCCCCAACCTACGATGCCCTCTATCAACACAATCAGGTCATGGCCTGGATGCGGGCCGAGAGCCTGGTCGCCCTGCAGGCCCTCTTTCCACCGGGGAGCTACCTGCTGGAAATAGGCTGCGGCACCGGTGACGAGGCACTCGCCCTCAGTCGCATGGGCTATCGCATCGTCGCCACGGACATCTCCCCGGCAATGATCCAGACCGCCCGGGCCAAGGCCCAGGCTCATGGCGTAGACAGCGCAAGCTGGCGCGTCCTACCCGCTGGCAACCTGGCAGAACTGGCATACGATTACAACGCAGGAGCCTTTGACGGCGCTTACGCCAGCTTTGGAGCGCTGAATTGTGAACCCCGCCTGGATCAACTGGCCGCTGCCCTGGCCCACCTGCTGCGCCCGGGGGGAAAGTTGGTCTGCTCGGTGATGAACCGCTATTGTGGTTGGGAGATCGCCTGGGGGTTGATCCATCTGCGTCCCGGTCAGGCATTCCGCCGGCTGAAAAAGGGGTGGGTTTCGGCAGGGCTGGCTGCTCCAAAAGGCCACCTTTTCGTACCCACGCGCTATTACTGCCCCCGCCGCTTTGCTCGCCTTTTCACGCCCCATTTTGGGAGGCATCGGGTGTGGGGGTTGCCCGTCTTTCTGCCACCTCCTTACCTGGATGGCCTGTTTGAACGACATCGGTTCCTCTTTGGACGACTGGAATCGCTCGAACGCCGGCTGCGCGCCCGGTTTCCCTTTTACGCCCTGGGCGATCACTTTTTGATCGTGATGGCCCGTCTCGTCACTGGAGAGGAAAAGTGATGGAGGAAGAGTGGAAGGTGCTGGCTTGTCCCTGCTGCCGCAGCGCACTACGGCCTACCGGCAGCGACGGGCTTGGCTGCGCTGGTTGTGGCCGCTCCTTTCCAATTCGAAATAAAGTTCCAGTGCTGCTGCGCCCAGAGGATGCAGCCAGACTGGCAACCTTTAGCCACCAATATCGCCAGGGTCGCCTTCGAGACAACTGGCAACCGATGACACCGGAGAAAGCGTTGGCCCTGCCGTTTGGCCACCCCTCAGGCTATCCCTCTCTTTATTGGGAGGTGCGCCGCCAGAGCTATCGTGCCCTGATGCAGCTGTTGGCCCGGGAAGGTCCACCTCCTGAAGCCGGTCCGGTCGCCGACCTGGGCGCCGGCACCGGCTGGCTGAGCTACCGCCTGGCCCAGGCCGGCTATCGCGTCCTGGCGCTGGATGCCAGCCTGGACGAGTTTTTCGGACTGGGAGCAGCAAAAGTCTATCTCGCCTCGGCATCATTTCTGCGAGTCCAAGGCAACCTGGAGCACCCGCCCCTGCTGACAGGCAAACTCCGCCTGATCGTTCTCAACGCCAGCCTCCACTATGCCGATGACCTGGAGAGCACGCTTTGCCACTCTGCTCAGATCCTGCAGCCAGGAGGGAGATGGATTGCTCTCGATACCCCCATTGCCCGGCAGCCACGGCCCGGCACCGGCCGTGGCGATCGTCACCTGGGCCGCCGGGTGTTGCACGAGGCGCTGCTGAACGCCGGACTGCGTCCCCGCTGGATCGCCGTCCGGCGTGGGGTGCGTTGGTGGCTCTATCAGGCCAAAGCGTGGCTGAAAAGAGAGTCACGATTTTCATTTCCTATGGTTGTTGCCGATCGAAATGACCCATGACGAATAATGGGGCAGGTGCAAGACCGGCCCCGACTCTAAAACGATGAAAAAACGCGTCGTGTTGTTGCTCTGGCTCCTGTTGGGCAGCTGCCGTCCTGCCATCCAGGAAGCGGCTGACTTGGGCGGCGGACATTGGTTCAAGCCGACATCTCAACCGGTGATCTCGTCCCCCGTGGCCTATGATTTTGACGGCGATGGCGTCAAAGAGATCGCCATGGGTTCGTGGGATGGCTATTTCTACCTGCTGGACGAACGCCTCGGCGACCGGCCTGGCTGGCCCAGGCACAGTCCCAAGGGCTATTTTTCTTCCCCTGCCCTGACAGACCTGGATGGCGACGGCCAGCCCGAGATCGTCGTCGGCTCTGAGGTGGGCAAGCTGTTCGCCTGGCACGTCGACGGCCGAGACGCCAACGGCTTTCCCGTGGACCTGGGGAAAAAGCTGTGGGCCTCGCCGACGATATTGGAGGGACCGCGCTTCGCCATCGGCAGCCAGGGACAGATGTTTGTGTTGGACGAACAAGGGGGGGACACTGACGGCTGGCCCCAGCCCATGAATGGCTGGCCCGACGCCACAGCCGCCCATGCGCCGGGCATGCTGGCCGTCACGACCTTGACTCCCGGCGACCCCTCGCAGGGCTGGCTTTACGTCTGGCGCGAGGAAGGCACACTGCTCCCCGGTTTCCCGTTAGAACTGCCCATGGACTCGGACTCTTCTCCAGCACTGGCCAACCTGGACGGTGACGGCCAATGGTGGATCATCTTTGGCGACGACGCCGGCTGGCTGCACGTCGTCGACACCTCCGCCCGCGAGCGCCCCGGATTTCCCGTCAAGACGGCCGGCCCCCGTCCTGGCCCGACGCCGACGCCCCATCCCCCCGGCGGCAACGTCTACTCTATCGAAGCTTCACCGGCGGTAGCCGATCTCGACGGCGACGGCCGGCTAGAGATCGCCGTTGGCTCCTGGGATGGACGCATGTACCTGTGGGACGATGCCGGCCAGCCGCTCCCCGGCTGGCCCCTGCTGGTAAAAGACCAGATCATCTCCTCGGCGGCGCTGGTAGACCTGGATGGCGACGATCGGCTGGACATAGTGGTTGGTTCCAAAGACGGCCACCTGTATGGCTGGACAGCCCGGGCACAACCATTGCCGGGTTTTCCCTACAAACTGGGCGCACCTGTCTTTTCCTCTCCCTGGGTGGGCGATCTGGAAAACGACGGCCAGGCCGACATTGTGGTAGGCGCGAACAATGGCATCCATTTGTTGGCAAACGTCGGCCCGCTGGGACGGCAACCCTGGCCGGCCTTTCATTGCAACGCGCGCCGCACAGGAGCGGCGCCATGAAGATCCGCCGCTGGCTGGTGCTGCTGGGCCTATTGCTGACCGTCGCCATCGCCGTCAAAGAGAGCCGCGAGCCATACCTGTGGTTGTACGTCGATGATCTGCTCCATCCCAAGCCCCAGCCACGAACCCTCTCCCTCTCTAAAGATCTGGCAGTGCGCTTGTACGCCGATCCCCGGCCCCACACTGGCAAAGTGGCCCGCTTACAAAAGGGACTGGCTCTGGTCGTAGACGAGCAGGAGCGGATCGAAGAGGGATTCGGCTTTGGGCTACCGTTGATCGAAGTGAACGGCCGGGCCTATCTCTCCCGTTCCGCATCGGTGTGGCAGATGGGCAACACGCTGGTCAAACGCTACGAGATGGACACGTTGGACACTCCATCGGGCTTCCTACGGCGCAAGTACGAGCCTGTGTCGTCCATCGGCAGCGTGACAGCAAGTTATACAGTGACTGCTGGCGAAATCGAGGTGATGGTCGACTTCTCTGGCCTGGAGACGTCGTGGGATCGGGCTTACCTCATGAACGAGCAGGGAGCGCGCCTGTTTACCCGCTACGAGGAGCCAGGACTGGCCGTCGAGGGCGAACAGCTTGGCCACTGGCAACCGACCACGGCCCAGCAGGGCTGCATCGTCGCCGCTGACCGCTCCGTGCACTTTTGTGTGACGACAGAGAAAAAGAGTCCCCGCTATTATGGCCGGGAACGATACACACAGTATTACTGGGTGGGCCTCTATTTCCTCTCCTGGGCCGGGATAGACATTGAACTGAACCAACCGGTGAGCCACTTTGAGTACCGCATCGCAGTAGGGAGACAAAGCCATGATTAAGCAGACGATCGCCAGGATGGAGACGAGGGACTGGGCAATGGGCGGCATCCTGATCATCGCCACCCTCTCGCGCATTGTGAACCTAGGAACGTTGGCCCTCATCGGCGATGAGAGCTACTACTGGCTCTGGTCACGCCACCTCGACTGGTCCTACCTGGACCATCCAGCCGGCGTCGCGCTAGTCGTCCGCCTCAGCACTGCGTTGGGCGGGCAGAGCGAAACAGGTGTACGCTGGCTGAATGCCTTCCTCGGCGCCGGGGCCGTGTTTTTGACCTATCGGTTGGGCCAGCGGATTCTTTCTCGGCAAGCCGGCCTTTTTGCCGCCTTCCTGGTAGCCGTAGGCGCCCCCTACCTGGTAACCTCACGCTTTGTCTACACCGACGCATTGTACCTCTTTTTTCTGCTGCTCAACCTGTACAACTTTTGGCGCCTCGTGGAGGAAAAACTCTCACCTGACCTCAAGACTGGGGTCGCTTTTGGAGCCAGCCTGGCTCTGCTGTTCAACACCAAGTACAGTGCCTACCCCTACGCCCTTGCCCTCCTGGCAGCGGTGCTGATCGATCATCGTTGCCTTTTGGCTCAGCGGAGCGTCTGGCTTGGCGGACTGATTGGCATGTTGGGGCTATGTCCAGCCATTCTATGGAACGCCGCCCACGACTGGGTCTCGTTTCGCTGGCAGTTGTCGCACCTGGCGGTCAATGTGAGCGGTCGTTACAGCCTGGCAGGCAACATCTCCCACAGCCTGGCCTACCTCTCCTGGCCGCTGGTTGCACTGGCCCTGACGGGCCTGGGGCGCGTCCGCTCTTCCCCCGAAAGGCTTCTCAGCCTGGTCGCTCTCTTTCTGATCCTGCCCATAGCCCTCAGTCCGGCAAATAGTCCGCGTAACCTGAGCGCCGGGCTGGTGTCGTTGCTCCTGCTGGCAGGAACACGCTGGCCCGCCACACTGTGCGGGAGACGACAACAAAGGATGGCCGGGTTGTTGACCATCGGGGCAGCGGCGGCGGCGATCTATGGCACTGGAACGGTGGTGAATCTGTTGGGGCCATCCACCTGGCCTCACAGCAGCGTGACGCCCGCCATCCGGCAGGACGCTGCCGGATGGCGCAGATTGGGATCTGTCCTGAGCACCCGCCCCACGCCAGTCTTTGCCCTCGACTATAGCATTGCCTCTCAAATAAGCTACTATGCCGGCCGGCCGGCCTACACCGCCTGGGAACAATATCGTCTCTGGGGCATCCCAGACCTGAGCGACACAACGATCGTCGGCCTGCACTATCTGTCACAAGACCTCGTCTCGGCCCGCCTGCGCGATGCCTTCCAACACGTCGAGGGACCTGAACGCCTGCAATTCACCGAGCACGGGGCGACTAAGAAGGTCTACGTCTGGCAGGCAAAGGGCCTGCGGTGGGATAAGGAAAAGTTTCTCCGGCAATTTGATTTTTTGACAATTTTGAAAATTCGAGTTAAATGAGTAAGCAAGGTCAACATGCGCCCTTTTATGCTGAGGATCGGCAAAAACGCCGTCGCCCGCCTCTCGGCCCACGGAGGTGCCAGGCTCCTTTCCCTGGCGCTGGTGGCATTGGTCGCTCGCTACGAAGGCACGACCAGCCTGGGCCGCTATACGCTGGTTCTTACCATCACGGGCATTTCCAGCGCCCTGGCTGACCTGGGACTGAATACCTTTCTGACCCGTAAAGCTGCCCGCGACACCGGGCGAGAGCGCCAGCAAGAGCTCTTGGGCATGGTGCTGCCCTTGAAAATGAGTCTTGCTGCCGTTGGTTATGTCCTGTTGGCCGCCATAGCTCTGCTTGCCCCTTTTCCTCCGGCAACAAAGAAACTACTCTTGTTGGGCGGGCTGTCGCTGCTGCCGGAGGCAGCTACAGGGGCGATAGGAGCGCTTATTAACGCCCGCCAGCGCATGGAAATCACAGCCCTCCTGACTCTCATCGTCCGCCTCCTGGCCCTGGCAGGAGCGTGGCCAGTTCTTGCCCAGAGTCACGGCGTCGCAGGCGTGCTGGCCTGCACGATAGGGGCTGGTCTCCTGGGCATTGTGCTGCACAGCGCGGCACTGTGGCGCTGGCAACTTTTCCCTCGTTATGGAGGCGGCCTCGCCGCCTGGCGAGCGTGCCTGCTCGAAGCCTATCCCTTTGCCCTGACGGCAATCATCGCCCTGGTCTATGCCCGCCTGGATTTGATACTGCTCAGCCTTTGGCAGGGCGACGTGGTCACCGGTTGGTACAGTGCGGCCTACAAACTCTGGGAAGCCATCGGATTGATCCCGGCCAGTCTGCTGGACGCCCTGTTCCCCGAAATGTCGCGGCTGGCGGGCTGCCCGGAGGGAAAACAACGACTGCACACCCTGTTTTGCACCGGCGGGTGGACCATGGTGGCAGTGGGGCTGCTGCTGGCCGCAGGTGGGGCATGGAGTGCCAACACCCTTGTTTCCCTGGTCTACGGACAGGGGAAAAGCTACGCCCCGGCCGTGCCGGCGTTCCGGCTGCTGGTGTGGGCCATCCCGGCCATGTTTCTCTACCTGATGAGCGGACACGTCCTCTATGCCATCGGGGAGCAGAGACAGGTCACCCGTGCCATG
>Ga0180431_10010435_pt1 | contig 10315 bp, 8 predicted proteins | sample SS_ome_11_FD_132459 | JGI IMG/M metagenome (GOLD analysis project Ga0180431, IMG submission 132459) | Hypersaline lake sediment archaeal communities from the Salton Sea, California, USA - SS_1_MS_1 metaG | ecosystem: Environmental > Aquatic > Non-marine Saline and Alkaline > Hypersaline >... | reverse complement strand
GAACATGTATGAGGACCCATGCCTTGAGGTATTCTTCACAAGAGTCTTCAAGCGACAGTTCCTGCGACCACTCCGTGTTGTAACCCTCGTCGAGCGCGTCTATGCAGGGTTTTTCGAACTCGATCTCGTCCATCCGCTGCACGGTCTTCAGTTCGAAAAAGGAGCATCCCGCGAGGAAAGCGGACACGATGTTCCGGCAGAGCTGTGTGTGCGGTCCGGCCGCCGGTCCGATGGGGGTGTCGAGGTTTTGGCCGAGCAGGGGCCACGTCCCCGCATTTCGTTTATGAAAACCCGAGGCGGGTATCGAAAAAATGGAATTGACGTTTTCAAATTCGGAGAGGGCGCTGTCGAGGATATTTTCAAAGGATTGCGTTCTCATTCTATCGGACATGTATCTCCCTCAGGTATCTCAGTTTTCGTCCGGCCTCTCCAGCGCGCCGCCGGATACGAGCCTCTTTACATCGGTCAGGGCCGGCTCCACCGTGAACGGAGATCCGCAAATCGTTATCGCGGACTCCACGTCCTTCAAACCGCTCCCGGTCGCGAGGAGCACGACCGTATCGTCCTCCCTCACGAGTCCCCGCTCCAGCGCCTCCTCGAAAACGGCGAGCGTAACCGCGCCGGAGGGCTCGGTGAAGACGCCCGTGTTGCGCGCCATCCTGCCCATGGACTGAAGGATGCGGCCGTCGTCGACCGCGGCCGCGAACCCGCCTGAATCGTGAATCGCCCTGAGCGCCGCATCCCCGTCCCGGGGGAACGTCACCTTTATGGAATCCGCAACGGTCTCGCCTTCGAAGGGCGCTATTTTTTCGCCTGTTTTCCACGCCCGGTAAACGGCACCGCTCCCTGAAGCCTGGCACGCGACCAGGGCGGGAAGCCGTTCTATGAGCCCGAGCGCATGGAGGTCTTTGAAGCCCTTCCACACACCGCTTATGATGTTGCCGTCGCCCACGGGCACGAACACGCTGTCCGGGCTCTTCCAGCCGAGCTGTTCGCATATTTCGAAAGCGGCCGTCTTTTTTCCTTCACGGGTGAACGGGTTGTATCCCGTGTTCCGGCAGTACCAGCCGAACGTCTTCGACGCCTCGATTGAGAGATCGTACGCGTCGTCGTAGGTGCCGCGCACCGCGAAAACCGCCGCCCCGTACACGAGGAGCTGGACGACCTTGGCCCTGGGCGCCGATTCAGGAACGAACACCACGGTCCTCATGCCCATGGGAGCGGCGAGGCAGGCGAGCGATGAAGCCGCGTTCCCGGTGGAGGCGCAGCAGACCACATCCGCGTTCTCCCCGGCCGCCCGTGCGAGCGCCACGAAGCTCGCCCGGTCCTTCAATGATCCGCTCGGGTTTCCGCCCTCGTCCTTGATGGAGAGGCCCTCGATCCCGAGACCGGCGGCCCTGTACAGGGGCGTCCACCCTACATCAACCGCGGGCCGCGGAGAGTCGGCTTCAATGGGAAGAAGGGGAAGATACCTGCGGGCCGTGAAGTCCCCGCTCTTCTCAATGAGGGAACGAACAAGCTTCCCGTCCATGGACCCGTAGTCACAGATTACCTCGAGATTGGACGAGCAGAAGGGGCACTGATAGAGACCGGGCGCGGGATCGATTTCGCGCGCACACCCGATGCACCTGAAACCCGCCATATATCGCATGTCTCGTCCAATCCGGGCGGTTTCCGCTCACCCCGCGTCCGCGCCCATAACAAGGGAGAGCACGCCCTTCGCCGTATGCAGCCTGTTCTCCGCCTCGTCGTATATTATAGAAGACTCCGAGTCGATCACCCCGTCGGTCACCTCGTTTCCCCTGTCTGCCGGGAGGGCGTGCATGACCCGCGCGTCGTCCCGGGCCAGTGCGAACCGCTCCTCGTTCAGTATCCAGTCGCGGTGCTTTTCCAGGTTTTCCCCCATGACCCGCTTCTCCTCGTCGGTATCCCCGTATTCATCGAAAAACCCGAACCCTCCCCAGTTCTTGGGTATGACGATATCCGCGTCCCGCACCGCCTCATCCATGTCGTGTACGATGGTGAGTTTCCCGGAATCCTTGCAGTTCTCCCGGGCCCTGTTCAGTATGTTCTCCTGAAGCGGGAACTCCTTCGGATGCGCGACCACCACGTCCATGCCGAACCTGGGGAAGAGCAGAATCTGCGACTGGGGCACCGAGAGGGGTTTCGCGTGCGTGGTGGCGTACGCCCAGGTGATCGCCACGCGCGCACCGCTCAGGTTTTTCCCGAGGTGCTCACGCATGGTCATGAGGTCCGCGATCGCCTGCAGCGGATGGTACACGTCGTCCTGCATGGATACGATCGGTATGAACGATTCCCCGGCGACCTCCTCGATGTACCGGTTGCCGATACCGTAGAAGCAGTTACGTATGGCGATGCACTCCCCCATGCGCGAGAGGACCCGGGCCGTGTCACGCGGGCTTTCGCCGTGGGTGATCTGCATCTTGTCGGGCGTCAGGTCATGGGCATGCCCGCCGAGCTGGGTCATCGCGGCCTCCATCGAGTTCCTCGTCCTCGTGGACTGCTCGAAGAATATCATGAACAGTGTCTTGTAGGGAAGCAGGGGGGAGGCCTCGCCCCGCGCCCTGAGCCTCTTGAGATACTCCGAGGTGTCGAGCACCCGTATTATCTCCTCAATGGTCCAGGTATCGAAGGTGACGAGGTGCCTTCCGGTGAGGATATTTTTCATTATTCTTCTCCTTCCAGCGTGTGCTCGAGTACCGAGGGAAACAACCCGTAGAACGCGGACGCCGTAACGAGGTCGCTGACGGGAACGCGCTCGTTCGGAGCGTGCGCGAGCGCCTCATTGCCGGGTCCGAATCCCAGACAGGGGACCCCGTGCTTCCCGCACAGTGCCACGCCGTTCGTGGAAAAAACCCACCTGCCCGCGGGTTTATCCTTCCGGAACAGAAGGCCCGCCGTTCCGGTTCCCGCCCTCACGAGCGGATGGTCCTCTTCCATGACCCAGGTGGGATAGTACTTCTCCATGGGGAAGACCTTGCCCCTGTAGCTCTTTGTTTTATAAACGGGGATGAAGATCTCGGCTTCCGGCCCCGCGACCGCGCGCGCTTCCTGAAGCGCACTGTCCCGCGTCTCACCGGAGGTAAGGCGCCTGTCCAGGTGCATCATGCATCCGTCGGGCACAGCGCAGAGCGAGGGGGACGAGGATTCGACGCGCGTCACCGCCACGGACCCCTTTCCGAGGAAATCGTCACCGGCAAGGCGCCCGTTCAGCTCCTCGACACCGAGGGCCGCTCTGCAGGCCTTGTACACCGCGTTGTCCCCGCGCTCCGGAGCCGACCCGTGCGCCGAAACGCCTTTAAAGAGCAGCTCTATCTCCATCCTGCCCCGGTGGCCACGCGTAACCGCGAGGTTCGTGGGTTCCGTAATGAGGGCGTAGTCCGGCATGACACCCTCCTCCTCGATGAGGTAGTTCCAGCAGAGCCCGTCGCAGTCCTCCTCCATCACGGTAAAGGTGAAGAGCAGTGTGAACGGTCCTTCGTAACCGAGCTCTTTCAGGACTCTTCCCGCCGCGATCATGGCGGCGGCGCCTCCCTTCTGGTCCACCGAACCGCGTCCCAGGACGAACCCGTCCCGTACGTCCCCGCAGAAGGGATCGAATTCCCACGCATCGGTGTCACCCGTTTCCACGGTGTCTATATGCGCGTCAAAGGCCAGGACCCGTTTTCCGTTTCCTATCCTCCCGATTACGGACCCGAGTCCGTCCACGCGCACCTCGTCGAACCCGCTTTCCAGGAGCAGGGTTCGTATGCGCGAGACAACCGCCCCCTCGTCTCCGCTCGGCGAGGGAATCCGCACGAGCTGCGAGAGCAGGTCCGCAGTTTCGTCCCCGCGTTTTTCCGCCATGGATCTTATTCTTTCGGCCCTTTCCTTCAAGCCTTTCATGTTGTCACCTTTAAAACTTCATTACTTACCCGGTTTCAGAAACCGCCCGTATCCCTTTTCAGCCGTAATGCCCAGCGCGTCGTCGTAAACCACCTTCCCCCGTACGATCGTCTTCTTCACCCGTCCCCTCATCTCCATTCCCTCGAAGGGCGTAATCTTCCCCTTTGAGAGAAATGTCTTCCCCCTGACCGTCCATGTATCCTCGGGATCAATGAGCACGAGGTCCGCGTCCTTTCCCTCCTCGATCGATCCCTTGCGATCGTAGAGCCCGTAGCGGCGCGCGGCCCCCGCCGACACCGCCTCTATAAAACGGCCGAGGCTTATCTTTCCTTCCCTGTAGCCCTCGGAAAAAAGATAGGGGAGAAGTGTTCCGGACCCCGGAATCCCCGCGTAATCGGTCCATATGGAGCCCGTGTTCTTCTCCTCCTCGGTGCACGGTGCGTGGTCGGACGCAATAAAACCGATACTGCCGTCCGCAATCCCCTGCCAGAGCCCCTCTTTCGAATCTTTTTTTACGGGCGGCGTGCACTTCAGGGAAGCGCCCCTTTCCACGAAGTCGTCCAGGCTGAACTGCAGGTAGTGGGGACAGGTTTCTCCCGTAACGAGTACACCGTCGAGCAGGCCGGCCGCCTCTGACGTGGACAGGTGCACGATGTGCAGGGAAGCCGCCGCCTCACGCGCGAGCCGTGCGGCACATAAAACTGCGAGCACCTCGGCGGTTTCCGGTCTCGAACGGTAGTACTGCAGTGGCCCGGAGCCCTCATCAAAGGCGGCCTCGGTCGCCGCCTCAACGTAATCGTAGTCCTCGGCGTGAAGAAGCACCGGCCGGCCGAGCTCGCGCGCCGATTTCAGCACCTGCAGGAACCGGTGATGATCGAGCCTCCCGTACGTGTCCATTCCCGATATGAAGTAGGTCTTGTACCCGAGCACGAACGGGGCGAGCTCCTTCATTGCCCGCGGAAACCTGGATTCGAAGGCCTGTGCCGAGACCCCTCCGTAAAACCCGAAATCGACGACCGCCTTGCGTTTTACGGCGTCGAGCTTCTTTTCGAGCCCCTCCCTGCTCGTAACGTCCGGCACCGACGTGTCGGGCATGTCGATAACGGTTGTAATGCCGCCCGATGCGGCGGCACAGGTCCCGTGAAAGAAGTCTTCCCGCGTCGTATAGCCGGGATCGTCAAAATGCACGTGCGGGTCTATACCGCCCGGAACAACGAGGAGGCCGTCAGCGTCAATTGTTTCACCCTTCCCCTCCGCTGAACGCTTGCCCGGGATAATACGCCCGATGATCCCGTTTTCGATCGATAACGACGCCCGACGGCAGGTGCCGTCGGGATATACGACGTTCCCGTTGTTAACGATCACACCATGCCCTCCTCCACCAGCCTCCCGAAGACCTTCTCAGGGGTCATGGGCAGAGAGTACATCCGTATACCCACGGCGTCATAGAGCGCGTTCGCAATGGCGGGAGCCGGACCGTTGATTGCTATCTCGCCGACCGATTTCGCGCCGAACGGCCCGGTCTCTTCATTCGAGGGAACGATGATGGTGGCAAGCTCGGGCTGATCGACCGTGTTGTAGATCTTGTAATCCCAGAAACGCGGGTTGAGCAGCTTCCCGTCTTTGCTGAATACAAAGTCCTCGCAGAGCGCGTAGCTGATCCCGTTGAGCGCCGCACCCTCGACCTGGCCCTCCGCGAGCGCGGGATTGAGGGGCCTTCCGCAGTCAACGGCGGATACGAACTTCACCACCCTGATGCGGCCGGTGCGCAGATCGACCTCGATCTCGGCGAACTGGGCCATGAAGGGCGGAGGAGAAATATCCGCGGTGAAAGACGCCTGCGCCTGTATCTGCTCCTGGTCCCGCGCGTACATCGCGTCGAGCGCGATCTCCTCGAATGATATCGATTTTTTTCCATGAACCGCCCGGCCGTCACGGCATGAGAAACCGTCTGCCGGAAGACCGAGCATCGACCCGGCCCTCTCCCTTATGCGGAGCGCGACCTTTTCCGCGCACCGTTTCACGGCGCCGCCCGAGACATAGGTCGTTGAGGACGCGTACGCTCCGGTATCGAAGGGGGTGAGATCCGTGTCCGCTGACGTGACAATAACGGCATCCGCCTCGACTCCCAGGACCTCAGCCGCGATCTGTGCCAGGATCGTGTCGGACCCCGTACCCAGGTCGGTGGCACCCGTGGAGAGGTTGAAGGAACCGTCCTCGTTCATTTTCATGGAGGCCGAGGCCATGTCGATGCGGGGTATTCCGGACCCCTGCATTGAAACCGCCGCCCCCACTCCGCGAACGATGTCTCCGTGAACGCGGTCTCCGCTCCCCGTCCTCTTTCCCCGCTTCGTCTTCCAGCCGATCTCCTCCGCTCCCCGGTCGATGCACTCGTCGAGCCCGCACGAACCGATCACCTGGCTCACGCCCTCCTTGCCCTCTCCCAGTGCCTCGAATAGGGGGGAGGTCTCCCCCTCCCTGATATGCCATTGCTTTATATAGTCGAGCACGTCCATCCCGATCCTGCGCGCGATGATGTCGATGTGCTGGTTGAAGGCGAAATAACCCTGGGTGGCCCCGTACCCGCGGTACGCCCCGCCCACGGGCAGGTTCGTGTACACGGAACGGCCGAAGAACCTGATACTTTCTATTTTATTGAACATAGGCAGGACCTTCGATCCCACGTTCGACAGAACGGTGAGCGCGTGCGTGCCGTACGCCCCGGCATTGAGCAGCCCGTCCATGCGGAGCACCGTGATCCCGCCGTCCTTCCCGACGCCGGCCTTCAGCATGATCTTCATGGCGTGCCGCGTCCGCGTCGCGTAAAAAACCTCCTCCCTCGACAGCACGATGCGCGCCGGTTTCCGGTTTCGCCACGACACGAGCGCGGCGAGGGGTTCGAGCATGACCTCCTGCTTCCCCCCGAATCCCCCCCCGAGCCTGGGCTTGACCACCCTTATCTTCCGAAGGGGTATTCCGCACACGCAGCTCACGATGCGCCGCGCGTGAAAGGGGACCTGGGTGGACGACACGATAACGAGCCGGCCCTGCTCGTCGAAATAGGAGATAACGGCGTGGGGCTCCAGTGCGCAGTGGGAGGCGTAGTGCGTCTCGTAGGTCCGCTCGATAATGAAATCGGATTTATCGAACCCGCCTTCAACATCTCCGATGGAGACGTCGATCTCGGCCGCTATGTTCTGCTCGGGCCTGTACGCGACGGGTATGACGGCATGCTCCTCCCCGTCGTGAACCCGGGGCGCGTTTTTTTGCAGCGCCTCCTCCATGTCGAAAACCGCTTCGAGCTCCCGGTACTCCACCCTGATGAGGTCCCGTGCCTGTCTGGCCGTGCGCGCGTCCTCCGCGGCCACGAGCGCGACCCGGTCGCCCGTAAATCTGACTCTCCTGTCGAAGAGAAGCGTGTCGTAGGGCGAAGGCTCAGGAAAGCCCTGCCCCGCGGTGGTGTGAAGGCGGGGTTCGACGTTTCCGTAATGAAGGATATCGACCACACCTTCGAGTTTTTCAGCCTCTGTTGTGTCTATGGACACGATTTCCGCGTGGGAATGGGGTGAGTAGAGAATGGCGCATTCCAGGGGTTCAGGCGGCCTCATATCGTCCGCGAACTTCTCGGCACCCGTTGCAAGCGCGATCGCGTCGATCTTGGGGATCGATTTTCCCACCGTCTTTTCAGCCATCCGCCCTCATCCTTTCGGCCGCCTTTCTTACCGCTTCCACGATCTTCACGTATCCCGTGCACCTGCACAGGTTGCCGTCCAGTCCGCGCCTGATCTCCTCATCGTCCGGGTCACCGTTCTCCTGCAGGAGGCTGTACGCGGCGAGCACCATTCCAGGGGTACAGAACCCGCACTGAACCGCTCCGCTTTCAGCGAATGCGGTTTGAATGGGGTGGGGATGGTGCAGATCCCCGATCCCGCGAACCGTGGTTATGGACCGCCCCTTCGCGGATGCCGCGAACACCTGACACGAGTTGACGAGCTTGCCGTCCAGGAGCACGACGCAGGAGCCGCAGCATCCCTCGTTGCACCCCTCCTTCACCTCGGTGAAACCCGCCTTTCTCAGTACGCGCAGGAGCGTCTCCCCAGGATCGAAGCTCGCCTCGATCCGGGCGCCGTTGACCGTGAAAAAGCCCTTCATGCAACCACCCCTCCGTTTGCAGCATCATGGAGAACGCGGGCCCGCCCTCCTGCCCGGAAGCCATTACGGGCGATTAAGGGAAAACCCGGACGGCACGCTCCTCCCTACTCACCGTTTATAGGTCAATTACATCGTATTATAAATGAATCCATACAGCCGGTACGGTAAAAAGGCCCCCGTTTCTTCATTAAATATTGTACCGTCATATTCGGCACAGGCTCTTCACGCCCCGCTCCACCCATACCCCGGCAAGATGCCTGAGATATCCGGGTTCCATGAACTTTTTCCGGGCGAAGGAAACGCCGCCGAGATCGGGGCTGAACTCGCGCAGCGCTTCACGGATGTCCTCACCCCGCAGGGAAGCTTCCGCCTCCTCAAGCCGCACGAACCTGCCCGTGCAGCCCGCGATCACGATTCGGGCGTCCGTGATTCGGTCTTTTTCGCTCTTCATGAGAACGGTAACGGTAAAGGCGGGATAATCGAAGTACGTCTCAGCCTCCCGGTGATAAAAGGAGCGCCAGCCATCGTCGCTGTATTCGATGGATACTATCAGGCTCTTTCTTCTGACGGCGGCAGGTTCGGAGATATAACGCGTGACCTCCATCCGCTCTTCGCGCGGGCTGTTACTGCAGTCATCATCGTCCGTAACCATGCACACGACCCGGGCATCGAGCGCGATAAGGGGGCCCATGATGTCCGACCACGGGGGAAAGAGCGCGACGCTCCCGCCCGCCGTTATACGGTTTCGAAGCGGAGTCGAGGCCGCGCGCGACAGGGATTTTACCAGTACGGAGTCTCCTCTCAAACCGCGCGCGATACCGGCAAAGGTGCTCAACGACCCGATCCGGACAAGGTCTCCCTCCTGCCGGAGGAAATCGAGGGGAAGCCGTCCGAGGTCGACAATGCCCGTGTATCCCTTCAGGCCCCTCCTCTTCAAACCGGTTCCGCCTCCATGCGCGACCCTGCCGTCCTCCCGGAGCAAAGATACGGCCTCCGTGGCGGTATCGGGATAGAACCACCGGATTTCCTGCATGTTTACAACCCTCCGTTGAGCATCCCGGCACGACCGCATCCGTTAATAATCATCTTTCCCTCACCCGATTCGCACCGTTCTCGGCCATGAACGACTCGACCTCGTCCCGCCACGGCTGGCCCTCCATGGGCCCCATCCTACGGACCGACATGGCGCCCACCGCATTGGCGAAAAGCCCCGTCTCGTACAGGTCCCTGCCCTCGCGCAGGCACGTGAGGAGCGCGGCGCAGAAAGAATCGCCCGCTCCCGTGGGATCGACTTCCTCCACCTCGAAGGTGGGAATGTCGAGCACCCCGTCGCTGCTGAAAATTCTACACCCGAGCTCCCCCCGCTTCAGCACCACGATCTTTCCCCGTTCCTGGAGAATTCTGCACCCCTCGTCGTCCGTGCCGGCGCCGGTGAACAGCATGGCCTCGCCCCTGCTCGGGATAACGAGATCGGCCCTGTCGAGTGCGGGACCGCACAGCTCCCTGATCTGCTCCACGGAGAGTATCTCGGGCCTGATATTCGGGTCGAAACTCACCTTCACGGTGTCGGGGATCGTTTTCAGCGCCTTGTAGAACGCCTGTTTCGTGGATTCGCTTCCCACGAGGGAAAAACCGGTGACGTGCAGCCAGTCGATATCTTGAAGAAGCAATTCGTCCACGTCGTCCGGGCAGAAAAGCCCGGCCGCCGCGTTGGTGACGTGATAGAGGAAGCGCCTGCTTCCGTCGCTTGCGTAGGAGACGAAGGTAACGGCGGTGGTGCGCTCGCGGGTCAGGCGTATCCGTGAAACGTCGACGCCGTCCGACCGGAGCCGACCGAGCACGCAATCGCCGAAATCGTCCTCACCGACCACGCCGAGAAAGAGACAGCGGTTCCCGAGACGGGCGGCCTGGCCGATGAATATGGGGGTGTCGCCGCTCGCGAAGGGCCCCGCGAAATCCGCCGGTTCGGAGAGGGGCCGGTCGCGCTCCTTCCGCATGATCTCCACGAGAAGCGCTCCCATGGATACGATGTCGTAGTGCACGTGTTTTCTCCGTCACACCGGAGAGAGTGTGCCCTCAGTCAGTCTTGGCGGCCGCAGTCTGAACGAGCGGCCGTTGTCAGGCCCCCGAATAGCTCGTACGGGATATAATCTCTTCCTGCAGGTCTCCGGCGAGCTCCGTGAAATACGCCGTGTATCCCGCCACACGCACGGTGAGGCTCCTGTGCCTGTCGGGATTTTCCCTGGCGTCGAGCAGG
>Ga0180431_10010434_pt1 | contig 10315 bp, 1 predicted proteins | sample SS_ome_11_FD_132459 | JGI IMG/M metagenome (GOLD analysis project Ga0180431, IMG submission 132459) | Hypersaline lake sediment archaeal communities from the Salton Sea, California, USA - SS_1_MS_1 metaG | ecosystem: Environmental > Aquatic > Non-marine Saline and Alkaline > Hypersaline >... | reverse complement strand
TGGAGGACGGCATTCTGCTGCAGTACCGGCGCTTCGACCGAGAAGGCAACCTGCACAGGTCGTTTTCGATCAGCGACGGCCTGTTCAAAATCGGGCAGATCGATCGAGCGGTGGAGGAGCTGCTCGGGCAGGAACCGAGGGTTTTCCTCGAGGTGGGGCCGGGGCGCACGCTCCAGCCGATCCTGCGCCAGCACCCTGGGAGCCGGGGGCGTCCGGTGCTGCACTCGATTCGCCGCGCGCACTCCGAGACCGAGACCGTGCTGCGCAACCTGGGGCAGCTGTGGCTGGCCGGGGTGGACGTCGACTGGAGCGGTTTCTACGCCCACCAAAGGCGGCGCCGGGTGGCGCTCCCGACCTATCCCTTCGAGCGCCGGCGGTTCTGGATCGAATCCGTCGAGCAGCCGTTTTCGACCTTGGCGCAACTTCCGGGACTGCAGAAACTGGAAAACCTTGACGAGTGGTTCCTCGAGCCTGCGTGGCAGCAGTCGGCGTTGCCCGGGGCGATGGCGGAAGGTCAGGGGCGGTGGCTGCTGCTGGTCGATGCATGCGGTCTGGGGGAGGAGATGGCACGGCAGCTCACCGCGGAGGGTCGTTCGGTGGTCACCGTGCAGCCGGGCGAGGCGTTTGCGAGGCTCGGTCCCGGCAGCTACACCCTGCGGCCGGCGGAGCGCTCCGACTACGAGGCGCTGCTGGAGGAGCTGCGCCGAGAGGGAGGGATTCCGCGCCACTGGGCCCACCTGTGGAGCGTGACCGCAGCCGCCGGCCCGGCGCCCGGCCAGCGGCCGGCCGACGCTCCGGAGTTCGGTTTTTACAGCCTGCTCGCCCAGATGCAGGCCCTGGGCCGGCAGGGTTTCGCCGAGCCCCTGTGGCTGGCCGTGGTGTCTAACGGGGTGCAGAGCGTCGTCGGTGACGAGCCTCTGTGGCCGGAGAAGGCCGCGGTGCTCGGGCCGTGCAAGGTGATCCCCGAGGAGTACTCCAACCTGCGCGCGAGCAGCATCGACGTGACCGCGGAGATCTCCGAGCCGTTGGCGGAGTTGGCCGGCGAGCTGATCGCCGAGCTCCGGGCCGGGCTGCCGGATCCGGTGGCCGCCTACCGGGAGGGGACGCGGTGGGTTCCGACCTACGAGGCAACCCCGCTCGAGGCGGTGGAGGAGCCGGATCCGGAGCCCCGGGGGGTGTACCTGATCACCGGCGGCCTCGGCGGGCTGGGGCTGGTGTTTGCCCGCTATCTGGCCGAGTCGTTCCAGGCCCGGCTGGTTTTGACCCACCGATCGTCGTTTCCGGTTCGCGAGGAGTGGGACCGGTGGCTTTCCCGCCACGGCGATGACGACCCGACCAGCGTCAGGATCCGCGCGCTGCGAGCGCTGGAGGAGCTCGGGGCCGAAGTCGCCGTCGAGCAGGCGGATGTTGCCGATGAACGGGCGATGCGCGAGGTGGTAAAACGGGCTCAGGACGAGCTCGGTCCGCTTTGCGGCGTCATCCACGCCGCCGGGGTGGCGGGGGGCGGGGTGATTCAGCTCAAGGAGCGGGAGGTGGCCGCCGAAGTGCTGCGATCGAAGGTCGAGGGGATGCGGGTGCTGGAGGCGGTTACGGCCAACGCGGCGCCGGAGTTTCTCGTCCTCTTCTCGTCGATCAACGCCGTGGTCGGCACCTTCGGTCAGGTCGACTACTGTGCCGCCAACAACGTGCTCGACGCCTTCGCCCGCAAGCTTCACCGCCAGCGCCCCGAGATGCGGACCGTGGCGGTCAACTGGGGAGTCTGGGACGAGGTCGGGATGGGAGCGGCGGCGGCCGAGCTCGCGCCCGATCGCCGGAGCGAGCTCGCCCGCGTTGGGATCTCGCCGGCCGAGGGGGTGGAGGCGTGGCGGCGGATCCTCGCCTACCACCGCGGCCCGCAGATCGTTGCCTCGGCCGTCGCGCTCGACCAGATCATCGCCTCCCAGGTGCGGGCGCGCCGGGCCCGCGAGGGATTCGAGCAAGAGCTGCCGGCCGCGCCGGTCCGCCAGAGCCGGCATGCCCGGCCGGAGGTCTCCACCCCCTACGTGGCGCCGCGCGACGAGTTCGAAGGGCGCGTGGCCGAGATCTGGCAGGAGATGCTCGGCATCGAGCAGGTGGGCCTCAACGACAATTTCTTCGACATCGGCGGTCACTCCCTGCTGCTGGCGCAGATGCGGTTGCGGCTGCGCGAGGAGCTGAAGCGCGACGTGCCGCTTGTGGATCTGTTCCGGTTTCCCACCATCCGCACGCTGGCGGACCATCTCGGCGGCGCGCAGAGGAGCGACCGCCGGCGGCGGGCACCGGCGACCGTCGGCGGCGATACGGCCATCGTCGGCATGAGCTGCCGCTTTCCCGGCGCCGAGGACGTGGACGAGTTCTGGCGCAACCTCTGCGACGGCGTCGAGTCGGTCCGCTTCCTCAGCGATGAAGAGCTGATCGCCGCCGGGGTCGACCGGACGATCTGGAGCGCCGCCGATTACGTGCGCGCAAGCGCTCAGATCCGGGATCCCGATCGCTTCGACGCCGGCCTCTTCGGCTTCAGTCCGCGCGAGGCCGAGATCCTGGATCCGCAGCACCGGATCTTCCTCGAATGTGCCTGGTCGGCGCTGGAAGCGGCCGGCTACGATTCGACGCGTTTCGACGGCCGGATCGGCGTGTACGGCGGCACCGGCAGGAGCCACTACGCCATCAACCTCTTCGGCCACCCCGAGCTGATCCGGACGATGGGCATTCAGGCTTTGACCCTTGCCATCGCCGGCGACACGCTCGCCACCCGGGTCGCTTATAAGCTCGACCTCAAAGGGCCCGCCGTGGTGGTGCAATCCGCGTGCTCGACCGCGCTGGTGGCGGTTCACCTGGCGCGGCAGGCGCTGCTCAAGGGCGAGTGCGACATGGCGCTGGCCGGGGGGGTGGCGGTGGGCGACTTCCGGCCCCAGGGCTATCAGTACACCACCGGCGGGATCCTCGCCCCCGACGGCCACTGCCGCACCTTCGATGCCAGGGCTGCGGGCTCCAACTTCAGCAGCGGCGTCGGCATCGTGGTGCTCAAACGCCTGGACGAAGCGGTGGCCGACGGCGACGTCATCCACGCCGTCGTCAAAGGTTCGGCGATCAACAACGACGGCGCGCTCAAGGTCGGCTACACGGCGCCGAGCGAGGAGGGGCAGGCGGAGGCGATCCGCGAGGCCCTCCGGGATGCGCAGGTGGATGCCGATACCATCACCTACGTCGAGGGCCATGGCACCGCCACCGCGCTGGGCGATCCGATCGAGGTGGCGGCGCTCACCCGGGTCTTCCGGGAGAGCTCGGATCGCAACGGCTTCTGCGTCCTCGGGGCGGTGAAGACCAACATCGGGCACACGGATATCGCCGCCGGAGCCGCCGGCCTGATCAAGACCGCGCTGGCTATGGAGCACGCCCTGCTGCCGCCCACCCTGCACTTCGAGAAGCCCAACCCCGAGATCGATTTCGCCTCGAGCCCCTTCCGGGTCGAGACCGAGCTCCGCCGCTGGGAAACCGCGGACGGGAAACCGCGCCGCGCCGGCGTCAGCTCGTTCGGCATGGGGGGCACCAATGCCCACGTGGTACTCGAGGAGGCGCCGAAGCCGCCCTCGGGGCCGTCGCGGCGCTGGCAGCTGCTGGTCGTCTCCGCCGCCACCCCCTCGGCGCGGACGGCGATGAGCGAGCGCCTGGCCGCCCATCTGGGCGCCGCGGGCGACGATCTCGCCGACGTCGCCTTCACGTGCCAGGTGGGCCGCCGGCGCCTGCCGCAGCGGCGCTTCGCCGTCTGCCGCGACGCCGCGGACGCAGCCCAAGTGCTCGCCGCCGGGGCCGAGAGCCAACGCGTCCACGACGCCGGCGAGGAGCGTTGCGAGCGCTCGGTGGTGTACCTCGTCTCGGGTTTGGGCGATCACTACGTCGGCATGGGACGCGAGCTCTACGACGACGAGCCGACCTTCCGCGCCGAGGTCGATCGCTGCTGCGAGCTGCTCGCCCCGACCCTCGGACTCGATCTGCGGGAGGTGCTCTATCCGCCGCAGGAGACGCAGAAGGAGCCGCAGGAGACCTCCGGCAGCGTCGATCTTCGCGCGTTGCTCGGCCGCGGCGCTTCGCCGTCCGCCGCCCAGCCGCTGGCCGAGACCCGCCTGGCGCAGCCGGCGGTCTTCGTCGTCCAGGTGGCCCTGGCGCAGCTGTTGCGCGAATGGGGAGTGGTGCCGAGGGCGCTTCTCGGATACAGCCTGGGCGAGTACACGGCGGCGTACCTGGCCGGGGTGCTGTCGCTCGAGGATGCGCTGGCGTTGGTTGCCGCCCGCGCGCAGCTGATCGCCACCGTGCCTGCGGGCGGCATGCTCGCGGTGCCGTTGCCGGAAGCGGCGGTGCTGCCGCTTTTGGGGGAGGAGCTGGCGCTGGCGGCGACCAACGGACCCGAGGTCTCGGTGGTGGCGGGGCCCGAGGCGGCGATCGACCGCCTCGCCGAGCAGCTGCGGGCCGACGGGCAGGTCTTTCAGCGGTTGCGTACCCGTCACGCCTTCCACTCGCCCATGTTGCAGCCGATCGCGACGGAGTTCGGCGCGCGGGTGCGGGAGGTGGAGTTACGGCCGCCGCAGCTTCCTTTTCTCTCCAACGTCACCGGCACCTGGATCCGGCCGCAGGAGGCCACCGATCCCGACTACTGGGTCCGTCACCTGCTCCGGACGGTGCGCTTTGCCGAGGGGATGGAGGAGCTCATGGCCGACGCCGAGCCGATCCTGCTCGAGATCGGCCCGGGGCAGGCCCTGGCCACCTCGGCGCGCCAGCACCCGGAGCGACCGGCCGGCAAGATGGTCGTGGCGACGCTGCGCGACGAGCGCGAGCGGCAGTCGGATCAGGCGTTCCTGCTCCACACCCTGGGACGGCTGTGGCTGGCCGGGGTCGAGGTCGATTGGAGTGGCTTCGTCCGGCACGAGAAGCGACGGCGCGTCGTGTTGCCGGGCTATCCGTTCGAGCGCCAGCGCTTCTTCATCGAGCCGGGCGAGAAGATGGCGTTGGGCCAGCTCAGCGCCAGGAAAGCGGATCTCGGCGACTGGTTCTATCTCCCTTCGTGGAAGCGCGCCTTGCCGGTGCCGGCCGCCTCGGCCGGCGGGCGTTGGCTGCTGTTGGCCGACGACGAGGGACTCGCCGAGCAGGTGGCCCGGCGCCTTGCCGAAAGCGGCGGCGAGGTCACGTTGGTGCGCGCCGGCGCCGGACTCAACCGCCGCGGCGAACGGGAGTGGGAAATCGATCCGGAACGCCCCGAGGACTATGAGACCCTGTTCGAGACGCTGGCCGCGGACGATGGCATTCCCGACCGGGTCGTTCACTTCCGCAGCTTTGCTCCGGCGCGCGGCAACACTTCCTTTGCCCGGCGTTTCGCGGCGGCGCAGGCGCGCGGTCTCTACAGCCTGCTGTGGCTGACCCAGGCCCTGGTCAAGGTGATCTTCGACGATCGCGTCGCCCTGACGGTGGTCACCAACGGGGTGCAGGACGTCGAACACGGCGATGAGCCGGAGCCGGAGAAAGCGACGTTGCTCGGGGCCCTGCGGGTGATTCCCCAGGAATACGCGCACCTTTTCTGTCGCCATATCGACGTCGCGCCGGCGGCCGGCGGTGCTCCGGAGGAGCTCGCCGCGGTGCTGACGGCCGAGCTCACCGCCGCCGCGCCGGAGCCGGTGGTCGCCTATCGCGGCGGCAGACGCTGGGTCGAGATCTTCGATCCGGTGCACCTGGAGGCGCCGCCGGAGGGTGGGGGATTGCGCCGGCGAGGGGTGTATCTGATCACCGGGGGCCTCGGCGGGATCGGTCTTCACCTCGCCGAGTACCTGGCCCGCACGGTCGAGGCGCGGCTGGTGCTGGTCTCGCGCTCCCCCTTGCCGCCGCGCTCGGCCTGGGACCGGACGCTCGCCAGCTCCGATGCGCCCCCCGAGGTGCGGGAGCGCATCCCTCGCCTGCTGGGGCTCGAGGCCGCGGGCGCCGAGCTCCTGGTGGTGACGGCCGACGCCGCCGACCGCGCCGAGATGCAGGTCGCCGTCGACCAGGCCCGCGAGCGCTTCGGGGAGGTGAACGGTGTCTTCCACCTGGCCGGCGTGTTCCGCACCGACACCCTGATTACCGTCGACGTCACCGATCCCGAAACTTGCCGCCGGCAGTTCCGGCCCAAGGTGGACGCCCTGGAGGTGCTCACCGAGGTCGTGGATCCGCTGGCGCCGGATTTCTGCGTGCTCTTCTCCTCGCTCTCGGTGGTCCTCGGCGGCATCGGCTTCACCGCCTACGCGGCGGCCAATGCCTTCATGGATGCATTTGCCCGCGCCCGCTCGCGCCGCAGCGGCGTTGCCTGGATCAGCGTCGACTGGGATGCCTGGGGTTCTTCGTCCCTCTCCCCGGATCCCGAACGCCGTCGCGAAGCGGGCTCCCCGGCGAGCGACGGTCCCCGCTCCTCGAACGAGGGATCGGACGCGGATGCGACCCGGGGTCCCGGCTTCGGCCGCACCCTGGCCCAGTACGAGATGCAGGTCGACGAGGCGCTGGAGGCGTTGCGGCGGGTGCTGGGTCTGCGCGGCGTGCCGCAGATCGTGGTCTCCACCGGCGATCTGGACGCCCGGATCGCGACCTGGGTGCGCACCCCCGGAGAGCGGGCGGAGCCCCCGGGACTCAGCGCCCGGCAGCGGCCCGAGCTCAGCCAGGCCTACGCGGCGCCGACCAACGACACCGAAGCGGAGATCGCCGAGATCTGGCAGGCGCTGCTCGGCATCGAGCAGGTGGGCATCCACGACAACTTCCTCGAGCTCGGCGGCGATTCCTTAATCGGCGTGCAGCTGATCGCGCGGCTGCGCGAGCGCTTCCGGGTTCAGCTCTCGGTGCAAGAGGTCTTCGAGGCGTCGACGGTCGCCGGGATGGCGGAGCTCGTCGGCGGCGGGCAGGAAGATTTCAGCCAGCTCGATCTGCTCCTGACCGAGCTCGAAGAGATGTCTCCGGACGAGGTCCGAGACCAGCTCCGGCGCCGCGCCGCCGGCGAGCCCGGCCCCTGAGCGCCGGCCGAGGCTGCCCCCGCTCCGGTGGCTGCAGCGCAGGCCCGGTACCCGCCACCACCGAGGAATCCTGTAGAATTGACCGAGGACGAGAACGCGCGCTTCCCTCGTGAGGTCGACCCAAGGAAGCGCGGAGACGTTCTCCGCCCTCATCGTCCTCGCCCGCCGCTCAAAGCACAGGTGCCGGGCTACGAACTGTGCGTCAGGATCATGCTCCCGACTTGGCCGGCGGTCGCCGCCAGTTCCGCGAGATCGACGACGGCATGCAGCCGGTAAGCGCCGGACCAGGCGCTGCGCGCGGGATTCGGCAACGACGATTGTCCGGGGGTGGCGGCGGAGCGGATCACCAACCTCGAGGCGTCATGAGTCATCAAGCGTTTTCCACCCTGCTCTCCCCGCTCTCCTGCGGCCGCCTGCGGCTGCGCAACCGGATGGTCATGGCGCCGATGGACTGCGGCTTCGGTTCCGAGGACGGTCAGGTCACGCCGCGCATGATCGTCTACTATCAGAAGCGAGCTCGGGGAGGCGTGGGGATGATCATCGTCGGCTCGGCCTGCGTCGAATCGCAACGCGGACGCATTTCCCCCCGTCAGCTGCTCATCGACTCGGACCGCTCCCTGCCCGGGCTCCGGCGATTGGCCCAGACCATCCGCAAGCAGGGGGCCGCCGCGGTCTTGCAGCTCCATCACGCGGGCGGCAAGACCACCGCGATGGTCACCGGCAACGAGCCGGTGGCTCCTTCGGCGATCGCCAACCGCTTCGGCGAGACGCCGCGCGCACTCGCCGCCGGAGAGATCGGGGAAGTGGTGGAGAGCTTCGTGGCGGCGGCGGCCCGGGCGCGGATGGCCGGCTTCGATGGGGTGGAGCTTCACGCCGCCCACGGCTACCTCATCTCCCAGTTCCTCTCTCCGACCTACAACCGGCGGAACGACGAGTACGGGGGCGCGCTGGAGAATCGCGCGCGTTTTCTGCTCGAGATCGTCGCGGCGGTGCGGCGGCGGGTGGGCAAGGACTACCCCCTGCTCTGCCGCCTGAGCGCGATCGAGTGCCGCGTCGAGGCCAGCTTCCGGCCGATTCCCGACGGGATTACCCTGGAGGAGACCACCACCGTGGCGCGATGGCTGGACCAGGCCGGGGTCCACGCCCTGGATGTGTCCACCTCCCTCGTCGGGGAGGTCCGGATGCATCCCATGAGCTGGCCCGAGGGCGGGTTGATCCCTCATGCCGCCCAGATCCGCAAGGCGGTCTCGATTCCGGTCATCGCCTGCGGACGGATCCCTCCGCAGCTTGCCGAGGAGGCGCTCGCGGCCGGCAAGTTCGAACTGGCGGCCATGGGCCGGGCCCTGATCGCCGATCCCGAGCTGCCCGCCAAGGTGGCCCGGAATCGGCCCCAGGACGTCGTGCCCTGCATCTACTGCGCGCTCTGCTCCGATCCGCAGATGGCCGTGAACGGATGCGCGTGCGCCGTCAATCCCGCCTTCGGCCAGGAACGGGAGCTGGAGCTCCGGCGCGCCCCGCAACCCAAAAAGGTGATCGTCGCCGGCGGCGGGCCGAGCGGGCTCGAAGCCGCCCGCATCGCCCGGCTGCGCGGCCACGAGGTCGCGCTCTACGAAGCGGCCGAGGAGCTCGGAGGACGACTCCTGGCGATCTCGGAGTCCTCCCCGAAACGGCCGCCGTTGAACGCGCTGAGAACGTTCCTCGTCCGCCAGATCGAAGAGCTCGGAGTGGAGCTTCACTTAGGCGAGCGCCTGACCCCCGAGCGGGCCGCGGCCGCGGCGCCGGATCTCCTGATCCTGGCCACCGGGGCGGTGCCGGTGCGGCCCGAGATCCCGGGAGCGGCGCAACCGCACGTCCTCCCGGCCGGCGAGGTGCTGCGGGGCGCCCCCACCGGCGAGCGCGTGGCGGTCGTCGGGGGCGGGGAGGAAGGCTGTGAGACGGCCCTGCGGCTGGCCGATCAGGGCCGGGAGGTGGCGATCCTGACCCGCGAGCCCAGGCTGGCTCTCGAGACCTCCGGGGAACTGGCCGACTTCCTGGTATGGGCCGTGCCGGCTCAGGGGATCGCGGTGCTCACCCAGGTGAATATTCAGGAAATTACCTCTTCGGAGGTTCATGTCGTCACGCGCCGCGGCGAAAACCGCTCGGTCCCCGCGGACAGCGTGGTTCTTGCCGCGGGGTACCGTCCGAACACGGAGCTTTTTGAGGAGCTCCGAGCGAGCGTTCCGGACGCGGTTCGCGCAGGGGATTGCGCCCGGCTCGGCGACCTGCGCAAGGCCCTGGAAGAAGGCTATCGAGCCGGGCTCTCTCTGTGACGTTGGAATATTCCGACACGTACCGGGTCAAGGTCCTGAAGGAGTGAGACGATGGAAGGTCTTACCGAAAGAATGGGAAAGCTGTCTCCGGCCAAGCGCCGACTCCTGGTGGAACGTCTGGCGAAAAAGCTTGCCGCCGACGATCCCGAGGCCGTCATTCCCCGCTCCTACGACCGGGAATCGCTGCCCCTTTCCTACGGGCAAGAACGCTTCTGGTTCCTGCAACAGCTGCACCCGGATAACGCCTCTTACAATCTTCCTTCTGCCGTGTGCCTGACCGGTGAGCTGGACCTTCGGGCCTTGCAGCTTGCCCTGACCGAGATCTTCCGCCGCCATGAGATCCTGCGAGCTGTTTTCAAGTCGACGGAAAAGGGGCCGGTGCAGCTCATCCGCCCGGAACTCGCGGTGGAAATCCCGCAGATCTCGCTGGAAGCCCTCGCGCCCGGCGAGAAGGAGCGCGTGTTCCGAGCTCTGGCCTCGGAGGCCGCCGGCCGCCCCTTCGACCTGTCTCAGGGTCCCCTGCTGCGATTGTTGCTGATTCGTCCGGACGTCGATCGACACATGCTGGTCCGCATCGTCCATCACATCGTCTCCGATGGGTGGTCCGACGACGTGTTCTATCGCGAGCTCGTGGCATTCTACGAAGCGTTTTCGCTCGGCAGGCAGGCATCGCTGCCGGAGCCGATCCTGCAGTACGGCGACTATGTCCTGTGGCAACGCGAGCGGGTCGAAGGCGGTGCCTACAAAGAGCAGCTGGCCTACTGGCGCGAACGGCTCTCCGGGGCGATCTCGGATATCAACTTTCCTATCGATCGACCGCGCTCGGCGGCCCGGACCTTTGACGCCAACCTGCACAAATCCCAAGTGCCGAGGGCGCTCGTGGGAAAAATCAACGCGCTGTGCCGGCAACACGACGTCACCAAGTTCATGCTTTTTCTGGCGGTATTCGCTGCCCTGCTCCGGCGC
>Ga0180431_10010427_pt1 | contig 10319 bp, 11 predicted proteins | sample SS_ome_11_FD_132459 | JGI IMG/M metagenome (GOLD analysis project Ga0180431, IMG submission 132459) | Hypersaline lake sediment archaeal communities from the Salton Sea, California, USA - SS_1_MS_1 metaG | ecosystem: Environmental > Aquatic > Non-marine Saline and Alkaline > Hypersaline >... | reverse complement strand
TTCATTCAGCTTTCCGTTGAGGTTTACCTTTATGGTATGGGGCACCCTCAGCCAGGTCTTGGCCAGGGAATAGCCCACTGCTATATCAGTAGAGCCCATACCGGTAGCAAATGCCCCCAGGGCTCCAGATGTGCAGGTATGTGAGTCCCCGCCTATAACAATATTTCCCGGGCAGGAATATTCCTCTATGAGTATCTGGTGGCATACCCCTTTCCCTACATCGCTGAGCACAGCCCCTGTCTTTGATGCAAACTTCCTTAGTACTGCATGGGAGTTTGAAAGCTCCTTCCTTGGACTGGGTGCAGCATGGTCTATAAAGAATATGCACTTATCCGGATTTTTCAGGGAATCGAAGCCCATTTTTTCTACCTGGGTTACTGCCAGGGGCCCGGTCCCGTCCTGGCTCATCACCACATCCACATCTACTACAGAAATATCGCCGGCTTTAAGATCCCCGCCGGCGTGTTCGCTTATTATCTTTTCAGAAATAGTCTTACCCAAAAAATGTCCTTTCCTAATCTTTAACTATTTTTTCTAATCTCCTTTTTTTGCTGAGGATTTATAATCCTTGTATATATACATAAGCTCCTTATCAAAAAGGGGTCTCTTGAGGTCTACCGACATAGACCTGGTAAGGGCCAGTATATCATTGGCTTCCTTATCTGTAAGGTCTATATCGTATTCCTTGAACTTATGCAGTATGGTATGGGAACCTGAATGCTTGCCCACCACCAGCTGGCGGGTAAGGCCCACTTCTGCAGGATTAAATACTTCATAGTTCTTGGGATTTTTTATAACTCCGTCTGCATGGATGCCTGATTCATGGGCAAATACATTGGTACCCACTATGGCTTTCCATATAGGTACAGCCCTTGAAGATGCTTTTGCCACATATTCAGCTATTTCCCGGAACTTGGCTGTCTCTATGCCCAGTTCCACATTTTCCAAATACCTTAAAGCCATTACTATCTCTTCCAGGGCAGCATTTCCGGTTCCGTCTCCCAGGCCGCCTATGCTGACTACTATGCTTTCTGCTCCGCCCCTTATGGCTGCCATACCATTTGCAGTTGCCATCCCAAAATCATTATGATTATAGACTTCAAGTGGAAAATCAATGGCATTATTTATAGTGCTAATATTCATAAAAGTCCTGAAAGGATCAAATTTGGAAACTGTATCGCAGATCCTGAACCTTTTAGCTCCCTTCTTCTTGGAAAGGGATATCAGTTTCAGCAGGAACTCCAGATCAGTCCTGGTAGCGTCCTCAGCGCTTATTATAAAGTCCAGCTCAAGCTTATTTGCAGCCCGCATGGCTTCCCTTAGCTTATTTATAAGCCATGTCCGGTTCTCTTTATATATCTTCTTGATATGGATGTCTGATGTGGAGATATTTATGACCACATTCTTTGCGCCTATTTCAGCCGCAGTCTCTATGGCTTTTATATCTGCATCGCAATAGGCAAAAAGCTTTGCCTTTAGTCCTGACTTGAGCACAGCTTTTATGATATCTATCTCTATCTCGCCAAGAGCCGGGGTCCCTACTTCTATCTCAGGAACGCCGATCCCGTCCAGCATCTTCGCTATCCTTATCTTCTCATGCTTGGAAAAAACTACCCCTGCAGTCTTTTCGCCATTTCTTAAAGTAGTATCGATTATATTTATTTTTCTGTCTTTTTTTAGTTTAGCCATTTTTATCCTTCCCCTTACCTGTTTTTGTCTTTTTCGAGCTGCCCATATATTCCTTATAGGTATCGAGTATCTCGCTGTCAAATAATGATCTCTTGGAGGATACAGTCTTATTCCGTATTATCTCAGACAGCTCTTTTGCCTGTTTGTCATCAACTTTCTGTCCCAGCATTTTCATTTTTTGCTTAATAGAGTTTATGCCGGAATATTTACCAGGCACATACTGCCTTTCAAGGCCTACATCAGTCTCCTTGAATAATTCATATGTAGACGGGTCAGATAATACGCCTTTTACCTTATTCTCATCTTCATATACAAAAAGGTTTCCTCCCACAACAGGCTTCCAGGTTGGAAGTACCCTATTGGAAGCTCTGGCCACATATTCTGAAAGGCTCCTGAAAAGATTGGTATTTATTCCAAGATCTACACCTTCAACAAATTTAAGCGCCATGACCAATTCCTCAAAAGCAGCATTCCCTGCTCTTTCCCCCAGGCCGTTTATGGTGGTATTGACATAGGTTGCCCCTGCCTTTATCCCAGCAATGGCATTGGCAATAGCCATTCCAAAATCATTGTGGGTATGCATCTCCATGTCTATCCCGATTATATCTATTATGTTCTTTACCCTTAGAAATGTCTCGAATGGATCCAGGATACCCAGGGTATCGCAGTATCTTAGCCTGTCAGCTCCGGCATCCCGGGCCGTCCTGGCAAACTGGAGTAAAAACTCCATATCTGACCTGGAGGCGTCTTCAGCATTTACTGATACATAGAGATTATGGCTTTTTGCAAAATCCACTCCTGCCTTCATAGTTTCCAGAACCCATTCCCTGCTCTTCATCAGCTTATGTTCTATGTGGATATCGGAGGATGATATTGAAAGGGCTACAGCATCCACACCGCATTCTACAGAAGCTTGTATATCATTCTTTACCGGCCGGTTCCAGGCCAGCACGCTGCAGTTCAGGTCAAGGGAAGCAATCCTTTTAATGGCTTCCTTCTCATCTCCTCCCATTGCCGGTATGCCTGATTCTATCTGGTGAACTCCCACTTTATCCAGCATCTTGGCAATATGGATCTTCTCGTCATTGGCAAAAACAACACCCGCAGTCTGTTCTCCATCCCTTAGAGTGGTATCATCTATCTTGATGTCCTTAGGGTCTATGGTTGTACCTGCTTTTTGAGAAAAATCAGTTAATAAGTCCAGTTCCCTCATAATATTGCTCCTTTATCAAAAAAAATTTCTAAATATTTATATAAAACTTTAAAAAATTGAAAAATAACTATTTTATTATATTTTTTTTCAATTCAAGGGAAATTATACCACTTTTTTTTAATTTTTTATGCAATATTAATATTATTTTTTTAATTCTAGAATGACATATTCAAGTTTAAAAAAGGGGGGAACATACTTGGCTCAGGAAAAAAGCAAGGGGGTCTGCTTTTTATAACTGCTGGATAGGTTCTTCATTTGGTCCTTTATGGAAGCTGGAAATAATGGATTGCTGGCCTTACCCATATCCTGTTTTCCTTATTCTGCAACCGGGATGATTTTCCGTGTAAATCCCCTGACATATTCAAGTAAAAAGTGGCACCGCTATCCCGGTCTGCCTTATTTCCTCCTGGCCAGGCTTGTAAGAAAACTAAGCGCTCCTATAACGATTATCACTATCCTTATCCATAAGGGTTCGATTGTAAAATAATCATAAAAAGACATGGACCCTATGATTATCAGTAAGACTCCGAAAAAGAGGGACAATCCCCTGGGCATATTGACTCCTCCCTATTTTAAATATATACAGATATAATATTATTTATACTATTTTAGACTTTGATAAGTCAACCTTTGATGACCCCCAGGGGCCTGAGCCTGGCCACTTTCCTGGATAATCCCGCCATGGTTGATATATTTACCACACTTTCTATATCCTTATATGCCTGGGGCGCTTCCTCAGCCAGGCCTTTCAAGCTGTCAGCTACCACCACTATTCCCTTTTTTCTTTCCAGGTCAAGCTTTAGCTGGCTTCCATTTATGGTCTTTTTAGCCCGGGTGCGGCTCATCATCCTTCCTGCCCCGTGACAGGTAGAGCCAAAGCTTTGGGTCATAGCCATTTCGGTACCGGCAAGGATAAAGGAATAAGTCCCCATATCTCCCGGGATTATGACAGGCTGTCCTATATGCATATACCCTTGGGGCAGATGGCTTCCGCCGGGACCAAATGCCCTGGTAGCCCCCTTTCGGTGTACGCATAATCTCTTTTTGATTCCATTAACTTCATGGATCTCCCACCTGGCTATATTGTGGGATATATCATAAAGGGTGTATAGGCCCAGTTTTTCAGCAGAACTTCCCATATGCCTTTCCAGTGCCTGCCTGACCCGGTGTGCCAGGCAATGCCTATTAGCCATGGCAAAATTTGCGGCGCAGGCCATGGCTCCGTAATACCTCTTTCCCTCAGGTGAATCAAGCGGAGCAGCAGCCAGCTGCCTGTCGGAGATATGTATTTTATACCTGTCTGATGCCTTCTGCATGACTTTTATATAGTCACTGCATACCTGGTGCCCCAGTCCCCGGGAACCGGAGTGGACCATAATTATTATCTGGCCCTTAAAAAGGCCGAATGCATCAGCAGCATCCTCATCATAGACTTCATCTACTGCCTGTATTTCCAGGAAATGATTGCCGGAACCCAGGGTCCCCAGCTGACCTGATCCCCTTTTTTTGGCAGTCTGGCTTACATATGCAGGATCCGCTCCCTCCATCCTGCCATTATCTTCTATGAATCCTTCATCACCGGCCATTCCATACCCCATTTTCAGTGCATGCTTTACACCTCCGGAGAGGATCCTTTCCAGGTCTCTTCCCGAAAGATGCGTACTGCCCTTTCCTCCAAGACCCCTGGGTACTGAATATGAGATAATAGACATAATATTTTCCATATCGTCCTTGGTATCTTCAAGCGACAGATTGCTCCTCAGGGCTCTTACTCCGCAAGATATGTCAAAACCCACACCTCCGGGGGATATAACTCCTCCATCCTCCGGATCGAATGCAGCAACCCCGCCTATGGGAAAGCCATAGCCGAAGTGAATATCCGGCATGGCAAAAGAAGCTTTTACTATTCCGGGCAGTGTGGCTACATTTGCTACCTGGCTTATGGTATTTTCCCTCCTTGCATGTTCAAGGAGCTCCTGGTCAGAAAATATTATCCCTGGTACCCTCATCCCCCGGGAAGCATCCATCTCCACTTCCCACTTATAGCTATTTATTTGCCTGATTCTGTAATCATTCATCTCTTCATCTCCATCCTGGATCATACATCAAATATAATAGTCCCTTCCCATGTGCGGCTGCCGGGATCCCTGGAAATTGAAAGCATGCTGTAGGTCGGGGCTTTTATGGAATCCAATATACTATGCCTTTTACTGTCTATCTTCTCCCCATAGAGCACAGCACTGATGCCGGATTTTTCAACTTTTTTTACCCTTATTCTGGAAAAAGCCATATGTTCTACCTCAAAATAATATAGAAGCTTTTCCAGCCACAGGATAAGCAGGTCTTCATAGCTGCTGCTTTCTGAAGAAAGTCTTATATCCATATCCCGGATAGTTTCCACACTTCCAATATCTATTATCAGGGAAAACATCCCCACCCCTGCATTGGCAAAAAGCTCTTCCAGACTATCCCCCCGGAATCTCAGACCTATATCTGAGGGGTGCTCAATTTCTTCATATTTCCTATATGTTTTTCCCTGGTCTTTTTCACCCATTTAATGCTGCCATTTAAACTGCAATAATACGTTTTCTGTAATATGCAAGTTTCATTGTATTTACATATTATTTTGTTAAAATAAGACAGGTTTATTTTAATATTTTTTTGATAATAATACACCGGCAAAAACCTATTATGCCGGTAGAGGAGCGGCAATGGCAACAACAAAAAAGGCAACTAAAAAACCTGGATTGGAAAAAGCCCTGGGCAAAGGTGATTTTGTCTACACCTGCGAAGTGGGACCTCCCAAGGGAGCTGAGATCGAGGGAATAAAAGAAGAGGTAATGCACCTCAAGGAAGTGGCTAATGGTATCAATGTCACGGATCTCCAGAGTTCGGTTATGAGGCTCGGTTCTCTTACGACATGCAAAATACTAAAAGATATGGGTCTTGACCCTATCCTCCAGATCACCTGCAGGGACAGAAACAGGCTGTCGATCCAGTCGGAACTTTTAAGCGCCCATGTCCTGGGCATAAGGAATGTCCTGGCGCTGACCGGAGACCATACCACCCTTGGCGATCATCCCCATGCCCAGCCGGTATTTGATATAGACTCCGTACAGCTTCTGTACACCATGAGAAGGCTGGAGGAAGGTTTTGACCTTTCAGATAAAGAGCTTACAGAAAAGCCTTCTTTCTTTAAGGGTGCTGTAGTAAATCCTGGGGCAAATACCGAAGCTGCCTATGAGATGCAGATCTTGAAGCTTAGAAAAAAGATAGACCAGGGAGCCCAGTTCATACAGACACAGGCTATCTTTGATGCTGAGGTATTTAAGAGATTTATGGACAGGATGGAAAAAGAAAAGATAGATATACCCATACTTGCAGGAATAATACTTTTAAAATCGGACAGGATGGCAAACTTCATGAACAAATTTGTTGCCGGAGTCAGTGTTCCTGATGATGTAATTGAAAAAATGAAGAATACCGATAATAAGGTGGAGACCTGCAAGGAGCTAGCCATAGGCCTTATAAATGATGTAAAGGCGTATTGCGCCGGCATACATATACAGGCTCTGGGATGGGAAAAGCATATCCCACCCATAATAAATAGCATAAATTAGCAATAATCCAGGATCAGAAAGGTTACTAACTGATGAATAAATATACAGAGATCAAAAAATATGAACCAAAACCCAAAAAATGCTTTCACCTCCAGGGGATATACAGGCCATTATACTGGTTTGAAGAAAACCTGAAGATATTCATGTTTGACTGCAGGTCATGCGGACAATGCATACTTAGCACCACCGGTTTTGTATGCCCTATGAGATGCCCCAAGACCCTGCGTAATGGTCCCTGCGGCGGAACTGAAAATGACAGGTGTGAAGTAAACCCGGAAAAGATGTGCGTATGGAGCGAGATCTATTATGGGAATAAGGACCTGGCAAGGCTGGACCTTTTAAGACATTTCCAGATACCGGTAAACCATGAGTTCCATGAGACTTCTGCAGTAGTTAACTGGCTGGATAACAGGATAGACGGCATGCACCTGGCAATACCCGGTAAGGGCAATGCCCTGGGTCAGCTTATAAGGCTGGCATTCCATATAATAAAGATAAGATGGAGAAAATTCATTCATCCTGGAAGATACTGGCATAAAAATGAATCCCATTATTTGGGTCAATAATAGAAGGAATTAGCTATGGAACTTCAAGATATCCTCAAAGGGCTTAAGGCCAGGGCAAAAGATGCAAAGAAGATAATGGGCTTAAACAGCAAGCATTTTGCTTTCAGAAACTGGCATACTACTGTCATGCAGCTTTTAAAAGATCTTCCGTCATCATATATTTCACAGGTAAATGATTTTAAGGCACTTACCTTTGAGGATACTGGGTTCAAAAGGGGCAGAAAATTTATATCCAGCTCCGATAATTCCAAATTTATACAGGATCTGGAAGCTGCCTGCAATATACTTAAGGAAATAGAAAAAACCGCCAAAAAAGAAGAAAGTAATAAACCCAAGGAGACCTCTTCTTCCAAACCTGAAAAGCCTCCACAGCCTTCAAGGAAGTCATCCGGCAAGAAAACTGCAAAAAAGACCGGACCTAAAAAACCGCCTTCCGATAAGGGTTCCAGGAAACCGGCTAAAAAGGGAATCTCTTCAACCAGGAAGAAAAAGAAGTCTTAGGACTTTCTTAAGCTTGAAGCAATATTATTAAAGATCGGCAGAGTGGCTCCGTAAAACATCTTCCAGCCGGAACATAGGCTGCTTAGCTTTGAGGGTTCATGAGGCATATATGAGCGGTGCTTGAGGCAATCTCCATAACATATATCAAGATACTGGCAGGAATTGCACAGAAATCCATAACCTGATTTAGCTTTACCGAAATCATTATATTTATCTGATCCAACCATCTCTTCCCAGGAATGGGTATTGATATTACCCAAAAGCATCTCTTTCCTTACAAAAAAATCACATGGGTAAACATCCCCATTATATTCCACCACAAAATACTGGCTGCAGTTATTTTCCATATGGCAAATAGCAGAACTTCCATTTACCAGGTACTTGAGTATGGAATCAAACAGCCTTATGGATACCTTGTATATATCATTGGGGTACCATTTCTTAAATATATCATTAAGGAAAATTCCCCAGTTACCCCCGTTTATGGAATAGGGTTCCAGCTTGCCTTCTCTGTCAAATTCCACACAGGGAATATACTGATGGTAATAAAAGCCCTTTTCCACCAGGAAATCGTATATCTCTCCTGCCTTATTGAAGTTAAAATCATTTACCAGTACCAGTATATTAAACTCTACTCTGGCTCCTTTAAGTATTTCTATTCCCTTCATAACCCTGTCAAATGTCCCCTGGCCATTTCGGAGTTTCCGGTAATAATCATGGATATGCTTGGGACCGTCAAGGCTTACTCCCAAAAGGAACCGGTACTTTGCCAGAAATCCTGCCATATCCTTATCGATAAGGGTAGTATTGGTCTGGAGTCCATTTGTGACCATACTTCCCTTCTTTCCAAACTTCTCCTGAAATCTTACGGCATCTTTAAAAAAGTCCGTCCTCATAAGAGTAGGCTCTCCACCCTGCCAGCCGAAGGTATAGCAGGGCTGGCTGGTTTTCATATAAGAGGATATGAGTTTTTCCAGGGTCTTGCCAGTCATCCTGTGGTTTTTTTTATCAGGGTAAAGGGAGGATTTTTCCAGGTAAAAGCAATACTTGCACCTCATATTACAGTCAGCAGAAGCCGGCTTTATCAGGAGTGTAAAAGGCCGCATTAAGTCCTTCCCCGAATAACGAAACTCAGGAAAAGACCGCCCACTGCAGCCACCACCAGAGCAATCACAACTATAAGGAATTTATTATCAAAAATCTGGGAATTTTCTTCAGTAAAGCCAAGGACTTCTATACTTCCCTCTTCAGACTCTTCTCCAGTAAGCTCTTCCATGAGCTCTTCCTCTTCGCTATCCTGGGCAAAAAGAAGGCCTATGGGAATCATCCAGGTAATGAGCATGGCAGAGATAAAAAGAGTCATGAATAGTTTTATATAACTATTACCAAATACTTTCATTTATTCCTGACCTATAAAAATACAACCGACTATATCTAGCCGGTTTCGCTACTGGCTCCACTTCTTTCAAAGCGTCCAAATCAGAAAAAAGTTTCAAAGCCTCTAAATATTTTTTTATTCTATGCTGGCTCAAACAGCTATTTCTTATTGAATACTATTACAAGTATTTAATAATATAATTTTAATACTTTAATAATATTAGTCAATATCGGGATGCCTTAAGGGGCTATTCCTGGCCAGCTTCCTCTTTACCGTCCAGGCGGCTTATGAGCTCATCAAGCTTATTCCTTATCTCCTCCAGGTCTTCCCTGGTAGGGATGTCCATATCATCAAGGGCTTTCTTGATCTTTTCTGCATCATCCCCTGCTATTTTTTCTGTTACCGCTTTGGTCTTTTCTTTTGCATCCTTTACAAGATCCTTGATCTTTGACCCGGTAATATCGCCGGCCTCCCTGGCTTTTTCTGTCAGGTTTTTTAAAAGCTCATCCTGCTTTTCCTTGAGCGGCTCGCCCTTTTTAGCAAGTTCTTCTACTTTTTCATTTAATAGGCTTGCCATCTCAGAAACATTCTTCTTTGATTCCTGTATAAGGTTCTCAACAAATTTCTTTTGTTTGTCCTTTGCAAGTTCGCCTTGCTTTACCAGTTTTTTACTTATTTCTACGGCTTTTTCATATGTTATTGCGGCTATTCCCAGAGTGGCGAGATAACCTTCTTTTAGTTTTTCCGGCATTCCGACCTCCTTTAAGATCTGCAGTTTTTATAAATTATATTATATTTGCTATAAACTAAATTACAAAGAAGAGAAATCTATTTTCCAGGTGCCCTGCTCATTTACCAGCCTGAAAGTGACCAGGTCCCCTTCATACATGGTGCCTTCAGCCATCCTGTCCCCAGTTATATCTACTTCAGCTTTATCCCCATCTATCCTGACTTCTGCTGCCTGGACATTTTCCCAGCTGGAATGGCTTTCTTTTATTATAAAATAGATATCTGACTTATCACCATTTATATATTCTTCCTCTGTGCCTACAATGGAAATAGTGCCGCTGCTGAAATAATCATATTCTTCATCAGATGCTACAGCGTCCAAAAAACCCAGGACAGTATTTTCCAGTATTTCCTCGATGTTTATATCTACAATAATTTGGTAGATTATAAGCTGGGCTTCATCCTCTCCGCTAAACATTATGCCTATCTCGCTTTCCAGGGGTATGTCCTGGAGGGTTATATCTGTATATTTTTCATCACTATCTTCCATATTAAGGTCAGACCTTACTACTTTATAATCCTGGGAGAGCATAACTTCAGGTTCAATTATCTTTTCATCAGGA
>Ga0180431_10010426_pt1 | contig 10320 bp, 6 predicted proteins | sample SS_ome_11_FD_132459 | JGI IMG/M metagenome (GOLD analysis project Ga0180431, IMG submission 132459) | Hypersaline lake sediment archaeal communities from the Salton Sea, California, USA - SS_1_MS_1 metaG | ecosystem: Environmental > Aquatic > Non-marine Saline and Alkaline > Hypersaline >... | reverse complement strand
TGTTCTGCGATGTTTTGAAACCTGGAGGCGAGCCTTTCGAGGGCGACCCCAGGTATGTCCTGAAGAAGAACCTGAAACGGGCGGCCGAGATGGGCTACACTTTTTATGTGGGACCGGAACTGGAGTACTTCTATTTTAAAGATGCCAATGGGACTGAGCCTCTGGACGCAGGGGGTTATTTCGATATGACACCCCTTGATGCCGCCACCGACTTAAGACGTGAGACGGTTCTCACTCTGGAGGAAATGGGCATTGGTATTGAGTATTCCCACCATGAAGTCGCGGGCAGCCAGCACGAAATAGACATGCGGTATACCGATGCTATGACCATGGCTGATAATGTGATGACCTACCGGATGGTGGTAAAGCAGATAGCCATAAGTAACGGCTATTACGCCACTTTCATGCCCAAGCCTGTCTTCGGTATTAATGGCAACGGTATGCATGTCCACCAGTCACTTTTTAATGGAGACAAAAACGCGTTTTTTAACTACAAAGACACCTATCACCTCTCCCAGGTAGCCAGGAACTATATTGCCGGGCTGCTAAAGCATGCTCCTGAGATTACTGCTGTTTGCAACCAATGGGTTAATTCGTACAAGCGGCTGGTACCCGGCTACGAGGCGCCGGTATATCTCTCCTGGGCACGGCGGAACCGCTCTGACCTGGTACGAGTCCCCGAATACCGCCCGGGCAGAGAAAAGGCCACCCGGGTCGAATTCAGGTCTCCTGACCCCGCCTGCAACCCCTATCTTGCCTTCAGCGTCATGTTAGCCGCCGGACTGGAGGGAATCGAGAAGGAGTATGAGATTCCCGAGCCCATCGAGGAAAATGTCTACGAGATGACCGACGGAGAAAGGGCAAAACGAGGTATCGGCACCTTGCCTGCCAGCCTGCTGGAAGCTATAATGCTAACTGAAAAAAGCGAACTGGTGCGAAAGGCTCTCGGTGACCACGTCTTTGATGCTTTCCTCCAGAACAAGAAGATAGAGTGGGATGACTACCGCACCCAGGTAACCGAACACGAGCTTAAGAGGTACTTACCGATATTGTGATGGCAAGGCAGGACGGCTATGTCTCAGGGGGCTCATAGGCGCCGACTCCGCATCGGCATGGCTCAACTCAATATGACGGTGGGGGATTTTGCCGGTAACCGGCAAAAAATCCTGAAAGCCGTTGATGAGGCCAGGGCTTCGGGGGGAGACCTGCTGACTTTCCCCGAACTTGCCATCTGCGGTTATCCCCCCGAAGACCTTCTTTTTAAGCCGCGGTTTATCGCTGAGAACCTGCGGTCTCTAGAAAAGGTGGTTGAGGCTTCATCGGGAATCAGCATTGTGGTCGGCTTCGTGGACGCCGGGGAAGATATTTATAACGCCGCGGCCATAATCCACGATGGCAAGCTGACCGGCGTATATCATAAGATGTTCCTGCCCAACTACGGCGTCTTCGATGAGAACCGCTACTTCCAGGCCGGAAATGAGTGTCCGGTTTACGTCATCGCCGGTGTCAACGTCGGCATCAACATCTGCGAGGACATCTGGTATGAGTCCGGGCCGGCCAAGACGCAAGCATACTCCGGAGCTGAGCTCATCATCAATATCAGTGCCTCACCCTATCATTTCGGCAAGGGAAACTACCGGGAGAAAATGCTGGCGACACGCGTCGCCGACAATGTGGCTGCCTTCGCCTTTAACAACATGGTGGGTGGACAGGACGAGCTGGTCTTTGACGGCAACAGCCTGATACTGGATGAGAAAGGCCGGCTGCTGGCAAGGGGCAAGCAGTTCGGGGAAGAACTGTTAACAGCTGACTTGGATATTGAAGCTGTGCCTCGAAAGCGCCTTCACGACCCCAAATGGAGAAAGGAATTAAAGCTCCGCGAAGAGCAGGGACTTAAAACTGTCGGGAAGATAATGATATCCGGAGCGCCGATAAGCACCGGGAAACCGCCTTTAGCTCGAAGACGGGTCGAGGTACGGGGCTTCCCCGCAGAGGTCTACGACGCCCTGGTGCTGGGCACACACGACTATGTCCACAAGAACGTCTTTAAGAAGGTTTTAATCGGACTCTCCGGAGGGCTGGATTCGAGTCTGGTAGCCGCCATTGCCGTTGATGCGCTGGGCAAATCAAACGTGGTCGGTGTGGCCATGCCTTCAAGATTCTCCTCTCCTGGCAGCCTGTCAGATGCCGAGCTTCTGGCCGGAAATCTAGGTATCCAGCTGCTGACTATCCCCATCGAGAAAGCATTTCAGGCATATCTGGATATGCTGGCGGAAGCCTTCCAAGGGACGGAGCCTGATGTGGCTGAGGAGAATATTCAGGCCCGCATCAGAGGCAATATCCTGATGGCGCTATCAAATAAGTTCGGCTGGCTGGTGCTGACAACCGGCAACAAAAGCGAAATGGCCACCGGCTACGCCACTCTATACGGAGACATGGCTGGTGGCTTTGCCGTTATCAAGGATGTGCCCAAGACAATGGCTTACGAACTGTCAAGATATCGCAATTCACTGGCCGGCTCAGAGCTAATACCATCTTCAGTCATTGATAAACCCCCCTCGGCTGAATTGAGGCCCGAGCAAAAGGATATTGACAGCCTGCCACCGTACGAGATACTCGACCCCATAATAACCGCCTATGTTGAGGAAGACAAAAGCGTTGAGCAGATAATCGCCATGGGAAACGATGAAAAAGTGGTCAGGAGAGCTGCCCGGCTGGTAGATACCAGCGAATACAAGCGAAGGCAGGCACCGCCAGGGATTAAGATAACTCCCAGGGCTTTCGGCAGAGACAGGAGATTGCCCATCACCAACAGGTTCAAGGGGGACTGAATATAAAGCCGGCAACCTCTGCATAATTTTTCTTTTCGAAAAGGCGTGGTATAATAGCCTCAAGACCATGTCATGGAGCGGGGAGACTTGTGATGGAAGTTGTCGGCTCAGATGCAGAAGGTAAGCTGATAGCCATTCTCAAAATTCTGAATGAATCCTCGGAGTCCCTTGGGTCAATCACCATTGCCCGCCGACTTGAGCAGGACGGGATTTTTTTAAGTGAGAGAGCAGTACGATATCACCTGAGGATAGCCGACGAAAGGGGTTTTACACAACCGGGGGGCCGGGACGGCAGGACGATCACACCCGAAGGAAGGCAGGAGGTTAAGGAAGCACTGGCATCGGCGCATTTGGGGTTTGTCCGCGAGAAGCTAGAGATGCTGGCCTACCAGACTACTTTTGATCCCAAAAAGCGTGCTGGCCTATTACCGATAAATACTTCGCTTATTGATAAGGACAAATTTAAGAAGGCTGAGTCAGCCATGAAAGATGCTTTCAGGGCTGGCATATGTGTCAGTGAGTTGGTAGCCACTGCCTCAGAAGGTGAAAAACTCGGCTCCATTTTCGTGCCAAGTGGGAAAATCGGTTTCGCCACTGTTTGCAGTGCTGCCATAAACGGAGTGCTCCTTAAGACCGGGGTCCCTACAGAGTTCAGGTTTGGGGGAGTGCTCGAAGTCAGAAACTCCAAGCCGAGGCGCTTTGTGGCTATAGTCGACTATGCCGGTACATCCCTTGACCCTTCAGAGCAGTTTATCCGGGCTAAAATGACGAGTGTTGGCGAAGCCTCAAGAACAGGGAACGGTAAATTACTGGGTGTTTTCCGCACCATACCGGCACCAGCCAGGGCAGTCGTCGAAGAGGAAATAGCCAAGCTCAAAGAGGTCGGCATCGGCGGGGTTTATGATTTGGGCAACACCAGCGAGCCAATCTGCCAGATTCCGGTAAACCTCAATCGGGTTGGTGTTATCCAGCTTGGAGGTCTCAATCCGGTGGCGACGGCTGTTGAGGCTGGAATCGAGATAGAAAACATCGCCGAGAGCGGGCTGATTGACTTCAATCAACTACATAGCTTCTGGCAGCTTTAGGCTGAACCCTGATGGCTTTTGCTAAGCTGTGCCCGAGGCTCTGCACGATAGACGACCCGTCGTTAGGAAACCGCTGCTCTATCCACCTGAGCTACAGGGGCATGATCCTTTGGTGGAGATAGGGGGATTCGAACCCCCGACCTCTGCGATGCGAACGCAGCGCTCTCCCAGCTGAGCTATATCCCCGAACCGCAACAAGGTTATTATAGCACAACATATTAAATTAACGCTCAACCCGTTTAATCTGATAGCGCAGCTTGCCGGCTGGTACTGTTATCTCGACCACTTCGCCGTCATTCCGGCCGATGAGTGCCTTACCCAGGGGCGAGGCAATGGAGATTTTCCCCTTGGTCGGGTCTACCTCCCTTGGGTCGACTATTATGTAACGCAGCTCATCACCAGAAGTCAGGTCTATTATGACAATTCTATCACCAATACCTGTCTTGAGGGCAATCTCTCTTTTCTCATCAATGATAGTCGTTGCCTTCAGTATGTCCTCCAGTTCTCTAATCCGTCCCTCCACATGCCCGCGTTCTTCTCTGGCGGCCGCCAGTGGCGCATTTTCACGGAAGTCCTTATCGGCAGCGGCAAGGCGTATTGCATCAATGAGCTCATGGCTCCGGCTCTTGAGGTCAGCGAGCTCAGCTTCCAGTTCATCATATCTCTCCCTGCTCAGAGAGACGTCCGGTAGAGCGCGCCCGGCGGCCTGTGGTACGGCTTTCGCCTTCCTGGTTTTCAGATGTGAAGCCATGTTGGTACGGCTCCATCCCTCCTTCTTGGCATAAGCCAGGAAGGCTCGTATTAACTCAAGCTTTTTTGCATAGTCGGTATCCGATAGTGATAACTGCTCGGCATAGCTGGCTACCTCGGGCGCGGTAAGTCTATCAAGTGGTCTATCCCAACCGTAGAAGCGGACAAACTTATAAACCTCCGGCTGGCTGGCTGCCCTTTCCTGGGTTGATAATTTAGCCAGAAACTGACCGGCTGCCTCACCCAAACCTGGACTCTGGATATCATTATTCATTATACGTTCACCTATAGTTATTTTACTTAATCCTAAACATTAAACACATTGCTGGTCAATTTAGCTGGTCTTGAAGGGAATCTTCACCATTTCCATAGCTTTGGATACAATCTGGTATCTCATCAGCCTTAATATTGTTTTGCTGTGCCAGTCGAAAGATAAATCCCTGGCTTTAAGTAAGGCTTCGTCAATGCCGTTGGCCTTCATAATCTCAAATATCCGGTCAATCTGCCGGTCACTCAGGCGCTCAAATAATTTTCTCGCCCAGTAGCCTGTCCTCAGCTCTCTTCCCAGCTTCTTTTTCCACCCGCGCTCATATCGGGACAGTCTCCTGGCTGATAAATCATCATCTTCCAGTGCCTGATGCAGGGTGTTGGCGGCTATATCGGCGCATAGCAGACCATAGTAGATACCGCCACCGCTGGTTGGCTTTACCTGCCCGGCGGCATCCCCTATCACTATCAGCCGCTCCCCACAGGTTCTGCCCAGGGGCTTCAGGGGGACTACCCTATAGCTCAGTTCTACTTCGGATGAAGCTATTTTCCCATGAGCCAACAGTGACACCATTAACTTTCCTAAATAAACCCCGGGGGTTTTCCGCGACATTAGCCCCATCCGAGCCATTGGCGGTGAGGTTGGCACCAGCCAGGCAAAAAAGCCGGGGGCTATCTCCCGACCGAAGTAAACCTCTACCTCGTCTATCCCCACTGTTTCCACCTCAGCCTGGGCGCCGACGGTGAAATCACCAATGCTGCCCAGACCTAACCTCTCACACAGCCTGGAGCCAGAGCCACTGGCGATGATTACGGCTCTCGCCTCAAAGTTTAACCCACCTCCTTGATGAGATACCTCAACACTAACCTTATCTCTTTCAATTGCTATATTTTTTACCGGGCTATCTAATATATAGTCCACTCCCGCCCTTTGAGCTCTCCCTGCCATAGCCACGTCAAAAGCTGCCCGGTCCAGAATGCAGGCCTGGGTTTCTTCTCGCCACAGCCCGAGCACGTTCCCTGAGGGCGAAAATAGCCTGGCTTTATTTACCTGCCTCAAAATAAGGTTGTCTTCAATGGCAAAAAGGTTAACGCATTCCTGACCGATAATTCCGGTGCAGCAGATTGGCTCTCCCACCTTTCGCTTCTGCTCCAGCACCACCACCCTGCACCCCTTCTCAGCCAGACTACAGGCGGCGTAGCTCCCTGTTGGTCCACCGCCAACAACTATTACATCGTACAGTTTCAATCTCCGCCTGAATCTGTCTCTTTACTAATTTTGAACCTCTTGAGTGAGTAGATTGCTAAGGCTATAATGGTAATCACAATAATAATCAGGAGGGCGTTGGCCCCGGTAATCCTCAACTCGAACAGCACGTTCAGAAGAACAATGCAGAGTGTTACCCCGGCAATGGAAAGCCCAAAGGAAAGGGCAATCCTTTCAACTATATTTACCCGACTGAAGAGAACGAATGTCCAAGCAAAGCCGGGCACAAAAAACACAAGTATAAACCCCAGGATCGCTCTGACGGTGGGCAGACCCTCAGCCAGCGGCATCAGGAATCCAAATATCTCACTGAAATCCATGACCTAATACTACCCAATCTGAGAGACAACTTCAAGCATAGCCCGGGGAGATAGCTGGCTGATTGTATTATTGACCTCTAATGATAAATGTGCTAAACTGCATAAAACCTAATGGGTAAATTGGTTCTTCTATTCAAAGCTGTTTGAAAAATGAAGGGTGTAGTGTAACCTCCTTTTTCTTTTGGACTGAGGCGGAAAAATTTATGGAGGTTAGCTTATGGAACCGTGGCTTATGAAAGTGCTGGTGCTGGTGGGGGGAGTTCTGGCTCTAGGCTTCGTTGGTTACCTGGTAACCACCATCCTGCGCGAGAGCGAAGGCAACGAGAAGATGAGGGAGATTTCTCTTGCCATCAGGCAGGGAGCCATGGCTTTCCTGCGCCGCGAGTTCATCACTCTGGCGGCATTTACGGTGATATTGTTCATCGTTCTGTCGCTATTTATTGAACCCCACTGGCTGGTGGGTATATCCTACGTCTGCGGCACGGTTACCTCGGCGCTGGCCGGCTGGCTGGGGATGAATATCGCCACCAAAGCCAATGCCAGAACCGCCCAGGCGGCTACCGGCAGCTGGGCAAAAGGTCTGAAGATAGCCTTCTCCAGCGGAGCCGTGATGGGCTTCTGCGTGGTTGGACTGGGGCTGCTGGGATTATCTATTGTCGCCTTTATCTGGCAAGACAGCCACGTGTGGCTGGGTTTTGCCTTCGGGGCATCTTCCGTAGCCCTGTTCCTGAGGGCTGGCGGAGGCATCTTTACCAAAAGTGCCGATGTTGGTGCTGACATGGTAGGCAAAGTAGAACAGTGCATCCCCGAAGATGACCCCCGCAACCCGGCGGTAATCGCCGACAACGTCGGTGATAATGTCGGTGATGTCGCCGGCATGGGTTCCGACCTTTACGAGTCCTATGTTTCCGCTATTGCAGCTTCCATGGTTCTGGGTGTCATTGCCCTGGGTACGGTAACCGGCATGTTCCTACCGCTGCTACTGGCGGCAGCCGGCATCGTGGTTTCAATCATTGGTGCCCTCACCGTCAGGCCTAAAGATATGAAAGATGCCTCCTTTGAAAAGCAGGTAGCCAAGGCGCACGCTACCATGGGCACCGGGGTCTATATCAGCATGGCCCTGATGATAATTGCCGGCTTCTTTATCATCAGGGCTTTCACCGGTGAACTGGCGCTTTTCTGGGCACTGATATCGGGCTTAATCGCCGGCTTCTTAATTGCCCAGTCAACGGAATACTTTACCTCAGCCGATCGCCCGCCGGCGAAGAAGATAGCCAGGGCGGCGGATACCGGCGTGGCGGTTACCATTATTTCAGGTATAGCCACCGGCATGATGAGCACCGTCCTACCTGTAATCCTGGTAGTGCTGGCTACCGTGCTTGCCTATATCTTCGGTGGTCTGCTGGGTATCGCGGTGGCGGCTATGGGGATGCTGATTAACCTCGGTATGCTGCTGGCCATGGACTGCTACGGGCCGATAGCCGATAATTCGGCCGGTATTGCCGAGATGGCGGGACTGGGCAAAGAGGTCAGGGAACGCTGCGAAGCCCTGGATGCGGTGGGCAATACCACGGCAGCCCTGGGTAAGGGTTTTGCCATCGCCTCGGCTGCCCTGGCTTCATTGGCCTGGCTGGCTACCTATTTTGCGGTTGCCAAGATTGGTATCGCCAGCCTGACCAACGTGGCGGTGATTACTGGCTTGCTGATTGGCGGCATGCTGACCTTCGTCTTCAGCGCTCTGGCGATGAGAGGCGTCGGCGACGGTGCTTTTGCCATCGTTTGTGAGGTCAGAAGGCAGTTCCGGGAAATCAAGGGGCTCATGGAATGCGAAGCCAAACCCGATTACGTAAGTTGTGTTGATATCGCTACCAAGAGAGCTTTAAAGGCAATGCTTCTTCCCGGGGTGCTGGTGATTGTGGTTCCCCTTATCCTGGGCTTTACGCTGGGGCCAGAGAGCGTTGCCGGCCTGCTGGTGGGGGCTCTGCTCACCGGTTTCCTGATGGCGGTCATGATGGCTAATGCCGGCGGCGCCTGGGATAATGCCAAGAAGTATATTGAAGCCGGCGCCCATGGCGGTAAGGGCAGCAAGGCCCACAAGGCGTCGGTAGTTGGGGATACGGTGGGTGACCCCTTTAAGGACACCGCCGGCCCTTCGCTGAACATACTTATCAAACTGGTCGGTAAGGTAGCTGTAATTTTTGGTCCCGTCTTCGTAATGCTGGTTGCATTATAATAATTGATCATGATATAATAGCATCGTCATGTTGCTCAAATCCAGGAGAGCAGAAATAGCGGAGGAGGGGTTGGTATATCCCCCCTTCGCTTTTTAGTGAAAAGCAAAAATGCGCCGGGGGGACTTTGCCCTACATGTCAGGGCTAACCCGTGCGTAAATATTAATAAATTCCGAGCTTTTAAGCTTGGCTAGGAAAGAGGAAAAATGCCGGGAATATTCTGGGTTGTACCTGCGGGTGGAGTGATAGCGATTATCTTTGCCATATTAATGGCCAGGGATGTGCTGAAGCGTTCTCCGGGAACCCCTAAGATGGAAGAGGTCGGCGCCATGATTTTTGAAGGCGCCTGGGCATTCCTGAAACGCCAGTACTCCACTATCGGCTGGCTGGCGATTGTAGTGGCCATAGTCGTCGGTGTCCTGGTTGGTCTGCTGGGCGGTCATCGTGGCATAGAAGGAATAACCGCCACCGGCATAGCCTGGAGGACAGCTATCGCCTTTATTGCCGGGGCTCTCTGCTCCGGTATCTCTGGTTTTATCGGTATGATTATCGCCGTGAAGACAAATGCCCGCTGCGCTTATGCGGCTCACAGCAGCTTGAGAGAGGCGGTTAATGTCGCCCTGCGCGGCGGCGCCGTCCCCGGTTTCCTCGTGGTGGCGCTGAGCCTCCTGGGGGTAGCGGCTATCTATGTTGCTTACGGTGGGGCTAATAGCCCGGATATCGCCCCCCATTTGATTGTCGGCTTCGGTTTTGGCGCCAGCTTTGTGGCGCTTTTTGCCCAGCTCGGCGGGGGTATCTACACTAAAGCGGCGGATATGGGCGCCGACCTCGTCGGCAAGGTGGAAGCCGGTATACCTGAGGACGACCCGCGTAACGCCGCCGTGATTGCCGACCTTGTTGGTGATAATGTCGGTGACTGTGCCGGGCGTGGTGCCGACCTCTTTGAGTCTACAGCGGCGGAAAACATAGGCGCCATGATACTTGGTATCACCATCTACGCTCTTACCGGACAGATTTACTGGATTCTCTTCCCGCTGGTAATACGTGCCTTCGGCATTTTTGCCAGCATCATCGGCATACTCAGCGTCCGCGTCCGGGGCAAAGAAAACCCGATGAACGCCCTGAACCGAGGCTATTACGTGGCTATCGTGCTATCGGTTATCGGTATGTTTTTCACCGTGCGATACATGCTTGACAGCTACTGGCTGTTCGGCGCCGGTGTCATCGGAATTATCGCCAGCGTGGCTATCGTCTTTATCACCCAATATTACACCGAGTCGAGATATAAACCCGTTCAGAATCTGGTTGAGGCTTCAAGTACCGGCTCGGCAACAAATATCGTTAACGGACTGTCGCTCGGTTTTGCTTCAACGCTACCGACGGCGCTGACCATCGGCATCGCGCTGCTGCTGGCTTACTGGATGGGCACCATGACGGGACTTCCCGGTGCCGGTGCCTTCGGCACGGCGGTAGCCACCATGGGCATGCTGATGACATGCCCCTTCATACTGTCGGAAGATACCTTCGGGCCGATTGCGGACAACGCCCAGGGTGTCAATGAGATGGCG
>Ga0180431_10010425_pt1 | contig 10320 bp, 8 predicted proteins | sample SS_ome_11_FD_132459 | JGI IMG/M metagenome (GOLD analysis project Ga0180431, IMG submission 132459) | Hypersaline lake sediment archaeal communities from the Salton Sea, California, USA - SS_1_MS_1 metaG | ecosystem: Environmental > Aquatic > Non-marine Saline and Alkaline > Hypersaline >... | reverse complement strand
TAATGCTTCTAACTGCCTGTATTTCAAAGAAATCCTCCCTTGTTCAGCTATTATACAATAACACAGCAACTGTATGGTATTTTAGCAGTTATCAGGTAACCTCTTGAAAAAACAAGGATAATTGTTTCTGTTAAAAATTATTACAGTTTATAACTGGCGTCCGGTAAAAATTTAATTCCACACCAATAACGCCGCAAACTTGCTTTCAAAGGGTAAGGACTCGTACATGCCCCTACCGCTTGCGCCGTTTGCTGCGGGTTATAACATGAATGTAATGGAAAGAAGGCTCGAATCGCTGGGGGGCGAATGGGAAGTCGTCCGAATCGACAAGAGATCGGGGCAACCTGCCGGAAACCCCTTCACCGGTACGGTGCCGGGTGACCTGATAAGCGACCTGGTGCGCAACGGCATGCTTGATGACCCTTACCTCGACGTTAACAGCGAAAAATGCCTCTGGATAAACGATTACGATTGGGTTTACCGAAAACGTTTCAGCGGTGGGTGTCCGGCGCTCGAGCGGAAGTTCCTCCGTTTTGCGGGAGTGGACTACGAGGCGTGGATACGGCTGAACGGCCACGTATTGGGCGCGCACGAAGGAATGTTCGGCCGGATAGTTTTCGAAATCACGTCGCATATGGAAGAGGAAAACGAAGTCGAGGTGCTGCTCGTGGGCCGCGCAAACACGTGGCGGGAAAGAATCAAGGGCCTCAACCCGATATTGCGATCCGGCAAGGCGCGTATGAAAACTCTGAAGGCGCAATACTCCTTCGGGTGGGATTTCGCGCCGGCGCTCAAAGGCGCGGGCATCTGGGACGAGGTGCATATTCATTCTACCGGGCCGGTAGCCATCGACGATATATGGATAAGGCCCGACTTGACGTCGGGATCGGTGGACACCGAAATATTTTTATCGAGCAGAGCTTCGGGCGACGGAGAATTGGCATGGCGTGTCGAACCTGTGGGGCACGAGGCGCCCGGTTGCGAAGGCGTCAAAACGATAAGCTTTGCGGCGGGTCCGCAAAGCGTCGGGCTGAAATTCGACGTTCCCGACGCGCAAGCCTGGGAATCGTGGGATTTGGGCGATCAAAACCTGTACCGGCTGAGCGTCGAGGTGCGGTACGGGTCCGAACCGAGCGATGAGGCGAGCGACACCTTCGGATTTCGGAATATCGGCTTCGAGTCAAACCCGCGCGCGCCGGAAGGTTCGGCGCCCTGGACGTTGGTGATAAACGGCAGGAGGCTGTTCTTGCGCGGCGTCAACTGGATTCCGATGGATTCGCTGCTTGCAAGACTGGACGAAAAAAGGTACCGCAAACTGCTCACCATGGCGCGAGACATGGGCGCTAACCTCATAAGAGTCTGGGGCGGCGGCTTGAGGGAAAAGAAGATTTTTTACGACCTGTGCGACGAACTCGGGCTTCTGGTGTGGCAGGAGTTCCCGTTTGCGTGCGCCATCATCGAACATTATCCGCGCTCGGGCCACTATTTGAAACTCGTGGCGCGTGAGTGCGCAGACATAATACGGCAATTGCGCAATCACCCGTCGCTGTTCTTGTGGTGCGGCGGGAACGAGCTTCACGCAAAGAAAAACGAAGCGTTAATCGACACCGTTCGCCACCAGGTGGAAACGCACGACACTGAGCGCAGGTTCCATCCCGTTTCGCCGGCGTTGGGCGATTCGCACAACTGGGTGGTGTGGCACGGCAAGGGCAACCCTGAAGACTACCTCGAAGATAAAGCGCCGATGATCAGCGAATTCGGACTGCAAGCCGTTCCGGTCGGGGAAACCGTCGAGGCGATGCTGAGCGAAAAGTTCCGGTGGCCGCCGGATAAAAAAGCGTGGAAGCACCATAATATCGACTGGGGGAAAATGCTTAAATACGTTCGTAACGTCCCGGCCCCGAACTCGCTCGAGGAATTCATCGAGGCTACGCAGCGTATGCAGGCGCACATTCTGAAAACATCTATCGAGCGATGGCGCAGGATGAAATTCACAAAGGGCGGGTTCGCTATATGGCAGCTTAACGATCCGTGGCCCGCCGTGACGTGGAGCCTGGTGGATTATTTCGGCCGCCCGAAGCTCTCGTACCATGCGCTTAAGATGAGCATGGCGCCGCTGGCGGTGGCTATTTTTTACCCCCTGCGCAGATGGCGGTACGGGGATAAGGTTCCATACGACATAGCGGTTATTAACGACTATCACCGGTCGTTTCACGGGCTGACGGCTCGAGTGTTCCTCGGCGACCGAGAAGTGGATTCGGCAAGGTTCGAGATTCGGCCCAACTCGGTCGCAGCGGCAGAAGATCGTCGGGTCGAACTCGACTGCGACCCGCCGCGAGTGTTACGCATTACACTATCGGACGCTCAAGGCGCCGAATTAGCCAAAAACGAGCACGATCTCGAAGTGTTCGATCCCGTAAGAGCGCCGTTCCTCGCAAGATGGTTCTCCGCCGCCATGTGGAGGTGGATGACAAAAGGTACTGCCGGGTAAAAGTGAACTGACTGATGTCAAGCAACCGGGCGCCACGCACCTCCACACGAAGTGGGTGGGCATGGCAGGTGCCACGGACACGCACAGATTGCTCGTATGGATAAGTTTTCGGCGTATACCCGAGCCGTTGTGTGAAATCCCGCTGTCGTCTATAATCCCTTCATCCGAGTGACGGAGAAAACACGGGCCATGATTGACGAGCATGATGATCTTAGCCGCCGCTGCCCGCCGTTGGGCGGGCCGGTGCCGTTTAAGTACTGCCGCACTATGAACAGGAAGCTTCCCTGCCAACGTATCGTCCAATGTTGGGGGCCGAAGTTCAACGTAATCGAGTGGCTGAAGGAAAATTATTCGCCGGAGCAGATTGAACAGGCGCTGACGCCCGACACCCGTTCACGACTGGATAAGATACTCGAAACAGCCCACGAAACCAGCTCGAAGAAAGACAAATAACCTCTCACGGCCGCCCATGCGGGCGCCGGCGCCCGTACGGGTCAAACGCTGCGATACCGATCCTTCAACGTCACATATAAAAACAGGGGGATGTAACGATGAGCGAATATCCGAATTTATTTTCGCCGCTGAAAGTTGCCGGAATAGAATTAACAAACTGCGTCATCATGGCGCCGATGTATCTTGGGATGGCAAGCCCGGACGGCACGGCGAACAATGTGTTGATCGACCACTATCGCGAAATGGGATCGAGCGGCGCGGGGATGGTGGTGGTCGAGCATACTGCGGTGGACCCCGCAGGAATGGGATCGCCGACGATGCTCCGGACCGATTCGGACGATTTTTTGCCCGGTTTGCGACAGGTGGCGCAAGAGACGAAAAGTGGCGGCGCAGTAGCTTTCCTTCAACTAAATCACACCGGGAAATATGCTTTCCATAAGGAAAAATGGAGCGCTTCGCCGATGCAGATGGGTGACGTCGTCATCAAAGAAATGCCCCGAGATGAAATCGACCGTGTGGTCGGGGCGTTCGCATCGGCAGCACGGCGCGTAAAGGATGCCGGGTTCGACGGCGTCGAGCTTCACGGCGGAACGGGGTACCTGCTGGTGCAGTTTCTCAGCCCCCGTACGAACAAGCGAACTGACGAATTCGGCGGCTCGCTCGAAAACCGCATGCGTTTTCCGCTCATGGTCGTCGAGGCCGTTCGCGAAGCGGTGGGACCGGATTACCCGGTCGGGTATCGACTCCTGGCGGATGAATGGCTCCCCGACGGCCTGCACCTCGAAGAGACGGGAGTACTTGCGAGCGAACTCGAAAAACGAGGCATCGCCTACCTGTCCGTAATGGCCGGGACTTACGATTCATTCTTTCTGCCGGAATACCTCCAGGCGGATAGAAAGGAAGGTTATATGGTTCATTTCGCCGAAGGAGTGAAAAAGGCCGTCCCCGGCGCTGTGGTCATCACCGCAGGGCGTATTCAAAGCCCCGAAACTGCCGAGGAAATAATAGCTTCGGGCAAGGCGGACATGGTCGGCCTAGCGCGAGTGCTGCTCGCAGATCCGCTGTGGCCGAAGAAGGCTTCGGGAGAAGTCGCCGAGCCGATAAATCCATGCGAGCCGACTTGTAATTTCTGTATGACGAAGCGAGTCATGAGAGGCAAGCCCGCATATTGTATCAGGTGGCCCAAACCGCGCCGCGAAGCATTTCTGTCAAAGATCGGAGAAAAACTTGACGAGGCTGAGAAATAAAAAGCAGGTTATGTGTTCCTGATCTTACATCGCTCCGTCAGTATCTAATGCCACTTTCCTTGACAATTGAGCGGGAGTGCGCCTACTATATTTACACACGACAAAGACTTGAGAGGAAATTCACATGTCTACTCGCATAGAAGAAATTGCCGAATGGGTGGAGTCGTTATCGTTCGACGACATTCCATCGAGTGTAGTTGATCGCGCCAGGTATCAACTGCTTAACATGACGGCTGCGGCACACGCGGGGGCTATAAGCCCCGGGGTCCGCAAGCTGCTGGAAGCCGTCCGTAAATGGGATGCGGGCGGCGATTTCCCGGTGGTGGCCACGGGCGACAAGCTGTCGCTGCACGGGGCGCTTTTCGCGAACACCGCGCTGTCGATGGCGCATGATTTCGATGACTACCTCTTTTTAGGCCATTCGGGCCACTCGGCGGTTTTCGCGAGTTTGCTTGTCGGTATGGCCGAAGGTAAGGACATGCGCGAAATTATCGCCGCGCAGATTATCGGCAACGAAATCGGAGGCAGGCTTGGCGCAGCGTGTCTTATCGGGCCTCATAACGGCCAGATGTGGACTTTCATCCACGTGGCCGAGACGGCGGCGATAGCGGCCAAGTTGATGGGCCTAGACGCAAAGGGGATAGCCCACGCCGTTGCTATCGGTTTCTATCAACCGCCGTATGCGCTGCCGCCGGGTTTTTTGGGTCCGGACAGCAAGCTGCTGAGCGCCGCCCAGACGTCGTTGGCGGGGTTGATGGCCGCCGAGCTTGCCCGCGAGGGGTTCACCGGGTCGCTCGATATATTCGAGAACCCTCGAGGTTTTCTGGCGCAGTTTTCGTATGCGCCGTTCGAGTTTATGCTGACCGGGTGGGGAAAAAGCTGGGTTACCGACTCGATTGCCTACAAGGTCGTTCCCGGCTGCGCCTACATAGACACCACCGTTGACGCGCTCAAGATGGTGCTCGACGAATTCCGTACCAAAACGGGCCGCGACTTGACATCAGACGACATTCGCGAAGTCGAGGTTCACGCAAGTTTGCTGACTATAGGGATGAACCATCTTGCCGAAGATAACGTCGGCCGTGGAACGCTCAACCCCATCGCGATAAACTTCAGCATACCCGCCAACGTCGCAATCGCCATACTCACCGGCGGGCTGAAGGTCGAGAACCTCGACCCGGACTGGCTCGAGCTACACCGCGATGACATCCTTACGCTTTGCAGAAGAGTAAAACTCGATCATAACTGGGAGATGAGCATAGGCGTAACGGAAGCCATGTCCAGGGTTCTTGACCTTGGCCGAGTGGTTGATGCGGTGGGGATGGCGAAGTTACTGAAGGCGCGCAAGCGCGCGGCGGAGCATTTCGGTATGGGAGTGGAACTCGGGATCAAGGACCTCCTCGAAATGCGCAAGCAAGCCGGAGATAGGGGAAAGGAATATGTCGGACGGGTCGCTTCGGGAACATGGAAACGCCTTATAGGAGGCAAAAGACCTGGCCGGTCGGCAGGACCGCCGGATCTGGGCAATTGCGATTTCTCGAAATTCAGAATGCCGTTTGCGGCGCACGTTTGCGTCAGAACGGCGGACTGGAAAGAATATTCCGCACGACAGGATATACCGTGGGGCGGACCCGGCCAACCGTGGGATGACACGACCCGGAGGTTGGAGGACAAGTTCCGCCGCGAGGCCGGAAAGCATCTCGACACGGAACAAATCGAGTGGGTTATCGAGAATATAGGACGGCTGGAAAAGGTCAAGTCGGCAACCGAGGTGATGGAGAATCTTGTACCGACGCGTAAGACGAAAAAAACAACGCCTAAAGCTGCGAAAAAGGAGGCCGGCAAAAAGCGGGAACCCGCCGGTAAGACGACTCGTCCCAAAAAGAAATCCAAGGAAGTTGAGCTTCCGCCCATTGAGGTGGAGCCTGCCGCGCCGGCTCGGCCTGCGAGAAGAAAGTCGGCTAAACCCAAGTCGGATAAATCCAAAGCTGCGGCAAAGCCGAAGTCCCGGTCTCCAAACGTCACGCTACGGCCCGCCGCGCCGGCTCGGCCTGCGAGAAGAAAGTCGGCTAAACCCAAGTCGGATAAATCCAAAGCTGCGGCAAAGCCGAAGTCCCGGTCTCCAAACGTCACGCTACGGCCCGCCGCGCCGCATTCGAAGGCGCCAAGACCGCCTAAGGGAGCAAAAAGACGCCGTATGAACAAACCTTGATGGCGGTTATGATTGAAAACCCTTTAACTATATGGTAAATATCAGGCTATGAGCAAGATCACTCGAGAGGAAGTCGAACACGTGGCGAACCTGGCGCGGCTGCGCTTTTCGCCCGACAAGTTAGAACAATTCACCGCGCGGATGAACGCGATACTCGAATACATGGAACAGTTGAACGAACTGGACACCGGCGGCATCGAGCCCACCAGCCACGCCGTGCCCCTGCCTACCGCATGGCGGGAAGATGAAGTCAAACCAAGCCTCGAGCCGGAAAAAATCACCTCCGAAGCCCCCGAAAGCGCAGACGACTTCGTCGTGGTACCTAAAATTATCGAATAGCGCTTTTTTCTCATTTCCGATAATTAATCCGCCATTATGCCGTGCAATTCGAACTTGACGATCTGGTCGGCTATTTCTTTGAAATCTCCCGGCAATGCGCCGTTCATCCATTGCAACGTCAGCCGCTCGGTCATCGCGATAACGCAATTGGCGATCACCGCCGGATCGGCGTGACGTAACAGGCCCCGATCCATCCATAACTCCAGGTTGGCGGCGGTATCCGCGACCAAGCGGTTATAAAACGAGGCCACCTTCTCCTCGAATCCAGGCTCCCTCGGGACGGTCTCGACGAGGAAAATTTTGGCAAGGTCTTTGTTACCGGCAAGCATCTTGAGGGCCGACTGGGACGCCTGGGTCAGGCGCTGCCGAACTTGCTCTTTCGTTTTAACGTCCTCCGCGCCCGGTATAAAAAACGCCCGGTAAACTGCAGCGGTGAATTCGTCCAAAAGCGCTTCGAAAACATCGCGCTTGCTCCCAAAATACAAGTAAAATGTGCCCTGAGCCACACCGCACCGGCTTACTATTTCGCTGATCGAAGTGCGGTGATAGCCTTTATCGGCAAAAACCTTTCGCGCTTGGTGCAATATTTGCTCCCGCCGCTTTTCTTTTGCCATTGCGCGAGAGTTTACGCTTTTCGATTTTGCTTTGGCCGTCATCGCAATGTTTCCAGCATCGCGCCGTCACCGGCTCCGGAATGCAAACTCGCGTATTTCGGACACGATCCCCGAGCGCAAGGGTTTAGTAAGAAACTCATGGTAACGGGCCGTGGTGTAATTTTGCATCCATGCGCAGTTATCGCCGCATTGTTTCGGCCCGGGGCCGTGGAAATTCGTAGCGCTCATCAGCTTTTGTGCAACGTCCCAGCAATCGTCGACATTTTCGTAATCGAGCAGGTTCAGATAGACAGGCTCGACGTTTTTCGGCGCTCTGCAAGGCCACGCAATACGTCCGTCGGGGTCGACGTGGGGTCTCAAGGTCGGGAGGCAAACGTAAGGTTTTACCTGAAGCAGCATATCCAGGATGCGTCGAGAGCCGATAAGCAGGTGTCCCTGCTTCTTGCGCTCGATAATCCGCTTTGCCAGCGCCCGGTAATCTTCCCGATTGATCATATCCCGCTCGAAGCTGAAAGTGCCTTCCTCGTGCGCGTGGTCATTGGCAGGCACCGGCACGAACCAAACGTCGCCGAGATCGTTGATGAAGTCGAGCACATCGGAAGCCATCTCTACCGAATCTTCGCCGATGACCGTGTTCACCACAAGCTTGAAATCCACCAATTGCCGGAGTTCGCGGAGCATCAACAGGTTTATAAGCACCTTCTCGACTTTCTTGACGCCCCATAATTTCCTCAGGCGAGGTATGCTGAGGCCGTCGAGGCTGATGATGATTATATCCATCTGCCGCAGCCATTTACGCCATTCGGGCTTTTTCAAAACCTGATCGAATACAAAACCGTTCGAATTGATCATCAGCGGATGATACCCCAGACTGAAAGTAATGTCCGTGAAAACGGGCAAATCCTGCACCAGCGTCGGTTCGCCGCCGCAATAATAAATCGCGCTGGTGCCCGTGCGCATCTTCTTGAGCACACGCACCCTGTCCTCAAAACCCAATGGATTATCCTCGAGCATGTAATAGTGATTTCCACGGTGGTCGTCGCAATATGTGCAACGGAAATTGCACGAATAGAGCATTGACCAGATGAAGTACATCGGCCTCAGCGCGTGGTTGCCTTCTTTGAAGCGCTTTCTGTTGATCTTGTAACTATTGACGGTGGTGACCAGGCTCTTTGCCTTGCGCAACCGATCTGCAGCTTTATCCACCGCCGTGTCGTCCGCGTCGGTGTGTATCAGCGGCGCTATCTCTCGCGCCAGCTCGACAGCCTGCGCGTGAAGCTTTTTCCAGTCTGGGTGACCCTTTCCGGGCTTGTAATGTCTGAACTTGATAGGCTTTGGTTTGATCATCGTTCCGCTCCCGTCATCCTCCATCCAAGGTGAAGCTTGGGCGTTTGGTTTTATTTCTCCAAAATATGACTGACGTATCAGTCATAGCATGATTGGAATGAATCGTCAAGCCCTGTACGGGCATTGTATCCGCCTTTACAATATATCCCATACATCGCATGCCATGGAGGCATGTGGTAAATAAGCCACGGAAAGATTAACCTTAAAACCGGAGTTGTTGCCCAAACGCTTTTGGGGTGCATTTTATGGAGCGCAAACCCGATATAGCCGACGCGACGTGGATCGTGCGCAAGCTTGTGGAAGCGGGTCATACCACTTACCTGGTGGGCGGTTTTGTGCGCGACATGGTGCGTGGGGCCGACCCGGGGGACTTCGATGTTGCCACCGGCGCTCATCCGGACGAGGTACGCAAACTTTTCCCTCATACCGTACCGGTGGGAGTGAGTTTTGGTGTGGTATTGGTGCTGGTAAACGGCGTGCCTTACGAAGTCGCCACCTTCAGGTCGGACCTCGGCTATAGCGACGGCCGCCACCCGGACGAAGTTCGGTTCTCGGGCCCCAGGGAAGATTCGCTCAGGCGCGATTTTACGATCAACGGCATGTTTTTCGACCCCATAGCCGGCCGCGTTATCGATTACGTCGGGGGACAAGAGGATATCGAGCGGCGCGTGGTGCGCACCATAGGCGATCCCGAGGACAGGTTTGCGGAAGACAAGCTGCGCCTGCTGAGGGCCGTGAGGTTCGCCGCAAAGCTGGATTTCGACATCGAGCCTGAAACTTCTGAGGCCGTAGCCAGGCACGCCGCCGAGATAAAAGAGGTCAGTGCGGAACGTATTCGCGAGGAGCTGAGTAAAATACTTACCGGCCCGAGGCCCCGCAAGGGTATCGAGCTGGCAAGCGAGTTAGGCCTGCTCGAGCATATCCTGCCGGAGGTCGAGCAAATGAAGGACGTCGCGCAGCCGGAGCAATTTCATCCCGAGGGAGACGTCTGGATTCATACCATGATCGCGCTCGACCATATGCCCCCCGAACCGGAGATCGAGCTGGCAATGGCCGTTCTGCTCCACGACATCGGCAAGCCGCAAACGCTCACCCGGGAGGATCGCATACGATTCAACGGGCACGCCGATGTCGGCGCCGATACGGCGGACGCGATCATGCGCCGCTTGCGGTTCAGCAAAAAACAGCAAGACCTCGTGGTGGAACTTGTCCGGCGCCATCACAAATTCATGGACGTGCGTAATATGCGCCAGGCGACGCTTAAGCGGTTCTTGCGCGCCGAGCGATTCGATTTGCACCTTGAACTGCATCGTATAGATTGCCTGGCGAGCCACGGCAAGTTGGACAATTGGAAATTTTGCCGCGAAAAACTCGATCAATTCGGAGCGCGCGACGAGGAAGCATTGCATCCAACGCCGCTTGTGACCGGCAAGGACCTGATTGAAATGGGCCTCGAGCCGGGCCCGGAATTCGGGCGCATACTCAAAGAGCTCGAAGACGCTCAACTCGAAGGTAACGTCACTACGCGGGAAGAAGCCATCGAATTTGTGCGAAGCGCGGCGGGATTGAAATAAACCCAGATTTTGCATTTGGATTGATGCGATGCCGCCGTAGGGC
>Ga0180431_10010424_pt1 | contig 10321 bp, 7 predicted proteins | sample SS_ome_11_FD_132459 | JGI IMG/M metagenome (GOLD analysis project Ga0180431, IMG submission 132459) | Hypersaline lake sediment archaeal communities from the Salton Sea, California, USA - SS_1_MS_1 metaG | ecosystem: Environmental > Aquatic > Non-marine Saline and Alkaline > Hypersaline >... | reverse complement strand
TCAAGTAGTCCAGGCTTACCGTTTAAGAATTTTAGGAAATTCTTCACAATAGCCGGTTTCCCGACTTCCGAGATGGAGGTAGACTGCCAAATCTGCCCCGTGCCCTGGTAGGTTGGCCACGAGGCTCAAAGTGTCCCTGTGGTCGAATTTGTACTTGCCAAATCGTACCATTGGGTGTAGTATTGTGCGTGGCCTGTACACAGTTGTGGGCATATTCTGGAGACTGCGAGGGGTCTATGCTAGGCACTTTTTTCAATCCCCAATCGGTTGCGGTGGTCGGTGCGTCCCGCGACCCTGAGAAGTTAGGTTATGCCGTATTGGCTAATCTTAAGGATGGTGGCTATCAGGGGCATCTCTACCCGATCAACCCCAAGGCGGACGAGATCCTGGGCCTGAAGGTCTATCCTTCTGTGTTAGATATTCCTGATCCGCTGGACTTGGCGGTGATTGTCGTTCCCTACCCCTTTGTGCCCGGAGTGTTAGAGCAATGCGGACAGAAGGAGGTACCCTCCGTCGTGGTCATCACCGCCGGCTTCCGCGAGGCCGGGCGCGATGGACTGGAGCGGGAGCGGGAACTGATCGAGATGGCTCAGAAGTACAACATGCGTCTCATCGGTCCCAATTGCCTGGGTGTGATTGACACCACCACCCCTCTCAACGCGACGTTTGCTGCCGGTATGCCGTCAGGGGGCCCCATTGCCTTCATGTCACAGTCGGGGGCACTGGGCACGGCGGTGCTGGACATGGCCATGGCTGGCCACATCGGTTTCTCCAAGTTCGCCAGCCTGGGCAACAAGGCAGATGTCAGCGAGATTGATCTGTTGGAGGCGTGGGGGGATGACCAGGCTTCGCGGGTGATTCTCATCTACGTCGAAGGATTGCCGGATGGGCAGAAGTTCATCGAGGTGGCGCGGAAAGTCACGCGTCACAAGCCCGTGGTGGCGATCAAATCCGGCGTGACCGCCTCCGGTTCGCGGGCGGTTTCGTCGCACACCGGTAGTCTGGCTGGCTCCGAGACGGCTTACAAGGCAGCCTTTCGACAGGCAGGTGTCATCCGCGCGACTTCGATGGAGGCGCTCTTTGACTACGCACGTGCCTTTGCTTACCAACCGCTCCTGCAGGGCGATCGCATCGGCATCGTCACCAACGCCGGTGGCCCGGGCATCCTGGCCACCGATGCACTCGAGCACGCTGGGATGGAAATCGCGCATCTCAGGCCCGAGACGACGCAGGCGCTGACGGACTATCTGCCGGGTGCGGCCAGTGTGGGCAACCCTGTGGACGTGTTGGGAGATGCCCTGGCAGATCGGTACGAGCACGCGATTCGCCTGGTGCTGGATGACGCGAACGTGGATGGGTTGCTCGTGATCGTTACGCCCCAGGCGATGACTGAGATCGAACAGACGGCCCACGCCGTAGGCCGCATGGCTCAGGAGTCAGACAAGCCGGTTCTGGGCTGTTTTATGGGGGAGGCGCGCATCAAGGCCGGGGTCGATGTACTGTGGCAATACGGTGTGCCCAACTACCCTTTTCCTGAGCGGGCGGCGGCTGCGCTGGCGGCGATGAGTGCGTATCGGCGTGAGCGAGATCGACCGATTTTCGAGCCACAGCCCAGTGAGGTCTGTATACCGGTCGTGCGTGAGCTGTTCGATCGCGTGCGGGGAGAGGGGCGCGTCTCCATCGGCGACGCCGAGGCCTGGACGGTACTGGAATGCTACGGGTTTACTGTCCCTAAGTCGCGTCTGGCCAAGACGCCTGATGAAGCGATCGAGATCGCGGATGAGATGGGCTATCCCGTCGTGATGAAGGTGGCGTCGCCCGACATCCTGCACAAAACCGACGTGGGTGGTGTCAAGTTGAACCTGCGCTCGGCCGACGATGTGCGGGATGCGTTTGATCTGATCGTCTATCGTGCCGGCCGGTATGTGCCCGGTGCGCGCATCTGGGGCTGCCAGGTGCAGCAGATGGTGCAAGGCGGTCGAGAGGTGTTGGTCGGGATGAGCCGTGACCCGCAGTTTGGGCCGTTAGTTGCCTTTGGCCTGGGTGGGATCTACGTGGAGGCGCTGAAAGACGTCACCTTTCGCGTGGCTCCTTTCAGCCGCCAGGAGGCGGATGAGATGATTCGGGAGATTCGCTCCTACCGCCTGCTGGAAGGCGTCCGGGGCGAGCCGCCGGCCGATCATGAGGCGATGGTGGAGGCGCTGCTGAGGATCAGCCAGTTGGTGACGGATTTTCCCGAGATCGTGGAATTGGACATCAACCCGCTTATGGTTTTCGAAGAGGGACGCGGGGCGATGGCGATCGATATGCGGCTGGTGTTGGCGTCCTGAGTGACGGCATCCTGGCCGAGAATCATCTATTCAGTTAAGAAAGGTGACCAAGATGAAAGCATTATACGTAACTTCTCTACATACCTTCAGTGGCAAGACCGCCGTGTGTCTGGCGCTGGGACGTCGTTTGCAGAAGGAGGGGTACAAGGTTGGTTACTTCAAGCCGCTCTCCACTGAACAGTGGCAGCCGCGGCCCGGGTGGGCCTACGACGAGGACGCCGATTTTGTGCGGCGCACGCTGGGGCTGGAGGAACCTCGGGAGAATCTGGTCGGTGTTTTTCTGACCCCTGCCCTCGCGCGGGAGATGCGCTGTGGTTGCAGCGACCGTGATCTCATGGCGGATGTGAAGGAGGCCTATCAGCGGGTGATCCCTGGCAAGGATGTCATGCTACTGGAGGGTGGGGCTTCTCTGCGGGAGGGGATCAGCCTGGGCCTGGGGCCTGTCACGACGGCGGAAGCTCTCGACGTGCCTGCGCTGGCTATTGTCCGTTTCCGCAATCAGGTGAGTATGGCGGATGCGAGCGTGGCGGCGCATCTCCAGTTGGGCGAGCGTCTGCTCGGTGTGCTTATTAACGCCCTGCCGGACGACGCGCGGGACCTCTTTGGTCAGGTGTGTCGCCCGTGCTTGGAACAGCGGGGCGTTCCTATGCTGGGATCTCTCCCCCTGCGAGAGCAATTGCAGGCTATAAGCGTGGGAGAGCTGGCAAGCGTGTTGAAGGCCGAATTCTTGGTCCTGCCGGACAAGAAGGATGTGTTGATTGAGCACCTGGTGGTTGGGGCAATGAGCGTGGAACAGGCCCTGCCTCGCATACGACGCATCCCGGGCACCAAAGTGGTCATCACCGGTGGTGACCGGGCGGACATCCAACTGGTGGCGCTCGAGACGGCGACCCATTGCCTGATTCTGACTGGCCATCTGCGGCCCGTGCCTGAGGTGCTGCGTCGTGCTGAGGAGGCTGGTGTCCCGGTGCTGTTGGTACGCGGAAATACGATGGAGGCGGTGCAGGCTATTGAGACGGTCTTCGGCAAGACGCGCTTGGGCCAGACGGCCAAGTTGGAGCAGTTCGCGGCGCTGATGGAAGAGCACTTTGATTTCGAGCGGCTGTATCAGGCGCTGGGACTGGCATAGGAACACAGACCGATATACACATTCGCTAGGAGAGATCATGTTTGAGACAGAAATTGATGCCATTTTTGCTCGCGAGATTCTGGATTCGCGGGGAAATCCTACGGTTGAAGTAGAGGTAGCACTCGCAGGAGGGGCGTGGGGTCGGGCTATTGTTCCCTCTGGAGCCTCCACCGGTGTTCATGAGGCGCTGGAGCTTCGTGACGGCGACAAGGGCCGTTACAGCGGTAAGGGGGTGCAGCAGGCGGTTGCTAACGTCAACGACGTCATCGCCGATGATCTGTTCGGTTGGGATGCCGCCGACCAGGCCGCGATTGACGCCCAGTTGTTGGAACTGGATGGTACGCCCAACAAAGGGAAGCTGGGTGCCAACGCGATCCTGGGTGTCTCCCTGGCTGTGGCTCATGCGGCGGCCAACGCGCTTCAGATTCCACTGTATCGCTACGTTGGTGGTGTATACGCCCACGTGCTCCCCGTGCCTATGATGAACATCCTTAACGGCGGCAAGCACGCGATGGACGGCCCTGACCTGCAGGAGTTCATGGTCATGCCGGTGGGTGCACCGACCTTCGCTGAGGCTTTGCGCTGGGGGAGTGAGATCTACCACGCGCTCAAGGCAGTTCTCAAGGCCAAGGGATACTCCACTGGCGTTGGGGATGAGGGGGGCTTCGCGCCCAGTCTCAAGACGAATGAGGAGGCCATTGAGGTCATCTTGGAGGCCGCTGACAAGGCGGGCTACAAACCGGGTGAACAGATCCGCATCGCGCTTGACCCCGCTGCCAGCGAGTTCTTCGAGGATGGGAAGTACGTCCTCAAGAAAGAGGGTCGTACGCTCACTGGCGCGGAGATGGTTGAATTCTACGCTGACTGGGTGGATAAGTACCCCATCATCAGCATTGAGGATGGGCTGGCCGAGGATGACTGGGACAGTTGGGTGCTGATGATGGAGCGTCTGGGCGACCAGGTGCAGATCGTGGGCGATGACCTGTTGGTGACTAACGTGACGCGGGTGCAGAAGGCGATTGACCTGCCGGCTTGCAACTCACTCTTGTGCAAGGTGAACCAGATCGGCACGCTCACCGAGGCCATCGCCGCCGTGCAACTGGCGCAGCGTGCTGGCTGGACAGTTGTCGTTTCTCACCGTTCTGGCGAGACGGAGGACGCGACCATCGCGGATCTGGCGGTGGCGCTGAACACTGGCCAGATCAAGACCGGCGCTCCCTGCCGCTCTGAACGCGTCGCCAAATACAATCAATTGCTGCGCATCGAGCAGGAATTGGGTGAACAGGCCGTCTACGCAGGGCTGGCGGCGTTCACCAATCTACGGCGGTAGTATTCCCGACGCCTCCGGATTGATCCATGCAACTACTCACCCCCTCCTTGGTTGACCGGGCGAGGGTGCAGCGCGTAGTTGCGCTCGGTTTGCCTGGGAGGTACAAATGAACAGCAGACGGGCCTTATGGTTGGCTGGCATGGCAGGATTGGTGTTGCTCTTGGTGAGCCTGGGGTGTACCGTCTGCTGTCCGTTTGTGCCTCAGCCACCGACTGCTACGCCCTCACCGCTTCCACCGCCTATCGATACGTCCACACCGGAGCTCGCTCCGACCCCGGATCCCACGTCCACCCCGACTGCTGAGGCCCCAGGGGAGATGATCGCGAGTATGCTCCCATACGCCGACCCGCTGGCAGGCTTTGCCTTGCAGTACCCGGCAGGTTGGACGTATCAGGTCGAGAGCGGAGGTGTCTACTTCGCTGAGACCGAAGAGGCACTTGCGTATGCTGATCCGGTAGAACAGCCTGTTCTCGCCGTCAGGACAATCGGTCCACAGGAGATGGAGCAGCAGCTTGGGCCAGGGGCCACGGCGGGCGATTTGCTGGACAGCATACTGGATGATCTGCGCGGCGAGGATGGATTCACGCTCGGGGAATTTGAGGCCTGGGATTTTGGTGACGTGCCGGGCGTTGGCGTTGAGGTAGGGTGGATCGACGAATGGACTGACATCCCGATACGCGGTTACATCGTCACTGCTGCAGGGGAGGGAGTGGCCGGCATCGGGTTAGGGGCCTCGCAGGAGTCCGAGTGGCCTTCCTACGGACCGGTCTTCAAAGATGTATTTGCCAGCCTGGAGTTCTTCCCCCCTGAGGTGCCGGAACCTGTGGAAAGGGGGACGATCCAGCCAGGCGAGACGGTGCAGGGCGTACTGTTGCTTGGTGGTACGGACGTATGGCACTTCGATGCGCAGGAGGGCCAGTACGTCACGATCGGTCTGGATGCTGTTGACCCCGATGCGTTGGACACCTACTTGGAACTGCATGGTGAGGACGGGCTGCTTCTTGCCGAGGATGATGATGGTGGCGAGGGAACGAATGCTCGCTTGGTGGATTTCCCTGTGTTTGCCTCAGGTACCTATGTTATCTATGCGCTGACTTATAGCGGTGAGGGTGACTATGCCCTCAGCTTGGAGGTTGCCGACGAGCCCACTATCGGCGGTGCCATTGAATATGACCAGACCGTTGAGGAGACACTGGGGCAGGATGTAGAGCACGGCTGGCTCTTCCAGGGGAGTGAGGGGGATGTGGTTACGATCGCCATGAATGCGCCTGGGGATGACTTGGATTGCTATCTCGTCCTCTATGGTCCCGATGGTGTCCCACTCACTGACGACGATGACAGCGGCCGGGGTCTCAACGCCCTCATTGAGTACTATGAACTGCCTGTCGACGGCACCTACCGCATCGTCGCGCAGGGCGCGCTGTTTGAGACTGTGGGGATGTATGAGCTTACGTTGGAACGGACAGAGATGGTAGTCGAGGGGGTTCTCACCTACGGCGATACGTTGAACGCAACTTTGAAGCGTGACCAGCGTCACCATTGGCTGTTTGAGGGCCGGGCGGGCGACGTCGTCACCATCTCTATGACCGCTTCGATAGCCGACATGGACACCTTTCTCGAACTGTTTGCGCCCGATGGGGTGCGGGTGCTGACCGACGACGACGGTGGGGGTGACTCCAATGCCCAGATTTCCGCGTTCGAGTTGCCGCTCAGTGGAACCTACCGCATTATCGCGCGCGGTTACAGTGATGAGGACGTGGGGGAATACAAGTTGACTCTGACCGGGCCGTAAGTGACGTACGGCACTTTACGAAGGGATTGCAGGGGATGCCGCATACCAAGATTGTGTGTACGATTGGACCAGCGTCTAGCTCGCCCGAGGTGATGCGCGGCCTGATTCGGGCTGGGATGGACGTGGCGCGTATCAACTTCTCCCACGGCGACCGCGCAACCCACGCTCTATCCATCGCCATTCTGCGACAGATCGCAGAAGAGGAAGACAGGTTGGTGGCCGTGATGGGCGACCTCCAGGGGCCTAAGCTGCGCGTCGGTGAGATCGAAGGTGGGGCGATCGAACTGCACGATGGAGACGCGGTGATGCTGACGGCACATCCTCGGCCAGGGGCAGCGAATGAGATTCCTGTGCCTCATCCAGAGTTGTTGCGCGACCTCCGGGCTGGTCAGCCCGTGCTGTTGGATGACGGACGCCTGGAGTTGGTTGTCGTTCAGGCTGGCGAAGGCTCCCTGAAATGTCGGGTGGTCACGGGGGGCGAACTTCACTCGCGCAAGGGGATCAACGTACCCGGAGCAACGCTTCGCTTTTCCACCCTGACACCCAAAGACCGGGAGGATGCCACGTTTGCGTTGGAGCAGGGGGTGGATTTCCTGGCGCTCTCCTTTGTCCGCCGCGCAGCCGACGTGCGCGAATTGCGGCAGTTCTTGAAGAGTAAGGGAGGCAGTGCCTCCTCGTCCGCTCCAGTCGCCATTATCGCCAAGATCGAGAAGCCCGAGGCGCTTTCTGTTTTCGACACGATTCTGGCTGAGGCCGATGGCATCATGGTTGCCCGCGGAGATCTGGGTGTGGAGACGCCCGCTGAGGAGGTGCCGTTCCACCAGAAGTACATCATTCGTGCCTGCAACCAGGCTGGTAAGCCGGTCATTACCGCAACGCAAATGCTCCAGACGATGATCGAGAATCCTCGCCCGACGCGTGCAGAGGCTTCTGACGTTGTCAACGCCATTCTGGATGGGACCGACGCGGTGATGCTTTCCGGCGAGACGGCGGTGGGCATATATCCGGTGGGGGCGACCGATACGATGGCGATGATTTGCGCCAACGCAGAGGCTCATCTCCCTCAGGGGCGTCTGCTATATGGTGAATCCCATCACCACGAGACGATCACAGAGGCTATCAGTTGCGCTGCGGTTGAGATTGCCAACGAGGTGCAGGCCAGAGCGATCATCACTGCGACGATGTCGGGTATGACAGCACGAATGGTGGCGCGTCACCGCCCTGTGGTACCTGTGGTGGCTGTGACTCCCAGTCGCGCGTCCCTGTTCCGCTTGGCGCTCGTGTGGGGGGTGGTGCCGGTGCAGGTGGCAGAATTCCATTCCACCGATGACATGGTCAAAATGATGGTACAAGCAGCGCTTGAGAAGGGGTTAGTGGCTTGGGGGGACCCGCTGGTTCTTACGGCAGGCATCCCCTTTGGCAGCGGAGGGGAGACGAACATGCTCAAAGTCCACGTGGTGGGCGAGAGCGAGGAAATGTAGGGTATGGAAGGTGAGAGGGGTGTGCTACGTGTCAGGCGCTGTGTCTTCCGCCGAGGCGACTTCCTGGATCGCAGCAGGTACGGGCTCAAGCGCCTGCGGTGTGACGCTCGCGCCGCAGTAAGGACAGAGTGTCCAGTTTAAGTGGAGTGGGTGGTTGCACTCGGGGCAGCTCCTCTTGAGTCGGGTGTGGCAGGCTGGGCAGTACAGGTACTCCCCCCTGACCCGTTGCCCGCAGCCGGGGCAGATCTCCGGCTCTTCTATGGCCTGCAGCAGCGCTTCTTGCTCTAGAGAGCGCTCGTATGCGTCTGACAGCGTCTCCCGGGGGCGGAGCATCAGGTATACCACGAGCCCGATGACGGGCATCACGATCACCAGTAGCGTCGCCAGTATGTGGGTCAAGATATCTCGGGAGCGGGCACGAATGTCACGAAAAGTCCAAATCGCTATCCCACCCAGTAGCGCAACGGTCACTCCTCCACAGATGGTCGATAGAATAGTTAAGTAGAAAGGGACTCTCTCTAGGATGTCCTCCATAGGTGGTATACTCCTTGTGGCGTTCTTTTCGAGCCAATTGGGGCGTATTATACCACCGGCTGGCATAGGAGCAAGTGTTCCAGGACGGAATCTGGTATGACGGCATCTGCGCCATTTGACAAATTCGCATACATTGCGGTATAGTAGTGGCATGGTAAGCAAAGAAATGCGGGCCGAGTACCGGCCGATGATCAAGGATTTGCCTGCTGGCGAGCGCCCACGCGAGCGGCTGGCTCGAGCAGGCGAGGGTGCACTCTCGACGACGGAGCTACTGGCTATCGTCCTGCGCACAGGCGTGGGCGGCGAAAGTGTTCTGGATATGGCCAGGCGGCTTCTTTCCCGTTATGACGGGTTGCCAGGCCTGGCCCGGGCTAGCTTCGATGAACTACGAGCGGAGAAGGGATTGGGACAAGCCAAGACGGCACAGCTCAAAGCCGCGTTGGAACTGGGCCGGCGTATGCTTCTTGCCTCCCCAGAGGATCGTTTCGTCGTGCGTTCGCCTGCTGATGTGGCCCAACTCTTGATGGCCGAGATGTCGCATCTGGAGCAGGAGCATTTCCGGGTGCTGTATCTGGATACGCGTAACCAGCTGATTGGGACCGAGACGGTGTACGTGGGGAGTCTCAATGCCTCCCATATTCGGGTGGGCGAGGTATTCCGGGATGCGATCAAGCGTAACTGCGCTGCGATTATCGTTGTACACAATCATCCGTCAGGCGATCCCACTCCCTCGCCCGAGGACGTGGAAGTGACCCGTCAGCTAGTCGCAGCGGGTGACCTGCTGGATATTGAGGTTCTGGATCACCTGGTCATTGGACAACAGCGTTTTGTGAGCCTGCGCGAGCGTGGGCTGGGCTTTGCGTAGATGCTGTGCCTGGCCTACGACATACGAGTCTTGCTGCACACTCGTGCGTGCAGGATCGAGAGACGAAGGAAAGGAGTCGGCAAATGCCACAGAACTTGCTGAAGAATGGGGGATTTGAGGCTGATTGGGGGGAAGGAAAAAGCCATCGGTGCCTGATCTTCCCCGCGGGGAAAGAGCCGCATGAGTCCGACGTAGGCAACATCTTCACGCCACCTGGATGGACGACGTGGTTTCGCCACGACCCAGGTACGTGGGATCAGCCTGAGGTGCGTGACGCCTGGAAGAATATCGATCCGCGCCGTGTTCACAGCGGCGCGAAGGGAATGCTCTTGTTCACGTTCTTCCGCAAGCACGACGCGGGCTTCTTCCAGCAAGTGCGGGTCGCGCAGGGCACGCGCTTGCGGCTGTCAGCCTGGGCGCACGCCTGGAGCAACCACGGACTCGAAGGCTTCGATTGGTGCAAAGACGATGGCCGCTGTTCCTGTGGTGTGGGCAAGGAAGCTGCGTTTATCCTGGAGGGCGAGTCGCCCGAGTTGAATGGAGACCCATGGAATGATTCAATCCCAAACTTCACGTTCTACGTGGGGATCGATGCCACTGGTGGCATTAATCCGCTAGCCGATACGGTGGTGTGGGGGCGTGGGGCGCACGTTTACAACGAGCATGCCCAGCTTCCCGCCGTGGAGGTGAAGGCGCAGGCTGATGTTGTCACGGTGTTCCTGCGTAGCAAGACGCTGTGGGCCTTCAAGCACAATGATGCCTATTGGGATGACGTAGAATTGGTCGCTGTGGACGAGGTCGAGGTGACGCCGAAGGTTCAGCTAAGTCACCGGGAGGCCACGCCGAAAGTTGGTGAAACG
>Ga0180431_10010423_pt1 | contig 10323 bp, 12 predicted proteins | sample SS_ome_11_FD_132459 | JGI IMG/M metagenome (GOLD analysis project Ga0180431, IMG submission 132459) | Hypersaline lake sediment archaeal communities from the Salton Sea, California, USA - SS_1_MS_1 metaG | ecosystem: Environmental > Aquatic > Non-marine Saline and Alkaline > Hypersaline >... | reverse complement strand
CGATCCAGGAAGACGAGGCCGCCGATCTTCTCAGCACCGTGCAGGACGCCGTGGTGTCGAGAAAGAGACGCGCTGCGGTCCGGTTGGAAATCAGCGCGCGACCGGACGGGCGCATCAAGAGATGGCTTGCCGAAACGTTGGACCTGCGGAACGAGGACATCTACGAGATCAAGGGCCTGCTTGACTGTCGGGCCCTGATGCAATTGACGGGCCTGCCGCCGCTTCAAAATCTGAGAGTCCCGGACTGGCCTGCCCAGGTGCCGCGCGACCTGATTGGGACCGAGGAGCTCTGGCCGGCACTGCAGGAGCGCGATGTGCTGCTCTTTCATCCCTATGAAAGTTTCGAACCGGTCGTGCAGATGGTGCAGGATGCGGCGGAAGATCCCAGCGTGTTGGCCATCAAGCAGACGCTCTACCGCACGAGCGGGGATTCGCCTATCGTTCATGCCCTGTCACGGGCGGCCGAAAACGGCAAAGAGGTCACCGTTCTGGTGGAGCTGAAGGCCCGCTTCGACGAGGCCAAGAATGTCAGTTGGGCCCGCCGACTGGAAGATGCGGGTTGTCATGTGATCTATGGAATTGCCGGTTTCAAAACGCATGCCAAGGCTCTGCTGGTGATTCGGCGCGAGCCAAAACGCCTGCGCCGCTACGTGCACTTGGCGACCGGAAACTACAACGATAGGACCGCCCAGCTCTACTCCGACATTGGGTTGATGACGTGCGACGACGAGCTGGCCTCCGACGTTGCGGCATTCTTCAATTTGCTCACGGGGTTGTCCGAGGCCGTCGAGTGGCAGCAATTGGTCATCGCCCCCACCGAGCTGCGCCGGCGATTCCTGGATCTGATCGATCGCGAGATTCAGGTCTCGACGCCGGACAGGCCGGGCCTGATCATGGCCAAGGTTAATTCTCTGGAGGACAAGGAGATTTGTGAGGCTCTGTCCAGGGCAAGCCAGGCCGGCGTTGAGGTGATGCTCAATGTCCGAGGGATTTGCTGTCTGCGGCCCGGAGTCAAGGGCGCCTCCGAGCGCGTCCAGGTCCGGTCGATTGTGGACCGCTTCTTGGAGCACGCGCGCGTCTACTACTTTTCCAACGGCGGGCATGCGGAGGTCTACCTCAGCAGCGCCGACTGGATGAAGCGAAATCTGGACCGCCGGCTGGAACTGCTCTTTCCCCTGAAGGACGCGAGGATTCGGTCCCGTCTCGAGAAGATTCTGCGGCTTTATTTCGCGGACAACGCCAAGGCGTGGGAGCTGCTTTCGGATGGGCGCTACCGGCGTGTTCGCCCGCGTGGCGCGATTGTGCGGGCGCAGGAGGCGTTCTACGAGGAGGCCGTTGCGGCCGTCCGCGCCGCTGGACATGGCGGTCATCAATTTCGCCCGTTGACGCGGCCCAAGTAACCACGAACCCCGCAGATGCTGCATCGTAGAGGGACAGCAGAGTGCTGCACGCGTGTGTGCGGTGGCAAAGCTCATGGAAAGCGTTCGCGGGAGCCGAAAAAATGGCTGGAAAACGGCTTTGTTCCTTGGTCAAAAGGGGCTGCCAGAAGGATCAGGCCGACGAATACAAGGACCTCCTGCGCGGCGCCAGGTACATGTGCAGGAAATGTGGGCGGGCCGCGGCCAAGGCGAAGTGTTTGTGCAAGCCGGAGAAGCTGTAGGTCGTACCCGTCTCTCCCGCAGGAACGCTGAGCCCGGCGCCCTCCTGGGATTCCATTTCTCGCGTGAAGGTGGGGTTGATGTCTGCGCCCGGAAAAGCAGCCCCGTTGGTTCGGGCGGCTTCCTGCAGAGGCCGTTTCATACCACCGGGGCTTGGGCGCGATTCGTGCGGCGCATTCGTCGAACGCTAACACGCTTCTAACATCAAATTAGCAATCCCCGCGTAGCATTCACCAAAGGTTCTCCAAGCCCGTGTGTGCCGATTCAGGCATAGCAGACAAGAGCGTAAGGTCTTTCTCAAAAGCGGTGTCTGGGAAAGGCAACTTGCAGGGCAGGGATTCTTACAGGAGATCAGAACGATGGATACGCGGCTCAATGTATTTGAAGTGCTTCAGATCGCGGAAGAAATCGAGCACAAGGCGGCCAGGTTCTACCTGCGGGCTGCCGATGAGCGTTCTGAGGCCCTCCCGGCGCGCTGGTGGCTCAGAAGCGACGGGCGACGGGGTTCAACCATACGTGCTGCCGGATTCGTCGACGTAGACTTCGCCCCCGGCTTGGGTGATGACATTGACGGCATCGGGGACCTCGGTCAGGTCCGGGACTCTGAGCAGTCGAAAGCATTTGCGACAACGCAGCCGGCGGTCAGCCGCGCCGCCGTTAAGGTACCAGCGATACCCGCAGCGCGGACATTTGGCGATTATGTGCATCCGATAACCTCGTCGTTCTCCTGTCACGTCGTGGTTGTCCAACTCTCTATATTCGTCAAAGTTACCAAAAAATTGTGAGCTTTCTTTGGGCTTTCCCTGCTTCGGGAGCAAGGAGCTGTCCCATAATTCTAAGGCCCCCAAGGCAGCCCGGGGTAACAGGGCAGGGGAAAAAAGTTTCCGGACCTGTGAAGGGTAGATTTTTCTTGATCGAACGGCTTGATTCTGCTATCATGAGACCAACTGGGGGTAGAACCTATGCCGAACGTGATTTGTTGCCAACCTATTGATGTTTGTAGTTTGACAGCCGGTGTCGATCGCTTGGGCCGTCGGTTGCTGCCTGGTTCGGCCGAAGAGGCCGGTCCTATCCCCGTCGATGTCCATGTCCGTTCCTACGAAGAGACGCTGCCGCCGGCACCTCGCGTGGCCGGTCCTGAATCAGGCTACGGTTGCCTGCCTGTCGGTTCCATTCTCGACTGCTACGTCTAAGAACCCGCGCAAGTCCTTTTTTCAATTATGCTTACATTGATGGTAGTTGCAGTTTGCGCACTTACACGCCCGGGCACGGCTGACGTTCGAGAAGTCGGTTGCGCCCATCGCAAATGTGATCTACGAATGGATGGCGCCGGAATACTTCCTGCCGGCGCGGGTCGTGCCGGGTGGTATCGTGGGTCGCAGGGCCGAGCCAAATAAAGAGACGGGGCCCTTCTCGCCCTCCATGGCGGGCCCCGCGACTCGATCACGCACTGATAACTCCCCTATATGCCTAATTTGAGCATGTTCTTGGCAGTCGATCTAAGATTGTCAGGGGAGGTAAGTTTGCCGGAAGCAAGGAGTTCCCGTGCCTTCTGCACGGCATCTGCGTCGGCCTCGCTGGCCTGTTTGGCTCGGTCAATCAAGCCGGCGAAATCGACCTGGAGGGCGACGTCCAAATCATTCTGAGCACGCGTGTTCGCGGGATCGGGCTGCGGCAAGAGGGTCTTTCCCAAAATCTGCCCCAACTGGTCTGTGCTGATGTTGTCAATCATTCCGCGATTCCTTCTGTACGTCTTTGTCTATCACTATTTTCGCATCGTTTGCCGGGGACTTTAGGCGGTTCCGGCGGAAAAGCCGCTGACAGCATTGAAAACACGTTTCTTTGCCGCTGCCCGGGTCTATTCTCTGCTACGGTCGAGGGTGTCGGCCGTCTCAAAAGCGGCAAACTTGACGAATTCCCTTGAGCTGATGAGAACCAGATCCTCTCGCAGAGGAGCGAAGTCTGAGCTCAGGTTCTCTTTGAAATATGCTTCCACGCGTTTCTGGGTGCTTTTGTCGCCTGCATCCCAAACCTGTTCGATGCCCCAGAGCAACTGGCCGTCGGTCAGGTCGAGCAGCTTGAACCGCAGTCCCAGCGTAAGCTGGGGGTACGGCCGGTACTCTGTGATTGTACCGACCAGCAGCCCGTTGCAGCCCAGTGTGTCCCGCATGGCCAGAAGCCCGCGCAAGGCCTGGAGCGAATCGAGATTCTGCTGCAACCCCTGCCAAGCCGGGTCGTCGTGGGGCACCGTGGTCAGGCTGAAAACCTGTTTCTTCTGCAATGCGATGAACAATGCCCGGGTGACATCGGTCGGGATTTCCGGATAGGCGGACATGTTGTCAGGTTCGACCAGAGCGACCCGGCCGAGTTGGCGCAGGTCTTTGTGTGGGTTGAGGTAGTATGCTTTGGCCATCGCGTCGTCTTCGGAGTTCAACCGGCAGCCGCAGGTTGCCGCGCACAGGACGGCTGCACACAGATGGAGGCGGCACAACACGCCCGCTCGCATTGAGCGCGCGTGTACGGTTGCCGGCGTGCCGTCGGCCGGCCGGCTTCTACTGGAGTTCATTTGGCTCACCTGTCATCAGCGACGTTACGGTTTCGTTAGGTTCCTGAACGCCGTACTGCTCGGGTCTCAAGGTAGCGGTGTGCTGGCGTTCCAACGTCCCGGCCTCCGCTTCGCCCCCGAGGATTTCCAGGACTTTCAGCAGCGCCTCAAGTTCGGCTTTTGCCGCTTCGCGCATCTCGCTGCGAAAGCCGAGGATGTTGGTCTTCCAGTTGTTCAGTTCTGTGAGCATCTCGATGAGCAGCTCATTGGCTTCCCCCAATTCTTTCTGGGTCTGTTGGAGTTTGCCTTCGAGCGTGGTGATTTGCTGCCCGAGGTTTTCGTTTTCGCTCACCAGCCGCTGGTTTTCCTCTCGCAGGGAGATCGTCTGGTCGGACAAGCGGGCGTACTTCTCCGAGAGTTCGATAGCGGACTCCACGGCTGTTCGGCCTTTCAGCGGGGTGTCCTGGAAACGCGTGGCGCCGGATTCGCCGGCAGTCTGCTTGGGCTGCGCCTCTGAAGCGATCGTCCGATTCTGGCTGGGCGTGGTGCGACAGCCGCTGCCGACCAGAATCAGCAACACTGCAACCAAGAGGCACAGCAGTCGTGTTTTGGTAATCATGGCATATCTCCATCGGTTGGGAAGGCCGTGGGCCTTGTCGTGATATCGCGAGCACACTGTTTGGGGCGCCGGTTTCATTGGTCAACGGAACCCTCCCCTGCAGCGACCATATCAGAGGGAGCGTATTCACAACGCACCTGCGTTGTCTTTCCGCAGGAGCAGGTGATTTCCAACAAGGCATACGACGGTGTATTCTCGACCATGCGAACGCGGGAGGACGCAGCTCCTGGAGGTCCACCCGTGCACGCCGGGCCCGATTGATCGATGGTGAGTTGCAGCGGGCCGACGAACTCAACCTGATTCGCTCGTAGAATGCGTCCCATCATCCTTGTCCTTTCCTATCCCGTCTTCGAAGGCCCGTCTTGACGCATTTCATGCACAGTAGTCGATCGCGTGGTTCTGGCCGTCGTCGAGCGTGGCGTTTTCCTGGGCTTCTTCCTGGTTCTCTTCGGGCTCTTCGTGATGCTCGGCCTGGCCGTTTTGGCTGCGTTTGCGCTCCTGTCGGCGCGTGGTCGGCGTCAGGCCCTGAACGTTGTGAAGGCTTTCTACCGGTTTAACTGTGTTGAAATCGCTATCGGCCATTTTTCCATTGCTCCAATCTTGCAGAGAGAGCGAAAAGCGCCCCGGCATGCAGTTGACTGACCCTGGACTCGGTGATGTGGAGCAGATTGGCAATCTGCTTCATCGTCAGATTCTGGTGGTAGTACAAGACCACGATCTGCAGCCTGCGTTGATCCAGTTCCTGCAAGGCTTGCGTCAGTTGGTCGAGCAGTTCGGCCTTTTCGAGCCGACGGTCCGGCGCGGGGGTGTCAGAGGCGGCCAAAACGTCGCCCAGGGCCGGGCCCTCCTCGGTGGTTGCATCGATGGAAGCGAAATGCTGAGCCCGGGCGCTCTCATACAACTGGGGCACCTCTTCCACGCGGATGCCGAGCCTGTGGGCCAACTCCTCGTCCGTGGGGAGGGTGCCTGTTTCTTTGACGATTCTCTGGCTGATTCTCACTGCCTGTCGGATCTGTCGATTGACGCTTGCCGGCAGCAGGGAAGCGCGGCGCAGCTCATCGAGTATGGCGCCTTTGATCCGAATGTAGGCGTAAGTTCTGAACTCCGCCTGATGTGAGGCATCGAAATCGCGTGCCGCCTTTATCAATCCCACGGTCCCGGCTGAGACCAGGTCGTCGAAGGACAAGGGCGGACGAAGATAGCCGACGGCGCGACGGGCGAGCTTGTTCACCAGGGGCAGCAGCTCGAGGATTTCCTCATCGCCAACGGGCCGCCGTCGGTGGCCGGAGTAGGTGCGCAAGGCGACTGCTTTGAGGTGTTCGCTGTGGCTGGCCGCATCGACGGCTTGCGTTTGCGGCGTTGTTCCAGCGATTTGCTCAGTCCTGGTCGTCACCTACTTGTCCCTTGTCTTTTTGAATCTGGCTTGTAATCATCGCATGAGTCAGAATGGCCGTGACCGCGCGCACGGCGCCGTGGGCGGCAAGGTAGGCTACCAAAGCTGCCAACAGCGCTCGCCGGCAGCAGACATCGGGTGAGAGACCTCCCAATGAGCCGATGATGCCCACACCGAAGAAACAGATGACGGCGGCGCTCACGGCGAGGTATCGTGCATGCAGCATAGTCACTTGCTCCTTCTTCGTTTCAGAACGTGGCGGACGGTGTCCTCGCCCTGCCCGGCGAGGGCCCAAGCCGAACGGACGGCCTTACCTGCATTTCGTTGTGTTGTGCGTTGCCCATCCATGTTTTCCATCATGCCCCGGCGGTTGTCGCCGCAAACTCCTTTTGTTCGGCTGTCGTTTCCATGCTCTGCTCAGCGACCAGGGTCTCCACGGGCTCGACTTCGACGGCGAGGATGATTTCGTCGTATGCCATTACGGGCAGCATGGGCAAGGTCCGTGAAAGCATCTGGGACAGCGGCGCGCGCAGACGTGCGTCGCAGAGCAACACGATCTTGTCCCTGCCCTGATCCATGGCGGATTTCCACGCGTCCGCGGCCTGGCGGTTGACGGCCATGGCCGTTTCCGTCGGCAGCCCCAGGGTCAGTTCGCCGCCTTCCTGGCGAAGCGTCGCGATAAGCTGATGTTCCAGAGCCGGATCGAACGTGATGGCGGGAATCTTGCCCGCCGCATCCTTGTGTTGCTCCGTGATGGTCCGAACCAGCGATTTTCGCACCACTTCGGTTAGCGTGGTCGGATTCTTCGTCTTCGCGACGTTCTCCGTCAGTGCCTCGAGGATGAGAGTCAGCTCACGAATCGGAATGCCGTCCCGCAGCAGGTTTCTCAGGACTCTCTGCAGCAGCCCCACCGAGATATTGCTGTCGGAGCCAACCACTTCGCCTACCAGTGACGGCTGGTTCTTGCGAAGCCGGTCGACGAGAAGCTGGACGTCTTCCCGGGTCAGCAGCTCGTCGGCGTGTTTTTTCAATGTCTCGGACAGGTGGGTGATGAAGACCGATTCCGGATCGATCACGGTGTAGCCGTTGAGCTCGGCGTTTTCCTTCTGATCGGCGGCGATCCACAGCGCGGGCAGTCCGTATACCGGCTCATTTGTCTCAATGCCGGCGACTTTTTCCTGAACCATCCCGGGATTCATGGCCAGGAACATATCGGGTTCGAGACGGCCCTTGGCCACGGTGATCTCGGAGAGCCTGATCTCGTAGAGGTTGGGTTCGAGGTTCAAGTCGTCCCGCAGGCGGACGAGCGGGACGACGATCCCCAACTGCTGCGCGAATTGCCGGCGCAGAGCGCCAATTCGCTCAAAGATGGTACTGGTCTTGCGAGGATCAACCATACTGATGAGCCGAACACCCACGTGAACCGAGATGCGGTCTACGTCGAGCAACTCTTCCACCGGTTCCTTGTCGGTCCTTTTCTTCGGACTGGGAGCGGGCTTTGGCAGCACTTTCTCCGTTCGCGCGGCCACTCTTCCCACGAGCCCCATGCCCGCGGCGAGCATGAGGAACTGGATTCTCGGCATGCCGGGGACGAAGGCCATAGCGGCAACGATGGCTGCGGCGGCCATCAACGGCTGGCTGGCCTTGAGAAACTGGTGGGAGATGTCCTGGGCGACGCTGCGGCTGGACGAGATCTTGGTGACGAGAAAACCCGAGCTGACGGAGATGACAAGCGATGGGATCTGGCTCACCAGACCGTCGCCGATGGACAGGATGGAATACGTTTTGACTGCGGCGGTGATGCCCATGCCGCGCGAGTAGCCCATGGCGATGCCGCCGACCACGTTCACGGCCGTGATGATCAGCCCCGCCTTGGCGTCGCCGCGGATAAACTTGCTCGCACCGTCCATCGCACCGTAGAATTCGCTTTCCTTCACGATCTTGGCGCGCCGCTGGTTGGCCTGCGTTTCGGTGATGGCGCCGGCGTTGAGGTCCGCGTCGATGGCCATCTGTTTTCCGGGCATGGCGTCCAGTGTGAAGCGGGCGGAAACCTCACTGATGCGTTCGGCGCCTTTCGTAATCACGATGAACTGGATGATGACGAGGATGAGAAAGATCACGAGGCCGACGACGAAACTGCCGCCGGCGACGAAGCCGCCGAACGTCTGGATGATCTTGCCGGCGTTTCCTTGCAGGAGGATCAGACGGGTGGAGGCCACGTTCAAAGAAAGGCGAAACAGTGTGACGAAAAGCAACAGCGACGGAAAGGTGGATAGTTCGAGCGGCTCCTTGGACGATAGGGTGATGATGAGCACCGCGATGGCCATTGAAATGCTGCAGGCCAGCAGCATATCGAGCAGCGGCGTCGGCAGCGGGATGATCAGAGTCCCGAGAACGATAACCAGTCCGATCGCCAGAATGGCGTTGCTGTACGAAGACAGAGGCACAGCGGAGGAGCCGCCTGCGGCCGAGCCCAGATTCGATAACATGGATTGATCAGACGCCATGATGCCTTTCTACTTTTCTCCTGGTCGGTTCGGTCACGAGGTCTTGTTTTCTACCGGTGGGTCCGTGACGTCTGCTCCCACAATCTGTCGGATGCGTACCGCGAACTGGTTTTCCACGGCGACGACGTCGGCTTCGGCGAACTTGGAGTCTTTCAGATAGAGATCGGCCGGGGCCTCGATCGGCTTTTCCAGTTTGAGTACGGCGCCCGGCCCAAGTTGAAGAAGACGTTTTACGGGGATCTGGGTCGCTCCCAGCACCACTCGTATCGGTACGTCCATGTCCAGCAGAATGTCGAGTTGTCCGTTTGCCTCCGTCGCAGCGTTCTCCGGCGCTTCCGGCAGATCTACCGAATGGACCTCAGTCTTGGCATCCGCTGGCGCCGACGCCTGGGGAGTTTTCTGTTCTTCTTTTTCTGTCGTAGCTTTGGTTGCTTCCGGCATACGGTTTCTTCCTTTCTTGCGCTCAACGTGCAGCCGTCGGTGCCGGCTTCTCGGGCCCGGGTCCCTCCGCCGATTCGGTCAGGTAGACGGCGTAGTGCCCGTCCGACTGGGCCGGACGGCCTCGGAAGACAGTGCGGTTGTCGATCATCAGCTCGATTGGTTCGTCAATGGCCTTGCCGAGCAGCAGCACGTCGTCGCTGTGCAGATCCACGATCTCGGCAAATCTGAGTCTCGTTGAGGAAAGCGTGGCGGTCACGGTTACGGGCATGCGGTGCAGGTGTTCCGTCAAGATGCGTGACATGTCTTCGGGAGCGACCCGCGCGTTCTCTTGCACCCTCTTGCCTACGAGCGGTGCGAACATGCGGCACGGCAGCACAAAACGCGCCCGGTCCGCCTGGTCCGAATCTGTCTCTTTGATCTCGAAGATGATCTGGCAGATTTCCTCGGCCCGTTCAAACTGGATGGATGGTTGTCCTGGCACCACCTGTTTGTTGGGGTGCAGGTCGTGACGTGAACGCAGGGGCGAAACGAAATTCTCGACGATGCCGGCTGCGAGATCGTACAGAAGCGATTCCTCCAGTGCCGACAGGACTCGATGAGGATCGTTCTCCCCTTCGGAGTCCCCTAACAGGCGGGTGACCCATTTCAGAGCCGTCTCGGCGCTCAGGGCGAGAAAACCGCACGCCTCTTCGTTGTCTTTGCCGAAAGTCAGACTCCGGCATTGCTCGAAATCGGCGAGTTCATACACGTCAGCCGCAAAGTGCTGTGTGACGACGGTGGGAACGACGTGGAATTCCCGGCTGTAGAAGTGGGTGAATGTTTCGGGCATCAGGGCGGCAACCTGGCTCACGACCGTCGCCAGGCGGTTGAGCTGGTCTTCGTTGAAGTAGTGAGGATCGCGCCAGTTGTACGGAGCCACCTCCGGTGTCGCGTGGTCGTCGGCGCGCAGTGAGCCGACGGCCGCGAGCAACTGGCGAATCTTCGCTCTACTGAGATCTGGCACCGACGTCTGCGTCATTGGATGGACAGCTCCTTGAAAAGCACGCGCTTGATGTGTGGCTTGCCGTTGGGGAACAGTCCCTGGTTGAATGCATCCGAGATCTGCGCCTGCATGTGCTGAAGTCTCTCTTTGCCGCGAATGTCTTCAATCGTTTGGTTTG
>Ga0180431_10010421_pt1 | contig 10326 bp, 7 predicted proteins | sample SS_ome_11_FD_132459 | JGI IMG/M metagenome (GOLD analysis project Ga0180431, IMG submission 132459) | Hypersaline lake sediment archaeal communities from the Salton Sea, California, USA - SS_1_MS_1 metaG | ecosystem: Environmental > Aquatic > Non-marine Saline and Alkaline > Hypersaline >... | reverse complement strand
TTGCAAAATTGAAGTTAGGCATACTTTTGAAAAGAAAAAATCTTGTCTCTCGATTTTTTCTTTGAAGAAAAGCTACGCTTAAGATCTATATTAACAATAGGTTATGATCGAAAAGGCCAATTATTTTCAGAAAATCGTGAAACAGATTTTCTGAAATAATATATGCCTAACTTCAATTTTGCAAAAGTTCAGTTACTAATTAAGACAAAGTTGAGAAGAGCAATGAAACTAAGCACGATAATGAAGACGAAAGTGGTAACCATCGGCATGGATGTACCTCTGAGAGCTATTTCCAACATGTTTCAGGAGAGAGGTTTACATCATGTGCTGGTTGTTGAGGATTGCGAACTCTGCGGCGTAATCTCCGATCGTGATGTACTTAAGGCTACAAGCCCGTTTCTCAACACACCTTCCGAGCAGAATCGCGATCTGGGTACCTTGAGAAAGAAGGCGCACCAGTTGATGACACGGAATCCCATTACCATCACAGCGGATGCGGACTTGGAGGATGCAGCACAGTTGATGTTGCGGAAGGACGTCGCATGTCTGCCGGTGCTTTCTACGGAGGGCAAGCTTGTTGGAATTGTGACGTGGAAGGACCTGCTAAGGGCCTACTCCCGGCAAACTTGCATCGTTCCTTAAATCCTAACGTCTATATGATCGACATCACGTTTCGCGAGCTTTGTTTGAAGCAAGTCCGAGAACAGCGACGGTGTTTTTTCGCATACAGACAATTCAAGCACTTTTTTCGACTATGACACATCTTCCTTTTGCTCAGTCCTGAGTATTACTTATGCTTTAAATGCCAAGACAAATTCAGGTCTGAAGCGACGAAAATTTCATGTCGTTCAGACCGGGCGGAGGAAGGTAGCATGCATGGGCTCGGAAAAATACAATCTTCAAATCAGGTTTTTGGCGTAAACAAGCTAACGTTGAAGACAACAGTCGCAGACAAAAGAGGCGGTATCAGGGGAATCCAGCCAAAAAACGCCCCGGCGACGTCGATGTCCACGGAAGCAGTTGATATTTCTGCACCGTTGAAGGAGAGACTCGATCGGGAACTCAAATCTCCTGAGAATCCTGCCGGTGCATTAAATACCCGGTTGGACGCATTGAGAAAGTCTCTTCCGGAATGGGTCCGCGAAATACTTGCCGCGATTGCAGAAGCTGAGCAAGAAGCGGTACTTTCCAAACGTGACACTCAATTGGCAAATTCAAGAATTGACCTCACTTTTGGGGTAGAACCTCTCAGTTACAAGAATATGTGGAAAGTGCTCAAGACGGTTGTCAGGGAGATAGGCGACATCAAGGATGCTCACCATGGACGGTTTTTCCTCGGAGTAAACAAACGTTTGGACGAACCCACTATGCTCATGGAGTTTGACTCGCTTGCGGATTACCTTGAGGAAAGTCCGGACACACCGCTGAAGAATACACTTTCGGGCGCATCCAAGAGAACAGCCGAACTGATGGCATCGGACCCCGTTACGATCGCGTTACTTCAGGCTCAGGCAAATATAATGCCGGAGGTGGCGTTACAATTGCTGACCTGGGCCTGATGGAACATGTTGTAATGCAGGACCGCCTCGTGGGAGAAGTTGTATATCGAATGGGTGAGCCGCTTGTCGTTCTTCCTGTAATCGTTCAGCGGCGCCCCGAGCAGGATGTTCTCGAGCGCATGGTACGTGATTTCCCGTGCGTCGTTGCCTTTGATAAGGGCGACTTTGGCCGGCCCTGCGGCTCTGAATAATCCGTTCTTTTTCACCCAGCCACTTCCCGGTGCGGCATTTGATGTAGCCGGATCGAATATCTTTCCCCCGAGTGCGAAGCCCAAAGCCCCGAACCCAAAACCCTTGAGAATGTCGCGCCGTTTGAGGTGTTTTCAGTTTGTTACTCAGGATTGTTTCAATTCTTCAAACCAGTTGAGAACTATGTTTATCCCAGGCCGAGCAGGCTCCTGTAGCTCCTGAATCATGAGGAACGTTCCGTCGGATGTAACGTCGTAGCTGCGATAGTTGATTCGCGACAGAAACTGCCTATCGAATGTCTCTTCGGCGGAAATCACTTTAAACTCAGATTGGGTCTTGACGGTTACGGCTATCATTTTGTCGCCGCTTCGGTAGAACAATGTTCCGCCGTCTCTCGACCAGAGGGGCTGGTGGCCGCCTTCGGTCGAAATCATGGTCTTGGCGCCGGGGCCGGGATAGGGTTCGACGTAAACTTCCCATCTGCCGGACTCATCCGAGGCGTAAGCAATCCACTTCCCGTCGGGTGACCACACGCCGTGTCTCTGATTGTGATTTCTCTGGATAAAAGGCCGGGGCAGGACCTCGCCTCCATCCAGCGAAGCCACCCAGATATCTCCATCCCACAATGGGTGATTCGGGTCCGACCATGTAATCAGAAGCTCCTTACCGTCGGCTGAGAGGCACATGGGGATACCTGCGGTTTCAGGTAAGCTTGCGAGCAGTTCCGCTTCGCCGCCTGCGATGCTTTGTTTGAGAATGTGAAGCCTGCCGGTTCCATACGATGCGAACAGCACGCAGCTATTGTCCGTTCCCCAGATCGGAAAGCTGCTTCCGCCATCCGACGTCAGCGGGGTCAACGTTGTATGATTGACGTCATATATCCAGATGTCCCGGCTGGCTCCATCCTGTATATCGAATGCAACCCGAGAGCCGTCGGAGGAAATCCTGGCATTGTTATAGTTGCGCGGCGTTACACCAAGGCGAGTGACTTTTCCCTGGCCGTCTACCCAAACCGGAATTAACTCGGTGCTGCGCGCTCGAACGGGGATATACGCGAGCGTCCCGTCCGGTGAGACGGCGAATTGAGCCGATCTGCTGGGTGGCGTGACCACGCCTGAGACAACGGGGACGTGCGTGCCTGTCGCGTTCAGTTTTTCAAGATCGAAATCGACAGCGTACAGATTCTCATTGCGGCCGTATATGATATGGCCGCTCGGCACGTACCTCGCATGCGATCCGCCCTTGAACAGGACGCGTCGTTGCCGCGTTTGCAGCGAGTAGACTTCAATCTGATACTCGTCCGGCCCGCCGTTACGAAAAGTCGTGAAGAGCACGTGCTCTCGGTCCGGCAGCACTTGTGGCCAACCGTGCCCGGTCTCATCGGCATTGGCGTCTGGAAAGGTTAATTGCCCGATTTCCTCACCGGGAGCGGCGACGCGCATAAGTCCGCTCTGGAAACTCGGGGCAAAGATGATGGCATCGTCGCTCGTCCAACTGCCACCGCGGAAGTTGATGCTCTCGGCCAAAAGAATCGGTTCGCCTCCCTTGACGGGAACTTTTTTGAGTTTTCTCTGGAAGTGGTCGGCATAGCCGATCCACTCACCATCGGGAGAGAAGAACGGACTTATCGCTCCTTCGGTTCCTGGCAGAGGAGTGGCCTTGAACTCATCCAGTGCTCTCAGGTATATCTTTCTTCTTCCGTCGCTGCCCTCTTCTACATAAGCCAGGTAATCACCGTCGGGCGAGAGAGCCAGCGCGTGGTGCCACAAAGCTTCGACCTCGAAGGCAGTCTCAGGATAAACAGTGAAGCGTCTCGGAGGTTGCGGCTGCCTGGATAATGGTTTCAGATACCACACGATAAGATTTACTGCGACTGTGATAAATACAAGTAAGGCGATCCATCGCCACCAGCCGGATGATTTTGCCGTTGGGGGCTGTTGGTTCGTGTCAGCAACTACTCCGGCCGGAAGATCCAAGGTCTCACTGATTTCGATCGCAGCATCACCGAGGTGCTGTAGTCTGCGTCTGGGGTCTTTGGTCAGGCACCTGCGGAGCAAGACGCGAATGTTCGCCGGCACGGTACGGGGTAGCGACTCGAAGTCGGGATCGTGCTCCAGAACGGCGGCTAACATGTCGGAGACCGTATCGCCGTCAAAAGGAATTTTACCGGCGAGCATTTCGAACAGAACGCAGCCGAACGACCAGATATCGCTGCGTCTGTCGGCTTCCTTGCCGCGGACCTGCTCCGGGCTCATATAAGCGGGCGTACCAAGCACACATCCCGGCTCGGTGACAGTAGTCTGTTTTTGGTTGGTCGCATTACTGACAGTCTTGGCCAGTCCGAAATCGAGGATTTTAATCTCTTCTTCCGGCGTGATCTTGATATTCTCGGGCTTGAGATCGCGGTGGATTATGCCATGATCGTGTGCGGCCGCCAGCGCCTCGGCAATCTTCAGAGCAATTGCCAATGCCTCCTTCTGCCTCATCTCTCCATCTGTCATCACCTTGGCGAGAGTCCGGCCCGGGACATATTCCAGAATAAGATAGCTGACTCCATCTGCTTCCTCCAGTTCCTCGTAAATGGCAGCGATATTCGGGTGATTCAAGGAGGCCAAAAGTTTGGCTTCTCGCGAAAAGCGCGACCGGGCCTGCGGGCTTGCCATTACGTCGGCAGGCAGACTTTTGATGGCTACCTGACGGTCCAGCTTTGTGTCACGGGCTAAGTAAACCACGCCCGCAGCCCCGCGACCCAGTTCCCGTTCGATACGAAAAGGTCCTATTTGACCGCCCGGCTGTTTGTCGTTTGTCACTTTATTGTTGTTCATTTAAGACCACAAAAGAAACTCAAATATTCACGAGCTACCTGAAAGATCAATTCGTTGCGGCCCGACTCGTTCGACACAAAAGCAAGCCATTTGCCGTCCGGTGAAAATACGGGGCTGTATTCATCGTGCTCGGACGCCAGTAGGGGCCTGGCCTCGACACTCGGTTCCAGGTATATCACCGCGATGTCCGCGCCTGTGGCAGATTCGGTTGTACCATATGCCGCAGCAAGCAGCGTTTTGCCGTCCGGGTTGAATGATTTGGGGAGCAGGAAAAGCCAGTCCGTCGAGCCCGGGACAAGCGAGAAAAGTTCACGTGCCTGCCCGCTGCCGTCGGCGTCCTTGCGCTTGAACGCAAGGCCACTGTCTTCGTCAGCGGTCACGAAGACCACCTCACGGTTATCCGGTGGCACCCAAACAGGCGACCAACAAAAGCCTTCCGCGGGCAACGTCAGTGACCGGACGGGACTTTCACCCCCTACGTCGTAGATCCAGACATTGCCCTCTGGGAATACGTCGCCGATCACCTGAGGACGTTTTGCATCGTCAGATATGGACACCGATCTATACGCCATCGGGCGAGTTCCCAAAAGCGCCTCGTGTCCCTCCATATCCACCCATACGAGCACCCGACCGACATCCTGGCTGTCTCTGATCGGCACGTAGACCAGCGTCCCATCGGGCGAAAAGGCGAAACTGGGTAAACCCTCGTCTGTCGCCATCCGCTCCTCGGTGACGTCGACTGCGGTACCTGTGATTTCCAATGTGTCTATGTTGAAAGGAACTGCCGTTAGACGGCCCGGTTGCACGTAGACCAGATGACCCGAGGGTACATACCGGGCCACCGAGGTGCGTTCTACCAGGAGTTTGTGTTCACCGGTGTCCATCGACAAGGCAAAGGCAGCCGAAGTTTCGACCTGACTACCTGGTGATGTGTAGAAAAGGGTTCTGCTGCGCTGATCAAAGTGAATCAACTGAGTAACTGTGATATTGCCTCTCGTTGGCGGAAGTCTCAACGGTTGCAACTGGCCGCTTTCAATATCTAATCGGTAGAGGCCGGCCGGCTTGTCGAACGGCCTGCAGATCAGGGTGTTCTCATCCTCCCAGACAAAGGCCACAGCGCCGGTAAGTCGTTCCGGTGGGCCACCAGTGAGAGGAACCCGGCAGGTGTCCCTGGGGGTTACGAACACAAGCCACTTACCGCTTGGAGACGCTGCCGCCCAGATGGCTCCATTTGTGCCCCGTATTCGCTGTGCGGCAAGGCTGTCCATGGATCTCACTGCTACCCATGTTTCGCCGCCGGCTGCGGCCGTGTAAACCATCTTGCGCCCGTCACGTGTGAAACTCGGCGCGAGAGAGCCGCGGCCTCCACCGGCTATCAGCGGATTCTCTGGATCAAGTGTAACGCAAAACCGTCGCGCGGGCCTGGATTCTGCGCCGACTGCCTTGGCCAATCCGAAATCCAGGACCTTGACCTTGTCCTCCGGCGTGATCTTGATGTTACCCGGTTTCAGATCGCGGTGAATTACATCGCAGTCGTGCGCTGCCGCTACGGCTTCGGCTATCTGGCCGGCGATTGATAAAGCTTCTTTAAGGCTCGGTCTGCCGGCTGTAATCCTCTCGGCGAGCGTCTGGCCCGGAACGTATTCGAGAACAAGGTACCCAGGTTCTTCAGTTGGTTGCAATTCATCATAGATCGCAGCAATTCCGGGATGATTCAGCGAAGCAAGGACACGAGCCTCACGAGAGAAACGTGACTTGGCGCTCGGACTTTCCAGCACACCGGCCGACAGGCTCTTTATAGCTACCTGCCGGTCGAGTTTGGTATCGTGAGCCAGGTAAACAATGCCCATCGCCCCGCGGCCAAGCTCCCGCTCGATGCGAAACTGACCGATTTGGCTGCCCGGCTCCATAAGGCCGTCGAAGCTGGCAGTCGGAGACTGGCTCTCATCACCTTTCCGGCTGTTGTCGCTTTCTTCGGGGCCGCTCATAGGCGTCCTTCAGTCAGAATATTGTTTACTGCACACCCTTTACACGCATCCGCAGTGCGAAGAGCGATTTCTGTGCCGTGATAAAGAGCGTGTGTCTGTCGATGCCGCCAAAACACACGTTCGCCGTCCATCCGGCGTCGATCGGGATGTGCTCAATCTTCTCACCGGCCGGATCGAAGACCGTCACGCCCTTGCCCGTCAGGTAGATGTTGCCCTCGTTGTCGATCGTCATGCCGTCCGAGCCCATATTGCAGAAAAGCTTTCTATTGGCGAGCGTTGCATCGGGCATGATATCGTAAACGTATGTCTTCTTGTCGCCCAGATCGGCGACGTAAAGCTTCTTGCCGTCGGGCGTGCCGATTATGCCGTTCGGTGTGACGAGGTCATCCGTCACTCTGGTCAGTTCCTTGTAGCCGGGCTTGAGATAGTAAACGTGTTTGCCGTCCTGCTCCATCGGGCCGCGGTTCCAGTACGACCTCTTGTAGAACGGGTCGGTGAAATAGATGCCGCCTTTCGGGTCGGGCCACAGATCGTTGGGGCCGTTCAGCTTCTTGCCCTTATAATTCCTGACGAGGATCTTTACCTTGCCCTTCATGTCAATCTGCCACAACTGATTGTTAAGATCGGCGCAGGCGAGAAGGTTGCCGTGCTCATCGAAGTAAAGCCCGTTCGATCGGCCCGGATTGCTATGTCCGAAGAGCGAAAGCTTGCCGTCGGTCGACCATATATGAATGCGATTGTTGGGCTGATCCGTGAAGTAAACGTTTCCTTTATAGTCGACCGCAGGGCCTTCTGTAAACTCGAAGCCGTCGGCGAGCAGTTCTACCTCTGCGCCCGGAGCTATGATGCTTTGCTTCGCCCGGCTCGCTGCCGTCACCGCGACGAGCTCGATACCGGCGCCCGTCCCGAGGTTGCGGGAGTATTTCTTGTCCGTTGGATTATTCCAGTGCTCGTGCGCGCCGAGGCTGGCCAGTCTCGAAACGTTGCCGGAATGATCCGGATCGTAGAATGTCCCCGAAAGTGGATTATTCGCCTGAGCGGCCTCGTGCAGGTAATCATCCGCTCCGGGCCGGCATGAGTATTTTCGGATCGCCGTCTCGGCCTGGAGAAAATCGACACCCACCGAATCGATCGCCACCGGATCCTGCGAAGCAAACAGGCTCGACGTCCAGTCGCCGTTGAACGGCGCCGACTTGAATCTTCGCGGCACCTGCTCGGCATAATGTACGCCTCCGTAAAGTCCGTCGATCAGATAAAGCACCGTCTTGCCGCCGATATGCGAATGGCCGGTCATATCGACCAGACACCGGTACTCGCCGGAGCCTTTGGAGAAACCGGACTTGTGCATGTCGTAATAGCCCTTGGCCGGGGGCAGCCGGAGGAGCGAGCCATAATGATTCTTCGCACACAACGTCACACCGGCGGCCGGATGAGCCTTCAGATTCGCCATGTTCACGAGATATTCGGCCTTAGCAAACGCCTTCGGCACGTAGTCCTTCTTGCAGCCTTGTGGATTGCAGCTCCAGTGGAGCGGCACTTTCGACAGGCCCATCTTCGTTCGCCCGGACGTACCCTTGCAGTCGAGATAAACTACATCCGGAAAATCCTTGCGCAGCATGTCGCGGTACTCGCTGGCGAAATACGCCAGGCTGTCGCCCACTGAGATGTCGGGCTGCCTGGCGCCGACGACCTGCGTCAACTGCTTCAACAGCGCAGCAATCATCTGGGGCGATGTATTCATATAATCCACCCAGTCCTCAAGCTCGTAGGTCTCCGGATCGACGCCGCCGTGCGTGCGAATGAAACCGACGAAATTGACTTTGATCGTGATCTTCTCGCCGGATTTATAGCCGACGTTGCCCTTGCCGCGGCCCTTGTTGTAGTAGCGGAACAGCGCATCCCACGCCTTCGCATCGGTCGATTCGCCCGTCAGGCTCCGAATCGCCTTTGACACCATCTCATCGCATGCCTTCTGGTTTGTGTGGGCCGCCTCCCAGAGGTGCCCGTCGCCGGGGCCGTCCCAGTCGGTGGCGTCCGGATCGTTAACCCAGACAACGCGGCCGGGATTGATCCCCCGCGCAGTCCCTATAGGCTCGTTCGCGGCCTGCGGCCCGGCCAGCGCCGTATCTTCACTCGTTACGCTGATAGTCACCCACAAAACGCCTACGCTCAAAGCCACAAACACCGCCGCAAGCACGTATCGCCGGCGGGCGAGGCTGTGCCGGGCCTTTCTGAAAGCCAGCCCCCACGCGCCGAGGCCCAACAGCCACGCGACGAATCCCGAAGCTATCGGAAACGCCATTCGCTGACACGGATACATCGCCCGCGAGGGCTTCGGGATTACCCGCACGAGAAACCATATCAGCGAGACCAATCCAGCAATCGGGAACAGATACCTGAGTAGGGTGGGGCTTGCCCCACCATTCTTAATCGGTGAGTTAAAGCCCATCCTGCGTTTGCGTCGGTCTGTCTTTGGGCATGAGTGGGCGCGTCTGTCTTGCGAGGATTGCATCTTTCTTACCTCCTTAATAATCGGCCATATCTTTGTATCCAACAAGGAAAGAGCCATCCCCATCCTGATAAACAGCAATCAGGATGAGGCTGCCGCCCGGTTGGAATTGAAAGGAGCCGGGTGGCAGCCTCAAGCCTGGACCGCCGCATAACGGTGGGCCAAGTTTGGGGATGGTCGCACGTAATTTGTTCAATCTGAGTCCTCTCCTGAATACTGAGCCTGTTTCTTTTTAACGTAGCGATCGATCGGCCTCTCAATTCTTCTAAGTCCGATGAGGGCCAAAACCGCAATGCCTGATGCAACGAGCGCCAGCGTGTAGAATCCGCCGCCGCAGGCCATCCCGATGCTCGCGACGAGCCAGATGCCCGCGGCGGTGGTCAGGCCGTGCACGCCGGCCCGGTCCTGGATGATGGCCCCGGCGCCGAGGAACCCGACGCCGGTAACGATCCCGGCGGCTATCCTCGTCGCCGACGCCTGCGTTCCGCTCGCCATTTCCCGCGAGAGTATCGTAAACACCGCCGCACCGAGGCATATCAGCAGATTAGTCCGCAATCCCGCGGGTTTACCGCTAAGCTGCCGCTCAAGGCCGATCCCCGCCCCAAGGACCGTCGCCAACACTATACTAAGAACATCTTCCGGCCAAACCATGATTCACCTTTATATCCGCCGCCGCACCGACCATCAAGTCAATTCCCTCTGCTTAAAAACAAACCGCGGATACCTATACCTGTGGCACAAGTTTCGCAAACGCCGTCCTTTCGACAGGCTCATGGCAGGCTCTGAGCGTAGCCGAAGGATTACGATGATTTTTTACTTAAGCCACAGAGGACACCGAGAAATGGTAGGGTGCGATGCATCGCACCAATTCAGTTCAGATTTAACGCTTCAAGGCAATCCAAAGGACGCCTTACGGCGCGGCATGAATGGAAATGATGCTTGTATCAAAAAAGCGACAAATCCATAAAAAATGTACCGGGTAGGAATGGCGGTTCCTTAAGCTGCATATTGGGTCCTCCATTGTGCTCTTGTTATTCTTAATCGTGGGTAGTGCTTAGGGTCATGGGCAAGTCTGCGAGGCTGTGTTCGGCCCAGCCTTTCTGGTACGATATGGCTGGAAATCTCTTTGAGCATCGCGTGGTAAACCAGCAGTAGTTGGTGTGCTGGTCGTATGGCCATCGCTGGTGCGTAAGCAATAATTGTTCGCACTGTTGCGACAAAACTAATTCGCATTGGATCAATGTTGTTTTCTATCG
>Ga0180431_10010418_pt1 | contig 10330 bp, 9 predicted proteins | sample SS_ome_11_FD_132459 | JGI IMG/M metagenome (GOLD analysis project Ga0180431, IMG submission 132459) | Hypersaline lake sediment archaeal communities from the Salton Sea, California, USA - SS_1_MS_1 metaG | ecosystem: Environmental > Aquatic > Non-marine Saline and Alkaline > Hypersaline >... | reverse complement strand
TTGCCCACCTCGTAGGCCGTGTGGGCGTCACTGCCGGCGCTGGCGAGAAGACCGTGCGTGCGGGCGAACTCGTCGGCCCTGGCGGCGTGGCGACGCAACAGCAGGCGGGAGTTGAAAACCTCGATGATGTCGATGTGAGGCACCAGGGCCTCCAGGGTGTCGCGCCGAATGGCGGAGAAGCGAAAGGAATCAAAGGGATGGGGGATGCAGACCACGCCTCCCTGCTGTTTGATACGCATCACGGTCTCCAGCGCGGTGAGCCCTCTGGGGATTTCCTCGCTGATGTAGTACCCGATAACCTCGCCCTGTTTGGTGTCGATCTCCTCTCCAACCACGACTTTGAAAGGGGCAACCCTCTTCATGTCGAGAGCACCGGCGAGAGTGTTGTGGTCGGTGATGCCAACACAGGTGATGCCACGCTCGTTGCAGCGAGCGATGATTCTCTCCAGCGGCGTCACAGAGTCGGGCGAGTAGCCGGTGTGAATATGCAGGTCGGCCTTTATCAAAGGGACTCCTCCTCGTTTCCTGGCTCCTGTTCGAAATCGGCGTGGAGCTGGGTAATCTTGAGCTCAGCGGCGTTGAGCCGCTCGTTGCAGATGCGAGCGAGGCCCATCCCCTCTTCAAATAGGGCAATCGATTCCTCCAGGGCAAGCCCGCCCTGCTGCAGGTCGCTGACTATCTTCTCCAACCTGCCTAGTGCTTCTTCGAAGGATAGCTGTTCATCCATCCCTGGAGTCCCTTCTTCGAGCCGGTGACCCTGCCCTTGAACTGTCCATCACTCACCTTGACGTCGATAGTGTCGCCTCGCTCGACCTGGTCCAGGCGGGAGACGACCGAGCCGGTGACCGAATGCTGAACCAGGGCGTAGCCTCGGGTCAGCGTTGCCATGGGGCTGAGCGAAGCCAGCTCCAGCTCTCGACCGCGCAGCCTCTCCTTGCTCAGGGCGAGGGCGTTCCTCAAATTCACGGACGCCGCTCTGCTGACCTCATCTATACGCTGCCGGTGGCTCTCCACGCTCCTCGCCAGGTTCCTCAGCAGTGTGTTGCTGAGGGACTGGAGGTGGGCCTCCAATTCGGCCCTGTCGGGCACGGCAAGCTCGGCGGCTGCCGATGGTGTGGGGGCGCGCACATCGGCGACGAAATCGGCGATGGTGAAGTCGGTGTCGTGCCCCACGCCGCTGATGACCGGAGCCTTGCTGGCGTATATAGCGCGGGCGACCTTCTCCTCGTTGAAGGCCCACAGGTCCTCAAGCGAACCGCCGCCGCGGGCCACAATCACCACATCGATGCCCTCCATGTCGTCCAGGTTCTGCAGCGCCTGCACGATGCCGTCCTCGGCACCCTCTCCCTGCACCTGGGTTGGCGCGAGAACCAGCTCGGCCAGGGGGTAGCGACGGGTGACTATGCTGGCGATGTCATGAAAGACAGCGCCCGTGGGTGAGGTCACCACCCCGATTCGCCGCGGGAACAGCGGCAGCGGCCTCTTGCGGGAAGGCTCAAACAGCCCTTCGGCCTCCAGCTTCGCCTTGAGGCGCTCGAACTCCAGGTGGAGCACGCCTAGCCCTTCGGGCTGCACCTGGTCTACATAAAGCTGAAGGGCACCGGTGACTTCGTAGATGGAGACGCGGCCGTGTGTGACCACCGCGATGCCGTTTTCCAGGCTGACGGCTACCTTCGGCCTGAAGAAGACGCAGCGGAGCTGGCTGGCCTGGTCCTTGAGGGTGAAGTAGAGGTGTCCCGCCGTTGACTGGGTGTAGTTGGAGATCTCGCCGCCGACCCAGATGTCGGCCAGAAGGCTGTCGGCCTCGAGAGTCTCCCTGAGGTATCGATTGACCTCGGCTACCGAGTATATCTTCACCTAGCCTGCTCGTTCAAGGTATTGGCCGGTGCGGGTATCGACGCGAATGATTTCACCATTGTCGACGAAAAGGGGGACCTGTACCGTGATCCCCGTTTCCAGCTTGGCCGGTTTACTGGCTGCGGTCGCCGTATTGCCCTTGAAGCCCGGGTCGGTCTCCACAATCTGAAGCTCCACCGAAGTGGGAAGCTCCACGCTCAGCGGCTCCTCTTTGTAGGTAAGTACGTCCAGGGACATGCCTTCCTTGAGGTAGCCGAGGCCATCGCCGATCTGCTCACCGGACAGCGTGGACTGCTCGAAGGTCTCCGAGTCCATGAAGTAGTACACATCGCCATCGTTGTACAGGAACTGCACCGTGTGGCGGTCCAACCTGGCTCGAATGAACTTCTCTCCCGCCTGAAACGTGCGGTCAATGGTGTGCCCCCCCCGAATGTCGCGGAGCTTGAGCCGTACCTGGGCGCTGCCTCTGCCGACCTTGATGTGCTGCCAGTCGAGAATCTGGTAGAGGTCGCCGTCGAGTTCAATGGTAAGCCCCTTCTTCAAGTCACCAGTGCTGATCATCGCTCCATCCTGCTCCTTGACGTTATTCCGAAGCCGCGTTAGTGCAGCTTCCTCGCTGCGGAGAGCACCCTCGCTTTGCCCCCCTCCATGACCGCCGTGTCCTCGATCCTCACCCCGCCCCATCCGGTGATGTAGATGCCCGGCTCGATGGTGAAGACCATGCCATCGGTCAGTGTGTCCTGAGACCCCTTTCCCAGGCGGGGCTGTTCATGCGGGGCGAGGCCGACCCCATGTCCCAGTCCATGACCGAAGTCTTCCCCGTGGCCACCCTCCTGGATAACCGTCCTGGCAAGCGCGTCCGCCTGCTCTCCGCTCATCCCCGCCGCAATACCGTCCGCGGCGGCAAGCTGGGCCTGCAGGACGAGATGGTATATTCTATCAAAAACCGCATCACCTTTGCGAAGATAGACGGTCCTGGTGAGGTCGCTGGAGTAGCCGCCCACACGCGCTCCCATGTCGATGACCACCGGCTCGCCTTCGCCTATGGGGCGCTCAGATGGTGCGTGATGGGCCAGGGCAGCGTTCGGCCCTGAGGCCACGATGATGTGGAATGGCATCGACTCGCTGCCCTTCTCTCTCATCGTTCTCTCCAGCGCCCATGCCACCTCTCTCTCGGTGACACCGGGGCGGATCGTCGGTTCGACCTCATCGAAGGCGGCGTCGGACAGCTCCACCGCCCTCATGATGGACTCCAGCTCCGCTTCGTCCTTCACGGCCCGCAGTGACTCGACGAGCCCGTCGGTGGGCACCAGTTCCTTCTCGCCCGCCGCCGCCACGACCTGCCGGTACGTCTGAAACGTGAGGCCGTTTGACTCGAACCCGACCCTCTTCGCCTCCACGGAGCCTATGAGTTCCGCCAGCCACCTCTGCATCTCCCCTTCAACGCGGTGGATGTGAAAGTCGGGCGCCTGGTTCGCCGCCTGTTCGGTGTAGCGGGAGTCGGTGGCCAGAATGGCGCTCTGCGGTGAAATGAGGAGGAATCCCGCCGAACCGGTGAAGCCGCTGAGATAGCGGCGGTTCTCCGCCTGAGAGATGAGAATTGCGTCGAGTTGCTCCTCGGCAAGGCGGCGGCGCAGCCTCTGCAGGCGCTGGGTCATTGGGGTGCCTTCTCCGCGGCGAGCACCTCGAGAGCGGCGATATACCCCCGCCAGCCCAGGCCGGCTATCTGGCCCGTGGCGATGGGCGCCACCACTGACTTGTGACGCCACTCCTCGCGGGCGTAGATGTTCGACAGGTGCACCTCGATCACCGGCAGCGCGCTGTCGACGAGGGCCTCACGAAGCGAGTGGCCGTAGTGGGTGAGGGCCCCGGGGTTAATGATGATTGCGTCCGCCTTTCCCAGTTCGGACTGGATGAAGTCTATCAGCGCTCCCTCGCTGTTGGACTGGAAGGCGACGACCTGCACTCCCAGCTCGCCGGCCCTCTTCTGCACCAGCGAGTCTATCTCAGCAAGGCTCTTGTCCCCGTACAGAGCGGCGTCTCTCCTGCCCAGCATGTTCAGATTCGGCCCATTCATCAGCAGGATTCTCATCGGTCATCGTCTCCTTCCTCTTTCTCCGCCCTGGGGTGGGCTGCCAGGTACACCTTCCGTGCCTGGCTTTGCGACACATGGGTGTATATCTGGGTCGACGAAAGCCTCGCGTGACCGAGCAGCTCCTGCACCACCCGAAGGTCGGCGCCACCATCGAGCAGGTGAGTGGCGAAGCTGTGACGCACCAGGTGCGGGTGAACTCGCCTGTCGAGGCCGGCCCGGGTGCTGTACTTGCCCAGCGCTTTCTGCAAAGAGCGCTGCGAGAGCCTTCTCCCGTACCGATTGAGGAAGAGCGCGTCAGTCGCCGACCTGCCGACGAGTTGGGGACGTCCCTGGCGAAGGTAGACGTCAAGGGCTGATGCCGCCGGCTTGCCCATGAGCACCATTCGCTCTTTGTTGCCTTTGCCCCATACGCGGACCTCGCGTGCCTCCAGATTGACGTCGGCGATGTCGAGGCCCACGACCTCGCTTACCCTGAGTCCCGAGGCGTACAGCAGCTCCAGCATCGCCCTGTCTCGCTGTCCCAGTGGTGTCTCTGGGTCAGGCGCCTCGACAAGGTGGACGGCCTCTTCGCCGGAGAGAAAGGAAGGCAGTCTGCGGTCCAGCTTGGGCGATGAAACGCTGGCCAGCGGGTTTGACGAGACCAGGTTCTCCCTGATGAGGTAGCGATAGAAGGAGCGCAGGGCACTCAGCTTGCGCGCCACGCTTGTCTTCTCGTAGCCGCGCTCGAGGAGGGAGGCGATGTAGCGGCGCACCATGTGGCGGTCCACATCCTCGAAGGTTGTCACCTTCTGCTTGCGGAGGAAATCGATGAAGTGACGCAGGTCACGGTCGTAGTTGCGCACGGTGTAGGCGGAGGCGTTGCGCTCCGCCTGAAGGTAGCGAACGTAGCTGTGGAGCAGTGCCTCGGTACTCTCCTTGCTCTGGACGAAGGGGATCATACCTTAACGGCCTCCCTCTCCACGTCCTCAAGATTCACGCTCACCTCGCACTGGAGGCACTTCGCCTTCTTCTGGCCGCGCCTCACCAGCAGGCCGCCACAGTCCGGGCAGGGCTGGGGGATGGGCTTCTGACGGGTGGCGAAATCACACACGGGGTAGTTGGAGCACCCGTAGAAGATGCGCCTCTTCTTGGTCTGCTTCTGCACCATGTCGTGGCCGCACTTGGGACACTTCACGCCGATCTTGATTAGAAGCGGCTTGGTGTGCTTGCACTCCGGGTAGCCGGAGCAGGCGACGAACTTGCCGTAGCGCCCCCACTTGATGACCATTGGTTTGCCGCACATCGGGCACAGCTCGTCAGTGGGTTCGTCGGCCACGGTGACCTTCTCCAGTCGCTGGTCGGCTACCTTCAACGTGTCTTCAAACGGGGCGTAGAACTCGTGAAGGAAAGGGACCCATCCCCGGTCCCCTTGCGCGATCTGGTCCAGCTCCCCTTCCATCTGGGCGGTGAATCCGAGGTCGACGATGTTGGGGAAATGCTCGGTCAGAATGTCGCTCACCAGGAAGCCAAGCTCCACGGGGTGAAGCCGCCCGGTAACCTTCTCCACATACCCTCTGTCCTGAATTGTGGACAGGGTAGGCGCGTAGGTGCTGGGACGGCCTATGCCTCTCTCCTCCAGCGCTTTGACCAGCGTCGCCTCACTGTAGCGAGGCGGCGGCTGGGTGAATTTCTGTTCCGGCATCAACTCAAGCAAACCTAGGGCTTCACCGCGCACCAGCTCGGGTAGCGGGGCCTCCGCCCCTTCCTCGTCTGAATCGTCCTTGCCCTCGCTGTAGAGGACGGCGAAGCCGGGGAACTTGACCACGGAGCTTGTCGCTCTGAGCAGATAGGTCCGGTCGGCTTTCGCCTCGATGTCCACGGTGGTGGTGTCGAGAATGGTGGGGGCCATCTGACTGGACACCATTCGCTTCCAGATGAGTTCATACAGCTTGAACTGGTTCCGGTTGAGGTAACCCTTGACGGACTGTGGCTCGCGCCAGACGGACGTGGGGCGGATCGCCTCATGCGCTTCCTGAGCTCCTTTCGCCTTCCGCGTGAAGACACGGGGTCTGGCGGGAAGGAACTTGTCTCCGTACTTCTCCTTGACATAGCGGCGAGTCTCCTCCACAGCCGACGAAGCGACCCTGACCGAGTCGGTACGCATATAGGTTATCAGCCCTACCGAGCCCTCATCGCCGATGGGCAAGCCTTCGTACAGTTGCTGGGCGAGGGCCATGGTCTGTTTGGCGCTGAAGCGCAGCTTGCGCCATCCCTCCTGCTGAAGAGTGCTCGTGGTGAAGGGTGGCGCTGACTGGCGGGACACGTCCTTCTTCCGCACCTGGCCCACGGTGTATGCGGCGTGCTCAAGCTCAGCGACAAGTCCCTTCGCCTGCTCTTCGCTGCCGATCTTGAGCTTCTTGCCGGGGGCGAGGCCGATGAGCGTGGCGACGAAGCTCTCATTCGTGGTGAGCTTCTTCAACCTGGCTTGAATGGACCAGTATTCCTGGGCAATGAAGTCCTCGATCTCGCGCTCACGGTCGACGACCATTCTCAATGCCACCGATTGCACTCTGCCGGCGGAAAGCCCTTTCCTCACCTTGCGCCAGAGGAAGGGGCTGAGCTTGTATCCCACCAGCCGGTCGAGGATGCGCCGCGCCTGCTGGGCATAGACCAGGTCCATGTCGATTTCCCTGGGATGCTTGAAGGCCTGTGTTACCGCCTCCTTGGTCAGTTCATGGAAGACCACCCGCTTGACGGTGGTCGGTGTGGTCGCCTGGACCAGATGCCAGGCAATGGCCTCACCCTCGCGGTCGGGGTCGGTGGCGAGATACACTGAGGAAGCCTTCTTCACCGCCTGTGACAGCTCCTGCACCACCGCCTTCTTCTCCTTGGGCACCTGGTACCGCGGGGTGAAATCATGCCCCGTGTCCACCCCCAGACCCCACCGGGTGAGGTCTCTTACATGGCCAAGAGAGGCCTTGACGCTGTAGCCGGACCCCAGCATACGGCCTACCGTCTTCGCCTTGGCGGGGGATTCCACGATTACCAGTTTTCTGCTCATATGGTGATACTCAGTCTAGCGCTCGAAAGCGTCTCTCTCTTACCTGGGGTCGGGTGCACCTGGCCGCGACGTCGGTTGGGGGGCCGGATGCGGGCAGGGGACCTGAATCGGGCCGCACCGCTGCAACGTAGCTCCATGGACATGTGAAGTCTGAGTATGCGGCTATCTGCATCCTGTTGCCCATTCACTCCACCCTGACCCGATACTCCGCCCTCGTCTCACGGGCGACGGTGTAGTTCATGCCGCCTACCTGTCTCACCATACCCTTGAGTTCCATCACTGCCAGAGTGCTGGACACCGTGGCGATGGGGAGGCCGCACTGGCGTCCCACCTCGTCTATGTGGGTCGGCTCCGACGAAAGGTGTTGTATGATGAGCGATTCAGTCTCAGTGGTGGGAACCGTCTCCAGGAGCAGCGTTCCCTGCTGCGCCGCGAAGGTGAGATTCAATTCCTCGAGGATGTCATAGTAGTCGCTGACCAGCTTCGCTCCCTCCTGGATCAGGCGGTTGGTACCGCGGCTGGACGGGGACAGCACACTGCCGGGGACGGCGAAGACGTCGCGGTTCTGCTCCAGAGCCCACTGCGCCGTGATCAATGCGCCGCTTCTCTCCCTGGCCTCGATGACGAGCACGCCGAGGCTCAGTCCGCTCATAATGCGGTTCCTTCTGGGGAAGTTGTCCGCTCTGGGACGGGTGCCCAGGGGGAACTCGCTTATGAGAGCGCCGCACTCCATAATCTGGCGGGCCAGCTTGGCGTGGTCGCCGGGGTAGACGATATCGAGCCCGCATCCGAAAACCGCGATGGTCCTGCCCCCCGCCTCCAGAGCAGCGTGGTGAGCGGTGGCGTCAATCCCCCTGGCCAGCCCGCTGACGATGGTGACCCTGTTTCGCGCCAGGTCGCCGGCAATCTGCTCGGCGGTCTCCCTGCCGTAGTAGGTCGGGCGGCGGGTCCCCACCACCGCCACGGATACAGCGTCCTCCGGGGCCAGAGTCCCCCTGACGTAGAGGACCGGCGGGAGGTCGTATATCTCTTTCAGCAGCGACGGGTACTCTTCGTCCTTCCACGTGTGCGCTTTCACTTTGAATCGCTCCAGCTTCTCCATCTCGGCATCGAGGGAGATAGCGGAGCGTTTGGCCATGATGGCCTCGACGGACCGATTGTCAAGCCCGGCCGCCTGAAGCTCGCTGGCGCTGGCATACCAGGCCGTCTCCAGGCTGCCGAAGTGCTGCTCCATCAGGGAGAACTTGACGCGGCCGATGCCTGGCACCAGGGTGAACCCTACCCAGTATTTGATATCGCTCATAGGCCAGTGCATTCTACCATAGCGGTTATGGCAAGACAAACGTGGCTACCCGTGGGTTGGAAGGGGGACGCATCACCGTGGCTATACGTGAGGCCTTGCTGAGAGGGGTCAACACATGGAGAGTGGGGTGAGGCCGCGACACCCCAAGGGAAAGGGCTGCCACAGGCCGCTGCGTGGGCTGTGCCGCTGTCGCCGGCGTCCCTCAGGCGGACGAGGCGGACGAATGGTGCGGCGAGACCTGGGCGGCGGTGCTCAGGCGGGCCTGGGCCTGCTTCAGCTTTGCCATGTAGTCCCTGTTCTGCGCCTCCCACCGCTTGATGATGTTGTAGCCCATGAGCCTGATGGCCGAATCCCTGAAGCGTCCGCGAAGGATACACTTCAGGACATTGGGACGGGAGTAGAAGCTCTTCAACGCCCGAATGGTCTGTCGCTGCATCTCCAGCGGTGACATGTTCTCCGGCAGGTGGACCACGTGGCCGCCATCGAAGAGCTCCCAGTCGGTGGGGAATTTCCTCACGATGAGCTGGCTGGCGCTCTTGACCGACGTGTACAGCTTGCTGCCGATGAGGGGGATGAGGATGCTCAGTTGAAGGCTGTCGATGCCCAGCCGGTGATACACGTCGGAGTAGCCTTCCGATATGAACATGCCGTGTACCTTGATGCCGTATCGGTGCAGCACCTGGATGCAGGTCCTGACATCCTCCGGGGTCTGCTTCTTGTTGTAGCGCTTGAGAGTCTCAGCGTCCAGCGACTCGAAGCCGATGCACAGTTGCTCGCAGTTGGCCCTGGCCATGAGTTCGACCAGCTCCTCGTCCTTGGCGACATCCGCTCTCACCTGCGCCGTCCACTTCGGCGTGATTCGATGGTCGATCATCTGCTGGACGAGTCTCTTCGTCCTCGCCCTGTTGGCGGCGAAGTTGTCGTCATAGAAGAAAACCCTCTTGTGTTTCCGGCTTGCCAGCTCCTCGATTATGCTGTCGCTGGTGCGAAACCGGTATTTCCTGCCGAACATGGGGCTCACCGAGCAGAAGGTGCAATCGAAGGGGCAGCCCCGCGACGTCGATATCGGGGTGATGGGCATGCGGCCCTTGAGGCCTTCTACCAGAGAGAAATCGGGGAACGGCAGGTCATCGAGGTTCTCCACCGGCCTACCCTGGACAATCTGCTCGCCGCCGTTGTTGACCAGGTCCGAGATGACCGGCTCGCCCTCACCGACCACCACATGGTCGGCGAAGAGCGCCGCCTCCTCGGGCAGGAAGGTGGCGTGGACGCCGCCGGCGATTATCCTCCCCTTGGGGTTGATCTCTCGGAAACGCTCGGCGATTTCATAGCCGCGCGGGGCGGTGGAGGTCATCACCGAGATGGCCAGAACGTCCGAGTCCTTGATCCTGTCGATGTCCAGCGGCTGGATGTTCTCGTTGTAGATGGTGACGTCGTGTCCGTCGTTCTTCAGTATGGTGCCGATGTACATGGGTCCCATCATGGGAAGGTGCTTCATGAATGCGCTGTAGAAGTTGTAGAAGGGTGCCCTGGGCTCTACGATGGAAACTTTCATGGTTTGTGTTGTCCTCTCCGGGTTGTTTGCAGTTGCACCTATTGTAGCACACTCATCGGGTAAGAGCAAAAGCCGTGCGCCGGCCGGGCTACAGAGGTTGGGTGGGGAAAGCGGAGAGGGTGGGATTCGAACCCACGGTCGCCAAAAGGCGACACGCGCTCTCCAGGCGCGCCTGATCGGCCACTCCAGCACCTCTCCGCGTTGGGTCTGGCCTTCTTACCTCTGGGGTGGTTGGCGGAGAGGGTGGGATTCGAACCCACGGTCCCATGACTGGGACACCGCTTTTCGAGAGCGGCACCATCAACCACTCGGACACCTCTCCCCAGATAGGGATTGTACCCTACCAGGTACGACGAATGCAAAACTGCCTAGCTCTTGGCGCTGTCGTGGAGCAGGGAGCGCACCTTGACAAGCCATGAGCCGGGGTGTACCGTTCGCACACGAGGTCTTGCTTGGGCTCGTGGTCATCGGTTGGGCGGA
>Ga0180431_10010417_pt1 | contig 10331 bp, 10 predicted proteins | sample SS_ome_11_FD_132459 | JGI IMG/M metagenome (GOLD analysis project Ga0180431, IMG submission 132459) | Hypersaline lake sediment archaeal communities from the Salton Sea, California, USA - SS_1_MS_1 metaG | ecosystem: Environmental > Aquatic > Non-marine Saline and Alkaline > Hypersaline >... | reverse complement strand
TTGGCTTATAATCCAGGCGAATACCTGACCCGCGAGCAACTGACATCCAATCCCAGGTTGCAGCGGCAGTATGACGAATTGAAGAAATGGGCGGCCGAACCTACCGAGATTGCACCACAGACGATAAAAAGATTCATCAACGTGGTGCGAGAAGGGCTTATGAACGAAGGATATCACAAACCCGTTCACAAGCTTCACTACATTGACTGGATCCTTAGTGCGATTGAAAAGCAGCTCCGCAAGTTCAACAGGATGCTAAAAGAGGAACATCCCGGCGAATCCGCACAATAACATCACGCGTCATGTATCTCTTTTACTTTTTCTTTAACCAGTTTTGCAGTACGCTTGGCCGCTTCTTTGCCGAAGTCGAGACATCTGCGCATCCCTGTGTTGAAAGATTGCACAAATTCCTGTGAATCAAACTGCACGTGCGGCCCGTCCTTTTCAGTATTCTTAGCGGTTTCGCCGTCAGGTGGAGGCGCCAAAAAATAAATTGCGGTCGCAAAGCCGGCAAAATACACTATGAACGTAAAAATAAATCTGCTTCTCCATCCCCTCACCAATATGCCCCCCCTTCTAAAAACAGAAATTAGCGCCGGCTTTTACTTGCCGGTTGCTTTAAGTTTTCCTCTACTAAATATTTAAGATAAAAAGTCGATCCTGCCAAAAACAAAATCGGACGATTAAGCTCGATTGTGCAGGTTCACCCTCACAGACCCGGCTTGGGCATGTAGATCACTTTATTCCCGATCTTTTTAAAGAAGCTCTTTGAGTGTTTCGCAGACGGTCTCCACCTGGCGCTCGGGCAGGTTATTGTAGAAGGGCAGGGCGATAGTCCTCCGGCTTGCGGATTCGGCGATAGGGAAGTCGCCTTTGTTATAGCCGTATTGGCCGGCGATGAACGGCTGCAAATGAACGGGCGGGAAATAGTTGCCGGCCTGAATATTATGTACGGCCAATTGCTGCAGGATCCGATCTCGGTCGTCTTGAGTGAATTCTTCCGCCAGCCGCACAACGAAAACAAACCAGCTCACGTCGCAACCTTCGCGTTCACCGGGCAAGACCAGACGGCAGTCATCGGCCAGCTTTTCAAGATACCAGCTTGCGACCTGCCTGCGTTTGGCCTTGATTTCGTCGATTCTCGAGAGCTGCACGATACCGAGTGCACAGTTCAGATCGCTGAGACGGAAATTGTAGCCTAATCTCTCATGTGCCAGCCAGCCGGCGCCGCTGCCGCGACCCTGATTCCGAAGCGACACACACATTTCCGCCAGGTCGTCGTCATCAGTCAAAACCATACCGCCTTCGCCGGTAGTTATTTGTTTGTTGGGATAAAATCCGAACACGCTCATAGTGCCGAAAGTTCCTGCTTTTTTGCCGTTCAACTCCGATCCCAGAGCTTCACAACTGTCTTCGATTATCGGGAGGTTGTTTCTCTCGGCAATCTCACGGACCTTGTCGAAACCGGCCGGATTGCCGAATATCTCGACGGGCAGAATGGCTTTGGTTTTCTCCGTGATGGCCTGCTCGATCCTGTCCGGGTCGATGTTCAGGCTTACGGGATCGATATCGACAAAGACCGGCCTGGCCCCGACGGCCATGATGGAGGTCGTCGAAGAAATAAAGGTGAACGGAGTCGTGATTACCTCGTCTCCCGGACCGATCTCCAATGCCGAGAGACAAAGGAACAGGCCGCTGGTTCCGCTGTTGACGGCAACCGCCCGACGTGTTCCGATGTACTTTGTGAAGGATCGCTCAAACTCTTCTACTTTTGGACCAAGCGCAATATTCGGCGTGCGAAGCACGTCGCAGACCGCCTGGATTTCCTTTTCCGTAATGTCAGGCCGAGATAGATATATCTGCACAATAAGTAATTCCTTTGCGTTAACAAGAGTTTTACAAAAGTTCAGTACTAACCGGATTTGGATAATTGCCGTGTATAATAAATCGGCAAAATAACAACTTTCCATGTGCTACAAAATTTATTTATTGTCAACGCTCCAGACTCGAAACAACAAAGAAATCTCGTTTTGAGGAACGTCCGGTCTGCTCGCAATGAAGCCGTGTTTATGGGACCTCGAACCTGTATGACTGCGGTTTATTAGTCGCTAATACGAAATTTGTGTTTGTGTACTAAACATGCCCTTGTTTTGAACCGAGTAATTAACCGGATTTATTACACAGTGGCGGGAACCAACAAATGGCTAAAGGTAAAGACGTACTAACGACGGGCGACGTTGCGAAGATTTGCCACGTTGCTCCTCGAACAGTTTCCAAATGGTTCGATAACGGCCAGTTGAAAGGCTATCGTATACCCGGCAGCAAAGACAGACGAATCCCGGTTAGTGAGCTGATGCGTTTCATGAAAGTCCACAATATGCCCACGTCGAGTCTGGCGGTTGGGAAGATTCGCATACTCATTGCAGACGGCAACGAACAAACTGCTTCAGCTCTGGCTGACGTGCTTCAGGACAAAGCCGGCTACGACGTGCGCACAGCGTACAGCAGTTTTGAAACCGGCAGAGCACTGCAGAAGTTTACGCCGCACGTGTTGCTGGTAAACCTGATGGCTGAGGAGATAGACGCCAAAAGTGTCTGCCGGGGGATTCGCAACAGTGAGGATTTGCAGACCATCAAGGTCATCGCAATTGCCAACGGGCTAAGTGATTCCGAGCACCGGGTTCTGCTTGAGAAGGGCTTCGACGGTTACGTGCCACTGTCCGCCGATGCAGCCGAGGTCATTCATAAGATCGAAGAAGTAACGGCAATAATCTATTAGTACCGCACACTGAGGGTAACAGCCGGTTATAAACGCAAAGGTTCGCACGATCCCTTTACACGTACGTATACGGCCAACGTCTCAATAGTCCTTAAAGCTTCTCATCCACTCCGGCCATTCATCGGGTCTTATGCCGCCTCCCCTTGTCCATGCACCCGCTATATTGCATCTGGTGTACCACTTCAAGGTCCATAGCTCTTTGAGTCCGACCTTTCTCGTGGACCAGTCCCTAAAGAGCATGTTTATAAAGCCCTCGTGGCGGTTGATGCAGAAAATGCGTATTTCATCAGTAGCAACGCCCCCTCGCGGCTCTCCTTCGTAGGCGGGTGGCCTGTCGCGCTCGTATGGCTGGGCGTCGGAACGCCAGGTGCCGTCACCCATGACCGGTATGTTGTTCAGGCCCTTGTGATTGATGTTCCTCCAGTAATCCTGTAGTTCGCGGCCGCCACCGGTGTCGTAGCTGTCGTAGATCCATTCGTTGAGTGAGTAGCTGCCGAAGCGTACTCCACTGTTGTTTTCAATGATGGCATAACGGCGAGGCGCACCTTCTGAGATGCTCTTTGTGGCCGTGGGGCAGTAAAGCAGCTTGTCATTATCGAGGATCTTGTCGCTGCCGCGGTAAATGTCGGCCAGGCTCTGCATCCAATTGTTGCCGAGATACTCCGGGAACTTCCCGTCGTGATCGTCCATGTACATTGACCAAATTAGACCCCATTGATTCAGATTGCTCTGACAGAGAACCGTCTTCGCCTGTGCCCTAACCCGTTGCAGGGCCGGCATCAGGATAGCCATCAGAAGGGCGATAATCGCTATCACTACCAATAGCTCGATCAGCGTGAATCCGCGTCGTTCTTTCATAATCGCCTCCCAAATTCCCAGAACTACTATCGTCAAGCATTTTTCGAGCTTCAAGGCCCGGCTTTGTTGCCGAACGACTTCACGGCATGTATTATACCAGCTTTTAACGACATTTCAAACGTCGAGTCTATGTGATTCGGATTCTTTTACAGATGATTGTGTGGAAAAGGCAGGCGAAATGCTTCCCGCCTGTGTTTTAAGCGGACAAAATAAAGGATTCGTGGAATAATTGGGGTGCGATGGATGTTTCTTTCTGCCTCTATGAACGTGACTTTTGACGGAATTCAGCGGCATATTCATAATTTCTGCTATTTCGTCGAGTTTGAGGCCCTCGATAAATCTCAGCAGTAGTATCTGTTTTTGGACTTGAAATTCTTGATTGAAACGACAAATCTGGCAAAAGTCTCTCCACATTGATCTTGCGCTATTTGATGATTTCCCTGCGAATAGTAAAAGAAGCGATAGACGGGAGCTTCGTACTTGTCGAGCAATGTTTCATAAGCCTGCTCATCACCGGCGATCAACTTCTTAATTAGCTCTCTGTCCACGATTTCTGACCATTACCTCTCGTTGAAGCGGAGTCACTGTGCCCTAAGTAGAAATTATAATTGATCCTAAATATAAAGTTGCGATTGAGGAAAAATGGTTGCAGATATTCGCCCGGAACGGGAAAATTTACTTCCCCGTACTACGAAGTCGGCAAATGCGGACGCGAGCACCGCAGAGCCACGGCGGAGTTATTTTTCGCCTGAGCTCTGGCATATACGTCGCACTTACACAAATCTGTTAGTTTATTTGCAGAACTTAACGCTGTCGAATACTCCTCAAAAGAATTACCACCATCACCATCATTTTGAGAGCGGTCGTCATCGTATACTTCTTCCCACTCGCTCTGATCGTATTCGTAAGCGAATGCCTTGTTTACCGCCCCGGTAGCCGGAATCAGTAGTATAACCAATCCGGCCAGGAGTAACTCGTACCATCTCCTTTTTGCCTTCATTTTTTTCTCCTTAATCTAAGTTGTTGTATTTGTCGCTAACATCCTTTGCTAACGCTTTGAATTTATCACGGCGGTCCTCGGGCCATATCTTTCACCTCCTTTCACTCTCTGACTCGGTATTTTCGATATCTCAAATTCATGTCCAGATTTACCCGCGAGGCTTGTTTAATAATCCTTGAAGTTTCTCATCCACTTTGGCCAGTCTTGCGTCTGCACGCCGCCGGCCTTTGTCCATTTATTCGCCGTGTTGAACTGCGGATTCCATCTGAGCGTCCAGAGCTCTTTAAGACCGATCTTCCTAACCGACCAATCCAGAAACATACCGTTTATGTAGCCGTTGTGACGATTGATGCAAAATGTATCCATATTATGAAAGCGTATCTCATCAAATTCCCTCGTTGGTGGCATATCACCACTGCTCGGCTGGGCTTGATATTTTGTTGCGTCAAGAAGTGCAGGTATTCCGGCGCTACCTTTGACCTGATAAGTATTGAAGCCCCTTGGCCAACCGAAATTTCTATAAGAAATCCAGGTATCGTACCAAAAATGTCCATTAAATCCATAGCTGCATCTAAACGGCGAATCCCACCCTATAACTTCCCAGGAACGGAACGTGTCGCCCTCCCTTATTTCAACTGTTATCCCGCCCGGCTCGCGAGCAGAGAATCCATATGTACCCATTTTCGCGTCTTGCGCGGGTCCGGCGCGGGCCATGGGGCAGCATGTTATTCCCTCCGTACTAATACCGGCATAAGAGTAGCCTTCACGATCATACGTTGTTTCAGTATGCCTACGGAATATTATAAGGAAAATGTCTATAGCACGCCAGGGAATCAAACCCTCGTTATCCTGTGTGTATAATGACATTATATTCCCCCATTGCTTTAGGTTTGCCTGGCAGGCAACCGTTCTTGCCTGATTTCTCGCCTTACGCAGCACCGGCACCAGGATCGCTATCAATAACGCGATAACGGCAATTACCACGAGCAGCTCAATGAGTGTAAATCCGTTCCGGTTAGGTAGTCTTCTTCTAACTCCCACCGCCAACAATCCGCTTTGCCGGCAGGCGATTCCTTTAGCCCGCCTGACTAATCCTCTGCTGACTTGCATAATTAGGCCTCTTTCTATTTAAGCAAAGAGCTTATTTTGTTCTAAGTCATGCAAAACCAAGTCGTTACACTCGCTCAAAACGTTTTCTATCTGAATATTCCGGCCATCAATTCCGATGATTGTTTCAACCTATCGAATTTTCTCTTTTAACAACCGCAGGTCTGTTATATAATAGAAATGAAGGCAGAAGCCGGTTTTTGTGGATTAGTGAATATCAATTCACCATACACGCACCGGTCAGGAGTAACTCGTACCATCTCTCTTCTGCCTTCCTTTTTTGCCTCCCTTATTCCTGGCCAAGCGCAGTCCAGGCAGCAACAGCGACACCAGTAAAACGATGATCGAAATCACCACCAGAAGTTCGATTAGGACGAAGCCTCTCACTCTTGCCATACCAAATCCTCACTTTCTTATTAAAGAATCAAAGAAAGCTCACATTCTCAACATAGCGAACCTACAAATCTCCCTGCAAATCTCCCTGCAAATCTCCCTGCAAATCTCCCTGCAAATCTCAACAAATAGTTCGCGCTCAAAAATATACTAAATTGACACGGCGGGCTGTGTCAAGTCATTTATTCTATTTTTTTCTTTTTTTGATGAAAATTTACTCGATTCAGAATGGATTGATTATTTCCCTGACCTGTTTTGTGCCCCAGAAGATCAGTTCATCGACGAAAGAGCCCTCCGGCGCGTCGATGCAATGGACCAGCGACCTCGCGAAATCCCCCGCCGAAGGGTATCCATCCAACCAGTCGTCCGTGCATACGGCATTGCCTCGAACGGCAAGTAAACGGTCACCGGCCAAATCCTCTCGTGCCTTTGCCGGGCGTTTTTCGTTGCGGCCGGTGGTTGTCACCATCGCTCCCGTTTCGAGCGGCATCCTCGCTGCTTCCGGGCCGAAAGCGGAAGTGCCGCCCGTGATGATGATTGCCTCGTCCTTAACGTAGTTCTTCATAATTGCCTTTTCATAAAAGGTCAGTGCCGGCCGACAATAGCAGAAACAGACAAAATGGTCAATTTTGCAGGCCGTGCGGGATTCGGGTGGAACCTCCTTGATTTTAGACTTGTGCATGATATACTGATTTCATCTATGTGCCGGACCATATACAAGAGCCGACGGGGTAAGGCCGGAAGAAAGACCTGTGTGGATACGGAATTTTGAAGACTATTAGCAATGAGTACCTGTAGGAAGCAGGTTTCTGTCGTTGATGATGAAGTAGGCGTGCTCAAGGCCGTTGAAGAGACACTCGCAACTCTTGACGTCGAAGTCACATGCTTTGTTAATCCGTTCACCTGCCTGGAACGGCTGCAATTGCAGAAATGCGATTTGCTCATCGCCGATCTGAAGATGCCCGAAATGGATGGGATCGAGCTGCTTACAAACGTCAAACGCCGAATCCCCTGGGTCCCGGTCCTTGTAGTGACCGGCTACGGCGATATCCCAACGGCGGTGCGGGCCATAAAGGCCGGAGCGGAAGATTTCATCGAAAAGCCCCTGGACAAGAGTACTCTTATCAGCCTGGTCGAATCGATACTGCACGACAACGAACTGGCCAACACCGTTGCGGGCAGGCCTCTTACACCGACACAGACAAAAGTGCTCAAACTCGTCATCGACGGCAATAGCAACAGAGAGATTGCCGATCTGCTCAACCGCTCTGTTAGAACCATCGAGGTTCATCGCGCCCACGTGATGGAGAAACTCGGCGTCACGAGCATGCTCGAACTAATCAAGAGAGCCATCGCCCTCGGGCTGGTCGATATGCCGCCCACGCCCAAGCCGGATAAGCGCTGAATCGGCGCAAAATTGGAATTAACCACGGATTAACCATACCCCGGGCGTAGCCGAATGGGGCTGATTAACATGTTCCTTCGAGTCCCGACGCCCGATTCTTGTTGATTAGCCGGGCTTGCCACTTGCCATAAACCCTGCTTCCAAATACAATAGGATAACGGCATTGCCGAGCTGACGACAGGGATGATAACATGAGCGATGTTACACGAATCCTGCACGCTATTGAGGGGGGCGATCCGAAGGCTGCAGATGAATTGCTGCCGTTGGTTTATGAGGAGCTGCGTCTTCTGGCCGCTCAGAAAATGGCTCAGGAAAAACCCGGCCAAACCCTTCAAGCGACGGCTCTCGTTCATGAGGCATATCTCAGGCTTGTTGAGGGAGATCATCAGGATTGGAACAGCAGGGGGCATTTCTTCAAGGCCGCTGCTGAAGCGATGAGAAGGATTCTAATTGAAAGCGCAAGGCGAAAGAAACGGCTGAAGCACGGCGGGGATCGGCAAAGGATAGAATTGAGAGAGGCAGACTTCGGCATGAAGAGTGAATCGGACGATTTGCTGTCATTGAACGCGGCTTTGGATAAACTCTCTGAGGAGGAGCCTTTTGTTGCCGATCTCGTCAAGCTTCGCTACTTTGCAGGGCTGACCATCGAGCAGGTCGCAGAAATCCAGGGAATTTCGCGGCGTTCGGTAATAGACCACTGGGCCTATGCACGTTCCTGGCTGACGAGAGAAATCAAAAGAGATGTCGATACCAAAGAAATTTAGCCGGTTCGAGTGAAAAGCCGGTGACAGAATTTGCACCTGTTACAGTTTCTTTGTTTCTTTGGCTTTTTTCAACTTTTTCTGCCCTTTTTTACCTCAGTTGTCGCACTTAAGAATGGAGAATTAGAAATGCCGGATAATTCAACTGAAAATAGCAGAGAACGAGTTAGAAAGATCTTCTTTGAAGTCTACAAGAAGAATGATCCACAGGAAAGATCTGAATATCTCGACCATGTGTGCGGATCGGAATCCGAGCTGAGAGCAGAGATTGAATCACTCCTCAAAGCTCATGAAAAATCAGGTCGATTACTTGAGAATTGCCCGTTTGTATCCAGTGTTTCCATAGATGAATCTCCCATTTCTGAAACTCCCGGCTCAATCATCGACAGATACAAGCTCCTTGAAAAAATCGGCGAAGGCGGAATGGCGGTGGTCTATATGGCCGAGCAGCAAGAGCCGATACACCGCAAGGTTGCGCTGAAGATTATTAAGTTGGGTATGGATACCAAGTCCGTTATAGCCCGTTTCGAGGCCGAGCGCCAGGCTCTCGCTATGATGGACCATCCCAATATTGCCAAGGTTCTGGATGCCGGCGCCACTAAAACCGGCAGGCCGTATTTCGTAATGGAACTTGTTACCGGCGTCTCGATCACTGAGTATTGTGATAAGAACAATCTAAGCACCAAGGACCGGTTAGACCTGTTCATTCAGGTCTGCAATGCCGTCCAGCACGCCCACCAGAAGGGTATTATCCACCGGGACATCAAGCCCACCAACGTGATGGTTGCACAGCATGAAGGCAAACCTGTTCCAAAAGTAATCGACTTCGGCATCGCCAAAGCAACTAAACAGCGGTTAACAGAAAAGACGCTCTTCACCCGCTACGCGCATATCATCGGTACGCCCGCCTACATGAGCCCGGAGCAAGCCGAGCTAAGCGATCTTGACGTCGATACCCGTTCTGACATCTACTCTCTGGGTGTGCTGCTCTATGAATTGCTCACGAGCACGACACCTTTTGGCGAAGAAGAGTTGCGCAAGGCAGGCTATCTGGAAATGCAGCGAGTTATCCGGGAGCAGGAACCCGCCAAGCCGTCCACGAAGCTAAGCACACTCGGCGACACGTTGACAGATGTTGCCAAACACCGCAACTCCAGTCCGGATGTACTTGCCAAAGCCGTTCGCGGCGACCTCGACTGGATCGTTATGAAGTCTCTCGATAAAGACCGTACGCGGCGGTATGAGACAGCCAACGGCCTTGGTTTGGACGTCCAGCGACATTTGGACAGCAAGCCGGTTCTGGCGAGAGGCCCTAATGCCGTGTATCGCTTACAGAAATTCCTCCAGCGAAATCGAATCGCGGCCGTTACGGTCCTGTTGATTATGATTGTGCTCGCTGTTGTCGGTGTTATTCTCTCCGGGTGGAATGAAGCTCGGCGTCTATTAGCAGAGGCTGAAGAATCCCAGCATAGGAGTATTTTGTTCCAGGCTCGCCAGCAGTATGCCGAAGTAGATCGCGAAGCTGCCCTTGAAACGATAAAGCCCATTCTTGACAGCAAACACATTGGTCCTGAGGCTCAATTGCTCTATGCCGGCGTTCTTGTCGAAGCTCAGGAACCGAATGAGGCTATAGAAAGATTAGAGAAACTCCTTGATGAGGGGCCGAAGATCGCCGGTGTCGCTCACGCTCTTCTGGCCCGTATCTATTGGGAAAGCAGTATTGGCGGAACCGAAAGGCTTACCAAAACGAATGAGCATAAACAAAAAGCCGAAGAGTTGCTTCCGGATACAGCCGAAGCCCATTACCTGAGAGCTTTGACGGCAGCTACAATAAAGGAAACTTTGGCCTACCTGAATATGACACTGAGCATCAGCCCGGATCACTATGAATCTCGTCGCATGAGAGCCAGCATCCATTACTGTTCCAGGAATTTCTCTCTCGCAGCCGAAGATGCACTTTGCCTGACGGTGATGAGTCCAAAGGAATCGAGTGGATATTTGTTGCGCGGTAATGCTCTGCGCGAATTG
>Ga0180431_10010416_pt1 | contig 10332 bp, 4 predicted proteins | sample SS_ome_11_FD_132459 | JGI IMG/M metagenome (GOLD analysis project Ga0180431, IMG submission 132459) | Hypersaline lake sediment archaeal communities from the Salton Sea, California, USA - SS_1_MS_1 metaG | ecosystem: Environmental > Aquatic > Non-marine Saline and Alkaline > Hypersaline >... | reverse complement strand
CCTCGAGCATGCTCGCGGCCGGGATATAGGCGTCGGTGTATGAGCAGTAGCCGAAGAACAGGGTGTCGCGGTCGGGGAAGAGGGCCTTCACCATCCTGCCGACCTGGGCGGTGACCTCGCCCGAGAGGGCGACGATGTGCACGCCGTCGGCCAGCCGCACGCGGGTAAGGTGCATGCCGAACTCGGTAGGCAGGCGGTCGGTGCGCATCCACTCGTAGATGTGCTGCGCCCACAGGCGGACGATCGAGCGGTTGGCGGGGCGGATGTAGGGGATGATGGGGCTGATGTCGGTGTCGGCGGGGTCGGCGAACTCGAGCAACTCGTCGGCGGTGAGGAGCTTGGTCTGGTCGTAGGGGATGCCGAACTCGGTTTCGGCGGCGGCGAGCTTCAGCTCGAGGGGGCGCATGGCGGCCGAGCGGGCGAAGTCGGCGATCCCACTGGCCACGCGGGAGAAGGCTTCGGGCGTGCCGTAGCGATCGTCGCGGCGGGTCGCCACGCTGCCGGCCGCGCCCTGGACGAACAGCGTCATCACGTCGTCGCCCAGCTCCCGCTTGAGGCCCCGCGACACCTCGCCCGGCCAGTCGGCGCTGATGTTCTGGCCGCTTTTCCACGTGGCGTGGCAGGCGTAGCTGTAGAGGATGGCTCGCGGCTGCTCGCCGTCCTTGGGGTAGAAGGCCAGGATGGGCAGGTCGGGGTCGTAGTATCCCTCGGGATTCTGGCCGAGGCGTGTCTTGCCGCCGATCGCGGGGTCGGGCAGGCGGCGGCTGACGCCGAAGTGCTCCTGGTGGATGCCGAAGGTCGCGCGGGCGGGCCGCAGGTCGTCCAGTGCGCCGGCGATGCCCTCGCGAATGGACTGCTCGAAGCGGCAGATGTAGTCGATGTCGAGCGGCCACTGCGGGTAGCACTCCTGGTAGAAGAGCCCGGGCGAGCTGTGGGAGTGGGAGAGGTTGATGATCAGGCTGGCGCTCGGCAGGCCGAGGGTCCGCTGTGCCCAGGCCTTGAGGCGCCAGGTCATGGGCTTGGGGAACTTCAGCAGGTCGGCGGTCACGAGCACCAGGCGCTCGCCCGCGTCGTCCTCCATCGCCACCACGCGCAGGAACAGCGGGTCGTCCACCCCCTCGCTGCCGCTCTTTCGGCTCGGGTAGCCGGCCAGGTAGGTCCCCACGGGCGGCGTCACGTCCTTCTCGAAGAAGCCAGCTTTCACGTCCACGCTTCCAACAGGCGTTGATGATGCGCAGCCCAGTCCCGGAGTGGCGTTGACATTGTAGCGGATGGCGGCGATGCTGCAAGGTGAGGTCGGTCGGCTTACTTGCCGATGACGCCGAGCCGAACGCCCGGGACGTCGCCTTTTGGGTAGCAGCCCATCTGGAGGGCCGGGCTGTTGGCAGGGACTCGGAAGTCGAGTGTCAGGATGTTGCCCGCGAAGGTCACCGGCTCGACGCGGCTGCCCTTCTCCAGCCCGAGTTCGCGGCGGACCGTGTCGAGGTCGGCGTAGAGCTTGTGCCGCCACCCCTGGAAGGTCGGGCCCCACTGGAAGAGCGGTTGCCCCGGCCGCACGGCGTAGAGGTTGTTCTCGAAGGCGAGGCTGAGGTCGCGCAGGCAGATGTCGGCGGGGTGGCCTCTGCGGGGCTTGGGGGGCGGATTGTCGGCGTCCGCGGGGCGTTGCATGGGCCTGGGCCAGTGGCGCTGGTCGCGGGTGGCGAACCACCCGGCGGTCTGCGCGTCGCGGTTGTAGGCGAGCAGGTTGTGGCGGACGACGTTGTGGTGGTTCCACACGGGCACCTTGGCCTTGCGGTCGTCGATGCGTGGGGTGGAGCGGAACTGCTCGCGGAACTGGAATCCCTCCTTGTTGGCGACCATGAGGTTGCGCTCGACCACGCAATGGGGCGAGCTGGAGAGCGAGATGGCGCCGTCGGCTCCCCACGCGCCCGACGTGGTGCCCCAGCCGTTGCCCACGATCACGTTGTCGTGGGCGTGCAGGCCGTAGGAGATCTCGTAGAAGATGCCCGCGTTCTCGTTGCCGGCGATCAGGCAGTGACGCACCGTGCAGTCCTCGTTGCCGATGTCGAACCAGATGCCGTGCCCGCGGTTGCCGAGGAACTGCGACCGCTCGATGACGACGTTGCGGCACAACACGAGTTTGTTCCCGCCCCCGCCCCACTGTCGGTTCCAGCCCTTGGTGTTGTTGTTCCGCACCACGCACTCGGTCATCAGAAGGTCGCGCGCGCCGGCGTCGAAGCCGTCCCAGCCGTTGTCCTGGAACACACACCGACGCACCACGTTGCCCACGCCGCCGAACATGGCGCCCAGGGCGTTCATCCGCTCGACCACACAGTCCTCGAGCACGCAGTGGCTTCCCAGGATCTGCACCGCCGCCTTCTGAGCGGGGTTGGCGGCGTGGCGGAAGCGGATGCCGCGCAGGCGCAGGTGGTCGCCGGTGCACCGCCACAGCAGCCCGCGCACCGACGCCTCGACGCGCACGTTGCCCGTGCCCACCTCGCGATTTGCCCGGTCCCACACCACCAGTCGCTTGCCCTTCAGGTCGGCGTAGAACGTGCCGCGGCTCAGCTTCGCGCGGTCGAGCACCTGGAGCAGCGGGTAGTTGTTCACCAGCACCTGCTCAGCGCGGCCGATCATCCTGTGGTAATCGTCGGCCGGGTGTGCCCGCGTCTTGTTCCAGCCGATGTACTCGTGGGGCCAGTGGGTGCTGAAGACGTTGCTTCCCTTGTCGCCCTCCTCCCGCCGCCAGTCCGTCAGGGGGTCGGCGCCGGTCACGACCACGCGGGCGCCCGGCGCGGCCCGGAACACGATGGGCCGCTGGGCCGTGCCGCTGGCCGACACGACGACCCCCTCGCGATACACGCCGCTGTGGATGAGCACCGAGTCGCCAGGCCGAACGGCCTTGGCGGCGCGGGCGATGGACGCGAACGGCTTGGCGGGGGTGCCGGGGCCATCGTCCGAGGCGGCGGGATGGCGCCTGTCCACGTGGTAGTCGGCACCGACGGCCAGGCTCGTAGCCAGTGCCAACGCGAGCACGCCTTGGAGCAGGGAGCGTTGCAGCATCGGGGGTCCCTGTCACTCTATTTCTTGAGGGTCTGCGCCGCCGGGCTTCGGAGTGGCTCGGGTTGGCCGCGTCGGATGAGCACGGGCCGCTCGAGGGCGCCGGTGCGGATAGTCGTGCCGTCGGATGTGCGCTCGATGAGTGCGTGCCAGGAGCACGGGTCGCCGCGGATGCCCATCGGCCGGTCCACGAGGTTGGCGATCAGGAAATTGGGCGTGCGCTCGACCACGACCAGCGACTCGCCCTTCGGCGGGATGGCGTTGCCGCCGTAGCCGAACAGGCGGACGTGGTTGCTGTCGCGGACGACGAGGATCGGCGTGGGGCCTTCGCCCTTGATGCCGTAGATCGCCACGTTGCTGGCCTCCCGCAACTCCATGTTGCCCTGGCCGCGGCTGTGCTCGGGGTTGCACTGGTAGAAGGCAAGGGGCTCGGCGGTGCCGTCGACGACCAGGTGGCGGTAGCGGGGGCGGGGGCTGCCGCGATGGTCGGAGTGGAAGTTGTACCATCGCCCGCCGCCGCTGCCTGAAATGATGATCTGCGGGTGGTCGAGCTGCGGCGCGTCGGCGGGCAGCTTGGGCGAGTAGGACGCATAGGTCTCGATGGCGCGGTAGATCGAGTGGCGACCCGCCCGCCAGTGGAGGCAGTAGGCACCCGGCGTGCCTGCCGACATGCCGAGGAACGCGACGGTGGTGCGTGCATCGGCGTCGTCGGCCGTGCGGATGAGCGGCTGGGGGTGGTTGGGGTCGTGGAAGTCGCCATCCTCGGTGTCCATGGCCGTCAGCCAGGCGAAGACGCGGTGGGAGCCCAGCAGCTTGGTGTGCGGCCGCAGGTTCAGCGTCTTCGAGATGCGGTACTTGCCTCGAGGCAGGAAGACGATGTCGTGGCCGTCGATCGCCCGCTGGATGGCGGCGGTATCGTCGGCCTGGCCGTCGCCGGCGGCGTTGTAGGGTGGGTTCTTCACGCTGACGGCGCCCGGCGATTCCCAGCTCGGGAAGGGCGCGTCCCACAGGTGGCGGCTCTGGAGATCGTCGGGCGGGCCCGTCGCCTCGGTCCGCGCGGGCAGCGTGCGTGGCTCCAGGCGCCGGCCATTGAGGTAGACGGGGCAGGTGTACTGGTGGACGAGCCGCTTGTTCGGCGGGTCGATGCCGTGGGCATACTCGACGATCCGCAGCCACCCGTCGCGATTGCCCTTCAGCGGCGGGCCGCCGGGGTGGCGGGCGACGGTGGCCGCGCCCCTCACGAACACGTTGTGCAGCGTGACGCTCGACTGGGCGGCGATCGCCACGTTGTCGCCCGGCTTGCGGAAGGTGATCGTGCAGTCCACCAGGCTGAGCTGGCCGAACAGGTCGCGCGCCACGGCCTTGGCGTCGGTGACGATCAGGGGGCCTGGGATGTCGCTCTCGATGCGGAGGCCGACGGCGGTGAGGGTCTCGTAGCCGCCGTAGCGCAGCGCCATCTCCGTCTGGCCGACGAGGGTGAAGCCCGTGATCGTGGGCGCGGGCTGGGCATCGTAGATGTCCGCGCCGATGCGGCCGCCGACGACGGTGACGTTGACGTGGCTGCCGCCCGAGCCGCAGCCGCCCTCGAGGCCCGTGAGGCCGTGGGTCGCGTCGATCGTGCAGTCCTGCACGCCCGAGCCCTGCGCCCCGCGATGGCGGATGCCTACCGCACCCGGGTTGCCAGGGCCGATGACGATGTCGATGCCGACGAACATCTGGTTGAAGCTGCCGTTGGGCTGCGGCCGCGTCGGGCTCTTCACGCTCCCCCGCCAGAAGTGGACGACGTACTTGCGCTTCTCGGGGTCGGCGAACCCTGGCGAGCTTGGCGCGAGCACGATGCGGGGGCGCCGCTGGCCGCGGATCGAGCCTTTCAGCACGCAGGGCAGGGCGCGCGGGCCGATGCCGAGCCTCATGGCAAGCAGCTTCGGGTCCGCCGCGCGATCGCGCTGGTGGTCGAGCCCCTGCTTGCACACCAGCGTGTCGCTCACCAGGTAGTCGCCTGGCGGGAAGAAGGCCACCATGCAGTGGCTCCGCGCGTGGTCGATGGCCGACTGAAGCGCCTGCGTCGAGTCGCTCTTCCCCGTTGGGTCGGCGTTGAATGGGGGAGCCGTGACGTCGAGGATGCCCATCTCGGCGAGTCTCCGATGGTCTGCTTCGTGGAGCCTTGGCCCGACACAGCCCGCCGCGCACAGCACCAGCACCGCGGCACACAGCATCCCTGCACCCGCCAGCCCATCTGTCATCGTTGGCCTGCCTTTCGGTTCCCGCGCACAGGTCCCGCTCCCCGTTGCCACAGGATGCCAGAACCGCCGCGGCGGCGCAAGCGGCCCTGCCCAAGGCGGCGAGAGGCGGGCTTGACCGGCCGTCGCGGTTCCGTAAGATCGCGACGGGGGAGGGCCCAGCGGAAAAGGAGCACCGATGCAGACCCAGGGGATCGCGAGCCGTGTGGCTGTGGCGGATGACCACGACGTGGTGGTGTGTGGCGCGGGGCCGGCGGGGCTCGGCGCGGCCATCGCCGCGGGGCGGGGCGGGGCGCGCACGCTGCTGGTCGAGCAGCTCTATCACGTGGGCGGCATGGCGACGAGCACGCCTGTCAACACGTGGTGCGACACGCAGGGCGGGCCGATCCTCGACGAGCTCGAGGCCCGCGTGGACGCGCTGGGCAAGGCGCGTCGCCTCTTCCAGCCCAACGCCCACATCTACCCGAAGGGCCGCGTGAGCCTGGGCGGCGAGACGGTGAAGGCCGTCGCCCTCCGCATGGTGCGCGAGGCGGGCGTCGACGTGCTCTTCGGCACCACCGCGGCCGGCGCCGTGGTGGAGGGCGGCGCGGTGCGTGGCGTCGTGTTCGCCAACAAGGGCGGCCTGTCGCTCGCGCGGGCGCGGGTGGTGGTCGACTGCACGGCGGACGGCGACGTGGCGGCTCAGGCTGGCGCGCGCTTCGAGCGGGGCGACCCCGACGACGGGCGGATCATGCACGTCAACTTCATGTTCCAGCTCCGCGGCATCGACGGCGAGGCGTTCCAGCGCGACAAGCCGTCGGACGAGGATCTGGTCGCGCGGATCCAGGACGCCCTCGCCGCCGGCGAGCTCCACGCCCCACGCGGCGTGTTCCGCCCCTGCGCCGAGGCCTTCCCCTTCCACCTGCCTGAGGGCAAGCTGTGCCTCAACTCGTGGGAGATCGAGAAGGTCGATCCCTCCGACCCCCAGGCCGTGAGCGACACGCTCGTCGAGTGTCAGCTCATCGCGCTCGAAGTGGTGGAATTCTGCCGCCGCCACCTGCCGGGCCACGAGCGGTGCGAGATCGCCCGCTTCTGGGACGTGTTGGGCACGCGGGAGTCGCGTCGGCTCGTGGGCCGGGCCACGGTGACGCGGGACGACCTGCTGGCCGGGCGGAAATTCCCCGACGGCATCGCGCAGGCGTGCTTTTTCATCGACTTCCACGACTCGCCGCCCGGCCGCACGATCCCCTACGACATCGAGTTCAAGCGCCGCAACACCCCGCCCCCGGGCGACTGGTACGAGATCCCCTACGGCTGCCTGCTGCCCGAGGGGGTGGGTGGGCTGCTGGTGGCGGGTCGGTGTATCTCGGCGGACCGGAGTGCGCTCGCGTCGCTGCGGGTGATGCCGACCTGCATGTTCCTCGGCCAGGCGGCGGGCACGGCGGCGGCGTTGGCAGTCGATGCCGGCATTCCACCCGCCGAGGTGGATGGGCGCGAGGTGAGGCGGCTGGTGATCGGCTGACGTCTGGTCAGGCGCGGCGCCGGCGGCGCAGGGCGATCAGCGCGCCGCCAAGCAGCACAAGTGTGGCCGGTTCGGGGATGCCACTGGCTGCCTTGCAGTCGTGGACAAGCACGCCGTTGGCCACCTCGATCCCCATGTCCCATGCGGTCGCCATCAGGTCGACCGACACCCATTCGGGGTTGTAGGCCGCAGGGAGTTGGAGGTCGGTGGCGAAGTGGATTGGGTCTGCCGAGGCGGCGTGGGGGACATGGAAGAGCGTCTCGCGCCCGATGTAGAGCTGCTCGGTGGCCAGGTCGGGCGTGTCGCTGGGGAGGGGCGGGCGGTCCAGCCCCTGCGCCGACCACTCGTCGGTCGCCCAGTTCACCGCCAGCCGCAGTTCGCCATCAGTGTTCGTGAAGTCGTACACCCGTGCGTCGAACTCGATGTGGACCTGGCACCTGCGTGTGGGGTCGTAGCCGTCCGCCTCGAACCACTGGCTCACCCAGCCGGTGTTCGTGTAGGGGTACCATTCGCCGCCGCCGTCGCCGCTTCCGCCGCTTCTGTCATCCTGCCACGTGGCTTCTCCGTAGGCGGCGTAGAAGGTGTCCGTGATGGGTTGCGCGGCCGCAGGCACCGCGAGACACGCCAACACAGCCATTGCGAGCAGAACCTGCACACACTTCATCCGAGTCTCTCCTGGCCCTTGGACCATGATTGGCTACCCGCGGCGTTGCCACTCGGGCCCGGGGCACCCAGAACTTCCTCCACCGTTCATAGGCGTGGATGCAGCAAACGCCGTGCCACATGGCACGGCTTCGGCAGCAGGGCGACGAGAGTCCCTAACCCATTGTCGACAAAGAGGATACGCCAGTCGGTCGGGCCGCTCCATCGCGGCCTGGCAGCCTTGTGCCGGGCGACGTGTTGACGTTCAGCAACATGAGCGGCAGGGGGTGAAGGCCGTTGAGCAGGCTAAAGCTCGTGCTGGCAAACACTTAACCCCATGTTGACGCTCGTCAACACGCGGAGCCCGGAATCAACATGCGCGACGGGCCAGCGAGCCCCCTGAGCGGCTCCGCGCCGCGGGGGGGGACCGCGCGGCCGCCGTGCCCCATGCTGCCATAGCTGTGCATGTTGGTGCGGGCGCATCTTGCTTTTGCCAGGGGGCCTGGCGCTGGTATGCTAGTGGCTCAGCCGCGCGTGGCGGCGGTCGGGCCGGTGGCGCCGTCGGCGTCAGAGCACCGAAGGAGAGAGCGGTCCCATGCACAAGCTGGCGTTGGCGGTTGTCGTGGCTGTGGGCTCTGGCGCCTCGGCGGGTGCTGGGCAGCTTCTCAGGGACGGCGGCTTCGAGGGCGCGCCGGGCGCGTGGCGGGCACGTGCGCCGTACGGGGCGCGCGCGGCGCTGAACAGGCGAGGCGAGGCGCACGGCGGCGCGCGGGCGGCACACCTGCGCACCTTCACCGACACGGCGGTGGCCGGCGTGGAGCAGGCCGTCGGCCAGATGGCCGCGGGCCTCTACGAGCTGGCGGCCTGGTGCAAGGGCAAGGGCACGCTGCGGCTTACCGTGCGGGGCGGGGGCTCGCGGCGCGTCACCATCGCCGAGGGCGAGTGGCATCGCTACAGCCTCGTGCTCGAGACCACGACCCCAGGCGAGCGTGCCGTGTCCATCGGCGTGCGCGGCGAGGCCTGGGTGGACGACGCGTCGCTCGTGCCGGCGGACGCCGAGCGCCGCGCTGCATGGCAGCGGCAGCAGCAGGCGCTTGAGCAGTTCGGCTTCATCCCCAGCGGCTACTCGGCGCAGCGGCCCGCGCCCCGCGCGGCACCGCGCCCGGCGGCCGCGTCGCGCAAGCCTGTGGCCATGGCCCGCAGAGTCGCCTTCTACGACCCGCGGTACGACTCGGCGTGGAACACTCGCTGCGAGCTCGCCGCGGCCTGGTTCGCGCGGCGCGGCTTCGAGGTCAAGGGGGCGCCGCAGCTCGCCGACTGGATGCGCCAGCGCACCACCAAGGGCGCCTACGGCAGCGTGGCCGTGATGACCATGGGGCTCGTGCCCGACGCACTCGTGACCCCGCTCGACCACACGTGCCTGCTGCGCCGCTACCTCGACGCCGGCGGCCGCGTGGTGTGGACCGGCGACACGGCGCTCTACGTGGCCCAGGGCGGCACGGGGCCGACCCACACCCTCGGCGACGCCGCCACGGCCAGGGTGCTCGGCATCCCGTGCGACCGCGCGGCCTGGCACGGCACCCCGCAGCTCACCGCCGCGGGCAGGCGCTGGGGCCTCCAGGCGCCCGGCTCCTGCATTCGCGCCGTGCGACGGGAGCACGTGACCCTCTCGCTGGCCGAGGACCCGAGGGAAGGCACGTCGGCCGTGTGGCTGCTCACCACGAATCCCGAGTTCCCGCTCTCCGGCTTCCTCGCCTCGGTGTTCGTGCTCGACGGCGGCGACGAGAAGGCGCTCGAGGACTGCTACAGGATGGCCCTGTTCGTCGGCCAGCCCGTCGCGGTGCCGCAGCCGGCCCCCGAGCCACCCGTGCCGCGGCCGCCGGTGGAGATGACCTTGAGCACGGCGTCGGCGGGTGCGGAGCGCCGCGCCTTCGTGCGAGGCGAGTCGATCCAGGTTCGGCTCCACGCGGTCACCGCGCCGCACATCGCGGGCGACCACGTCGTGCGGCTGGTGCTCACGCCCGGGGCGCCCCGCCTGCGCACCTACGACCTCGCGCGGATGGGGCTCCCCGAGCCGAAAGCCGCGGTCGAGGCCTACCAGGGCCGCGTCGCCCAACTCCCACTCCCCTGGACCGAGGCCCTGAGGCTCAGGACCGGGCCGGACGGCAAGGCGACTTCCCGCCCGCTGACCCTCGACACCGGCCCCCTGGCCGTGGGCGACTACCAGTTGACCGCCGTGCTCTCGCACCAGGGCGGCCCCATCCCCGTGCGTGCCTACCAGCCCGTGGCCGTGTGTGCGCGGCCGCGCCGCCACGGCATCTACTTCGGCATGCGCGGGCCTATGCCGAGGAACCCCTATCGGCTCTACGGCTACCTCGACGCGCTCAAGAAGCTCGGCCTCGACCTCCAGTGCTCCGCCCACATCTGGCCACAGCTTGCCGACGGGTGCCTCCGCAACGGCCAGACCTTCGTCGTCGCCCTCGAGGGGCCCGACGCACTCCTCCACCTGCGCAAGGGGCCGAAGGGGCAGGACTACCCGAACCCGTGGGCGGGCCGCCGCCCCGGTCTCAAGGGCCTGGCGGGGCAGGCCACCCGCGACAACGCCGTCAAGGTGTTCGAGGCCGACGTGCGGCCCATCGCTCCCTACCCCGCCTTCTCGCGCGTGCTCATCACCAACGACGACTTCTCCGCACACGGCGGGTGGGACTACAGCCCCGAGAACCGCCGCGAGTTCAAGGCCACCACCGGCCTCGACGCCCCGGTGCCCCCCGAGCTTGGCGGCGACCCGCCTTACCGCGCCAGCCGCATCGCGCGGCCCGCCGGCCTCGTGCCCGACGACGACCCGTGGCTGCGGTGGAACGCGTTCCTGTGCCGCGACGTGGCCGGCGG
>Ga0180431_10010415_pt1 | contig 10333 bp, 6 predicted proteins | sample SS_ome_11_FD_132459 | JGI IMG/M metagenome (GOLD analysis project Ga0180431, IMG submission 132459) | Hypersaline lake sediment archaeal communities from the Salton Sea, California, USA - SS_1_MS_1 metaG | ecosystem: Environmental > Aquatic > Non-marine Saline and Alkaline > Hypersaline >... | reverse complement strand
TGGCCACTGGCGTAATGGCGCATCGTGAAGGCCAGACCTTCCCCAAACTCTCGTGTAGCGACGATCGTAGCAGGCGCACCGAGGACAAAACCGACAACGGCCGCGATTCCCGCCCATACGATATCCGGGCTTTTCCAGGCACGTCGACCGTGACGAAGAAGCTGGGCGGCGCCCAGGCTAAGGAACACCAGGGCAACCGCGTTATACTTGGTCGCTGCGGCCACCCCACCCCAGAAGCCGGCCCACACAAAGTCACTACGGCCACCTGCACTCACCCAGTGGGCTGCATATAGGATGGACAGACACAGGAAGAAGACCATGGCGACATCGGGAACAGCAAAGTGGGACTGTATTGCGTGGGCCGGCGACGTAGCCAACAGGAGCGCACCCAACACCCCGGCCTCATGGTCCCATAAGACACGCCCCATGAGATATATCAGATACACGGTGCCCACACCCAGGGCCACCGAGACGAGCCTGGCCACCCAAACCTCTGCCGGCAGCGAGATGTCGGCAACCCCAAGCACGTACTGTTCAGCTACGGCCAGATCCGACACGCCCTGCATACGTCCCGGAATTGCACCGATCAGACAGTATGGCAGGTATGCCGCAGCGATCAAATAGAAGTACGCGGTCCCCCAATGGAAGAAACGGGGATTAAGATCCCCGTTTTGCAGCATCCTCACGACCACGTTAATGGTCATCGGCTCGTCTGGATGGTGAATGTACGGCAAGTCAAAGTAGCTTCCCCATAGCCTGAGTACCAGCGCCAGAGACAGGACGAAGCATACGCTCGCCAATTTCCAGGGGTCCCGCACTCTCAGGCGGTCCAACCTGTGTGCCACCGATTCAGGCAAGGTGGTGTTCCTCCAGACACCCATCACTCCACCACCCTCGCCCGAACACGATAAACAGGCAGGCGCTTCCCCTCTTGCAGAGAGAGATCAAAGTGACGATTCAGCACGTTCAAACTGTCTGCAAAGGGAGGATCGCTATCCTGAACGTAATAGACCGGTTCGCCCTGTTCCAGCAACCTTTCTACCGCCTCCACCAACCGAGGCTCCAACTCATCCCAGCGGTAGGTAGCGGTAGCCGGATCGAAAGGCGGAATGCGGCGGTAGAACAGTGTCACGCGCTGCCCATAATAGGCGATCGCGTCGTTGGTCCCGTAGGCCAGGAACACGGCGTCCGAATCAGTATCTGCCACCAACTGCTTTACGTCACCCACGTATGCAGCGTCACCCGCGTTCCGTGCCGCTATGTCCCGCAGGTGGCCTGGTAGAGGCACGAGCATGACCAATCCTATAACCACCACTCCCAGGACACGCCACAACCCCGCACCGCCTGTTTCACGGCGGTGCGGTTGCAGGACTCCCAGGACGCACCAGAGTCCATACCCCGCTGACAAGCCTATGAAGGGAAACGCGGGCAGGAGAAAGCGCGCATTGACGCCCTGCGGCGGAAATGCATAACAACTGTAGAGCCCTCCAGCCACCAGGACACTTCCTAACAACAGTGCCCTTTGAGGGGCACGCATACGTACCACACCCCACGCCGCTGGCAATAACAGCCACGCGAAATTACTCCAGATCGTGCGTGCCGTAGCAGGCATACTCTGCCCACCGACCGGTGACTCCCCAAACGCATAGCGCAAGCTAAACGCTGGCCAGGCATACCAGCCGTGTTCCGGACCATACGGGGTACTCAAGTATCCACCGTAGTAACTCCGATTGAAAAGCAGTATGCCGACAACGCCTGCCAAAACCACAGCGCCAAATATCCAATTAACCGCATCCCTGGCAGCAGCGCGCTTCTGGGAAAGCAGCACGTAGGCCACCCATGGCAACAACATCACCCCGTTAGCATATCGGGTGAAGAGACCAAGTACAACCATAATGCCAGCAACACCCGCCCCCGCCCACCGCAGCCTGGCCCTGGTCGTCCGCTCAGCCCACAGATAGAGCGCCAGGCCACAAGTCAGCGCGGCAACACCGGGCAGATCCGACCAGAGCGAAGTACCGAACACCAGGCGAGTCGGGGCGAACGCCAACACCACCGCCGACCACAGCCCTGCCCATCGACCAAACAGTACTGAGCCTATTCCGAAGACCGCCACCAGCTCCACCGTGGCGGATAGGGCGGGCACGTACCAGGCAACGCTGGCGGATTGTTCCAATCCGAGGGAACCGAACAGGCGCTGCGCAGCCGCCAATAGGAGAGGAAATCCGATGGGGTAGTTCAGGTAAAGGCAGGCATCATCACCTGCCTGTACATTGAATCCAGACAGGGTGAAGTAGGGACCAATCTGTGCATTGTATGGATGACAGTAAGAGAAATCCTGACCTGCTGCAAGCCGCTCGCCTGCAACCTTGTAGGCCAGGGAATCCCATCCTGGTGCCACGGTCTGGGTGTACCTGACGAACAGTAAAGCACTCCAGCCGCAGAGTAAGACCACCAGCACGAGCGGATAAAAGCGCCATCGGAATGGCGACATCGGAATGGCGGCATCCGGCGGATAAAGCGCCATCGGAATGGCGACATCCGGCGGCAATACCTGTTGCGCTCGCCTGTCCACCGCTCCCTTTAGTAAGACCGCAGCACCAGAGGCAAAAAGCTCTGGCTCGTGGCCACCAGAAAAACCCCTTCCGCAGCGTTATTGGTCAGATCCACGTCCGCATCGTGCGCCTGTACCTGGATCGAGAAGGGATGTCCTCCTGCGTCCAGGTTCTCCCACGTCACTGAGACCACCGTATGATCAGCACAACCCTGAAGGATTTGGGTGACCACCTGCGGTTCACCAATGGTGGCACCGGTTTCGCCCAGCGGTGCATCGTAGAATGTGACGGTGATCGCCTCAGCCGTGGCGACGTTGCCCGCGTTGGACACCAGCGCCTTCAGGGTGGCCGTAACAGGGGCACCCGCGTACATGGCAACGCCCGGCTCCGCGAAGGCCCGTGCGGCCACCACGTCGACCGTCGGGCTGATTGCGTTGGTGTAGTCACGGAAGTACTCGCCGACGGTGCGCAGGGCGTGCGTGTTGGGATCAAAAAGCGTCCCCCCCCACAGCCACGGGTCGGCGTCCACGCTGAACCAGGCCCAGCGCTGGACTAACCGGTTGCCATCGGCGGGATAACCGATAGAGGGATCGGTATACGTGCGGAAGAAGTCGAAAGTGCCCTGCATGAAGGTGCCCACCCGCTCCGCCGAAAGCGGCCGGCCGTTCTCGTCGGAGTAGTCCTCAGGGAAGAGCACGCCGTATTCCGTCACGATCAGAGGTTTATCACGCTCGCCCTTCTCCGCCATCCAGCGGCGGAAATCTATGATCCGCTGCCGGAAGATCGTCAAATCGTCCTGTTGGCTGACTTTGTAGAGTATCCCCTCGACCACATCATCGAACACGTCGCCCCGGGGGATACCGGCCCCCCAATACTCATAGCCAGGTTGATATAGCTGCGGGTGGCTAGGCGAGATCTCCCGCAAGATGAAGGAATGGATATTCCAGACGTCCACCGGCATCGTCGTCTCATACGTCTGCCAATAGGCGTCCCACACCAGGTCAAGGTATTGGAAGCGCAGGGGGGTGGGCTGCACGACGCCTCCGATGGCGATCTGCGCTGATGGATCGCGCCCCTTGATCAGGCCGTACAGGTGATGATAGGCGCGCGCGTAGACCTCCGGCTCCAGGTCGTCCTGCCATACACGCCGATCCTGCTCGTTGCCGATCAGCCAGATAGCCCCCGGGTTTGCGTCAATGACGGCATATAGCGTGCCGGTGGTGGGATGAAAGACGAAGCTCTGTCCCACCTGCTCCAGATGCACCAACTGGACGTACTCAGCCCCTCCCGGCTGTGGCGGAGACACCGCGGTGCCCCAATTCAGATACCAGCCCACGTTCAGGCTCTCCACGTCGTAGGCCGTCACGTTCCCTCCAACCGTCACGCCGAAGCGGCACAGCGGGTAATGCGAGTTATGAGGGGAAGTAGTGGAGAGGGGGAGAGAATAAACCGTGGCAGGTAATTCTATATCGCTCTCCTCGGGCAGGTTGTGAGGTCGATCCGGTAGCGTACCCGACGAGGCCTGTGCTTGCCCGGGAAGCAGCGTGACGACGATCAACGTCAGCGCCACCCCGCTGGCCAGAGCGGCCGTCGAGAGCCACCAACGCCGCCCTTCTCGCAAAACGAATCTTAACATCTTCCCTTCCTCTCAGCTAAGGCGACGGACGCACGTACACGGGGCTGGGGCCGACGTCGACTGTCACTAACCCATCCACAACACCATCATCCCCGTCCGCGACGCTGCTCCACACACCGTACTTGCTCACCACCTGAGCCGTTGAACCATCGAAACGCACCGAGTGAGTGTTTTCGTCGTTCGTCCACACCACGTAAATGTCCTGACCTTCATTCCGAAAAGCATACCCCTCCGCCGCAGGATGCCCCAACTCGGCCGCAGACACCGTGCGGACGAATCTCGCGCCTCCCAACTGCCCGGTCAGCGTTTGATAGGCGTAGAAGGAGGGCTTGCGCTGCCAGTTCAGATCGAGCAGCCCATATATGTAAGGAAAGTCACCGGTGATATCGCGCAGCGCAAACCAGGTCGTGTACTCCAGGTCAGCCGCCATCGTCCAGGCAAACGTCTTGACCACGTACCGGCTCTGGGCTTCGTCGCTGCCCCCCCGGCTGGCGTCGCTGTGTTCCCCGATCTCCGTACAGACAATGGGGCGATTCAGCCCGTACTGCGCCAACTTGGAGCGCAGATAGATCGTCTTGCCTATCAACTCCCGTCCATAAGGCTCCCAGATATGGGCAAAGCCGGGGTAGTAGTGGAAGTTGAAGATGTCGAAGTAGTTTCCCCCGCCTGCCGCGAAGAAGTCGTCCAGGAACTGTCGCACGTACGGATTGCCCGGATCGTCCTCCCGAAAGCGCTCGTAGGCCACTCCCCCAATCAGGAGCTTGGCCACGGGATTCGCGGCCTTCACAACGGGGTAGACCTGGCGAAAGAGATCGGCGTACTCCGCACCGTAATCACCCCAATACCCATACCCGGCCTCGGCCAGGAAAATGGAGGCCCCATCCGGTTCATTGTAAAGCTCCCAGTGCTGGACCACCGGGGAACCCGGCGCATCACTGGTTCCATCTCCATCGTACCGCTCCGCGGCTGCCTGCATCAGTTCCACGAAGTCCGCCACGTGATCCGGATACAGAGGCCCCCCCGGATACTCAGCCGCCCACGCGGGGTTGCCGTGGACCGTGGCGATGAGGGACACATCGGCCGACGCAGCGTTGGATACTTCAGCATCCCAGGTGCTCCAGTTGAAGTACTCGGGCGTGGTGTCCACGGGTTCGACGCTGTTCCACGAGAACGCGACCCGCACCCACTGAGCACCCATAGCCTGGATTTCGCTCAGACCATTGCCGTTGTTCAGGGGCCAATAGGTGATCACGCCAAAGACAGGCAGCGAGGAGCCTCTGGAGACCAGCGGGAGAAAGAGTATTGGCTGCAATTGAGTCACCGAGTGAGGCGGATCAGGCACCTCAGCAAGGCTTTCACCGATCGCGGCACCGGGCACACCAGACGTCGTCAGAACGAGCCCTGCCAGCACAACCGATAGAACAGCGTGGATCACGGCTTTCGGGAGCTTCATCCGGCGTTCCCCCGTTATCGCATGACGATGGGAAGGTTGAGGATGGACCAGCTATCCGCGACGAACCACACCACATCCTCAGCGTCGACGTCGAGACCCTGGATACGGCCATGCTGCAGCGGCACGGGGAACTCCGTGAAAGTACCCATCGGTGTGAGGGCCAGCCGCCCGATCTTGCCGCCAGCCTGCTCGCTGAACCATACGGCCCCCGTCGAGTCCACATCGAGGTTGTACGGGCGGCTATTGGCGGAGGGGACGGTGTAGCGCAGACCCCACTCATTGGTGCTGACGACGAACAGGGAAATGTGATTTCCATACAGCTCCGTGAACCACAGGCTCTGATCGCCTGAAGCCGGGGCAAGCATAAACGGATAGGCTGTGGAGGTGAGCGCACTTGTCGGGTAAACGTTGGGGACAGAGGGCTTAAGGAGGACCAGTCGCCCCTTGTTGCTCAGCGCAGCCCAGATTCTGTCGTTTCCCTGCGCCAGCACCCCTGAAAGCCCGGCGTCGGGCATCCCAACGTAAAACTCACGCACCTGATAATCGGTCGTCGTGGTGAAGATCAATTGGCCGATATGGTCGGTGGCCCGCTCGGTGAACCAGATCGAGTCATTGGGCGCGACATCCAGGTCCATCGGAGCGACGTCCGTCGTGGAAATGACAAACTCGTACGTTATCCCGGTGGACGCATCGACGTACCCAATCCGGTTCCGACCGTGTTCGGTGAACCAGACCCGACCGTCGCCATCGACGGCGACGTTCATCGGCCGGCTGCCCGCCGGCAGTTCGTACTCCTGAAACGCGTAATCCGTGGTACCGGTGTAGACCAGACGGCCGATCCGATCTGCGCCGGTCTCAGCAAACCAGATTCCTGAATCCGACACAACGACGCCATCAGGCGCTGCACCTGCCGTGGGAATCGTGAAGACCTCAAACGCCTGCAACGTGGGGCTGAACCGGAACACGTATGAAACCCCATACTCGCCGTAGGCTGCCAGTGCAGGCTCCGCCGCGGAGCCCTCCAGAGACACTTCGACACCCGAGGCCTGTGCCCTGGCCCACAGGAGGACAGTCCCTACCAGCACAAGCCCAATCGTCAGACTAATCAACACACAGGACTTCCTGCGCAGATATCTTCCCGACCTGCTCTTCGAAAGATGTTCAGTATCCATGTGACGTTCTCCTTACGTACAGTTTCGCACTGTACAGCTTCACACACAGCGCTCCCGCCCTGAAGTCAGGACAGGAACGGCCTATCGCGATCTATGGTGCTCTCGCCAGTTTCTGCAGTCCAGGCGCCTATCGCCTCCGCCCACGAATCACCGCAAGGGCGACCAGGCCAGCCAGGATCATCGCTGCGCCGAGATGAGGGCGGACACTGCGGCCCCCGGCATTCGGCAAGAGCGGCTTGGACGGCATGTGGCCCGCTTCAGAAGCACCCGATTGCGCTGCCCCGGACGCCTGCTGAAGCCCTGCCAAAGCCTCCTGCCCACCTGGCTTGATCTCCAGGGCGCGGTTGAATTGCGCTATCGCCTCTCCTGTCTCCCCTCCGTTCAAGAGCTGGTGACCGTAATTGACGTGGGCCACGTAAAGCTTTTCCAACATATCATCGTAATTGGGATCTATGGCCAGAATCTGGCCGATGATGTGTATCACCTGCTGCCAATCCGCCGATTCCCAGGCTACTGCCAGAGGCGCCTCGAATTGCCCCAAGTCGGGGGAGGCAGGCGCAGGCGACGATTGATGCGACGATGGTTCAGATGGAGGCGGTGGTGGTTCTGTCGGAGGCGGGACAGGCGTGCGCGTCGGCACAGTCTGCCGCTCCGGACTTTGCCCTGGTGCCGCCCACAAGTCCGGCCCGGCGCTCACGACCAGCAAGAATGCGACCATTATCACGATCCAGAATACGCCTCTTCTCATCACTTCCTCCACAAACGTCCTGCCCTGACCGGGAATAGGACTCCCCGCCGTGTTCAGTGGCTACCCATTCTACCACATCTGCCAGAAGAGTCCAGTATGTAGCCTGATCTGCACCACGGACGCACGAACAATGTCCGCACCTGCTCGAGCTCTGGCACGTCGCCTAGTCACCTGTAGTGTAGATCACTTCCACAGAAACGTCAGACGCCAAGTCCAGGTCGAACGCCAACGCCCCTGCTTCAACCGAGTAGGGAGGCGGTGTGACTTCCAACACCTGGACGCCGGGCGGAAGCGAGAGCATCAGAGAAACCGGCGTGCTGTCTGTACCCGGTTGCTTCTGAATCAGGAGTGCGTACCGCCACTGGCCGTCACTCGACAGCGCCACACGCGGCAAGTCGTAATCGAAGCGCGTCGTCAGCGTCTGCCCATACTCGACGACGAAAAACTGGGCGAAAACCGCTTTGCCCGCCTCGTCGGGCAGCGTGACCACCTGGCCATCGTCGGTTTCGCCACGAATCAGATACCTGCCTGGTGTCGGATGCGGCGTCGACCCACGGAGCACACTGCCGGCTGGCACATACACGCGAACATAATCGTAATAGCAGCGGTGCACGAGCGCCTCGTAAGTCAGATCAGCCCCATACGCATCTAGATGCTGGCAGGTCACACCCGGCTTCGAGCCCTGATGCACGTACGTCACCATCAATTCAGCGGCAGCCGTTCCGTCGGCGCGCAACGACACACGATAACTCACGTCCTCGCTGATCAGCGGATTGACCTTGTTGAAGCCCAGGTTGGCGTCAACGACCATCAAGTAGTCACCATCACCCTCGCGCCAGCTTCCATCCCAGCCTACCTGCGCCAGAGCCGTGACCACATCCGCGTCGTCCACGAAGATCAGCAAATGCCGGCCCTCCAACGCGCGATACAGACCCAGCGCAACCTTCGCCCAGTCCACACTGCCAGGGTCGTTCTCGACGCGCTCCAGGAGAGCCAGCGCCAATTGCCCCATGAATTCCTTGCGGCTGAACACCCATTCGGCGGTCACACCGGTTTCGCTGGGATTCCAGACCTCGCGCATGAACTGGCGCACGTTGTCGGCCGTCACGGCCTGCGCTGTCCCCGGCAAGCGGACCTCACCGAAGCCCGTCAGCAGCAACTCCAACACGTGTTGATCGAGCGCGATGACGCCGTCGACTGAGACATCCTGCCCGTATTCATACAAGCGCGCCGCCTGTCGCGCCGAGGTTGGGAAGTCCGGTGACCAGTTCGCATCGCGGAACAGCCACAGCTCCGATCCCATGTAGTTGAGCAGAGGCTCCGGCGGCTCAGGATAGGGCTTGTTCAAATAGTCGTCCACAGTGTACGCATCGCTGAAACTCAACCCGTCGATCTGGCCACCGTCCAGTGTCAGGACGCCCACGCCACTGATGAACCCCCCCGTCGGCCGCAACTCGTCTTCGTTCTGCGCCAGGATGAGATAGGTTCGCGGTTCGTCCATACCCATAAGATCGGGGGCTACGGTCGTCGCCTTCAATCCCGCCCACAGCAATGGTACCCCCCGGTCCAACGGGGCTATCTTCTCCGCCAGCCAGGGCGAAAGGCGTTCCGGGTCTACCTGCGCCCAGGCTCGCAGGGCTTCCTCTGTTGCCACCAGGGCCTGCTTCAAGTCGGGTTGCGCATCGACCAGGAGAGCAGAGATCGACGCCAGCGAGAGGCCTGCGGAGACCTCGCTCCCCGCCCGGGAGGCAGACAGTACCGGCTCCACGGCAGCGCACGCCAGCACCCCCGCTTCGGTCAGCCCGTCGGCCACAGCCAACAGGTGGGGAGCGGCCTCCAGGTTGCCGCCGACCACCGGCAGCCACCCCAAGTTCGGGGCCCAACGGATCAAGAGTCCAGCCTGCCGGTGCAGCGCAATCACGTCACCCTGTAGATCCCGCACCAACCCACACGCTTCCACCGGGTCCACCGCTTCCGCCGGATGCAGTTTATCCGCCGCATCCGCCATGGCTTGCAACCGGGCCACATGCTTCCGCAGCGAGAGGCCCGTCCATGCCAACCGCCCTCCCCAGGCGAGAAACACCACCCCCGTTAAGAGTACTAGCACCCAGATTACGCGTTTCAACTTCGGTTTTTGATGATTCATCATTGGCCGTTTCCACCAGTTGCTTCCCGGGCGTCGGACTGTGGTCCGACGGGAGCGTTGGCAGGAGCCATGCCCCTCGCCGAAATTCCGGGTTATCACTCCCGCGCAGTCACTTCCACAACGGATCGCCCGGCCTGGCGCGCTGCATCTTCCGGCGACAGGGTGTCCCCAACTGTATGAAACCCCAACGCCTCCGCAGAGATTCTCCGATACGATTCCTGCGCCCACAGGTCTCGATCCACCACCACCACGTCCGGCCGCTGGCCCAACACCTCGTGGGCATACCAGAGTGTAAAGGTGTGCGCATCTTGAGCGGTGATGAGCACCGCCCGATACGGCGCTTCCCTGAGTGTCTGCTCCGCCCACACCATTGCCGTTCGCTCCTCGCTCAAGTCCATCCGTCCCCAGAACAACAGGGCCTGCAGCAAAGGCAGAAGCAGGATGGCCCACCTTGCCACGCGCAGTCGCTCCCGCATCCAGTCGGATGCCGCGGATAAAGGGCCATCGGAATGGCGAGGGCCATCGGAATGGCAACATCCGTGCGCCAGTCCCCTTCCCAGCCAGAGAGCCGCCAGGGGCAGCGCTGGCACCAGGTAGACCAGCGAGTCGGCGGTATCGTAACC
>Ga0180431_10010414_pt1 | contig 10335 bp, 9 predicted proteins | sample SS_ome_11_FD_132459 | JGI IMG/M metagenome (GOLD analysis project Ga0180431, IMG submission 132459) | Hypersaline lake sediment archaeal communities from the Salton Sea, California, USA - SS_1_MS_1 metaG | ecosystem: Environmental > Aquatic > Non-marine Saline and Alkaline > Hypersaline >... | reverse complement strand
TCCCAAGACGTTTCCAACACCTCCCAGAATAGAAGCTATGAATGCATAGACAACAGGAATAGCTCCCATAGAAGCCTGAACTGAGCCGAAGAGTATCCCCCAAAATATGCCCGAAATCCCCGCAAGTATTGCCGAAATCATAAACACGATAATAATCACCATTTCCGTGTTTATACCCAAAGTCTGAGCAATATTGATATTGTAGGATATACTGCGCATCGCGATTCCGATCTTCGTTATTTTCACAAGAAGTACAAGCAAAATACATATCAATACTGTAATCAGTACGATGAATGCAATTTTCTTATAAATGAATATATTTCCTATTTGATATGATCCCTCTAAAAACTTGGGTGAAGGAAAAGGTTTCAACCTGTCATTGAATACCAAAACTGTCAGATTTTTTATTACTGTAGATGCTCCTAATGAGGTAATAAAAAGTGTTATCATCCCGACACCGCGGACAGGTCTAAAAGCTACTCTTTCAATCAATAATGCAATAATTACCGAGCCGGCTACCGCTGCAAGAACACCGGCCCAAAAAGGTAGCATTGCAATTTGTATGACAAAATACGCAGCGAATGCCCCTACCATTAGGACTTCCCCATGGGCAAAATTTACCAATCCTATAATTCCGAAGGTCATGGTGTACCCAGCTGCTAGTACTGCGAGTGTGCTTCCATAACCAAGAGAAGTCAGAAATTGTTGTATAAAATAATCCATATGTGTTAACTAATCCTCCTTGTTAATCCTAACCTATGCCAAAGTATATTTCTTTGACTTTCTCGGTTTTGACAAGTTCTTCAGAAGTGCCCTCAAACGCAATAGCTCCCTTCCTCATCAAATACCCATAATTTGATATGTCAAGAGCTAGCTTTGCATTTTGCTCTATCAATAAAATAGAAACCCCGGTTTCATTTATGTTTTTAATAATTTCTGCAATTAACTCCACAAGTTTAGGAGCGAGACCCAATGAAGGTTCATCCAGTAACAGTAAATCCGGGCTGCCCATTAATGCACGGGCCATGGCAAGCATCTCTTGTTCTCCGCCACTTAGTGAGGCAGATAATTGATTTTCCCTGTTTTTTAGAATTGGAAATAAACTATAAACTTTTTCCAGATTTTCTTTTAGCTGCTTTTTACCTTTTACCAAATAAGCACCTGATATTAGATTTTCTTTTGTTGTTAGATTACCAAATATCTGTCGTCCTTCTGGGCAGTACGACATTCCTAAAGCAGCAATGTCATATGTTTTTAAGTTGGTTATATTTCTACCTTTGTAAATTATCTCACCTTTCTTTATAGTCGTTTGCCCCAGGATACTCTTCAACGTTGTAGATTTGCCGACTCCGTTTGAGCCTAACAAGGTAACCACGTCTCCTTGACTGATTTTTATTGAGATGTTTTCCAATACAACCATTTTGCCATATCCTGCTGTAACCTCTTTCAACTCAAGCAAAGGCTGATTATTCATCATGCTCCTCCCAGATATGCCTCTATTACCTTCTCGTTATTTTGGATTTCTTCCGGCTTTCCTTCCCCAATAATTCTTCCTTCATTTATAGCAATGATATCATTGCAAATTCCCATAATAACTTTCATATCATGCTCAATTAGTAAAATACTCATCTCATACTTCTCTTTGATCTTTGAAATGATTTCCATAAGCTCAAGAGTTTCACCTGTGTTTAAACCACTAGTAGGTTCATCGAGCAAAAGAACTTCTGGTTTTATCGCCAATGCCCTGGCAATACTGACTTTCATTTGTTGCCCATGAGGGATATCTTCTCCGACCCGATCGGCCAAAGATGCTATACCCAAAAAATCCAGTATTTCGAATGCTTCTTCTTCAATTTTTGTCTCTTCTCGATGGTATTTTTTCGTTTGCAGTAGTATGTCAAAAAAGTTATATGTCATATGCCGAAAAAAAGCTGTTTTCATCTCATCGATCACTTTAACTTGCTCTTGGACCCTGATTTTTTGAAAGGTCCTTGCTATACCTCTTCTTACTTTCTTATCCGGCGTTTCATAGGTAACGTCTATACCTTTATATAGTACCTGCCCGCTATCAGGTTTTAATAAACCAGATATAAGATTGAAAATAGTTGTCTTTCCCGCCCCGTTTGGTCCTATTAAACCTTTTAGTTCCCCTTTTTTCAGACGAAGTGAAAAATTAGAAACGGCTTCTAAGCCCCCGAATCTCTTCTTAAGCTCGTCTATCTCTAATATAGGCTTATCAACATTTCCGTAATCATATTCGGCCATCTATCCACGGCTCCTTATTCTCTGATTTATCGATACTATCTATTATTTTACTCTTCACTGGTCATAGTTGAAAAAAAATCTTCTTATTAAAATATCTTTAGTTTGTTTTCTTTCCCGTTTGGGAGCTAGATTCATGACTGGAGAGGGGAAAAAGTCTTACTAATTCCCCCCTCCACAATAACTTCCTAATCTACTTTCTCTTACTTAAAGGGCATGGGATCGATACCCGGCGGAGTGAAGCTCTCATACGGTTTGAATTCCAAAAAGACCCTCTCTCCATTCTTTACTACCTTCCAAACAATCCCCCGTGTAGGAGATCCAACATCTGTGAAGGAAACTGGTTGAGAAGTCTCATTAGTGTCTACTGCCGCAATACCATCTCGTACTGCTACTCGCTTCTCCTCGAGGCTCGCACTTTCCCACCATTCTTTTCCATTTGACGAAATCGCATCGGCAATACCAGTGGTGATTATTGTAAGAGCATCCCAGGTCATTGCGCCATACGATCCTAAGTCCTCGCCATATCTATTCTCCAATTCTTGCGCAAAAGCAACCAATCCATCCGGAAGTCCGGGCTGGCCTTTTGCATAGAGAGTTGACATGATCATGCCTTCAACTGCATCTCCACCGATTTCAGCAAGAACGACAGTGTCGGGACCGTCTGTACCAACAAACGGAAGTTCAATCCCCAGTTCCCTTGCCTGCTTGACAAGTCGGGGGGCATCCTCAGGCCACATTGGCAGAACAATCGCTTGAATGCCCATCGGTCCAATGTTCGCCTTCAGCCTGGTTAGTTGTGCAGTATAGTCAGTATCCCCTGTGTTGTAGGTGGGTATGAACGGAACACAGTCTTCTTTGTTAGTAAATTCCTTGAAAAAGTATTCAATATACTCGGTGAGTTTTGTCCCATATGCGCTGCTCATATCTTTGAAAATCGAAATAGTATCAAAACCTAGATCCTCTTGGATATATTTTGCTACAGCTCTGCCTTGATCATTGTCCGGTGTGGGAGTCATAAACATGTAGTCCCCAACGAGCGGAATTGTAGCAGTAGTTCCACCTATGTCCAAAAAAGCGGTTTTCTTGTCCTGAAAGATTTTTCCGGCAGCGGTAGCTGTAGAAATATCATTTCCCCCAAACGCGGCGACAACCTTCATAGAATCGATTACACGGTGTGCTTTCGTGGCATATACCTTCGGTTCACTCTGACCGTCAACAAGAGAAATCTCAAGGGGATAGCCCTCTACGCCGCCACCTTTGTTCTTCAATTCCACGTAAAGCTCGATTGCACGTTTGATCTCCAACCCTAGTGCCGCATCAGCTCCGGTAATGTCAGTAATGGCTCCAAGATGAACCTTCTGTTCACCGGTTGTGGTTGTCGTTTCCTCTTGACCTCCGCCTGCATACACAGAAAGACTAGCGAAAAGAATAGAAACAACAATTAATACCAAGACCTTTCTCATTTTTTCCTCCTCATAAAAATATTTAACAAAGCCTCAAAGAATAGATCATTGCTAAACCATGGTGCACCACCTTTCTGCCTTGTCATTGCTGAATACCTTGAGTTACATGTCAAGGCAAGAAAAATTTCTACTAAAATGCAGATAATCTGTCTTTACTATCTACATACTTAGGAAACTGGACAAAGATGCTCACGCCAGCATCACATTCATCTGCCTGCCCGATACGGACATTACCTACAATACTAATAAGCAGAGTAGCCTCCTCAATTGAAACTCCCAGTTTGTGACAGAGGAAATCGGCCATTCGTTTACAACCAATTCGGACAGCCTCTTGAAGTGCAGGAGCAGTGGCTAGGGTATACCAATAATCTGGCTGCTCGATGATTGGTGCAGGTATATGTTTATTTCTTACCAACTCGATAATTTCGATGGTGACTTCAGCGCCACATTCGACCCCAATGCAAATCTCACACTCCCCCATATTTGCATGAACATCTCCAATCTGAAGGAGCGCACCATCAACGAAAACAGGCAAATAGATAGTTGCACCTATTCCAGCTTCGGGACAATCAATATTCCCACCGTGGTTTCCAATGAAGCGTGTCGGAATTTTCCCTACCGGGGTTGTACCTATTGTTCCTACATGAGGCTTGTTATTTACAAAGAGGTCCTCGTTAAAAATGGTCTTGCCGTTTTCTATCTTTACAATCTTTGTATAAGGTGCATCTACAAATTTCCGCAAGACTCCCTCCGAAGGGATCATCATCAAAATACCATGGTCTTCACATTCTATATCGAGTATTTTTAAAACCAAGATATCTCCGGGCTTTGCATCATTAATGAATAGCGGACCGGTGGTGGGATTCACATCACCTGGATGATCATGATCATCATCATTTTGTATATGATCGCCAAAACAATCTAATGTCTCAAAAATTACCTTATCGCCTACAGAAGCGAAAGCGACTGGTTTATTATTCCTATCGTATGCATACGAAAAATGTTTTCTATCGATTTTGATCAAAGCTCTTTTCCCACCAATATTGTTCTTAAAAATTATGAGATGTACCTATATCTATCAATCCTTATTCTATTAAATTTACCTCAAATGTCAACAGACATATTGATTTTCTGTGCAAGATTTTGTCAATTTTTGCTGTAAATTCCATATTTCAGCAATTCAGTCTACCACCTGTATTTGTACCTTATTTTTCCCGATCTTCCTCATGTTCCCGGGTCTCCAGGTACTCGGCTGACCCGCTATCGACGACGGACATCCTCGATTATTCTCTCCTGCATATTCGTCGATTTCATGCCCCGAAGGACGAGTTTTTCCTTCTTGGCGCCCCCGTTTTCCGAGCGCATCGCCGGTCCCGCCGGCTCCATCAAAGTTCATCCCGCGCTTGACCAGCTCGCGTGTAATCCCACCTGTACCTGGATTCCCATTGCAGGTATAATGGATCCTTCGGCTCGCCGCTTCAACTGTCCGAGGCGGGAACGTCCGATGATTTTTCTTGTTTAATCGGTATACCCAGAGTGGAGGTGGCAGAGAATGTCAGGTATCAAGATAGATGGACTTTACCCGGCGATGGTCACATCCTTCGACTCCAACGGAGAGCTGGCCGTCGATGCAGTGAAGCAAACGGCGCGGTTTTTGATAAAGGCCGGTTGCGCCGGGATTGTCTGTAATGGATCGACAGGCGAAGCCGCAAATCTGTCCAGGGAAGAGCGGATTACGGTGATCAGGACAACCCGGGAAGCGATCGGCAAAGAGCTGGCGGTGATTGCCGGAACGGGAACGCCCACCACACGGGGAACCGTGGAGCTCAGTCGGGATGCAATAGAGGCGGGGGCCGATGCTGTTCTGGTGATAACACCGTTCAATATTATCCCCAACAGTGACGGACTGTTCAGGCATTTCGCTGCTGTGGCCGAGTCGGGATTCCCCGTAATCCTCTACAACCTGCCAGAGCACACGGGAGTGGAAATCGATTTCGGAACCATCGAACGCCTCCTGAACTCTTATGACAATATCGTCGGTATCAAAGAATCGAGCGGAGATCTTTCCTACTTTGCGGAAATCATTCGGAGATTCGGGGATGCGTTCGCGCCGATCAATGGAGCGGACGCCCTCATTTTCCAGTGCACCCTGATGGGATCGCCTGCATCGATCCTGGCGCTTGGAAATATCGCTCCTAAAATGATTATCCAGGTTATGGACCTGGCAAAACGAGGAGATGTGGCCGGAGCGAAGAAGATCTACTACAAGTTGGTACCCATCGCGCGGGCGATCAGTGACGCCGTGAATTTTCCGGCACCGATCAAGGCGGCGCTGACGCTTCTCGGACGACCCGCGGGAGATCCCCGGCTTCCCACAGTTCCCGTGGATGACGAGGAAGCATCCTCGATCAAGGAGGCGCTCCAAACTGCAGGGTTGCTGTAGCGCACTACTGTCTGTTTACTTCGGCAGATCGGTATGAACCTAGATTTTCCCTTTGGGTAGTTCAGACAGTTGGCATTTTTATAGGTTTCTGAAGATAAGTCCTCATCCGTTGAGTTTTTCGAAAACAGCTTTTGATATTTGAATATCCTGAACCGCCACGCCGGTCAAATCGGCAACAGTGATCTGCTGTTCAGAACTCCTGCGCGATGCGTTCCCTGTGATGACATTCCCCAGTTCCACAACGTTCTCTTTTACCAGGCATTCAGCCTGAATGGCCTGGAATATTTCCCCGCGGGAAAGACACTGTTGAATACTGTCTGCCACAACCAAATCCGCTTTTTTCAGAATCTCGGGATCGAGCTCGATCTTATCGGGGGTGTCCGATCCCATGGCCGTAATATGCGTACCTTGGCGAATATCATCGACTGAAAGCAGCGGTTTCTGAGACGGTGTTGCCATCACAATCAAGTTGCACGAGGATGCCACTTCGCCGGCATCCAATGTCGTGCGAACCGTATAGCCCTTGGGCTCAAGATCCTTCTTGTATGCCTTCAGATTCTCTTCATGCCGACCCCAAACAACGACATCCCTGCAGGGTACGACGGAGTTTAGATACAGCAGTTGCATCCTGCCCTGAGTACCGGACCCAAAGATGCCTATTCGGTCAACATGCTTGGGAGCCAAATACTTTGCCACAACAGCGCCCGCCGCCGCAGTCCTGACTTCTGTCAGATAGCCCTCATCTAGCAAAAAACAGACCGGTTCGCCCGTCTTCTGGTTAAACACTAACATCATGCCCTTTGTGGTAGGCAGCCCGAGTTTGACGTTATCGTAAAAACCTGAAGCGATCTTGATCACGTAGTAATCATCGTCACGGATGTAGCCGTATTTGATATGCACATCACCCGGAGGATTCTCGAAAATCATCTCACCTACCGGGGGAACCACGACCTTGCCTTCGGAATATGCCACGAATCCCTCTTCGATGCTTTGGATGGGATCGATGGTTTCCAGGGCTTCTTTGATTTGATCCAAATCGTATGTTTTTATCATGTCATCCTCCTTACGCTAATACCGCCTTCAGTTTATCGACACTGATTTTGGATCCTGTGAGTATCAGGACCACATGTTTGCCCTGGAATCGTTCCTTCTCTTTTAGAAACGACGCCACGGATAATGCCGCACTGCCCTCAATAAGCATATGGTGTCTTTCCAGAATAAGCCGGATCGCATTCTTTATCTCAACTTCATTCACGACAACAAAATCATCGACTAACTCCCGAATGATGTCAAATGTAATCGATCCCTGCTCGACGCCGCCGGCCGTGGCGTCGGAAAGCGTGGGCTGCGATTCCATGTCTAATATTTTACCTGCTTTAATCGATTCATACATCACCCGGGAATTCTCTGGCTGACACCCGATAATCTCGATTCCATCATCCTTGGATTTCAAATAACCGGAGATACCCGATATCAGTCCACCCCCGCCAATGGGAACGAGAATGGTATTCGGACAATCCAATTGTCTCTCCAGTTCCACGGCAATTGTTCCTTGCCCGCCGACGATATAAGGGTCGTTGTATGGAGAGATCCAAATCATGCCTTTCTGGTCAGCGAATCGCTTGGCTTCCATCTCGGTTTCCAAACTGTCATGCCCATATTGTTGAATGGTTGCCTCATACAATCTGATAGCCTCGACCTTGGCCTCGGCCGCGCTTTCCGGTAAGAAGATGATCCCTTTGAGCCCGAATTTATGAAGCAGGTAGGCTACGGCCATGCCGTGATTACCCGTGGAACACGTCGTGATCCCGCGATCCTTCTCCTCAGGCGTAAGCGATAGAATCTTGTTCGCCGCCCCCCTAGATTTGAACGACCCGGAAAACTGTACAGTCTCCAATTTTAAATAGACTTGACACTTCGCCAACCGACTGAGATAGGGAGAATGCTCCAGCGGAGTTTCCCGAACATGAGCGCGGATACGCCTTTCGGCGGCCATTACTTGTTTTTTTACATCGATCATTTCAATACCTCCAAAAACAAAACACCTTCCCCATCCATACAGAAAACACAGTTCCGGATATTAAATGGAAAGATTCCACAAATTATGAGATTTGACTATATCTCTTAATCTCTATTTTATTAAATTTTCCTCAAATGTCAAGGATATATTGATTTTCTGCGCAAGTTTTTTGTCAATTTTTGCTGTATATTCTATATATCAGCAAATCAGCCTGCCACCTGTATTTGTTCCCTACATTCGTGAAGACCTCGAAATAACTCCTAACTACACACTCAAGTGATCGGTGTACCAGGTTCTATTTCCCTCTCAGGTTTCAAGAGGATGCAGGTGCTACCATCTTCTTTCTCTGCAGCTAAAAGCATCCCTTCGGAGAGCTCACCATGAAAACGGGTCGGTTTCAGGTTAACAAGAACAATGATGCTACTGCCTTGAAGCTCTTCAGAACTGTAGTAGGGAACAAGGCTGCTGACAATCTGAATTGTTCGCTCCAGTCCGATATCTACCTGTATTTTGTAGAGCTTTTCTGTTTTCGGAACACGCTCAACAGAAACAATCCTTCCCACTTTGAGATCTAACTTTTGCCAATGCTCGAAGGTGATTTGTTCCATTCATCTAACCCCGCTGCAAATAAATTTTAGCGAATTATAAACTCACTACAGAAATTAATCCAGAAGCTGTTTATTTGCAGCTCCACCTCCACGGCACTTTCCGGTAGAAGCTCACAAGGGATTCAATAGATTGTGCAGGTGATTGTCCTTGGGCAATACAGAATGTTGCCGCTCTATCTGCCGCAGCTAAAAATGCAGCTCCGCATCTACCCCTAGCAGCACGCACTCGGTCAATACGAATGCAGCCACGGCGCTGCGCCGTCGTATCGCATCCCGGATACCCCGAAAATGAAAAACTCTACACAGGTGCCCGCCGTGGCGATAGCGTGCTGAAATCCAGACCGTTCCCACAGGTTTCTCAGGGGTGCCTCCCTCCGGTCCGGCGATCCCCGTCACCGCCAGAGCTACATCAGCCGGCGTTCGCTCAAGCAGCCCCTCCGACATGGCCGAAGCTACTTCGGCGGATACCGCACCTGAGCTTTCCAGCGCCTCTTTGGCAATCCCAAGCATGCTCATCTTGGATTCATCCGAGTAGGTCACCAGGGTTCCCCAGAATACCCGGGAGCTGCCCGGTACATCGGTTAGCAGCTTGGAGACCAGACCGCCGGTACAGGATTCCGCCACCGCTATTCTCTCCTCCCGCTGCTCGAGCAGCCGGTACAGCAGGTAACTCGGCTGAACATCCCCCTGGCGGATGCGCATCCGCCCGAACTCTTCGACCAGCTGCGAAAATATCCGCAATCTTTCGGACTGCTCCGATCCCCGCAGTGTGAAAACGATCCTGTCATGGGCCACCCGGGTGCTCCACTGTATATGGGAAGCTCGTTCCCTCGCTTTCTGCAGTGCCTGTTCCAATACCGATTCCGGGATCATCAGGGCCGTGGCGACTAGCTCTTCGGCGCCGCTTCCTCCGGCGCTCAGAGGCCGGATCAGAGGAACGACTTCGTCCAGGAACATCGGTTCCAGCTCCGCGGGAGGGCCCGGCAGAGCCACGACGGTACACGCTTTCGCGGCGCCGAGAAATCCGGGAGCCGTACCTACCGGATTGGGCAGTACCCGGAATCCCGAAGGGATCAGTGCCTGCTTTCGATTGGTCTCGGCTATCTTTCGGCCCCGAGCCGCGTAGCGGGCGACCAGTTGCTCCCAAATCGTTTCATCGAATTGTAATGGAGCTTCACATACCTCGGCCACGATTTCCCGGCTCAGGTCATCGCTCGTGGGCCCCAACCCACCGGTAATAACTACCAGGGTCGCCGATTCAATAGCCCGGTTCAGCTCCTCAAGAAAAACTTTCGCATCATCCAGGATCTGAACGCACCTCTGCGTATAGAATCCCAGAGCCTTGAGCTGCCCGCCGAGAAATCGGAAATGGGTGTTGAGGATGCTCCCTTCGGTTAGTTCGGTACCTACGGTGAGAATCGTCGAGATGGGTTTTCCTTCCATATGGAAGTCAGATGCTCTGGGTTGCTTTTTTGATATTCGCCACCGGAGCGGAGAAAATATCCAATTTTTCGGGATTTTTGATCATTTCGCACT
>Ga0180431_10010411_pt1 | contig 10336 bp, 7 predicted proteins | sample SS_ome_11_FD_132459 | JGI IMG/M metagenome (GOLD analysis project Ga0180431, IMG submission 132459) | Hypersaline lake sediment archaeal communities from the Salton Sea, California, USA - SS_1_MS_1 metaG | ecosystem: Environmental > Aquatic > Non-marine Saline and Alkaline > Hypersaline >... | reverse complement strand
GGTCTGCGGGTCCTCCTTGGGTACGAGGAGCCCGGAGACCCCGTCTTCGATGAGCGAGTACAGGCCGCCGACCCCGCAGGCCACGACCGGCCTGGCCCAGGCCATGGCCTGGATGACGGACAGACCCAGGCCCTCCTGAGTGGACGGCTCTACGAATACGTCGAGGTCGCGCAGGTACAGGGCCTCCTGGGGCGCGGCGCTCCTGCCCGCGCCCATGCTTGCAAAGCTGGCGCCCGGGGCGAAGGTCACTCGCCTATCCACACCCAGCTCGTGGGCCAGGCGGCGCAACCTCGCGATGTCCGGCCCGCTGCCCATGACCAGGAACTCGACCTCCGGCCGCTTGGCGTGCACGAGGGCCGCGGCGCGCAGGAATGCGGCCTGCCCCTTTTCCGGAATGAGCCTGCCGAACGTGCCCACGACCGGCGTCGCGCCTGCCTCGGCCGCGGCGGTGCCGAGATCCGCCGAGGCCTCGGGTTCCGGGCGCACGTAGCGCGATAGGTCCACCCCGTTGGGTATCACGCTGACCGTCTGACGCGGAATCCGCTGGGACTGGATGAGTTCTGCGCGCACCGCGTCGGATACGGCCACGAGGGCTGTGCTCTGCATGTCCGGCGGAAGGCGGTCCTTGGGGCCGAGGCGCCGATTCACCGTAACCACGCAAGGCACGCGCAGCGCGTGCGCGAGCCGCCGGGCGCGGCGGGCCATGCTCGCGTCGTGCGCGTGCACGACCTGCGCCCGGAAGCCCCGGGCCCGGCGCAGGGCCCCGTGCCCGAGCAGAGGGATGCCGACGTACCGGTTCGTCTCCGCCGGTAGTCCGTCGGCTCGGAAGGCGGCCTCTGCGTCTCCGCCGGCCGCGGATAGGGTGAGGCACTCCACCCCGCGCGTGCGAAGCGCGCGGGCGAGGCTCAGCGCGTTGTGGGTTGGACCCGTGTACGCAAGACTGGGCGTCAGGTACAGGGCCCGCTGGATCCGGACGATGGCGGTCTCCGTTCGCTGGCGGTTGCGAGCGCCTAGCGCTTGCGGCCGACCCGGCCCGCTGCGCGTCGACCAGCCAGGCGGTCGGGCGTGTTGCGCCATCGGCGGTGCATCCACACCCACTGGTCGGGCGCGGCGCGGACCGCGCGTTCCAGCGAGTCGGTCCACAACTGGGTCAGCCGAAGGATCGCCGCGTCTCGGTCCCGGCTCGAAAACGAGACCGCGTCCCCGAGCGGCCCCTCGATGCGCACGCGGAATCGGTCGCCTTCGCGCAACAGGAACATGGTGTACAGGGGCGCCCGCGCCACCAGCGCCAGCCTGGCCGGCGCAGTGGGAGTATAGGCCTCTCGGCCGAAGAAATCCACGAAAACCCCTTCGAGCTCGCTGATGTCCTGGTCGGGCAGGATTCCCAGGCCGGTCCCCTTGCGCAAGGCGTCGATCATAGCCCGGGGCGACTCGTCCGCGCGCAGGACCTCCACCCCGCCGGCCGCGCGCAAGGCGGTCAACAGGTCGTCGAGATGGCGCTCGTGCATGCGCCGGCCCACGACCCGCACCGAGCCCCCGAATCGCGCGCACAGGGAGGCCAAGAGCTCCCAGTTGCCCAAATGTCCGGTCACCACCAGGGGCCCGGGCGGGGTTTGATGCGCGGCGATGAACTGCTCGAGCTCCTCGGGATTCACGAGCAGCTCGCGCACCGCTTCGTCCGAGAGGCGGTGGATGATGAGCGTCTCCAGCAAGCCGATGGCCAGGTTCTCGAAGCTACGCCGCGCGCAGGCCCGGATCCAGGCCCCGGACCGGTGCGGAAAGGCGAGGCTCAGGTGGTCGAACGCGCGCCAGCGCTCGCGTGGAGCCAGGGCGTAGGCCAGCGTGCCCAGGGCCCGGCCCCAGGCCATGAGGCCGCGGCGGCTGAGGCGCACCATTAGGCCCGGCGCCACCCGCAAGACCGGGGTGGCCACGCGCCAGCGCAGATTGCGCATCATGCGTGAGAGCGTCCGACTACTCATCGATCGCTCGCCTCGGCAATCAGTCGTTCGTAGAGCGCGGCCAGATGGTCGCGCTGGACCGAAAGGTCAAAGGCCTGCACGGCCCGCCGCCCCGCGCTCACGAGCCGACCCCGCGTGTCGGGCTGCAAGGCTCGCGCCAGTCCGTCGCGCACGGCCGCCGCGATCGGGTCGACGGCCAGATAGTGGGCTCCCTCTTCCAGGGCCTCGGCCGCGATCCCCACGCGCGTGGACACAAGCGGTACGCCCGCGGCCAGGCTCTCGAGCTGCACGTTCGCGATCCCCTCGCTCTGGCTCGTGAGCGCGGTGACGTCGAAGGCTCGGTAGACCCGCGCAAGGTCGCGCTGCCAGGGCAGGAACCGCACGCGGTCCTTGATCCCCAGCGCGCGCACGCGGTCGCGCAGGGCCGGGGCCTCCTTGCCCTCACCCACGAGCGCGAGCACCGGCGGCGGCGTGTGCCTGAGCTCAGCGAACGCGTCGAGGAGCAGGGGGATCCGCTTGATCCGGTGGAGCCGTCCGATGCACCCGATGACCGGCCGGTCCATGGGCAGGTCCAGGGACCGCTTGGCCTCGGCCGGTGTGCAGGGAGGGGAAAGCTCGGCCACGTCGATGCCGTTGTACTGGACCAGGAACCGGCCTCGCGGGATGCCCGAGCGCGCATGGTTGTACTCGAGCACCGCCTGGGTTACGCACAGCACCGGACCGTTGAACCGGGCGAGGAGCCGGTCGACCAGGTAGTGGCGCCTGCGCTTGCCCAGGCCCAGGTCTCGCTCGTGGGCCAGGCGCACGGGCACGCGCGCGAGCATGGCCGCGATGCGTCCGCTCGTGTTCGCGCGGCGCATATGGCAGTGTACGATCTGCGCCCCGATCGTGCGCAGGTGCCGGGCCAGCCGCCACAGGCTCGCGGGGTCGTACCGGGTGCGCATGTACTTGAAAGTCACGGGCACGCCCTGGGCCTCCATGTCGTCGGCGAGCTCACCCCGCTCGCGCAGGGTCACAACCGAAAGTTCGAATCGGTCTCGGTCCAGCATCGGAAGCACGCGCAGCAGGTTGCGCTCCACCCCGCCCACGGGCAGGGCGCCGATCACGTGCACCACGCGAATGCGCTCCGGGCGCGCGCTCGTCATCGGTCCGCTTCCTTCCGGTCGGCGAGCACAATGCGGTAGAAGGCGACCGTTGCGTCGGCCAACTGGTCGATCGTGTAGTATCGGGCCGCGCGCGCGGCGCCCGCTTCGCCCAGGGCCGCGCTGGTGGACGGGTCGTTGAGCAGTGCGGTGATCGACTCGGCCAGGGCCTCTGGGTCGCGCGCCGGCACCAGCCGCCCAGTCGCGCCCTGCGTGACGATCTCGGGCAGGGACCCGACGCACGTGGCCACCACCGGCCGGCCCACGGCCATAAACTCCACGGCCGCGCGGCTCCACCCCTCGGACCCGATGCTCGCGAGCACGCCGACCTGCGCGAGCCGCAGGAAGTCGCCGATCCGCTCCACCTGGCCGACCCAGCGCACCGCCTCACGCACGCCTACCTCGCGGACCAGGTCTTCGAGGCGGTCGCGGTACCCGCTCTTGCGCGAGAACGCGAACACGCACACCGCGTTCGGGTGCGCGGCGAGCACACGGGGCAGGGCGCGCACCAGGTACTCCTGTCCCTTGATCGGCGCCAGCCGGGCCAGGCACCCGATGACCGGCGCGTCCTCTGGGATATGGAGGCGCCGGCGCAGCTGTTGCGGGCCATCGGGCGCGCTCGTGCGCAGCTCGCGCGGGTCCGTGCCGCCCGGGATGACCGTCGCAGGGCCCGGGATCCGCAGGCCCGAGGCGGCCACGGCACGGGCCACGGCTTCGCTGACGCACACGAGTCCGTTCGTGGCGCGGCTGAAGAGCCACCGATTGGCCGCATGCGCGCGGATCGGGGTCACGACATGCCGCGTGCGCACGAGCGCCGGACGCGCGCGCAGGCGCGCGAGCGCGGCGGCGGCCAGCCAGTGGTCCTTGCCCCGGTGCGTGTGCACGAGGTGCGCCTGTACGGTCCGGATACGCGCGCGGATCAGCCGGACATCCGAAAGGTCCAGCCAGGGGTGGAACCGGCTTCGCATGTGCGCCGCTGTGCACGGCAGCCCCCGCCGCCCGGCGCGGTCGACCACGCTATGGGACCGGCGACCGATGACCTCGACCTCGTGCCCGCGCTCGCGCAGCGCCTGGGCGAGGTCCACGACGCGGCCGGCCTCGCCCACGTACTCGCGCGCGCTGCACAGGTGAAGGATGCGCAGGCGGTCGGCCATGGCCTATCCTCGCGCGGCCTGGACGCGGGCGATGGCCGTGCGATACACGGACTCGGTCCGTTCGGCGATTGTCCCGGCCAAGTAGGCGGTCACGGCTCCGCGGGCCCGCTGCGTGCGCCTGGCCGTGGTCTCGGGGTCCGTGAGCGTATCGATAATCCCCTGGGCAAGGCTCTGGGCATCACCCGGGGTCACCAGCCGGCCGCACGCTCCGTGTTCGAGGATCTCGGCCGTGCCCCCGATGTCGCTGGCCACGACCGGCACGCCCAGGACCATGGATTCCTTCACGACCGTGCTCGATGCGTCGCAGTCGCGCGCGGCGAGGACCGAGACGTCCAGGGCCCCCAGTACGCTGGCCACGTCCGTGCGGAACCCGGCCCAGATGACTGCGTTCTCCAGGTCCATCGAGTGGATGAGCGCGCGGATGCGGTCCCAGTCCCCGCCCGTTCCCACGAGCAGAAAGCGCGCGCCCGGCACAACCGCACGCACGCGGCCGGCCGCGTGCAGAAGCGTATCTTGCCCTTTGTCCGGGGCCAGACGCGCCACCAGGCCCACGAGCGGGGCCTCGGCCGGGATGCCGAGCTCCGTCCGCACGGCCTGCGGGTCGGACCGGGGCCGTTGGGCGAACGCGTCGTCCAGGCCCGCGTGGATGACGCTCACTCGGTCCTCGGACACGAACCCGCCCGCAACGAGTTCGTCGCGGATCGGGCCCGCTACGGCAATCACGTGCGCGTTGGCGCGGTTGTACAGCCATCGGTTCGCCGCGTGGCGGCGGACCGGGTAGGTGTTGTGCTTGGTGCGCACGAGCGCCGTGCGCGCCCGCCGCCCCATGAGCGCCAGCGCGGCGGTCCAGTTGTCCTGGGACCCGTGCGCGTGCAGGACCTGCGCCTCGTCCTGGACCGCCGCGCGGCACAGCGCCCGGGCATCGTGCGCCAGCGACGCGGGCCGCAGTCCGCGCAGGAACCGGCAGCTCGCGTCCACGGCAAGCCCCTCCTCGGCCGCGCGTTCGGCGAGCGCGCTCTCGCGCGGACTGAACACCGTGACACCGTGACCGCGCGCGGCCATAGCCCTGGCGAGCAGGAGGACCTGCTGGGCCTGGCCGCCCCAGTCCCGGTGGAAGTTCGTGTACAGAATGTGCACGCAGGCACCTCCCAGGCCGGGCCTTCTACCTTAGGGGCGCACACAGGCCGGGTCAAGCCCTACGCGCCGCTTTGCCCCCTCTAGGCGCCTCTGCGGCCCTGCGCTTCTCTGGCGCGCCGTCGCGCTCTTTGCTTGCAGGCCGGCCTGGCGGCCGGGCCGCTCGCGGAATCGTAGGCATCCCCTTGTCCAGAGGTATCCGGACGGCTATTATGCCCTGCGCGACCCGGAGCGGAGCAAGGAGCACGACGGCATGACGACGATGGACGCTGTGCCCGGCCTGTCCATGATCTTTCCCGCGCACAACGAAGAGGCGCTCATCGCCCGGGCCCTTATGGAGGCCCTGGCCGCGCAGGACGCCTGGCCCGCGCCGTCGGAGATCATCGTGGCATGCAACGGGTGCACGGACCGGACCACTGCGCTCGCGCGCCAGTACCCTGTGCGCCTCGTGGAGGATCCGCACGCGGGCATGAGCTTCGGCAACAACCTGGGCGCCAGAGTTGCGCAGCAGGAACTCCTGCTCTTCTGGGACGTGGACACCCGCATCGCGCCGCCCGCGTTCGAGGATCTCGCCGCCGCGGTGCGTGGGCGGGACGAGAGCGTAGGCGGGATCCGCGCCCTGCCGGACCGGGTCTATCCCCGGTCCGTGTTCTTCTACGGGCTGATGAACCTGTACTGCCGGCGCCACCGGCTGCCGCCCGCGGGCACGGTGGTCGCCAGTCGGAGCGTGTACGAGTGCGTCGGCGGGTTCGACGAATCCATCCCCCAGGGCACGGGATCCGACTTTGTGCGCAGGGGCCGGCAGGCGGGCGCGACGTTCGTATGGGTCCAGACCGACCATTGCCGCACCTCGGTGCGTCGATTCGAGGAGCGCGGCTACCTGCGCCAGCTCCTGGAGTGGCGGCGCAACATCCGGGCGCACGGCCGGGGCGACAAGTCGGACATCGAGGCTCGCCCCTACGACGTGATCCGCTGATGTGCGCGACCGGCCGATGGCAGCGGCCTCTGCGGGCGCGAAGTGCCCGAGTGGACCGCGTCAACCTTTGCGCTGCCAAGGGGATGGGGTGCGACGCTGCCGGTTTGGGCCGCGCGGTTTTGGCCGGTCGCCTTGACTCCAGCCCGAGCCCCTGTATGCTTCAACCGTGGTATGCGGCTTAGTAACGGTTTCAGGGTCGGGAGACGGCAGGGACCCGATGGACCTCCACTGTCCCCTGTGTGGCCGTTCCTTTGCGGTGGATGCGCGCCCGGGCGCATCGGTCACCTGCCCGGAGTGCGGCAGGCGCCTGGCCCTCGCCCCCGGGCCCGCGAGCAACATTCACCTCACCTGCGCCAACTGTGCGGCCAGCTTCACCGTGTCGGGCCTGGACGCCGGGGGCGAGGCGCGCTGCCCGTCCTGTGGAGAGACCGTGAACCCCTACGACGGTCGCGAAACCGTGCTGATGAGCAAGGCGAGCGCGCCAGCCTCTCCCTTGGCGGAGGCGCCCGTGGATCCGCTTGCCAAGCCCCAGCCGAACGGGTCCCAGACCGTGGCCGCAGCGGTGAGTCTGGGCGGGTACCGGCTCAGGGAAGTGCTTGAGCGCGGGCCCCTGGGCACGCGGTTCCGGGGCGAGCAGGTGAATCTGGGCCGCGAGGTGGCCGTGGACGTGATGGACCGCGCCCTGGGTGAGCAACCCGCCCGCGCGCGCGCCTATCTGGAGGAGGCCCGCAAGGTCGCGGGCCTCGACCACCCGAGCATCCCGGCTGTGTACGATGTGGGCACGGACCGGGATCGTCACTTCGTGGTGAGCGCCCTGGTGCACGGCGAGACCCTGTTCAAGCGATTCGAGGACGGGCGCCTGTTCCAGGCCCGCGAGCTCGCCCGCATGGGCAGCCGGATCGCCGCCGCCATGGCCACGGCCCACGCGAAGGGCGTGTTTCACTGGAGCGTGAGTCCCTCGAACCTGGAGGTGGACGCGCGGGGCGGCGTGCACGTGCTCCACTTCGGCCTGGCCCGCGCCCTGTTCGTGGGCGGCGTGGCCGGCCCTTCCGTGCACAAGGGCGCGTTCGAGTTCTGCCTCGCGCCCGAGCTCTTCCAGGGCCGCGAGGCGGACGCGCGCACAGACCTCTATGGTCTGGGCGCCACGTTGTACATGGCCTTGACCGGCGCGCATCCCTATCCGGCCGAGGCTTGGGCCAGGCTCGTGCGCGGCGAGGCGGCGCCCGCGCCCGCGGCGCCGGGATCGCTCGTGCCCAAGGTTCCCGACGAGATGGGCCTGCTTCTGCGCGAGCTGCTGGCGCCGGACCCGGACCGGCGTCCCGGCTCGGCCGCGTCCGTGGCCCAGCGCCTGGACGCCCTGGGCCGCAAGCGGCGCAGCGCCCGCGTGGCTCTCTCCGAGGTGCCGCCCGTGGCCGAGGAGCAGAAGCGCAAGTACCGGCGCCTGGCCACGGACATCGGGGTGAGCGTGCAGCGCGTGCGCGTGCCCGGGTCCCGAGCCAGGGAGGTGGAGACGCGGCTCAAGGACCTGTCCGAGAACGGGGCGTTTGTGGTCACGGACGCGCCTGCGCCGGTGGGCAGCTTCGTGAAGCTGGGCTTCGCCCCCAGCGGCACGAGCTCGCGGGTCCAGGTCCTAGGCGTGGTCCGGTGGCGCGACGACCGGCCGGGCCGCCTGGGCATGGGCGTGCAGTTCATCGAGGTGTCCGCCCAGGATCGCAACCGGGTGGAGCAGTACGTGCGGCGGCGCGAGGCCGCCGAGATGGTCCAGTCCGTATCCGTGGGCGCGCTGCACCGCAGACTCCTGCGAACGGTGGTGGGCAACTGGGACCGGGAGCTGTCCATGGAGGAGCTCGTGCGCGGCACCGGCGCGAGCAGGCAGCTCTTCGAACGCACGCTCGAAGACTTCGAGAGGGCGGGCCTCGTCAGGCGCAAACAGGACTCCGTGGTGTGCGTGCGGCCGGCCAACGAGACCGTGCGCACGGCGATTCTGGACATGGTGCGCGCCACGCGCGCGTAGAGCATGGGCCGCGGGAGCAGGCGATGCACGCATCCCTCGACGTGGTGGTGGCCGGACACCTGTGCCTGGACGTGACCCCGGCCTTCCCCCAGGGCCTGGGCTCGGATCCGAGCGCGGTGTTCGCGCCGGGCCGGCTGGTGCGCGTGGGCCCGGCTACGCTGTCCACGGGCGGCGCGGTCAGCAACACGGGCCTCAGCCTCTTGCGCATGGGCCTGAAGGCTGAGCTGATGGCCAAGATCGGCGAGGACGTGTTCGGCGAGGCGATCCGGCGGCTGTGCGCACAGGCGGGCGCAGAGCGCGGGCTCGTGGTCGTGGCCGGCGAGCAGTCGAGCTACTCGTGCGTGCTGGCCGCGCCGGGCATCGACCGGATCATCCTGCATTGTCCGGGTGCGAACGACACCTTTTGCGCGGACGACGTGGACTATGCGCTCGTGCGCGAGGCGCGGCTCTTCCATTTCGGGTATCCGTGCATCATGGAGCGATTCTACGCCGATGAGGGCGAGCTCGCGCGCATGTACGAGCGGGTGAAGTCCGGCGGCACGATCACGAGCCTGGACCAGTCGTATCCGGACCCGGCCAGCCCGGGCGGGCGCGCGGACTGGGAGGCGATCCTGGGCCGGGCGCTGCCGCACGTGGACGTCTTTCTCCCCTCGGCCGAAGAGAGCCTGCTCATGTTCGACCGGCCCCGGTTCGAGGCCCGCCGCCGCGAGGCCGGGGGTCGGGACCTCACCAAGGTCCTGCGCGCCGAGGACGTGCGCATGATCGCCGATCGGCTCCTGGACATGGGCGTGGGCATCGCGGGGGTCAAGTGCGGGGTGCGGGGCCTGTATCTGCGCACGGCCGCGGACCTCGGGCGCGTCGGCGGGGCCGGCGGCCCGCCCGCGGCCGCGTGGGCCGACCGGGAGCTGTGGACCGCGCCCTTCCGCGTGCCGGTGGTGAGCGCCACGGGCAGCGGCGACAGCGCCATTGCCGCCTTCCTGGCCGCGTTCCTGCGCGGGCTGGGGCCGGAGGAGGCCCTGCGCGCGGGGTGCGTGGCCGGGGCTCTGTCCGTGCAGACCCTGGACGTTGTGAGCGGCATGCTCCCCTTCGACGAGATGCTCGCCCGCGCCGAGGCCCTGCGCGAGCGCCTGCCCCTGGACCCCGGAGAGGGCTGGCGCTACGACGGCGCGTGCGCGTGCTGGCGCGGGCCCCTGGACAGCCGGGCGTAGCGCCGGGTCATCTTTCCCCTACGTGCGCAGACGAGACCGCGCGGGGCGTCGGCCGCCGCGCCTCGGGCAAGGTGCATCCGCCGGTTCGGCCATGCCTTTTCCCTTGACCGCTCTTGCGCACGGGTCCAGAATTCCCTTGTGGGCCGTGCGGCACGCGGGAGCGCTGCGCCGGCCGCCGTCCGGGAAGCCTGTCAGGAGGAATCGCCATGGCGGACAAGGTCAAGTGGGGCGTGATCGGCTGCGGGGGCATTGCCGCGCGGCGCACGATCCCCGAGTTCAAGCAGATGTCCTCGCAGGGCGAGCTCGTGTCGGTTATGGATATCGACGAGGCTCGCGCCAAGGAGGTGGCCGACCAGTTCGACGTGGGCCACTCGTGCGCCTCCGAGGAGGAGCTGTTGGCCCAGGACCTGGAGGCCGTGTACATCGCCACGCCGTCCGACGTCCACTGCCGCCAGACCGTCCAGGCCGCGCAGGCGGGCAAGCATGTGCTGTGCGAGAAGCCCATGGCGCTGAACCTCGAAGAGGTCGACGAGATGCAGACCGCCTGCGACGAGGGCGGGGTGAAGTTTATGCTCGGCTTCTGCATGCGCAACAACGTGTACAACCGCAAGGCGCGCGAGCTTGCGCAGGCCGGGGCCATCGGGCGGGCGGTCATGGGCCGGGCGCAGCTCACCTGCTGGTTCCCGCCCATCCCCGGCGCGTGGCGCCAGGACGTGGCTCGTAGCCGCGGCGGGGCGTTTATCGACATGG
>Ga0180431_10010410_pt1 | contig 10337 bp, 6 predicted proteins | sample SS_ome_11_FD_132459 | JGI IMG/M metagenome (GOLD analysis project Ga0180431, IMG submission 132459) | Hypersaline lake sediment archaeal communities from the Salton Sea, California, USA - SS_1_MS_1 metaG | ecosystem: Environmental > Aquatic > Non-marine Saline and Alkaline > Hypersaline >... | reverse complement strand
GTCGTCGGCGTGCCCAAGACGATCGACAACGACATCATGTACGTGCAGCGGACGTTCGGCTACCACACGGCCGTCGACAAGGCCTGCGAGGTTGTCGGCTGCGCGCACACGGAGTCGAAGGGCGCGCCGAACGGGATCGCGATCGTCAAGCTGATGGGCCGCGACGCGGGCTTCATCGCCGCCGGCGCCGCCGTCGCCAGCCAGGACGTCAACTTCGCCCTCGTGCCGGAGGTGCCTTTCGAACTCGAAGGCCCCGGCGGGCTGCTGGACCTGCTGCGGGCGCGTTTGCTGTCGCGAAACCACGCCGTCATCGTCGTCGCCGAGGGCGCCGGGCAGCACCTGATAGGGCAGCGCGAGATCCGCCGAGACGCCTCCGGCAACATCCTCCACGAGGACATCGGCCCGTTCCTGGCCAAGGCCGTCAAGGACCACTTCACGGGCCGGGACGTCCCGGCCACGGTCAAGTACATCGACCCCAGCTACATCATCCGCTCGGTTCCGGCCAACTGCGAGGACGCCCTGCTGTGCGACCAGTTGGCCCGCAACGCCGTGCACGCGGGGATGGCCGGAAAAACCGACGTGCTGATCGGCTACTGGTACGGCGTGCTGATACACGTGCCGATCATGCTCGCCGTCAGCCGGAAGAAACAGATGGACCTGGAGGGCGAGTTGTGGCGGGCCGCCCTGGCCGCCACCGGACAGCCGGTCAGGATCGGACCGCAAGAGTAGACCAGACGCACCCCAACGCACGAGGAAAAGGACACGGACACCATGGGCAACGTGATCAAGGGCAACGCCGTTATCGGGCAGTCCGGCGGGCCGACCGCCGTCATCAACCAGTCGCTGGTCGGGGCCGTCGAGACCCTGAAGGACTGCAAGGCCGTCGGGCGCATTCTCGGCGCCCACCACGGCGTGGCCGGAATCGTCAAGGAAGACTTCATCGACCTGAAGAAGGTTCCGGCCCGGGCGCTGGCCGCCATTGCCGACACCCCCGCCGCGGCGCTGGGCTCCAGCAGGGACAAGCCCGACGCCGCCTACTGCGAGAAGATCTTCAAGGTCTTCGCCGACAACAACGTGAGGTACTTCTTCTACATCGGCGGGAACGATTCGGCCGATACGGCGCGGATCATCAACGAGATGGCCTCGGCGGCCGGGCACGAACTCCGCACGTTCCACATCCCCAAGACCATCGACAACGACCTCCGCGTGACGGACCACTGCCCGGGGTACGGTTCGGCGGCGAAGTTCGTGGCGTCGGCGTTCGCGGGCGACGACCGCGACTCGGCCGCCCTGCCCGGCATCAAGATCAACGTCGTCATGGGGCGCGACGCCGGTTGGCTGACCGCCGCGTCCACCCTGGCCCGCGCGGACACCGACTGCGGGCCGCACCTCGTCTACGTGCCCGAGATCCCCTTCGACACGCCCCGCTTCCTCGACGACGTCAAGCGGACCTGCGCCCGCCTGGGGCGATGCCAGATCGCCGTCTCCGAAGGCATCCGCGACAAGACCGGCACGCCCGTGACCGTCGCGCTGGCCGAACGCCTCGGGCACCGCGTCGAACGCGACAGCCACGGCAACCCCCAGCTCTCCGGCTCCGGCGCCCTGGGCGACTTCCTGGCCGACTTCCTCAAGGGGGAGATGAAGCAGCGCTACACCACGCTCCGCGTGCGGGCCGACACCTTCGGGTACCTCCAGCGCAGCTTCGCCGGGTATGCCTCGGAGGTCGACCGCGCCGAGGCACGCCAGTGCGGGCGAAAGGCCGTCGAGTTCGCCATGGCCGGAAACGTCGACGGGTCCGTCGCCATGAAACGCGCCAAGGGCGCCCGCTACAGGATCAGCTACGTCCGCGCCGAGCTGAAGAACGTCGCACGCCACATCAAGGCCCTGCCCAGGAAGTTCATCAACAAGGCCGGCAACGGCGTGACCCAGGCCTTCGCCGACTACGCACTGCCCCTGGTGGGCGAACTGCCGGCTATCGGAAAACTCTTCTGACCCGCCTTCGCTGAAGCGACGGCGGGCAGGTTGCGGACTTGTCCTCCGTAGCCTTGGCGAAGGAGGATTGCGGATTCCGCGCCGGGTGCCACGGCTGCGCAGCAGCCGTGGCCGAATGTAGCCACGGCCGTGCTTCCCGTTTCCGGTGCCTTTCTGCTATGCTGTAAGTGTATGTACCCAGGACGTGATCTGCATTTCGCTGGATGGATCTGTGCATGCGCCGGTGCCGCAGTTCTTCTCGCGCCCCCCCTGCCGACGTCGGCGAAAGAGGCCTTCCAGCCGCCCAAGGGGTACCACCTGGTGGCCGACGACAACTGCGGCACGGCGGGCCAGACGCACGTGCTGGTGGGCAAGGCGTGGCGGTATCCGCCGAGCATGGTCGACGCCCCGCCGCACTACCGGGCCATCGTCTTCGACAACACCGCGTGCGTGTTTCGCTACCTCAAGCCCAACCCCAAGGCGTCGTACAAGGCGGACGTGGTCTACCTCGACAACGGCGGGCGGGTCCAGAGGCTCGAGGCCAACGGGCACCAGGTGCACGGGGACCTGAAGCTCCCCGTCCGGCGCCCCGGGCGGTACGTCTACGACATCCCCAAGGCGGCCTACGCCGACGACAAGGCGCTCGACCTGAAGTTCATCCGCGTAGCCGGGGCCAACGCCCTGGTCTGCTACGTGCGGATCTGGTCGACGGACACCGCGGCGCTGGGTGCCCCCACCGCCGCCCAGCGGGCCGCCTTCAGGCCCCCGCCGCGCCGACCGAAGCCGGCGGGAAAGCTCCTGTGGACGCTGAGCGACCCCATCGAGCGGGACTGGCTCGCCCAGGACCGCCCGGCGTCCGTCCAGGCCGTCGCCCCCTGCGTCGAGAGCCACCTGCGGCGCGGCGAGAAGGTCCTGGCCGACATCCGCCAACTGGGCGCAAAGGACACCCCCGCGGACGCCGAGGCGCTCCAGGCGGCCGCCAGGGCCCGCGATGCGCTCCTCGCCGCCGAGAGCACCGACGGCGACGCATGGAAGGCGATCTACCTCCGCACGCGATGGGCCGTCCGCCGACTGGCGTTCAAGAACCCCCTGCTGCACGCCGGCGGCGGGCTGCTGTTCGTCCGCCGATACCACCCGACGCACAACCACCAGTGCTCCCGTCGGCGGTCGCGCTATAACAGGCTCGGCGGGGAGATCTGCATCCTCAAGGAGATCCGACCCGACGCCAAGGGGCCCGTCGCATCCATAACCAAGGGCACGTTCGGCCCGGGCGTGTTCTCCAGGCCGGATGTCTCCTTCGACGCCAAGCGGATCCTCTTCGGCTTCGCCGCCGCCGACGTGACCGAACCCCAGAAGAAGCTCCCGAACACCTACCTCAACAAGTGCTACTACCAGTCGCTCGGCAACCGGACGTACTTCCAGGTCTGGGAGATGGCCCTGGCGCCCGGCGGGGCCGCGCCGCGGCAGATCACGCAGGCCAGGCGGCTGCGGGAAGAGAGCACCGACCCGATCTACCTGCCCGGGGGACGTATCGCCTTCATGTCGCCCCGCGCCGGGGGGCTCGTCCAGTGCGGCGACTGGGCCTGGGCCGACTGCCTCTTCACCATGACCCCCGACGGGACAGACGTCCGCCAGATCACCCTGGCCAAGGAAGGCGAGTGGGACCCGTCCCTCATGGACGACGGAACGATCCTCTTTACCCGATGGGAATACGTCATGCGGTTCTGGCGGCCGACCCAGTTGATCTGGAACTGCCGCCCGGACGGCACGAACCCGCGCGTGGTCGGGGGCTTCCTCACCGGGGAACGCAACTACGCGATGTGCCGGCAGGTCCCCGGCTCCAGCAAGGTCGTCTGCGTCGAGGCGCACCACCACAACGACGGCAGCGGGAACATCCTGATCGTCGACCTGAAGTACGGGCGCGACAGCCGCGAGGGGCACACCGTTCTCGTCCGCGGGTCGGGCGACTGCCCGTATCCGCTGGCCACGGCCTCGAGCGGCCCGGCCGGGCGGAACCACTTCCTGGTCTCGTACGACCCGAACGGGCGCGGACGCGGCGACCGGCGGACGGCCGGGGAGGTGGCCCTTTACCTCGCCGACGTCTACGGAACGCTTGAACTCGTTTATCGCGATCCGACGATGTCGGCCATGTTCCCCATGCTGATCCGCCCCAGGCGCCGCCCGCCCGTCATTCCCGAGGTCGTGCCCAAGCCGAACGAGACCACCGGCGTGTTCACCATCGAGAACGTCGACGTGGGGCTGCCCGAGGCCATGCACGGCAAGGCACGCTACCTGCAAATTGTCGAGGCGCACGAACGCCACATCCGAACGATCCCGTGCAACCTGTGGTCCGGCATCGGCGGGTTCGAGATCAAGACGGTCCTCGGCACGGTCCCGATAGAAACGGACGGCTCGGCCAGTTTCCGCGTGCCGGCCGGCAAGTCGGTCTTCTTCTCCGTCCTCGACGAGACCCACCGGGCACTGCACACGATGCGGATGACCACGGACATCAAGGCGGGCGAGCGCACCGGCTGCATCGGCTGCCACGAGCCGCCCAACACCACCTCCAGCCGGGGCAAGGTCTCGCTGGCGTCCCGGCGGGAACCGTCGCGGATACAGCCGCCCCCCTGGGGCGTCCGCACCTTCGGGTTCCCCAAACTCGTCCAGCCGATCCTCGACACCCACTGCGTCAAATGCCACGACGGGGACAAGGCCAAGGACAAGGGCCTGGCCCTGGACCTCCGCGCCGGCAGCAGCGAACCCGAGGCCTTCGTCCCGAACGTCTACACGATGTACGGCACCGGCTACAAGCGGTGCTACAGGTACGCCTCATACTGGAACCTCCTGAAGTACATAACGTGGGCCGACATCAACCGCTACCTCACCCCGCCCGGCACGTGGGGCTCGCGCGTCAGCCCGCTGATCGCGCTGCTGGCCAAGGGCCATCCGTCTTCGTCTGGCGACTCCGCCGCGACAGGCCGGAAGGTCAAGCTCAGCCCAACCGAATGGCGGATCCTCTGCACCTGGATCGACTGCAACGTCCCCTACCTCGACGACTGGCGCAAGTACTCCGTAGACCCGGCCGTCCGCAAAGCGGCGAAGACGAACTGACCCCAACAGGATCAGGCCCGACAACGCACAGAAAGCCCCAACGCCCGCGGGGTGCGCCCGAAGAAGGAACCGCTTCGCTCTCCACGTCCTCCGGTGGAGAATCTCGCGCTGCGTCATGGGCACACACCCCACAGGATGGACCCTGTGGGCTTTGGGGCTCCCTCGCACGGCTATCCCCCGGTCACAATCCGCAATCCGAAATTCGCAATCCTCCTTCGCCAAGGCTACGGAGGACAGGTCCGCAATCGGATCACGCGCCGAACTTTTCGAGTTTGCCGGTGTGGGCCATGGCCAGGGGGACCAGTTCGGTGGCGTGGACGGTGCCGAGCTGCCCGGCTCGGCAGGCGATCTCGTCGAAGCCGGGCCCGTCGCCGCCGCGGAGGTAGGGCGCGGCCAGAAGGACCGGCACGGGATGCCAACTGTGGGCCTTGAGGCTCGGCGGGGTGGAGTGGTCTGCGGTGATGATCAGGGCGTCGGGGCTCCCGGCCAGCAGCACGGGCAAGGCCGCGTCCATCTCCTCGATCCGGGCGACTTTGCCGTCCAGGTCCCCGTCCTCGCCGGTCTTGTCGGTGTACTTGAAGTGCGAGAAGACGAACGTGTGGTCGGCCATCGCGTTGACCGTCTCGGCGCAGATGTCGGTTGCGGTGGTGGGCTGCGAGACCACCGGCATGCCGACCAGCCTGGCCACGCCGCGGTACATCGGGTACCCGGCGACGGCGGCGGGATTCAGCTTGAACCGCTCGGCGAACGTCGGCCAGTCGGGGAACTTCGCAAAGCCCCGCGCGAGGATCATGTTGGCCTGGAGTTCCCCGGCGAGGATCTGGCGGACCTGGGCGATGATGTCCGCCGCGATCCGGGCCGTCAGAGACTTCTCGTAGGGCGGGCGGTTGGGCGCCAGGGGGTCGACGCCGACGGCCTGCGGGTCGGTCTCCCCGATGTCGTCGTTGAGCCCGTCGCCCCGGATCACGAGCAGCGCGCGGTGCTCGGCGACGGTCTCGAAGAAGACCTCGACGCCCTGCGGGGGCTTGAGCCCCTCACGGATGCGGTTCAGCACGCGGACGTTTTCCTCGTCGGGTATACGCCCGGCTCGGCGGTCGGTGACCTTGCCGTCGGCGTCGATCGTGCAGAAGTTCAGCCGGGCGCACACGTCGCGCGACGTGACGGGAAACTCGATCCCCAGCGCGCTGAGCACGCCTCGCCCGACCTGGTAGATCAGCGGGTCGTACCCGAACAGCCCGAGGTGCCCGGGCCCGCTGCCGGGCGTGACGGCCGTCGCCACGGGCACCGACAGGCCCAGGGCGCTTCGCGAGGCCAACTCGTCCAGGTTCGGCGTGTTGGCGATCTGCAGCGCCGTGCCGCGACCGCCGTTGTCGCAGTCGCCCACGCCGTCCATCACCAGCAGGACGATGCGTTTGTCGTTGGCCGCGGCCAGCGAACCGATCAGGGTGCCGTACGTGTCTTCGGTCATGTCTGTTATCCTTTGATCCCGTCCTGGACGTACGGGACGACCTGGTCGCTGGCGATGCGCTGCTGGACCAGCGAGTCGCGGTCGCGGACGGTGACGGTCCGGTCGTCGAGGGTCTGCCCGTCGACGGTGATGCAGAACGGCGTGCCGGCCTCGTCCTGCCGGCGGTAGCGGCGCCCCACGGCGCCCTTCTCGTCGTAGAAGCTGGCCAGCCCGGCGGCCTTCAGGGCGCCGTGGATCTCCCGGGCGATCTGGGGCATGCCGTCCTTCTTGACCAGCGGGAACACGGCGGCCTTGATCGGCGCCAGGCGCGGGTGCAGGGCCATCACCACGCGCTTCCGCATGACGCCCTTCTCGTCCGGGGCCTCGTCCTCGGTGTACGCCTCGCACAGGAACGCCAACGCCGCCCGGTCCACGCCCCCGGACGGCTCGATGACGTACGGGATGAAGCGGTAGGGCTTGGTGGCCTTGGCTTCCTTCGCGGCTTCCTTGGCGGCCTTCTTGTCGCCGTCGAACTTGTCCGCCGAGAACGCGTCCTTGTCGCGCTCCCACGCGTCGTCGTCGAAGTACGTCATGTCGCGCCCGGCGTGCTGCTGGTGCTGCCTCAGGTCGAAGTCCGTCCGGTTGGCGATGCCCTCCAGCTCGCTGACGCCGAACGGGAACGCGTACTCGACGTCCGCACACGCCCGGGCGTAGTGGGCCAATTCGTCTTCCTCATGAGTGCGGAGTCGCAGCTTGGCCGACTTCAGCCCGTGATCGACGTACCACTGGAACCGCGCGTCGCGCCAGTATGCGTACCACGTGTCCGCCTCGTCGGGATGGCAGAAGAACTCGATCTCCATCTGCTCGAATTCCCGGCTGCGGAAGGTGTAGTTCCGCGGGTTGATCTCGTTGCGAAAGGCCTTGCCGATCTGCGCGATCCCGAACGGCAGCTTCATGCGGCTCGTGTCGAGCACGCTGCGGTAGTTGGTGAAGATGCCTTGCGCCGTCTCGGGGCGCAAGTATGCGACCGACGAGGAGTCCTGCAGCGCCCCGACGTAGGTCTGGAACATCAGGTTGAACTCGCGCGGCTCGGTGAGTTGGCCGCCGCACTTGGGGCAGGCGCCCGACTGATCCTCGGGCATCTTGTTCAGGAAGGTTACGGTCCGCGCCAGGTCGTCGCCGGCGTTCTCGATGCGGCGGCGCGTCTTGCTGTTGGCCCCGGCCAGGGCGGCGGCGAGCGCCTCGTTATCGTCGTCGGCCTCGACGGCCGTGGCCAGCAGGACGTTGTCGCCCTTGGCAAACGAGACCATCGCCACCTTGTCCGTGCGGAACCGAGCCTTGCAGTCCTTGCAGTCGACCATGGGGTCGGAGAACCCGCCGACGTGCCCGGAGGCCTCCCAGACCTTCGGGTTCATGATGATCGAGCAGTCCAGCCCGACCATGTCGTCGCGGCGGCGGACGACGTCTTCCCACCAGGCGGCCTTGAGGTTGCGCTTGAGTTCAACGCCGAGCGGCCCGTAGTCCCAGAACCCCCCTATTCCGCCGTAGATCTCCGACGACTGGAAGATGAACCCGCGCCGCTTGCACAGCGCCACGAGCTTGTCCATCAGTTCGTTACTGCTCTCGGCCATCAGTCATGCCCTTTCCGGAGCGTGTTTTTCCCCCGTCCGCCTGCCGGCGGGGCGGTGCAGTATAGCATGGCGCGGCGATTGTTCAAGAGGGGCGCTTTTCCGCTTGGCGCCAGAGCGCGGATCGGGTATACTTCTTAGTGACCGGCGAGCGGACCGCCATTGTCACGAGCGGGCCATCGCCCTGGATTAACTGAACGCGACGGGAGGCATCCGCAGGAAGGGCCTGCGGCGCTGCCGGCTTGTTCCCGACGCCTGTCCTCGTGCCTTGGGAGACGCACCATGATCAAGACGCGCCTGTTCACGCCCGGCCCGACCGACGTGCCGCCGGAGGTCCTCATCGAGATGGCCCGCCCCATCTTCCACCACCGCACCGAGCGGTTCCGCGAGATGTTCGCCCAGGTCAACGCCGGACTGAAGAGCATCCTGAAGACCGCCAACGACGTGATGACGATAGCCGGTTCGGGCACGGCGGGCATGGAGGCGGCCATCGCCTGCGCCGTGCCGCGCGACAAGAAGGTCCTGGTGTCCAACGGCGGGAAGTTCGGCGAGCGCTGGGCGAAGGTCGCCCGCGTCTACGGGCTCGACGTTGACGAGGTCGTCCTCGAATGGGGCACCGCCCTGCAGCCTGACCTCGTCGAAGAGAAGCTCGCCACAGGCCAGTACGGCGCCGTCATCACCGTCCACAGCGAGACCTCGACGGCCACCGCGTGCGACCTCGAGGCCATCGCCAAGGTCGTCGCCGGCACCGGCGCGATTCTCCTGGCCGACTGCATCACGGCCGTCGGCGCGCTGCCGCTGAAGATGGACGACTGGCAGGTCGACGTGGTGTGCGGCGGCAGCCAGAAGGCGTTCATGCTGCCCCCGGGCCTGGCGATGGTCGCCCTGAGCGACAAGGCCTGGGCGAACGTCGACGCCATCGACGCCCCGGCGTTCTACCTGGACCTGAAGGCCTACCGCAAGTCGCTGGCCAAGGACGACACGCCGTACACCGGCCCGGTCAGCCTGATCCGCGGGCTGCAGGTGTCGGTGGACGCGATCAACGCGATTGGGATCGAGCGGGTCTGGGCCCGCACGGCGCTGCTGGCCAAGGCCACCCGGGCCGCCGCCGAGGCGCTCGGCATGACGGTCTTCTCGACCCAGCCCAGCGACTCGGTGACCGGCATCCTGTTCCCCGAAGGCGTGGACGACAGCTTCCGCAAGGCCCTCCAGACCACGTACGGCGCCTCGGTGGCCGGCGGACAGAACGAACTGAAAGGCAAGCTCATGCGGATAAACCACATGGGCTACGTCGACCCGCTGGACACGATCGGCCTGATCGCCGCCATCGAATACACCCTCGCCGACAGCGGCGTGGACGTGGAAATCGGCAAAGGCGTCACCGCGGCGACCCGGATTCTGAGAGACTGGGACTGAGGACCTGACAACGACACGAAAGACAATAACGACAAGAACAACGACAGAAACGACAACGGCTTGGCCGCAGATTTCGCAGATGATGCAGATTCGGGCGTTGGGTTAACGGCAACGGCGAAAACGGCAACGATAGGATTGGCTGGAGTTGGCTGCGGCTTGGGGTGGTGAACGTGATGACTGATGGGACAAAGGACCCTCGGACGTACGCGATTATCGGCGCGGCGATGGAGGTGCATCGCGAGCTTGGACCGGGATTCCTCGAAGCGGTCTACGCCGAGGCCCTGGCGATCGAACTTGAACTGCGGTCCGTGCCTTTTCAGCGTGAAGTGGGCATTAGACTGAGCTACAAGGGCCGCGAACTTCACGCGAGCTACCGTGCGGATGTCGTTTGCTTCGACGGCGAGGTCATCGTCGAGTTGAAGGCCATCCCTGCCCTGTCGAAGACCGACGAGGCGCAGGTCATTCACTACTTGAATGCGACAGGAATAGACACCGGCCTGCTCCTGAACTTCGGCGAGCGATCCCTGACGTTCAAGCGCTTCGTTCAGACAGGAAAGCCGTCCCCCTAGTCCCATGCGTGTTTCGCCGTTTCTGTGATTGCCGTTTGTTGTCGTTGCCGTTGCCAAAAACCCGACTCTGCGTCATCTGCGAAATCTGCGGCCAAGCCGTTGCCGTTGTTGTCGTTGTTCGCCGTTGCCGTTGCCGTTTCCAAAAACCCGAATCTGCGTCATCTGCGAAATCTGCGGCCAAGCCGTTGCCGTTGT
>Ga0180431_10010409_pt1 | contig 10338 bp, 6 predicted proteins | sample SS_ome_11_FD_132459 | JGI IMG/M metagenome (GOLD analysis project Ga0180431, IMG submission 132459) | Hypersaline lake sediment archaeal communities from the Salton Sea, California, USA - SS_1_MS_1 metaG | ecosystem: Environmental > Aquatic > Non-marine Saline and Alkaline > Hypersaline >... | reverse complement strand
GGGCGCCCCACTTTCAGGGTACACAAAGGACCCTTCTATATATAAAGGCGTTTCTCAGAGGCCAAATGTAGACGTCGAATTTGGGATTTTTTCACTTTTTTTGAAGAAAAAGTTTAAAAACGGCGTTTTTGACAGGATAAACAGGATTTATGGAGATATTTTTTAGCCACGAATTTCACGAATTGACACGAATTTACACAAAGGCAAAAAACAGAATACAGGAGACAGAATACAGGATTCAGAAGGAAATTTTTTTAGCCACGGATCCTTGTACAAAACAAGCTGGTACTTCGGAGTAAAAATAAGAAAGTTGAAAAAAACTCTTATTCCCGTCCGCACAAAGACTTACGGCAAAAAGCGAGCATACAATTTCGTAGGTTTTCGATCAAATCGTGCATGTTGGTCCTATTAGGGGGGGGGCTTTCTGCGCGTAGCCGAAAGACGACAGAAATATAGAATGTAGAATGTAGAATTTAGAATTATGAATTGAGAATGAATTGTGACTTATCACTTAAAACTCATGCGCGTTCACCGAACTTCGTGTCTTGGTGCCTTCGTGGCTAACGTTGATCCGAGGGTATTTTGCAAAACAAAGCCAATTTGTTCGTGCTGCGTGATGCGTGATGCGTATTGCGTGGTGCGTTCTGCGAAAAGGTGTTTTGAAAAACAAACCCAATTGCCCGCCGTTGGCGGGAAATCCGAAATACGAAATCTCAAATTCGAAATTAGTGGATTTGAAAAAACAAAGCCATTTTCGTATCTCGTCGCTCGTATTTCGTATGTCGTGATTTGACAAAACAAAGCCAATTCAAAGCAGGCTCTGAGCGCAGTCGAATGGGCCAATAGCCGGACGCTGGGCATCAGCGCAATGAGAGTGGAATGACATGAAAGGGGTGGTAAAAAGAGGTGGGATAGGTGGTGTGAAGTTAGGAATGCATGGGAATTGGGGACAACATGTTCTAATCGGTGGAGGGTGCGGGATGGAATCCGTCGTATTGACTGAAGAAGTCTCTTGTATCGGTCACGAATTTGAGCAGCATTGCGATCTTGCTCTTGACGTGGACTTTACGATAGATGTTACGTGTGTGAGTTTTGACCGTGCCGGGCTTTATGCTCAATACGGCGGCTATTTTTCCGTTTCTGTGGCCCTGTAGAATAAGCTCGGCAATCTGCCGCTCGCGAGGTGTCAGATCGTACCGGCTCTGAACATACGACCATTGCTTGTCATTGAGCAGTATGACGTCGGGCCGGTCATGCGTCGAACCGTCGTTTGTGCGTCTACGGTCTTGATAATCCGGTATTTCAATCATGACTATCCACCCTCCTTCAGCTTTCTGCGTAAGAGGCGCGCCTCGTGGAGGTTAGCCTTCGACAGACCGCCTATGTCGTCTTGCATGTCAAGGGCCTGGTTCACTCGTTCAAGGGCCTTTTCGTTTTGGCCGAGTTCTGCAAGCGCCCTGGCGAGATAGAATCGCGTCGCTACACTCATCGGTGTATTACCGGGACCATGCTCAAGACACTTGCTGAAATCCTGAACGGCTTTGTCATATTCTCCGAGCTGGAAATATATGACGCCGCGTGTGTCTACGAGATCGAAATAATTTGGATCGATCTCGAGCCCCCGCTGGGCAAGTTGGAGCGCTTCAGCGTATTTGCCCTGGTCCTCGGACATTATCCAGGCAAAATTGTTGATGGCTATGATGTTGTTGGGATCGATCCCGAGAACCCGCTCGTACTGAATGGCCGCTTCTGCGGTTCGGCCGGTGGTTTGCAGCAAGATGGCAAGTGCGACCATAGCTTCGGTGCATTCAGGATTATCTCTGAGGATAGTGCGAACTATTTCCTCGGCCGCTTTCCTGGCCTGGATGTCATCGACCGACAGCAGGTCCGCGGCGATGGAGACGGCAACCTTGCTGTCTTTCTTATGCTCGCGATGCCAGCGAATGACCTCCCGGCTTACCTTGTCCCAAAGGCGGTCATTTTTAAGCAACTGCACGTATTCGAGCAGAGGAGCCGCGTCATTCGGCTCAGATTTCAGCAGCGCATGGAAATCCTTGTCTGCTTTTTGCTTGTTTCCGTTTTCGTATATAACAGCAGCCATCTCAATTGCATATCGCCTGTGGGTCGGCTCGTGGTCGGTTTTCAACTGTTTTCGAAGCAAAGTCACCGCTTTCTTTTGTTCACCCGCCCGCCGGTACGTTCTTGCCAGAAGCAAAGCAACGTACACATCCTCAGGGGCCATATTATGCAGTCTCTCCAGCGTGGGAATTGCCAATATGGGTGAACCGGCCGCCTCGGCGCGTGCCTTCAGCAACAGCAGGTTCTTGTCTGTGGGCCTGTGAGCGAGGCCGCCCAGAGCGGCATTCATGGCCTTGTCCGACTGCCCCTGATTGATGGCGATTTCGCCCAGGAGCAGCCAGGCCTCACTTTTCTTGGGGCTTTGGGCGGTTATTCCGTCAAGCAGCAGCTTAGCGCCCTCGACTGAGGTGCCTGTCCCTTCGATAAGCAGAGATCGGGCTTTGTGAAGCTGCAGGTCGACATCCTCAGGATTGGATTCCAGCGCTTCTTCAAGAACCGCTCCGCCTTCACGAACGATGGCAGGTTTTCTTGACGTAAGGAACAATGAAATGGCCCTTTTTTGGATGCCAAGATCGTCCGGCGCCAGAGACATCGCTTGTTTAATATCAGCGATAGCTTCCTCTTTCTGGCCTCGGGAGCGGAGGAAATCGCTTCTCGCCACCCAAACCCCGATCGCGTTCGGTTCGACCCTAACTGCACGATCAAGATCCTCGCGAGCGCTCTCAAACCGGCCCAAGCTTGCATACGTTCGAGCACGCAGAATATGAGCAGACGCATTGTCGAGCCTGCCGACGATCTCGTCCGAAAGCTGCAGCGCATCAGTTGGCTTATCCTGAGAAAGGCAAAGCTGAATTTGAGCAGCGGTCACCGGCAGCGAATTCGGATCCTCCTGCTTTAGAGTATCAAGCAACCCGGAAGCCTCCTTATACTCCTGTTGCTGTATCTTCAACAGAGCAAGTGACAGGTAGGCGTTGCGGTTGTTGGGGTCATTACTCAGAATCTCCTCCAACACGCTCGACGCCTGATCCAGTTGACCGCGTCGCAGGTGGTCCTGTAGCTGAAAATCTCTCAGCACCGGATGCGACAGCTTCTGTTCGGAAGCTCGGCTCAGGATCTTCTCAGCCTGGTCGTACTCCTGTGCGTTATAGAGTGCCGTGACTGTCGGTATAATCACACGGAGATCATCGGGAGAACGATTCAAAGCTTCCCGGAATGTCGAAATAGCCAACTTCGATGCACCCGTCCGTTCATAAGACCTCGCCAGCAGAATACGACTGGCCTGGTCATCGGGATTGGCTGCGATATTTTCCTGCAGAATCGAGACCACTCTGGCATACCGATCCTTGAAATCATCCGCGGCAAACCATATCTTCGCCTGCTCATATCGCCATTGCCAGCCGCTGTCGCCCTCAAGAAGTTTGATGGTATCGACGAGATGTTGAGACATATCGACATCCTTGACGGTTTGCTCACATTGCAAAAGTCGTCTCTTGATCGGAATATCATTTGGTAGTCTTCTTTCAAGCTCCGTTAGTAGCTGAAATGCCTTGTCGTTTTGGTCCCATGAGACGTAGAATCGGGCGAGCATCAAGCCTAATTTACGCAAATCAACGGGATCGCTAATTCTCTCCATCGCATCCTGAAAGACCTTCTCACTGCTTTCATGATTGCCCTGCCGGTCCAACAGTATCCCAATATAGTTCACTAATCTACTATTCTCAGGGAGCTTTTCTATGGCATCCTGTAGTTTGCGTATCGCCTGATCCAGTTTGTTCTGAGCGACAAGCAGCTCGGCCTCGGCCATAGCAACCCGGCTTTTTGAGAGGCCCGATCGTTCCATCTCTGCGAGCAACGATTCAGCTTCGGTATATTTCTTCTGCCGTAGGGCAAGCGTGAATCGAATATTTTTGACCTCTGCGGTATTTTCACCTTCTTTTTCCAAAGCTGATAATTTCTCTCGAATATCTCGCCACGCCCGGGCGACAGCTTGATCCCTATCACCCGCATGGATGTTCAAAAGGTTTATCTGAGCACGCATTTGCAACAAGGCTGCGCCGGTGTTATCCGGCGATAGTGCCTTCACCGTTGCGGCATGCTCTAGTGCACCGGCCCAGTCTCCGTCCTTTGCCAATAGTCTTGCCAAAGCCAAATGCCCTTCCACGGATTCCGGATTCTCTGAGACAACCGTACGTAATTGCTGTTTCGATGACTTCGTATCGCCCAAGTCAGACAATGCCGAGGCCAGCGCCAGTCGGACTTGAATGGTTTTGTTGCCCGACTTTATTGACTCAGCCCAATGTTTTGCAGCCTCGAACAGGTGCCCCCTCTCAGCAGCAACAAGACCCCGCAGGAACGCAACCGTGGCACGACTCATTCCCTTCTGGTGCAGATCGGTTATACAATCGTTAGCATCCTCAAGCCGACCAGCCAGTATGAATAGCTCGGCGGCCATAGGCATAAAATCCCATGGTTGAGAAACAAGCTCCGCCAATCCGGCCTCAGCAACGTCCAGCATCTTTTCTTTCGATCCGGACTTCAATGCAAGTCCGGCCCAAACCTGCCAAAGAGCCTGATCCTTCGCAGCAACTTTTCGCACCATTTCAAGATGATCCTCTGCCTCTTCAAACCGCTTCATGGCGATAAACTCTCTTGCAAGTCGCAGCCTGATATCCGGATCGGACAAGTCGTATCTTCCAGCCCTTTCAAGGTCAGCCAAAGCTTCCGGGATCTTTTCATTTCTCCGATGGAAGCCGGCGCGGACAATGTACGCCAAAGATGAGGAAGGATTGACCTTAACCACCTGATCGAACAGGACCGCCGGCTCGTCTTCAAAGTCATCGGGACGCTGCTCCAGGAGCTGACCCAGTGTTTCATAGGCCCAAACCTGATCAGGATTCTCTTGCACAATGGCCCTCAATTCCGTTGCCGCCTCATCGAATTTACGCTGTCCGATCTTCGCAAGAGCAAGCATTCTGCGAAGCTTCGGATCCGGTGTTATTTCAATATATCTTCCGGCAATAAGCTCGGCTTCCCCGAAACTCCCGATGCCTAAATATAGCTCCGTGAGTTGCGTAGCAGCCTCGGAGTTATCCTCATCCAGCCTTAAGATAGTGCGGTACGCCCCTTCAGCTTGTTGCACGTTGCTGCGCTTCGTGGGTCTGATCTTGAGATGGGCATCGGCGTACTTTAGTAACGCGGATATATCCTTCTGTTCGACAGCCAGATAGGCTCCAAGATAGTCGGTCGCATCCGCCCAGCGATGCTCATGGTAAGCCTCGTTGCCAAGTCGAAGTCCGCGCTCCGCCCGATCTGTTTGGCGCCACTGTCGGAGAGAGAAAGCTCCAACCCCCAGCACAAACAGGCCGATCACCAAAACAACAGCCAACTTCCAGTTGAAATATCTCGCCGACATCTTCCCACCCTTTCTCAAACTCTAAAACTGGCTAATGAAACTATCCAAAAGCTTCTTTGCTGTTTGCCAACAGGTCATTAAGTCCATTCTTAAAGACAAGTTCCTGACGTACATGGTGTCATAGTGTATCCATTCCTGGAAATCCCTCATCGGCTCGCGCGTTCTGTACAATTGCCAAAGACCTGTAATACCGGGCCGAACCGACAGTCTGGCATCGCGCCAGGACGGGCACAGGGTGTTCTCCGATTCAGGTGAAGGTCGCGGCCCGACAATGCTCATCTGTCCGAACAGAACATTGAAAAACTGGGGTATTTCGTCAATATATGTCGCTCGCAGGAACCTGCCGACGCTACTGATCCGGGGATCATCCTCTATCTTGAATTGTGGGCCGTCTACCTGACTGACAAACCGCAGCTTGTCCTGCAACTTGGCTGCTCCGGTAACCATCGTCCTGAATTTCAGGCAGCCGAATTTCTTGCCGTGCAATCCCTGACGCTTGTCGGCATAAAACACAGGCCCCGGAGAATTCAGCTTGATCGCCAGCGCGATAAAGGGTATTACCGGAGCAAATAGAATCAATACCATTAACGCCGCTACGAAATCGGCAACTCGTTTAAGGCATCGTGCATAAGAAAGTCTGGGCCAGCGGCGAAAAATCCCACACGACGTTTGCTGTAAATTCGAAGTGTACGAGAAGTAAGATCCGGCTCTTCGGTGTTGGCCGAGATGCTCCCAATCATACTCATGCCCTTTGACAATGCGATTTCGCACAATTTGATTCTCAGGCACACGTACCTGCGCTCCAATGATTGATGAACTTACAACAGCTCCACTTTCGATCCTGGCATTGTCGCCAATGATTGACGGCCCAATGATGACTGTCTCCGGACCGACATCAACATTCTCTCCCAAAAGCACCTTGCCAACGAGTCTTGCATTTGGAGATATCGACGGCGAACATCCCATGCTCGATCCCGTTTCTGCGCTTTCCGAGAGGATTGCACCGCACGCACAGAGCATTCCATCTGCTGTCTCCAGGTCAAGAACGGTGCCGCCCAAGTTGACCGCTCGCAATTGCAGCCGGGCCGATTGACAATTCCGGGACACAGCGGAAAAAGACAAAGGCAGACTACCGCCAGCCAGCAATTGCTCTAAAACACTCGCTCTGATAAAAAGATGATGAGGCCAATCCCGTGGTGAAAAGGCAGACTCAGCCGTATCTGAGTATAATCTGCGAAAGCCCGCTACATTACCCTCAGGTGTCAATCGCAATCTCTCGCTCGAGCCCAGGAGATCAGGTTTTGCATTGACGGCCACTAAATCCGCCTCAGCTCGAGCCAGCACTCTTTCAATCAGCTTGTGATCAATTGTCGTTAAAAATCTCCCGTTGGAAATGACATGCCATGAGCCAGCCGATTGTACTGCACCGGCCTGACTTACAAAGACCGAATCAAGCGGCAAACCCTCTTTGTAGTAGATTACTTCCCGCTTGATATCAAAGTCGTCGCGCTTCTGTTGCTGGTTTAGTCTCGATTTGATTTCCCAGCTTTCAGGGACGGCATAAATTGTCTCACTTGGTGCAGATACTTTGGTCGAGAGCCGATTGTTGCCTCTTTTTGTGCTATGGTTCAACCGGCCGCTCATTGCCCCCAGAACAACGTTTGCCAAAGGCTCCCCGGTCAGAGCGAAACGAAGCAGGCTTGCCCTGCCGGCATCCAAACCACTGTCTTGCAAAAGGATCAGATTCATAGATTAAATCAAGGATCAGATTTAGGATCTGATAGTCAACGTCGCAACAGATCCGGGTTCTCTAACTCTCATCTGAGATGTCAAGATCGTCAGGATTCTCCGACTCACCTTCCATCGAGAACATCAACTTCCTTCTATGAAGCCCGGCAGGCTCTCTTGTCTGTGCACTCTGCGTGTAGTAACCGTGTCCGTGTCGATAATAGCCATGGCCGGCCTGAACACTGCTGAGAACCGTACCCAGGACCTGGACGTTAATCTGAACTAACCGTTCTTTGGCCTCTCTGAGATCCGGCAAGGTTGTATGGCCGGCGTAGCTGACCAAAATGGCCGCTCCGCCGATTTTAGCCCACACAAGAGCGTCAGGAAAGCCAAGTGTCGGTGGAGTATCAATTATGACATGATCGTATTTTCTGCTGATCATGTCGATTCGCTTGGCGGTTGACGGCATAGCCAGCAGTTCGTATGCATCGGCCGTATTATCAAAATCGGCAGCCAGAACATCAAGTCCCGTAGATGCCATTGAATAGACCGCCTGCTCGAATTTAACGCCGCAGAGTACGTCCTGCAACCCTCTCGTGCCCTTGGGAAGATTCAACAGTCGCGCAACATCGGGCTTCCTCAGGTCGCCGTCGATGAGAAGAACCTTCTTTCCTGACTCAGCCATACTCGTCGCGAGGTTGACGGCAAATGTTGTCTTGCCTTCTTTCATCCCGGGACTTGTAACGACCAGTTTTCTCGGAACGCCGTTATCGCCAAGCAGACCCAGGTTGGCACGAATGGTTTGGTAATCGCCGACTATCTGCTCCGGCAGAAAAGCCGGCTTAACTGTGTCCAGGCTGGTGGTGGTACCGATTATCCTGATACCTATGCGTCTTGCCACATCATCTGGTGTCCTCAGGCTTTGATCCGCCTTGTCCCTCAGCAACGCCAGACCCATGCCGCATGCAAGTGCGATAATAATGACGGCTGCCGTAAGCTTTGGGCGTTTGTCATTGATAGAAAACAGGTCGGCATTATAATGCACTGAAATGCGCGCCGGTCTCTTAGCCTGTAATTCCAAATCCTGTATGCGACTAACGACGGCATCGTACCTTTGCTTGGCGAAGGCAAGCTTGTCCTCAAGATCCAGTATATCCAGTTGTTTGCGACCTACCCTGACGGTCTCAACATCTTCCTTTTCTATACTTTCTTTGAGACGCTTCTCGTACTCTTTCTTATGCTCAAGCTCGCTGCGAAGGGCGGCAAGCCTCCTGTTGCCCGCGTCGGCAGCTTCCTTGGCCGCCCGCTCGTCAAATTCCTGGCCCGCCCGCTGCTTCAGCCCATCAAGATGCGTCTTTAATGCATCCAGTTGCTCAATCTTCCTATGGAGTTCTGTATGCATTGGCTGTAGAGTCTGTCTTGCGATGATAAGCTCCTGCTCCAATTGCGTGATATTCGGCATAAACGCCACGACTTCGGGATCCTGACTGATATGCTCTTGCCTCATCCTCAGCAGCTCAGCGGGCGATATAGCCTGCTCGGGAGAGCGTTCGAGCAAGAGAACCTGTGCTTCGAGCTGAATCCTATCAGCCTCTGCCGTTGTAAGTCTGTTCAACAGCTCTGCGACGCGGTCGAGCATCATTTGCTGTCGCGGCTCAAGGACAGTTTGCCCGAATTCCTGCCCCAACTGGTAGATCTTCTTGCGGTAGTCGTCAATCTTGCCAGCAAAATCGTCACGCTCTCCTTCGAGGACTTGCAGTTGCAGATTCTGTTGCCTGACCGCACTATCAACTTCGATCTCCATATACGCGTCAATAAATGCATCAACAATCTGCTCGGCTTCTTTCCTGTCAGTATTCTGCATGGAAATCCTAATCAACTCACTGTTGCGGTCGGCAGCAACGTTGATCGTCCCATCGGACACTATGGCCATCTTCAATTTGTACGCATGCTCCTCCTGCTCATCCAAAGCTTCTTCTCCGGTCTTGCTCGTCCTGGTAATCCCAAGCTTCTGCTCCACTCTTGAGATTAGATCGGAACGCTTGTCCGCAAAGAAGGATAGGTTCCTGTCTTTCAAGATATCCGCCACCCGTTGGATTACGGTACTGCTGGTGACCTTTTCCGCCTGAGTATTCATGAAGCTGTCGTAATTTGTTATTTCGCCTACGATGTTTCCCGTGACAATCTCCTGTTCTTCGGGTTTTACTCTGATTGCCCCGGTAACGTTGTATTCGGGCTCGACGTAATGCCACACCACGGACAGCCCTGCGCCACAGACTAACACGAATACCAAAAGCACGATATACCAGCGGCGAAGTATTCCGGAAAGCAAATTAGACGATCCTCCACCACCGGTATCAGGCTTATTTTCCAAATCGACGATTTCGTGTTCTCCTTCGTGATAATGATAGTTGTCCAGTTCATTCATGTCTTTCACTCCTGCGAAAAATGATCTATGATTTTGATCAGGGTCCTGACGTCATTTTGCGGCCTCCCGCATGACGCTCGCCTGAATATGTTTCCTTATCGACTTTGCCTCGTAATTACTATTGCTTCTTCTTCCACCGGCAGGGTAGTCAGTTTGGTCAGAAGCCAAAGCTCTCCAACTACCGCCGCAAGTGCCAGCGGCATCATCGCGTACCCGCCGAAGTCATGGAACACATCCTCCCAATATTCACCTTCAAGCACCGTGAAGAACATTGCTGTAACTACTAATCGTATAGTGTTACATAACAAAGCGATTGGGAGACTTGAAAGTAAAACGATCAGCTTTTCCCACCACTTCCGGTTTACCAATAGAACAACCAGGCCGCTTATCACGAAGAAGGCCGTGACCATCCTCAGCCCGTTACACGCCTCGAGCACCGCCACACTCACATCTTCGCCAATTCGGATGATATTTCCTTCCTTCACGATTTCGTAGCCGATCACCTCGAGGCAGAAGACGGCCGAATTGGTTGCATATCGTTGCAGAGTCAAGCCGATGCTAGTCTTGATGGGATTGGGCCACGGCAACATTAGACATAAAAACAACAATACCGGGAAAACCTTCTTGAGATATTGCCAACCGAAGAGCAGCAGAGTCAACGCTGCTATGCTCAGGACAACGGAGAGCATCT
>Ga0180431_10010407_pt1 | contig 10339 bp, 10 predicted proteins | sample SS_ome_11_FD_132459 | JGI IMG/M metagenome (GOLD analysis project Ga0180431, IMG submission 132459) | Hypersaline lake sediment archaeal communities from the Salton Sea, California, USA - SS_1_MS_1 metaG | ecosystem: Environmental > Aquatic > Non-marine Saline and Alkaline > Hypersaline >... | reverse complement strand
GATCTCCGACGTGCAGGGCAACGCGATCGCGTGGTCCTCGGCCGGGACCATGGGCTTCAAGGGCTCGCGCAAGTCGACGCCCTATGCCGCCCAGATGGCCGCCGAGGATGCCGGCAAGAAGGCCCAGGAACATGGCGTCCGAACGCTGGAGGTCGAGGTGCAGGGGCCCGGTTCGGGCCGCGAATCCGCCCTGCGCGCGCTTGCCGCGGTGGGGTTCACCATCACCTCGATCCGCGACGTGACGCCGATCGCGCACAACGGCTGCCGCCCGCCGAAGCGCCGCCGCGTGTGATCGCCGCTATTGCCGCCGGGCCGCCCGATGGGTGCGGCCCGCGCGATTCGTTTTTCCTCGGGCGTTCCCGGAGCCGGTCATGACCCGGGAACAGGAATGGAGGCAGACCGCATGATCCACAAGAATTGGGCCGAGCTGATCAAGCCGATGCAGCTTGACGTCAAGCCCGGCACCGACCCCGCGCGCCGCGCGACGGTCGTGGCCGAACCTCTGGAACGGGGCTTCGGCCTGACGCTGGGCAACGCGCTGCGGCGCGTTCTGCTGTCGTCGCTGCAGGGCGGGGCGATCACCAGCGTGCAGATCGACAACGTGCTGCACGAGTTTTCCTCGGTCGCCGGGGTGCGCGAGGATGTCACCGACATCGTGCTCAACCTCAAGGGCGTCGCGCTGCGGATGGAGGTCGAGGGGCCGAAGCGGCTGTCGATCTCGGCCAAGGGGCCCGGCGTCGTCACCGCCGGCGACATCTCGGAATCGAACGGCATCGAGGTTCTGAACAAGGACCACGTGATCTGCCATCTCGACGAGGGGGCGGACCTGTTCATGGAACTGACCGTCAACACCGGCAAGGGCTATGTCGCCGCCGACAAGAACCGGCCGGAAGACGCGCCGATCGGCCTGATCCCGATCGACGCGATCTATTCGCCGGTCAAGAAGGTCAGCTACGAGGTTCAGCCCACCCGCGAGGGGCAGGTGCTGGACTATGACAAGCTGACGATGAAGATCGAGACCGACGGCTCGCTCACCCCCGATGACGCGGTGGCCTATGCCGCGCGCATCCTGCAGGACCAGCTGTCGATCTTCGTGAACTTCGAAGAGCCGGAATCGGCCGGCCGCGCCGACGAGGACGACGGGCTGGAATTCAACCCGCTGCTTCTCAAGAAGGTCGACGAACTGGAACTGTCGGTCCGGTCGGCGAACTGCCTGAAGAACGACAACATCGTCTATATCGGCGACCTGATCCAGAAGACCGAGGCGGAGATGCTGCGCACCCCGAACTTCGGCCGCAAGTCGCTCAACGAGATCAAGGAAGTGCTCTCGGGCATGGGCCTGCATCTCGGGATGGACGTGGAAAACTGGCCGCCGGAGAACATCGAGGATCTCGCCAAGCGCTTCGAGGACCAGTTCTGACGCATTCGGGGGCGCCCTGCGCGCCCCCGGCCAATGCCCGCGACTGGCGGGGAATGCCGGGCAGCAAGCCCCAAGGAGAGCGGCCTTCACGCAGGGGTCGCCGGACAAAGCAAAACGACGACGATAGGAGTTCCCCATGCGTCACGCCCGCGGCTACCGCCGCCTCAACCGCACCCACGAGCACCGCAAGGCGCTGTTTTCCAACATGGCCGGTTCGCTGATCGAGCACGAGCAGATCAAGACGACGCTGCCCAAGGCCAAGGAACTGCGCCCGATCGTGGAAAAGCTGATCACGCTCGCCAAGCGCGGCGACCTGCATGCCCGCCGCCAGGCCGCGGCGATGCTCAAGCAGGACAAGGATGTCGCCAAGCTCTTCGAGACGCTGGGCCCGCGCTACAAGGAACGCCAGGGCGGCTATACCCGTGTCCTGAAGGCCGGGTTCCGCTACGGCGACATGGCGCCGATGGCGATCATCGAACTGGTCGACCGCGATACGACGGCCAAGGGCGCGGCCGACCGCGCGCGGCTGGAGGCCGAAGAGGCCGCCGAAGACTGATCCCGGCAGGCGCCGGTTCCGAAGGCCCCGCCCCGGCGGGGCCTTTGCCGTTCCGGCCCACCCTTCCGCCGGCCCCGCACCCGGCCTAGAGTGCCGCCATGACCGACCTGTTCGACCAGCGCGACCCCACCGACATCGACACCGGCGCCGCGCCGCCGCGGCCGCTGGCCGACGCGCTGCGCCCTGCAAGCCTGGCCGAGGTCGTGGGCCAGGATCACCTGCTGGGGCCGGAGGGCCCGATCGGGCGGATGGTCGCCTCCGGCCAGCTTTCTTCGCTGATCCTGTGGGGGCCGCCCGGCACCGGCAAGACCACCATCGCCCGGCTGCTGGCCGATACCGCGGGGATGCGGTTCGCCGCGATCTCGGCGATCCAGTCGGGCGTGGCCGATCTGCGCAAGGTCTTCGACGCGGCGCGGCTCCGGCGCGGGCAGGGCCAGCGCACGCTGCTGTTCGCCGACGAGATCCACCGCTTCAACAAGGCCCAGCAGGACAGTTTCCTGCCGGTCGTCGAGGACGGCACGATCGTTCTGGTCGGCGCGACCACCGAGAACCCGAGTTTCGGGTTGAACGCCGCGCTCTTGTCGCGCTGCTTCGTCTTCGTGCTGAACCGGCTGGACGCGGCCGCGCTGGGCCAGCTTCTGGACCGGGCCGAGGCGCATCTGGGCCGGCCCTTGCCGCTGACGGCCGAGGCGCGGCAGGTGATGGTGGACCTCGCCGGCGGCGACGGGCGCTACCTGCTGGGCATGGCCGAACAGGCGCTGGCCGCGGCCGGCGACGCGCCGCTCGACCCCGCCGCGCTGGCGCGGATCCTGCAACGCCGGATGGTCGGCCACGACAAGGCCGGCGACGGGCACTATGATCTCTTGTCGGCCTTCCACAAGTCGCTGCGCGGTTCCGACGTCGATGCCGCGCTTTACTACGCCGCGCGGATCATGGAGGCCGGCGAGGTCGCCGACACGGTGTTCCGCCGGCTGGCCTGCGCGGCCTCCGAGGATGTCGGGCTGGCCGATCCGCAGGCGATGGTGCAGGTGATCGCGGCCTGGCAGGCCTTCGACCGGGTGGGCTGGCCCGAGGGAAGGCTGTTCCTGGGCCAGGCCGTGGCCTATGTCGCCACCGCGCCGAAAAGCAACGCCCAGCACCGCGCCTTCGACGCCGCGCTGGCGCTGGCGGGCAAGACCGGGCATCTGCGCCCGCCGATGTCGATCCTGAACGCGCCGACGAAACTGATGAAGGAACTGGGCTACAACGCCGGCTATCTTTACGACCACGACCACCCCGACGCCTTCTCCGGGCAGGAATTCCTGCCCGAGCAGCTTGCCGGCACCCCGGCGGCGCGGCTTTATGCGCCCGAGGAACGCGGCTTCGAACGCGATCTGAAAAAGCGCATGGCCTGGTGGGCCGCGCTGAAGGCACGGCGGCGCGACGGGGCGGAGTGACGCAGCGGCGGGGCTGGACTTGGCCCGCGGCCCCGGCCACCTTGCGCCCGGCCGACACCGGGAGGGACGAAGATGACCGCGCTCGACAATCTCGACCTGAAGAACCTCGCCTTCCGCGACGCGGGCGACGGTATCGGGGTGCTGACGCTGACCCGCGCGGCCAAGCGCAACGCGCTGGATGCGCAGACAGTCGAGGATCTGCTGGCCTTCTTCACCGCGCTGCCGCGCTCGGGCGTGCGGGCGGTGGTGATGCGGGCGGAGGGCGACCATTTCTGCGCCGGGCTCGACCTTGTCGAACACCACCACGAGGATCGTCGGCCCGAGGAGTTCATGCACCTGTGCCTGCGCTGGCACGAGGCGTTCAACAAGATCGAATACGGCGGCGTGCCGGTGATCGGCGCGCTCAAGGGCGCGGTCGTGGGCGGCGGGCTGGAACTGGCCTCGGCCTTCCATATCCGGGTGGCCGATGCGACGACCTATTTCGCCCTGCCCGAGGGCCAGCGCGGGCTGTTCACCGGCGGCGGCGCGACGATCCGGGTGGCGGATCTCGTGGGCAAGGCGCGGATGGTCGACATGATGCTGACCGGCCGCGTCTACAAGGGGCGGGAGGCGGTGGACGTGGCCTGTGCCAGTACCTTGTCGACGACAGCCAGGACGCCGCGATGGAGATCGCCCGCGCCGCGGCGCAGAACCCGCCGCTGTCGAACTTCGCGATCTGCTCGGCGATCAGCCACATGCAGAACATGTCGGCGCTGGATGCCGCCTATGCCGAATCCGTCGTCGCCGGCATCGTCAACACCCAGCCCGCCTCGCGCGAGCGGCTGGAAGCCTTCGCCAACAAGACCGCCGCGCGCGTCCGGCCCGGCTGAACGCGGGCAAAATTCTTCGTCCGAAGAATTTTGCCCCACCCCTCCAGCCGGACGGCGCGTGGCCCGGGCAAGATCCTTCGTCCGAAGGATCTTGCCGGCGCGCCGCCACCGGCGGCCAAGGTCTTTCGGACGAAAGACCTTGGCGGCGACGCCCCGAAATTCTTCGTCCGAAGAATTTTCGGGCCTCGGTTCAGGCCCCCGGGCCCGTTGACTTTGCCGGCCCGGATCGCCACCAGAGGCGCATGGTCCAGACCCTTCTTCTCGTCGGCCTCGGCGGTGCGCTTGGCGCGATGGCCCGCTACCTGACCGTGGTCGGGGCGGCGCGGCTGTTCGGCCCCGGCTTTCCGGCCGGGACGCTGGCGGTGAACGTGCTGGGCTCGTTCCTGATCGGTGTCCTCGCGGTGGCGATGCTGGGGCCGCGCGGCGCCTCCCCGGCGGCGGCTTTCCTGCTTGTCGGGGTTCTGGGCGGGTTCACGACCTTCTCGGCCTTCTCGCTCGACGCGCTGAAACTCTGGCAGGCCGGGCAGGCCGGGCTGGCCGGGGCCTATGTCGCGGCCTCCGTCGGCCTGTCGCTGGCCGGGGTCGCGGCGGGTGCGGCGGCGGGCGCGGCGCTGCGCGGAGGACCGGGATGAGCGGGGTCGAGATCATCACGGTCGGCGAGGACGAGGGCGACCGGCGGCTCGACCGCTGGCTGAAGCAGCGCTTCCCGCAGCTCACCCAGGGCGCGGTGGAAAAGCTGTGCCGCACCGGTCAGCTTCGGGTCGACGGGGGCCGGGTCAAGGCCTCCACCCGGGTGGAGGCCGGCATGCAGGTGCGCGTACCGCCGCTGCCCGCGGCCGCCCCGGCCGCCCGGCGCGAACCGGCGGCGGGGATCGCGCCCGGCGACGCGGCGATGATCGAGGCCGCCGTGTTGTGGCAGGACCAGCACATCATCGCGCTGAACAAGCCGCCGGGCCTGCCCAGCCAGGGCGGCTCGGGCCAGGGCGACCGCCATGTCGACGGCCTCTCCGAGGCCCTGCGCTTCGGCTACAAGGAACGCCCGAAGCTTGTCCACCGGCTCGACAAGGACACCTCGGGCATCCTGCTTCTGGCGCGGACCGACCGGGTCGCCCGCCGCCTGTCGGAAGCGTTTCGCGACCGCGCCACGCGCAAGATCTACTGGGCCGTCACCGCCGGTGTGCCGGCACCGGCGATGGGAACCATCCGCTTCGGCCTGGTGAAGGCGCCGGGGCATGGCAAGGGCGGCGCGGGCGAGAAGATGCTGTGCCTCCATCCCGCGAAGGTCGACAAGACCGAAGGCGCGAAGCGCGCCACCACCGATTACGCGGTGATCGAGCGGCTGGGCAGCCGCGCCGCCTGGGTCGCGCTGGTGCCGATCACCGGCCGTACCCACCAGTTGCGCGCCCACATGGCCGAGATCGGCCACCCGATCGTGGGCGACGGCAAGTATGGCGGGTCCGGGCAGGAAAACCTTGGCGATGGCTGGGGGGCGCAGCTGGGCGGCGAGATTTCCCGCAAGCTGCATCTGCATGCCCGGTCCATCGCCTTCGACCACCCGGTGACGGGCGCGCGGATCACGCTGACCGCGCCGCTGCCCGCGCATATGGCGAAGACCTGGGCGACCTTCGGCTGGCGCGAGGCCGACGCGCCCGACGATCCCTTCGCGGAACGGCCGTGACCGTGCGGCCCCGGTTTGCGATCGGCGATGTCGACGGCACGCTTGCCGCCAGCCAGGCTGATAACGTCGCGGCCATGGCCGAGGCTGTCGCCGCCGTCGGGCGGCACGCGCTTTCACGGGCCGTGGTTCTGGCGATCGTCGGACTGTCGCGGCCGATGCCGCCCCATTCCGGTGTGCCCGACCTGCCGGCGCGGCTGGCGGCGGCCGGCGCGGGGCGGATCGTGGCGGATGTCGCGGCGCTTGCTGCCGCGCCGGACAAGATCTGAGGGGGCGGCATGGCGGGCGTCGGCGGCTGGGTGGCGAAACGGTTCTGGACGACGGCCTCGGCGCAAGCCGCCGAGGGCGGGCATGCGGTCTTGCTCGATGGCCGGCCGGTGCGGACCCCGGCCAAGGCGCCGCTGGTGGTGCCGACGCGGGCGCTGGCCGAGGCGATCGCCGGCGAATGGCAGGCACAGGGCGAGGCGATCGACCCGCGCGCCATGCCGCTGACCCGCGCCGCCAATTCCGCGATCGACACGGTGGCCGCGCAGTTCGACGAGGTCGCCGGGATGATCGCGGCCTATGGCGAAAGCGACCTGTTGTGCTACCGCGCCGAGGCGCCCGATGCGCTGGTCCGGCGCCAGGCGGCGGCCTGGGATCCCTGGCTGGACTGGGCCGAGACCGGGATCGGCGCGCGGCTTGTCGTCACCCAGGGCATCGTCGCGGTCGATCAGCCGCGAGACAGTCTCGCCCGGCTGGCCGACGCGGTGCACGGGTGCACGGCCTTCGAACTGACCGCGCTGCACGATCTCGTCGCGCTGACCGGTTCGCTGGTTCTGGGGCTTGCCGTGGCGCGCGGTGCGCTCGATCCCGTCGCGGCCTGGCCGATCAGCCGAATCGACGAGGTCTGGCAGATCGAGCAATGGGGCGACGACGAGGAGGCCGCCGCTGTCGCGGCCGCGAAACGCGCCGATTTCCTTCGGGCGCATCGTTTCCTGATGCTTGCGCAGGCGGGTGCAGGACGCGACGGCGCCTGAACGGGCGATTTCGCGGCATGCTGCGATGCTGCGGACGGGGCTGTCTGTCGCAGCCCGCTTGCCCTTGACGGCCCGTTCTGAATCGTCCCACACTCTGGCCGTTGGGGCTCCCTCGCCCTCTCGATCACGTATCCGGCCCGGGTGGGCCTTCTAACAAGAATGACGGCCACGAGGGCCGAAGACTCAGGAAGAGGTAAACATGAATAAATCCGTATTTCTCGGCACGCTGACCGCTGCGGGCCTGGCCGCTGGTGTGGCCGGCGCCGCAACGCTCGATGATGTGAAGGCGCGCGGCGAACTGAACTGCGGCGTGTCCACCGGTCTGGTGGGCTTTGCCGCGCCCGACGCCAACGGCGTCTGGTCGGGCTTCGACGTCGCCGTGTGCCGTGCCGTCGCCGCGGCCGCGCTGGGCGACCCGATGGCCGTCAAGTTCGTGCCGACCACCGGCCAGACCCGCTTCACCGCGCTGGCCTCGGGCGAGGTCGACATGCTGGCCCGGAACACCACCTGGACGTTCTCGCGCGATGTCGACCTGAAGTTCACCTTCCTTGGCGTGAACTACTACGACGGCCAGGGCTTCATGATCCGCAAGGATCTGGGCGTCACCTCGGCCAAGGAACTCGATGGCGCGACCGTCTGCATCCAGACCGGCACCACGACCGAGCTCAACCTGGCTGACTTCTTCAAGGTCAACGGCATGAGCTACGAGCCGGTTCCGATCGAAACCAATGCCGAGGCCCAGCAGCAGTATCTTGCCGGGGCCTGCGACGTCTACACCACCGACGCGTCGGGCCTGGCCGCGACCCGGGCAACCTTCGCGGATCCGGAAAACCACGCCATCCTGCCCGAGATCGTCTCGAAGGAGCCGCTCGGCCCGCTCGTGCGCCACGGCGACGACCAGTGGGGCGACATCGTCCGCTGGACGCTGAACGCGCTGATCGCGGCGGAGGAATACGGCGTGACCTCGGCCAATATCGAGGAACTCGCGAAGGGCACCAACAACCCCGAGATCAACCGCATGCTCGGCACCGAGGGCGACCTTGGCGCGATGCTCGGCCTTGATTCGGAATGGGCCAAGCGCGCGATCATGGCCGGTGGCAACTATGGCGAGATCTTCGCCGCCAACATCGGCGAGGCCACCCCGATCGGTCTGGCGCGCGGCCTGAACGCGCAGTGGACCCAGGGCGGCCTGATCTACTCGCCGCCGTTCCGCTGAACGGCTGACAGGGAAGGGCGCGCGCATCCCGCGCGCCCTTTTCATTCTACCGACAGGGATGCCCGATCCGCGAGGGGCGTGACCCCGCGACACGGCCTGAAGGCCGGCAGTGGACCGGGGCTAGGGGAAACGCATAATGGCCAACGCCGCAGACCCGCCGAAGGGTTCCTTTCGGCTGAGCATGCTGGTGTATGACACCCGGTATCGCTCCATCACCATCCAGATCGTCGCCCTGTTTCTGTTCATGGCGCTGGCCGCCTGGCTGGTGGACAACACGATCCAGAACCTCCGCACGCTGGGCAAGGACTTCAATTTCAGCTTCCTGTGGAGCCGCGCGGGCTACGACATCAACCAGCGGCTGGTGGAGTATACCAACGACAGCTCGCATGGCCGCGCGATGCTCGTGGGCCTGCTCAACACGCTCTTGCTGGCCTTCATCTCGTGCGTCACCGCGACGATCGTGGGGGTGCTGGCCGGGGTCGCGCGGCTGTCGAAGAACTGGATCGTCGCGCGTCTGATGACGGTCTATGTCGAGGCGTTCCGCAACATCCCGCTGCTGCTCTGGATTGTCGTGTTCTTCGCGGTGATGACCGAAAGCATGCCGGCGCCCTCGGCGTTCCGGGGCGACGACCCCGCCGCCTCGATGCTGATGTTCGACACCGTGGCGGTGACCAACCGCGGCGTCTACATACCCGAGCCGCTGTTCTATCGCAGCCTGGGCGATATCGACCTGGGCATCTTCCTGGTCAGCGTCGATCTGGTCGCGATCATCGCGGCGCTGGTGCTGGGCTTCTACGTCAACCGCGCGATCGTGAACCGCGCCACCCGGATCCAGGAGGCGACGGGCATCCGCCCGACGACCTGGTGGCAGTCGATCCTCGCGCTGTTCGGCCCGGTCATCGCGCTGCTGGTCGCGCTGGGCTTTCACCTGGGCTACCCGGAACTCAAGGGCTTCAATTTCGGCGGCGGCACGCATCTGCGGAACTCGCTGATCGCGCTTTGGGCGGCGCTGACGATCTATACCGGCGCCTTCATCGCCGAGAACGTCCGCGCCGGCATCCTCGCGATCTCGCGCGGGCAGACCGAGGCCGCCTTCGCGCTGGGCCTGCGGCCGGGCCGCACGATGAGCCTGGTGATCCTGCCGCAGGCGCTGCGGGTGATCATCCCGCCGCTGATCTCGCAATATCTCAACATCACCAAGAACACCTCGCTGGCGCTGGCCGTGGGCTACATGGATCTGCGCTCCACCCTGGGCGGGATCACGATCAACCAGACCGGACGCGAGCTTGAGGGGATGCTGCTGATGATGCTGATCTACCTCATCATCAGTCTTTCGATCTCGGCGGTGATGAATGTCTACAACCGCAGCGTCAAGCTGAAGGAGCGGTGAGATGGCGCAGGAATATTCCTATGTCCGCACCGAGATGCTGCCCGAACAGGAGCCGCCGTCGAACGCGATCGGCGCCCTCGTCTGGGTGCGGGAGAACCTGTTTTCCGGCCCGCTCAACACGATCCTGACGCTGGCCTCGATCGCCGTCGTCTGGTGGATCGTGTCGCACATGTCGGGCTGGTTCCTGAACTCCGTCTGGCAGGCCGGCAGCCTCGCCGAATGCCGCGAGATCCTTGACGGCGCGACGGGGGCCTGTTTCGCGGTCATCACCGACCGCTGGGAACAGCTGCTTTACGGCTTCTACCCGTCCGAATTCTACTGGCGGCCGAACCTGACGCTGCTGCTGATGCTGGTGGCGCTGGCGCCGGTCCTGTTCCCCGGCGTGCCGCGCCGGCTGTTCTGGTTCAGCGCGGTCTACCCGGCGATCGGGTTCTGGCTGCTGTGGGGCGGGTCGATCTGGCCGCCGCTGGTGGTGCTGGCGGCGTTCCCGGTGGCGTTCGTCGTCTACCGGCTGCTGGAACCGGTCAACGGCATCCTCGCCGCCGTCGCGGCGCTTGTCGCGCCGGTGCTGTGGTGGTTCCTGTTCGCCGCCCCGATCGGCGGCGCGCTGGCCGCGATCCTTCCTGGCACGCTGGAACCCGTGGCCTCGGACCTTTTCGGCGGCTTCATGCTGTCGATCATCATCGGCGTGACCGGCATCGCCCTGTCGCTGCCGCTGGGCATCCTGCTGGCGCTGGGGCGGCAATCCGACCTGATCT
>Ga0180431_10010406_pt1 | contig 10340 bp, 3 predicted proteins | sample SS_ome_11_FD_132459 | JGI IMG/M metagenome (GOLD analysis project Ga0180431, IMG submission 132459) | Hypersaline lake sediment archaeal communities from the Salton Sea, California, USA - SS_1_MS_1 metaG | ecosystem: Environmental > Aquatic > Non-marine Saline and Alkaline > Hypersaline >... | reverse complement strand
GGCCGGGTCCGCCGGGAAGTTGGCGAACCAATAGACCATGTGCACCTGCTGCGGCCGGAACGGGGTGCCATGGTTGAGATAGGCCCCGGCCCGGACCAGCAGATAGCGATACACCCTGGTCTGCAGCCGGCGGGCCAGCCATTCTCGCCGCGGCCGGCGGCGGTTGGTCTTCCAGTCCACGATGACGGCCCGTCGCCCGGCGTCCACAGCGACGAGATCGTACTTAGCCACCAGGCGATGACCGCTCAGCGGACTCGACAGGACGATCTCGGGGTGACGGGAGGCCGGCAGATCGGCCGGTCCTCTCTCCAGGTAATTGCGCCACCAGCGACGCAGATCCTCAGCGTCCACAGCGTCCGCCAGTCGCTCCGGGGCCATGCCCAGCGCGTGCCGATGGACCAGGCGATGGAACGCCGCCCCCTGTCGAACGTGCCGTTCCACCTCCAGGGCCGGCTCCGCCTCAACGGCCGGCCAGGCCCGGCGCAGGAGATAGCGCAGTTGAAAGCGCCGCGGGCAGTCCACGTAGTCCTGGAGGCTGCCCTGGCTAAACTGAAAGTCAGGGGGTAGTCTCATATGCCTTTATATTTCCTCCATCTCCCTTGACGAGCGCTCCTCCCAGAACGTCCGCAGCGCGGTGAACGGCGTTGCTGGCTGCTGGTTGCCGCGCTTGCCGCTGTTCCAGGTGACGATCAACTCCCTCCTGGCGCGCGTGATGCCCACGTACAGCAGCCGCAGGCGCTCCGCGGCGTACCCCACCCGCGCCTCACGGGTGGCATGGCCCTCCTCGAACAACGGCACGCCCTGTGCCAGCTGAAGGGCCTCCAATTGACGCACAGCCTCCGCCTCCAGGTTCAGGTTGTCGCGTATGAACCACTTCTCCGCGATGAAGCGGTCGTGCGGCTGGGCCGATGGGAAGTTGTAGTTGTTGACCGACATCAGGTACACCCGGTCCCATTCCAGCCCCTTGGCCTTGTGGACAGTGGCGACCACAACCTTACCCTTATGCTCCTCAGGGTCGAACCCGCTGTCCTCGTCGCCAAGCCCCAGGAAACGACGCTCGTTTCGAGCGATCACCGCCAGCTCGTCGGTGAGCTCCGGCAGCCGCCAATCAGGATGACTATCGCCCGCCCGCCGCAGAAGCACGGCCAGCTTGTGGGCCACGGCCAGGTCCGCCGGCTCCTTGAACAGGTCCTGGGCCAGCGTGAGCACAAGCTGATCGATCGGCAACAGCGCCGCCTCCTGCCAGCGGCGGACCAACGTGCGAAACTCGAACAAGCTCTCATAGACGTAGCGGAAATCGTCGTCCAATCTCAAACCGTCCAGCCAATCGGCGAGCGAAGCTGTGCCCGCCCGCGGCCAGAGGAAGTCCTCGACGTGCCATCCCTCCCGGTTGAGCCGTCGCAGCATCCTGGCGATTCTCCCGGTACGCGCCTCCGCCTCCTCGTCATCACGGTCCTTGCGCCGCCACACCCGGTAGACCCTGGCCAGCCTGGCCGGCGAGCCCGGATCGGCCAGATAGTCGATCACGTTCGCCAGAGCGCCCGCCGCCTCCCGGGTGGAGCTGGTGCTACGCAGGAACTCCACGCACGCCAGGCCGCGCGCTTTCAAAGCGTCCACCACCTCATCGCCGCGCCGATTGCGCGGCGCCAGGACAGCCACGGTTTCCTCTCGATGCTCGGGAAGCCAGCGGGCCAGGGAATCCACCACGGCCTGGAGCTCGCCCGCCGGCGTGAACTTGCGGGCGACGAGATGCACCTGATCCGGGCGGTCGACCGGGTTCGGCTGCGGATCGCCGGGCGGCGTCGGTTCGATGTGCGGAAGCGACAGCGCGCCCCGGACCTCCTCCACCGGATGTTCCTGACGCGTCCAATCGATCAGGTAATTGGCCAGGTCCATAATGCTGTGGGTGGAACGCCCGGAGTTGGGCAGCTCGCGCTCAACGACGCCTGGCTCCCGCAGAAACCGACGCAGGTGGCTCGGATCGGCCGTGGTGAAGGTCTCGTAAATGGCCTGGTTAGGGTCGCCGACCCGCACCCAGTTGCCACCCGGTCCGGACAACGTGCGCAGGATCTCCTCCTGCAGCCGGCTGCTGTCCTGTGCCTCGTCCTCCAGGATAAAGGGCCATCGGTAGCGCAACCGCTCCCGGTATTCCTGGTCCAATTGCAGGGCCTCCAACGCCAGGCGGACCAAGTCATCGAAGTCCACCGCGCCCCGATAGGCCAGCGCACGCTGGTAGTCAGCGTAAATGGCCCAGCCCATGTCCATCAACGGCTCGATAGAGGGACAGGAGACGTGCTCAGCCACAGAGAGGGAAGCCGACGACAGATCCGACGGCTGGAGGAGCCGCTTCGCTTCCCTTCGTGAGGAAAGGGGACGTTGGTCCAGACGCTGACGCAGCTCGGCCGGGGTGAGCTGCAGGTCCTTGGCCTGCCGAATGACGGCACGGGCCACCTCGCCCACCAAGAACGGCCACTGAGAACGGCGGACCCAATCCCGCTTGCTTTCGTTCAGGTCGGGGGACAGGAAATCATCGGCGGCGTATGGGTGCGCGCGCAACCAGGCCTGGGCCGCGTCCTGCATGATCTGTTCCGCCGCCCGCTCGTCGATGATCTGAAAGTCGTCCGCCAGGCCCACCAGCGCCGGCCGCTCCCGTACGATGTCGTGGGCCAGGCCGTGCAACGTGCGCACCCGGTAGCCCAGGTACGGCAACAGGCCGCGCTCCTGGACAAAGGCCCCCACCCGCCTGGCGAAATTGTCCACGGCTGAGTTGACCAGCGTCACGACCAGCACCTCCTGATCGTCCGCCAGGTCCCCACTGGTGACCAGCCGGGCCGCCAGGGCCGAAAGCGTGTAGGTCTTGCCGCTGCCAGGGACGGCCGATACGCCCATCTTGCCGGCGGTGTAGCGCAAGACCTCTCGCTGCTTGGGACGAGGTTCAAATGTCATACACGCCACTCATACCAATCCCGTCCATTCTGTATTCTATCGAACAAGTTTTCTCGCTCATCGTGCAAGAATTCAACCGCTAAGATGCTAAGGCACTAAGGCACCAGCATCACCTTGATCGACTCCTGAGCACCGGTGAGCATCAGGTCGAACCCCTCGGCATAATCCTCCAGGGGCAACTGATGGGTGACGATGGAGTCCACAGGCACCTGGCCCTTGACCAACATCTCCATAGCCAGGGGATAACAGTAGGGTCCCAGGTGAGCGCCGTGGATGTTCAGCTCCTTCGTATCGCCGATGATGGTCCAGTCCACGGTGACCGGCTCGCCCATCACGCTGAACTCCACGAAGGTGCCCAGCTTGCGGATCATGTGCAACCCCTGCACCACCCCGCCGGGATGGCCCGTGGCCTCGATGTACACGTCACACCCATAGCCGTCGGTGAGCTCAAGCACCTCTTGAGTGACGTCCACCCGCGCCGGGTTGAGGAGCACGTCGGCGCCGCACTCTTTGACCACACTCAATCGAAAATCCAGCAGGTCGATCGCCACCAGGCATCCCGGATTCTTCAGCCGAGCGGCGGCCACCATACCCAGCCCCAGGGAACCGCAGCCAGCGACGACGACGGTGTCGCCAAACTCGATCTCACCCCGCTCAACCGCGTGGATGGCGCAGGCCAACGGCTCTATGTACACCGCCTGCTCGGGCTCCAGGACGTCGGGGACCTTGTAGTTGAGGGCATCCGCCGGGAATCTCATATACTCCGCCATCGCGCCAAAGGTTCGCTGCCGGAAACCGTAGACGTCCGTGAACTGGCACATCCAGTACTGACCACGCCGACAGAAGCGGCATTCCCAACAGGGGACGATCTGCTCGGAGATAGCCAGGTCCCCCAGGCTCAATCCATACTTCTCGGCCGCCCCTTCGCCCAGGGCCACCACCCGCCCGACGAACTCGTGACCGGGGGTCACGGGCGGCTGGCAGTAGCCCTGACGGCGCTCGTCCCCCCAGAACAGCGGAGCCCCGGCGTAGCACTTGGCGTCGCCGGCACAGATCCCCGCCCCCAGCACGCGCACAAGCACCTCGCCCGGCCCTATCCGGGGCACCGGCACCTCCTCCAGGCGATAGTCGCGGGGGCCATAGCACATCACCGCCTGCATGGTCTGGGGCAGATCTTCCAACTCAGTTATCATCATTCTACCATCCTCTCCGATCGACTGGCGAATCTCCACTTGGACGCAGATTTACGTTGATCAACGCTGTGCAGGGCGGCCTTCCATAAGCAGAGCGACAGCCGCCGTTAAACCGAATGGAGGGGCAGGTGGCGCAACACGCGCTGAACGGCCAGCAGTAACGGCCCCTTCTGCTCATATCCCTGCTCTCCCAGTTGACTGAGGCCCAGATAGACCCCACGACGACACCGGCGGATCAGGCCCAGCGTGAGGCGATAGAGCGCCTCCTGCCTGGTCGTAAACTCGTCCCCGTCGGTCCAGGTCGCGTCGCGAGGCCACTCCCGGCTGAGCACGTAGGGATGGGTGAGGGGCTGATAGAGCCGCTCCCACCATCCTCTGCCCCCCACGTTGACCCAGAACTGGTAATCGACGGGGCGGTTGCGCATCAGAAAGGTATAGGCCGGGGCCAACAACACCGTATCCTCCGGCTGAAGCTTCCAGCCCAGGATGTACTGAGCGGCGATCACGCCATCTTGCACCATCTCCAGATACTCCTGCCCCAGGGCTTTACCTCCCTCCTCCTCTCCCACCAATCCGGCCGGATCCACCGCCACCCAGCGGAATTTCTGCACCGACTCGATCAGGGTGGCGGCCACCTCGGCGGCGTCGAAGTTGCGATGGAAACCGTATCCCTCCTGCGACAGCACCTCGCCAAATAAGCGGCTCAGGAAATGGTCAAAGGGCAGGTCCGGAGAACCGGGCGACACGCTCGCCTGAGACCCTGTCGCGGACCCGTAATCCTCGATCCAGGCGCGCAATCGCTCGTACCGCCCCCCCAGCACAAACGTGATCCGCTCCTGCACCGCGGGATCGAGTCGGTCGAAGGCGGCCAACGTGGGCACGCCCTCCCGGACGCGGTAGACGATCTGGGCCAGGAGCTGCGCCCGCACCAGATCCATCCCGTCGACCGCCTGCATCAGGGCGTGGGCCACGTCGAAGCGGCTGGGACATATGCCCCACCCCGGGTGGGCGATGGCCGCCAGCGTCAGCAGACAGCGGGTGGCCGGCTCCTCTCGCAGGGCCCGCGAAGGGCGGTGGGAGCGAGCGGGGACGTCGAGCTGCTCCAGGCGATTCATCAGGGAGAAACGCAGGGCATCGGTCAAGAACGGAGCCAGCACGACGATCTCCCCTGGGGATATGCCCCGATCTTGCACCAGTTTGGCGATCTCCTCGGCCACCCATTCGAGCATCTGCGGGTGGTAGCGGTGGTATTTGTAGACTAGGGGAGGCCCCCCCTCTGTCCCCCCCGCACGCGGGGGGGAGGTGCTTTGGCCCCCCCTCCGTCCCCCCCGCACGCGGGGGGGAAGTGCGCTGTCCGGTCCCTCTTGGTGGGGGGGCAAGGGGCCGGGGTTCCAGTCCGTGGAAGAAAGGCCGCCACCCGCCCGACTCAGGCTGTGGGCCAGGCGAGCACCAAAGGCCCGCAAGTCCGGCGTGGTGACGAAGGACTCGGTGAACGCCACTTCCTCCGCGCAGGACTCACTGAGCGCGCGAGCGCTGGCCGGGTCAGCGCCCAGGAAGCGGCGATAGCCGGCCTCCTCGTCGTAGATCAGGAGCGCCGACTGGCAATGATCCAGCCATCTCTTCAACACATCGTGGGCCACGGGCGTGTCCTCCTCGACGTTGTCCACTATGAGATGGGGGTAGCTGGTGAGCAGGTAATCGCGGCACATGGCCATAGGCCACAGGTGATGGACGAACACGTCGAGCTGAAGCGAGAAGTCGAGCAAATTATGGGCCAGGCAGTACTCGCGGAAGCGAGTGGCGCAGGCCTGGGCCTCGTCGTAGATGCGCCGCCCCCCCTGCTCGCCCCCCCAGGCGGCCTTGAGCCGCTCGCCGATGTGGGTGTACGGGAATCCGACCACGGCGGCCTTGTTCAGATTGTCGATGATCTGGCTGTAGATGCGGTTGCGGTCGATGACCACCGTCTCGAAGGCACCCTGGTCCAGCAAGGGGCGGACCAGGCGGGCCATGTAATACTGGGCCGTCTCCAGCGTGAGGAACGTGGGCGGGAGGTCGGGCTGGCCAAACCCCGCCTCCTCGGCCACCATGGGCCAGAAGAGGTCCACCATCCGCTGGGCCAGGCCGCCCACGGTGGAGACGGTCACCTGACCGCCGGCCCTCACGCTCGGCTGGCGGAGCGCCTCGTAGTAAGGCAAGGCCAGCGTGCGCTGGGGCACGAGCACGAGGATGGAGCCAGCGGGGACGCCAGCGTCGATCAAGTGCAGCAGCCGCCCGACGCCGGCGGTGGTCTTCCCCACGCCGGCGAGCCCGCGCAGGAAGACGCTGCTTTCGATGGGGCGCTCGATCAGCGCACGCTGGTGATCGGAGAGGGTGAACGATGACATCATCTATCGGCTTATCGAGGCAAGGCTTTGCAACAGGCGCTCGGCCCGCTGCGTCAGACCCCGGAATCGCCGTCGGAGACGGTCCACAGATTCACTCTGGATTTCTACGAAGAACGGGTCCGTGGGACGCGGACGCCGGACGTGCGCCTGGGCGATGTTCAGCAGAGGGGCCCAAGGATACCCATGTCGCTTGAGGCCGACCACCGCCGCCGCCTCAAAAGCGGCCGGATACGTCTCCTGGCCAAACAGATCGGGCTGCTGCCCCAACGCCAGCTCGACCAACGCCGCATCGAGCAGCAAACGAGAGGCCCGAGCCTGCAAGGCGCTCCGCTGTGCCCGCTCCAGTTGCGCCTGGGCCTGCCTTATAGAGGCCCACTCGGCCTCCACCGCCGCTCGGAAATCGCGCCGGGCCGCCTCCGTGGCCTCATCCGACCACCGGCTATCGCACGGCGCCGCCTCGAGCGCGGTCCGCACATCGGCCAATCGATCCAGGCGGTGAGGCCGCCCCTCAGCGTCCAGGGCGTAGTAAGCGACGCGGGGGAGCGGCGTCTCCACCTGCAGGCGCAAAATCCGCCCCTCGCAAAGCACCTCCCCCCCAGCCGGGTGGGACCGAGCAGAGACCCTCCCCCCCGCATGCGGGGGGGATAGAGGGGGGGCCTCCCCCCCGCGTGCGGGGGGGACAGAGGGGGGGACCTCCCCCCCGCGTGCGGGGGGGATAGAGGGGGGGACCTCCCCCCCGCTCGCGGGGGGGACAGAGGGGGGGACCTCCCCCCTGCTCGCGGGGGGGACAGAGGGGGGGGGGAGCTCACCCACCTCAAGCGCCGGCACGTGCGACAAGACCGAGTCCAACAGCGGATTGCCGAAGGTGAGCAATTGGAGCGTATTGGGATAGACGTCGAAGGTAGCAGGGTCGAACGTGAGCGCCGTCTCACGTCCATCGTGCCGCAGCCAGAAAGCCTTGTCGATCGTCTCGTGAGGGCGAAAGAAGCGCTGCAACGTGGAGGCGGTCGTCAGCGCGGCCGCCAACTCCGATAGCGCGACCGGCGTCTCCACCTGCACGCTTCCCTCGGCCTGCTCGGACCACTCATCCAGGTCAAAGCCGGCCTGCAGGTTGTCTAGCTCGCCCTGGATGCGCTCCAGCTCCTTCTGCAGCGCCCGCTTTCGCTCCATCTCCGGCACCATGGCCAGGGTCTGGATCGTCCGGCTGACGTGCGCCAGGATCGGCTGCAGCGGCCCCACCACGTCCTGGAACCAGTCGATGCGCCGCGAGAGGGCCTGGTAGACCCGCGCCTCAACGGTGTCCTGGTAGAAATAGTTGCGGATCCACACCTCGTCGTGCTCCTGGCCGATGCGGTCCACGCGGCCAATGCGCTGCTCCACCCGCATCGGGTTCCAGGGCATGTCGTAGTTGATCATCACGCCGCAGGTCTGCAGGTTGAGCCCCTCGCTGGCCGCCTCGGTGCACAGCAGAATCTTGACCTCCTGACCTTCACGGAAGGCGTTCTTGATCTCCTCCTTGGTCACCGGGGCCCACATCACCCCGTCCCAGCGCTCGCCGCCGCGCCCGCTGTAGCAGGCCACCTGCCTTCCGTAGCTCTGTCGCAACTGCTCGCGCAGGAAATCCATCGTGTCGGTGTACTGGGTGAACACGATCACCGTGCCCCGTTGGCGAAAGACCTGGCGTAGGTCCTCCAATAGCTGCTCGACCTTGGAGTCGTGGTGCCCCAGCAGGTCGAGGGCGTGCAGGAAATCCTGGACGTAGGCGATCTCCTCCCGGAAGAACGAGCGGTCGGCCAGCTCCGAGACCTCCACGTCGAGGCTCAGCGCCTCTTGCTCCACGTCTTCCTCGGCCAGGCCCAGGTCGGTCTTCCCGCGCAGGAAGTCCAACCGTCGCTCCAGGCTGCGCTGCACGGCGTAGAAGCTGCTGGTCAACCGCCGCCGGTACACGGTCATCACGAAGCCCAGGCCCTTGCGCTCGCTCTCGTACTTGCGATAGAACGCCGACATGTATTCCTCAATCCGATCGTAGAGCTGGCGCTCCTCGTCCCGCATAGGGATCCAGACCAGGCGTGGCTCACGCCTGGGCACCGTGCCTTGGAGCAAGCCCCGCCGCACGTACTGCCGCAGCAGAGGCCGGGTATTGCGAAAGACGAGCCGGCGCAGCGGTGTATGACGTTTCACCAACCCGACCGCCATCAGGTGCGCTGGGGGCGGGAGCTGTTCCATGGCACGCCCCGGATGGGGGTCGTCCAGGAGACCTCGCACGCGCTCCCACTCCACGGGGCCGAGCTCTCTCCGAGCCGTGGCGGCAAACTGGGGGTCGAGTTCGCCGTCCCCCACGGTCAGCTCTGCACGCAGCATGCGGAAGACGAACGCCCAGTCTGTATCGCTGGAGCGACGCAGTTGCTCGTAGAAGCGGAGGAAGGAGCGGCCATCGGCGCCCCACTCGCCGCTCAAGCCCAACAGGCTGAGCAGGTCCCACACCTCGATGGGATGGACCTGCATCGGGGTGGCCGTCATCAAGATGAGACCCCGGGTGCGGGTCCGTAACTGGTTGAGCAACTCCAACAACCGGTTGGGGCGGTACCGTTTCAAGTTCAAGAAGTCCCTCCGCCGGGCGTGATGAGCCTCGTCCACGATCACCAGGTCCCACGGGCGGGCCTCCAGCAGCGTCGACTGTCGATCCCGGCGCTTGACCAACTGGCTGGAGGCCAGCGCCAGTTCGACGTCGTCCCACGGATTCGCCGCGTTCGGCACCCGTTCCTCGCCCCACACGTCGCGGAACGCCGTCCCGTCGTACATGGGCACGTCCAGGGCGAACTTCTCGTACAGCTCCTCCTGCCACTGGCGCAACACGGACTTGGGGGCCAGGATCAGCGCGCGGCGCACGGTGCCGCTGAGCCACAGCTGCCGCAGCGCCAGCCCGGCCTCGATCGTCTTGCCCAGGCCCACCTCGTCGGCCAGCAGGTAACGGGCGGGAAAGCGTTCGATCAACTGGCGCGCGACGCCGTGCTGATGGGGCCAGGGCGTGAGCGCGCAGGTCGCCGCCCCCAGCCCGGAGGCGCCGACCAGGTACGGCGCGTCGCGCAGGAACTGGCAGGTGACGCGTTCCCGCTGCCGGGCGGGGGCCAGCACCATGTGGGCGGCCCGTTCGTGGAGCGGCTGCGGGGCGCGTTCCAGCGGGTCGCGGGCGGGCGCGCCGGACGGCGCGTAGCGCAGGAGCTTCCGGCGCGCGGCCTCCGGCACGGGCAGCGAGAGCCAGTCCGGCTCGCGCTGCGACCACAGCCGCTCGAAGCGGCCCACGGCCTCGGCCAGGTAGACCTGGCCAGCGCCCCACGAGGTGAAGACCATGAACTGCTCGTAGTTGTGGACCCAGGCCGTCTGGGACTCGTTGACGCTGCCGCTGAAGGCGACCCGATTCCCCTCGCTGTCGGTGAACACGCCCACCTTGGGGTGGAAGTAGTCGCGCGCCTCGGGCGCGGGCAGGGGCAGCCCGTCCGGCCCCTTGGGCAGGACCACGCGCATCTCCAGCGCCCCGGCCGCCACCATCCAGGCCAACGCGGCCAGCCGATCGCGCATCAGTTGGTCGGCCAGCGTTTCCGGGTCGGGGAGCGTGGTCTCGAGCTGGGCCGCGACGACGTCGCGCAGGTCGTGCCCCTCGCGGATGGCCTGCACGTCCTGCCGCGAAAGCTGGGCCCCCACCAGCAGGCGCATCCGTCCGCCGTTGGCGACCAGGTGGGCGACGCCGGCCGCCGCCACCGCCAGCGCGCTCGAGGTGAAGAACCCCGTCATGCGGTCGTAGCGCACGCTGGCCGAG
>Ga0180431_10010404_pt1 | contig 10341 bp, 7 predicted proteins | sample SS_ome_11_FD_132459 | JGI IMG/M metagenome (GOLD analysis project Ga0180431, IMG submission 132459) | Hypersaline lake sediment archaeal communities from the Salton Sea, California, USA - SS_1_MS_1 metaG | ecosystem: Environmental > Aquatic > Non-marine Saline and Alkaline > Hypersaline >... | reverse complement strand
CGTGAGGTTGGCAACGCGGGCGTACGCGGCCGACGTGCCGATGACCCAGAACGGCCACGGCCGGTTGCTCGACTCGAAGGTGACCTGCCGGCCCGCGGCCTGCTCCGGGGCGACGTATTCGGCAAGCCCCTTCGCCTGCTCGGCGAGAAAGCGCACGTCGCTCGCGACGAGGCCGGGCGTCCGGCCCTCGGTCGTCGAGTGCGCCCGCTCGTCGAGGACGAAGACCAGGTTCGTTCCGAGCGCCTCGATCGAGGAAAGGATCTGGCGCTTCGTCCCCTCGCCGATGCTCAACGTGGCCACGAGCGTCGCGACGCCGAAGACGATGCCGAGCACGCTCAGCAGGCTGCGCAGCGGGTTCGCCGCGAGGTTGCGCACGCCGGTCTTGGCGGTCTCGGTGATCACGATGCACCTCCCGGGGAGACCGGTGCCGCGCCGTCCGGCACCACCCGCCCGTCGAGCAGGTGAACGATGCGGTCCGTGCGCTCGGCGATCATCTGCTCATGCGTCACGATAATGACCGTCTTGCCCACGCGGTTGAGCTCGACGAGGATATCCATAATCGCCGCGCCGCTCGCGCTGTCGAGGTTGCCCGTCGGCTCGTCGGCAAGGACGATCGAGGGCCCGGTCACGAGCGCGCGGGCGATGGCGACCCGCTGCTGCTCGCCGCCGCTCATCTGGCGCGGCCGGTGATGCACGCGGTCGGCCAGCCCGACCTGGGCGAGCGCCTCGAGCGCCTTGGCCCGGCGCCGGCGTGCGGGCACGCGCGCATAGACAAGCGGCAGCTCGACGTTGCCGAGCGCGGTGAAACGCGGAAGCAGATTGAACGCCTGAAAGACGAAGCCGACGTGGCGGTTGCGCACGCCCGCGAGCGCGAACTCGTCGAGCGAGTCCACCGCCCGGCCGTCGAGGACGTACCGGCCGGTCGTCGGCCGCATGAGGCAGCCGACGACGTGCAGGAGCGTCGTCTTGCCCGAGCCCGACGGCCCCATGATGCCGACGAGCTCGCCGCGCGCGATGGCGAGGTCCACGCCGGTGAGCGCGCGCACCTTCACCTGGCCGAGCGAGAACGTCTTGGTGACGGCCTCAAGGTGAATGAGCGGTGTGTTGTGCTCTAGCGGCTCGTGCGTTCCCATTCGATCTCGTCGCCCTCATTGAGGCCATCGAGCACCTGGAAAAAATTGTTGTCCGAGGCGCCGAGCCGCACCTCGACCGGCTTTGACTCGCCGACCTTGCGCACATACGCTTTCGAGCCCTGCAGCTCGACGAACCGCACCGGCACCACGAGCGCGTTCTCGACGCGCCCGACGATGATGTCGAAGCTCACCTGGAGGCCGCTCGTCACGCCCTTCGGAGGTGTAGGGAACTCGATCTTGACCTCAAATTGGCCCACGCCGCTCGAGCTTTGCTCCGGCGTGAGCGCGAGGTAGCTCACCATCCCGTCGAGCGTTCGCCCCAAGCCCGAGAGGTTGACACGCGCCTGGATCCGCTCCCCGTCGGTGAGCTCGGGATCGTCTATGAGCGTCCGGTCCATCTTCGCCTCGTCGCTCTGGTAGATTTGGCCGCGCACGAGCATGCTCTCAAGATCGGCCACGACGAAAAGCGGCGTCTCCTCCGGGTACTCCTTGTCGGGCTCGACGGCGAGCGCCTCGGGCTCGATCATCACCTTGAGCACGGTGCCCTTGATCGGCGAGCGCACCTCGCGGCCGTCGGCCTGCTCCTGGAGCCTACCGAGCTCGGCCTTCGCCTGGGCCACCTTCTCCTCGGCCTCTTGCACGTCGGCCTCGGTGATCGCCTTCTTCGCCTCCTCGTAGGCGTCCTCGGCGAGCTCGGCCTCGTTCTTGGCGAACTTCACGTCCTGGCGGAGATCCTCAAGCTCACGCGGCGACAGCGACGAGGTCTCGCCCAGGGCCTCCTCGTCGTCGAGCTGGCGCTGCTTGCGCTCGTACTCTTCGCGGGCCCGCTCGGAGGCCGCCTTGGCCTTCTTGACGTCGACGCGCTCCTCGACCGGCTTGCGAACCTCCTCGAGGGTTTCCTCGAGCTTCGCGACCTCGGTTTTTTTGAGGTTGACCGCGGTGACGATCTCGTCGTTGGTGATGCGCATGAGAAGCTGGTCCTCGGCCACCGCCTCGCCCTCCTTCACGAGGGGCTTACTCAGCTTGCCCTCGACCTTGGAGAGAATTGTGGCCGCCGTGGCGCACTCGAGCACGCCGGTGCCTTGCACGGTCTGCTCGATCGTGCCGCGTCCGACGGCGTACGTCTCCCGGACGCTCGACGGGCCCTTGTCCGGACCGAGGAAGTGCAGGGCGACGACAAGGACGGCGACCACAACGACGGCGACGATGACAACGCGTAGTGCAAACTTCATTGCCCCTCCTTTTTCGCCGGCGATCCAGCCTCGGCGTGTACCTCGAGCGGGACGATATCCTCAAGCGCGCGCACGCCTACCGCTTTGACGAGCGTGGCCCGGGCCAGGAGCGCATCGAGCTCGAGCGTGCGGACGCGCTGGCGGCTCTCGCGGTAGCGGATCTCGGCGGCGGCGAACTCGATCTCGCTCATGGCGCCGCGTTCGCGCAGCACCACCGCCTCCTTGCGCGCATCCTCGAACACCTGCTCGCGCTCACGCGTGGACGCAAGGAGCCGGAACGTATTCGCGTACGCCCAGTAGGACTCGCGGATCTCTTTCTCAACGGTGAGCCGGAGCTGCGACTGCTTGATGCGCATGCGCACGGCGGCGGCTTTGGCGTCGGCGATGATCGCCTTGGTATCGCCGGCATCGTAGAGCGGGTAGCTCACGCTGACGCCGGCGCGGAGCTCGAACTCCTCGCGGCCAAGCTCCTGGGTGAGCCGGTAGTCGCTGTCGGTAAAGAAGTAAACGCTCGGCAGCCGCTTGAGCTTGGCGTACTTGACGCCGAGATCGGCCAGCCGCACGTGCTCACGCGCCGTCAGCAGCGCGATGCGCGCGCCCTGCGCGGCGGCAATGCAGTCGTCGGCATTGAGCTCGTTGGCCGGTGTGAGCGCCCGGTCCACGTCCGCGACCCCAGCCAGGTTGTGTTGGCCCGTTCGCTCCTCGATCTCGATGAGCTTAAGCTGAAGGTTCTGCCGGCTTCGGCGCCACGCGGCATCAGCCTCGAAAAAGACGCCCTTTTGCTTGAGGACGTCGGTCTCGGTCGCGCGCCCAACTTCGAACTCACGCTCGAGCGCGCCGAGCCGCCGCTCCTCGAAATCGCGCTTGAGCCGGCCGAGCTCGACCTCGTCGGCGGTGTTGAGAATGTCGTAATAGAGCCCCAAAAAGCCGTGCTCGAGGTCGAGCGCGGCCTGCCGTCTCGCGAGGGTCGCGACGGTGAGCCCGACCCGCGAGGTCGCGTTCTCGCGCAAGAGCTCGCCGTTGCGGAACGGCGCCCAGTCGAGCACCATGCCGGCACCAAAGTTGTCCTCGCGCGACCACTCGTCCACCTCGAGCAGGTCGCCGCGCATGGTCCCCTGGACCTTCAGCCGCGGATGGTACTGCCGCTTGGCGCGCGTGACCCGGCGCCGCGCGTCGCGGACGTCCTCGTCGGCGAGCCGGAGCTCGTACGAGTTCTGGACAACGAGCGCCAGCGCTTCGTCGTATGCGATGATCCGCTCCTGCGGCTCGGCGGGCGTCTCCTGTGCCGGGGTGTTCCCGAGGCAACACATGAAAAACACCGAAAAGATCACTGCGACCCTGCTCACCGGTACCCCCTCCCTATATGCGGTAACTCGTTGGCTCGCCACCTAGTATAGGAGGCGCCGCGCCGGAACACAAGCCGGGGCTCCCCGGTTTCGCTTGACCGGCCGCGCGCCCTCGACTATTATTGATGTTCAGGAAATGTCTTGCAAATGCACTGCGGCAGGACAGGGGGAGACAAGCATGGTTGAGCTCGCGATCAACGACGGCTTCATAGACTGCCCGAAGCTCGGGATCATGGACGAGTGGCGCTGCCTCCCGTCGTGCGAATTCCAGGCCGAGAGGGACGAAAACCGAGTCGTTTGCCGCTTCGGCGAAGAGGAGGCCGCCAAGCCCGCGGAAGCCAAGGCGAAGCCCGCCGGCAAGAAGGCGTAAGAACCCACCCATGACCGCCCTGCCGCCGCACGAGAAAGCACGGCTTGTCGCCGGGCGGCTCGACGCGGCCTACCGCATGCTCGAGCGTTGCACGGTTTGCCCGCGGCGTTGCGGCGTGGACCGCACCGCCGGCGAGCTCGGCGTGTGCGGCGCCGGAGTCGAGGTCGTCGTCTCGAGCGTCTCGCTTCATCACGGCGAGGAGCCGCCCGTGAGCGGCCACGCCGGCTCCGGCACGATCTTTTTGACGCACTGCAACCTCAAGTGCGTCTTCTGCCAGAACTACCCGATCAGCCACCAGGGCCAGGGTGAATGCGTGCCCCTCGACGAGCTTGCGAATGCGATGTGCCACCTCGAGCGGCTCGGCGCGCACAACATCAACCTGGTCACGCCGACGCACTACGCCCCGCAGATCCTCGACGCGCTCGGCCGGGCGTTCGAGCGCGGCCTCGGGCTGCCGATCCTCTACAACTGCGGCGGCTACGAGTCGGTCGAGATGCTCAAGCTCTTCGACGGAATCGTGGACATCTACATGCCCGATATGAAGTATTCGGACCCCGAAGCCGCCAAAAAACTCTCCGACGCGCCCGATTACCCGGAGGTCAATCGCCGTGCGATCAAGGAAATGCACCGTCAGGTCGGCGACCTTGTCCTTGATGCGCGCGGCATCGCCGTCCGTGGGTTGCTCGTGCGGCACCTCGTCTTGCCGAACGACCTCGCGGGCACGGAAGGCGTCATGCGCTTCCTCGCCGAGGAGGTGTCGCCAAACACCGCCGTGAGCCTGATGAGCCAGTACTTCCCGCTGTACCGCGCCGACGAATTTGGGGAGATCGCCCGCCGCATCACCGCCGAGGAGTATCGCCGCGCCCAGCAGCTCATGGAACGCTACGGCCTCGGGCGCGGCTGGCACCAGAACCGGCCCATTGATACCGAGACGCACGGCATCCGCCGCATCCTGGAGCGCGACGAGCGCCGCCGAAAGGAGCGATAACGCCCCTCACCGACCTCGCTCGCCCAACCGGCGGGCGCTCAAACGGGAGAGCGTCGCAAGAGCCCTCCAGACCTCGTGGTGCGAAACTTTGGAGCGGCCCTCGCGCCGCTCCACAAAAACGATGGGCGACTCCACGATGCGCGCCCCGCTCTTCTGGCACACGAAGGCCAGCTCCATCAGGCAGGAATAGCCGTGCGAACGAATCCGGTCGAGGTCGAGCCGGCGAAGAAGCTCGGTCCGGTAATAACGAAAGCCCGTCGTGCAGTCATGAGGCCAAAGCCCCGTGGCCAGCCGGGCGCAAAAGTTCGCGCTGGCGCTCAGGAGCCGGCGGTGCAAGGCCCAATTCCGCACGCCCCCTCCCGGAACGTAGCGCGACCCGATGATCAGATCGGCGCCGTCAATCGCTTCCGCGAAAACCGGCAGGTACTTCGGGTCGTGCGAGAAATCGGCATCCATCGTCGCGGTGAACTCGAACCCGTGCCGCAACGCGTAGCGGAAACCGGCAACGTACGCGGTGCCAAGCCCCAATTTGGCCGGCCGCTCGAGCAGGTGCACCCGCGAATGTTCCTGCGTCAACCGCTCAACGACCTTCCCCGTGCCGTCCGTGCTTGAGTCGTCAACCACGAGGACCTCGAACGTCACACGCGGCGACTCGAGCGCCAACACGTCACGAACCAACGGCTTGATGTTCCCGATCTCGTTGTACGTCGGAATAATAACGAGCGCTTTGGCCAACGTTACCCCTCACAACACGGCTAGGAATGACGTCCGATGCCGCTCCGCACGGAACCCCGCATAATCCCTAACGCAAAAAGCGCCGCCGTTCAATCCTGAAAGCCGCATCTCGCATGAATCCGAGAAAATCGGCAGTCAATTCTCGCCTCCGCGCCGGGCGGCGTTGCTCAGGACGTGGGCGAGGCGGGTGGGCTCCGGCAGGCGGTAGCGCGTCGCGGCTTCGAGGACCAGCTTGACGGCCGGACGCAGGCCGATCCGGTGACCCACCGAGACGAAGACCGGCTTGACGTTCGTGCGCGTGCGCAGCACCGTGCCGATCGTCGTGCCGCCGAGCCGGAGCGGCGTGCGCGATCCTTTCCGCGGCTTCGGCTGCGTGTGCTCGCCCACGAGCCGCTTCTTGGCGCAGCCGATCGTCGGCACGTCGAGCAAGACGCCCAGGTGCGACGCGATCCCGAGGCCGCGCGGATGGGCGATGCCGTGGCCGTCGTAGATAATGACGTCGGGCCGCGTCCGAAGCGCCGCAAACGCCGCGAGCAGCGCCGGCATCTCGCGGAAGCTCAGCAGGCCCGGGATGTAGGGGAACTCGGCCGGGCGCTGGGCCGTGACCTCCTCGACGATCTCGCCCGACAGCCACCGGATCACGACGACCGCGGCGTACATCGTCTCGGCGCGTCTCGCGTACGAGACGTCCGCGCCGGCGACCGTCCGCAGCGGCCGCGGCGAGCCCGTCCGCACCACGGACGACCGCAGCTCGTTCTGAATCGCCACCGCCTCGTGGTAGCCGACATCAAACCGATGGATCCGCTGAACCTTCATCCATCCATCGTCGTTGAACAAAACGTGATTCACGGTGTCTTATGCGTTAGAGTCGCTGGGGCATTTCAGCCAACGGTTTGCACTCACCACAATGTCTTGTCAAGTGAGCTTATACAACCCTGCACGAGGGTGAAAGCATGGGCAAAGAAAGAAGACCCATCCTGCTCGTCGGCATCGCGCTCGCCGTCGTGATCGTCATCGGCCCAGTCCTTCTCATACGCGCGAAACGCCAAGCAGCCAAGCCTGCCGACTACGAACTCACCTCGAGGACCGCGACCAAGGAAAGCCCTCAGGAGACCCGGAGGGTTGTGCCTGAAGCGGAGGAGGAAGAGGAAGCGTGGTGGCCCGAAGAGTTCACAGGCGAGGCCGAGGCGGAAGCCACGGCGACAGAAGCGACAGCCATGGAGGAGCAGGCCCTGGAGCCGTCCGGCTACACGATCGCGGGGCAGGTCGTGGACGAAGCCGGCGCGCCCGTCGCGGGCGCGGAAGTCGAAGTCCACTACGAGCTCAATTACACAAACTGGAATTATCCCGTCGCCAAGAAGGTGACGACAGACGCACAGGGACGGTTCCAGGCCGCCGATCTGCCGAGGAAGCCCTTGTTCCTCGCAGCCGTCAAGGGAGACCAGCGTTTCTATCTCCTCGGGTTCGAGACCCACCCGCGGATCGCATGGTTCTATCCGGTCCGCTACGTACCGGGAAGGGATCTTGTGACGGGCATCCAGTTGGTTCTGCGGCCGGGGGCTGTGCTCGCCGGCAAGGCCGTGGATGCTGAAGACCAACCAGTAGAGAACGCGGTGGTCACGCTCCAGCAGCGTCCCGGGTTCAAACTGGAAGTCACGGTGGACAACCAGGGCGCGTTCCGGGCCGCGGGTCTTGTCCCCGGCGAGTACGAGCTCAGCGCAAAGGCCGACGGATTCATGCCGCTCGCCCTGTCTGAAAAAATCCCCTCGGGCCAGGAAGACGTGATCCTCCGGCTCGAACGCGGCTGCCCCATCGAGGGCCGCGTCATCTTCGCCGACTCCGGGGAGGTGGTGTCCGAGGCCAAGGTGGTGGCCAGAGCAGAACGCCCCGGCACATGGGGCTCGCGCACCGTCGAAGTGAACACGGCCACGGCCGACCCCGAAGGCCACTTCGAGATGCTCATTCCCTTGGAGGAGGAAACGTCGCTCTCTGCCTATTGGGACGTTTACATTTCTAAGGAAAAGCAGACGGTCCACGTCGAGGAAAACGATTTCCCGAGCCCTTTGATCATTGAGTTAACAAAGGGCGGTTCCGTCGTGGGCACCACGCTCGAGGAAAGCACGAAACAGCCCGTGCAAGGGATTGACGTCGTCACCCGATCATCGGTTCAGGGCTATATGAGCGTGCCCAGCGGCGAGGAGGGCCGGTTCATCATCAAGGGCCTTGAGCCGGGCAACCGATACATTTGGATCGAATCCAACGACTACAAGCCTGTGGAGCGATACCTCCGTATCAACGTCATGCCGGCCGAGGAAACGTCCGGCGTCGAGATTTGGGTTACGAGGAAGCTCGAAGTCACCGGAACGGTCTTTGATGTGGAGGACACGCCCATCTTCGGCGCCTTGGTCGCGGCCAGCGAAGTGGGGAGGAGATCCCAACTCCGGCTGGGGGAAGGAACGATCTCGGACTGCGACGGAAGGTTCACCCTCAGGGAATCATACGGGACGATGACCGGCCTGCTGGTGACGCATCCCCAATACGCCCACAAATTCGTCAGCCTCGAGCAGGGCGAGGAAGCGCCCGGCACCAACGACTTTCGAATCGTCCTGGATGAGAAAGGCGGGAGTATCGCAGGCTTTGTGCGTGACGAAAGCGACCAACCGAAACAACATGTCGTCGTGAGCCTCCAGGCCGTCGAGCCGGACATGCCGATTCGGCAGCGCGAGGTCACGCTGAAAACCACCATCACGGACAGCGATGGACATTACATCCTGACCGGAGTCGCCGAGGGCACTTATCTGGTCAAGGCGCGGATCAGTGGACGGGAAATCGTCTCCGGCGAGGTGCACGTTGCCAAAGAAGAGGCGCTGACCGATGTCAACCTTGTTGTTCTCGCCCCCGGTCACATTGCGGGGCGCGTCACAGACCCGGAAGGCACCCCTATCGCCGGCGCCAGGATAAACCCCTATCTCGTTTCATCGGGGCGGTGGAGCCGCTCGCCTTCCGCCAACACGGACGAAGAGGGAAACTACAGACTCGAGAATCTGGACGAAGGAGCCGAGTACGAGGTGTACGTTCGCGCGCCTGGCTACGGCGGGCGCCACGGGCAGTATGAGCAGCGTCGAGTCACGTGCAGCGCAGACGGGGTGGATTTCGTGCTCACGTCCACGTTGGGTGAGACCGGCACCGTCAGCGGCTTCGTCTATCGCAACTCGGACGGCAGCCCCATCACAAGCTATCGCCTGCTCATACTTACCGAACGAGGCGGGGTGCACGGGTGGAAGGACATTGCGTCGGACGACGGCTCGTTCTGCTGCGAGGAGGTCCCCGTCGGCACGGCCACCATCTATGTCCAGGCGCCGGACTTCCCCGGCATCCGGAGCGAGCCCTTTGAAGTGAAGGCCGGCGAGGAAACATCCCAGACCCTCTTTCTCGACGAGGGCGGCACGATCCTCGGCACCGTCCGCCGCGAGTCGGACGGGAGCCCCGTCACAAAGTTCACCTTCAGCTTGGTACACACAGAAAAGCAGTCCGAGAGGCGATATCGGTCAGGCACGTACCGGAACCATAAGCAGGAATCGGACGACGGCTCGTTTCAGTGCGAGGACGTCGGGCCCGGGGAATACACGATCTACATCGCCACGGAGGGTCTCGCTGATTTCGAAACTGAGCCCTTCACGGTGGAGCCGAACGCCCAGACGACCCTCGATATCTACATCCCTGAAGGGGCAAGCCTACGAGGCCGGGTTGTTGACGAGCTGGAACGGCCCGTGCCCGAGGCGGTGGTCGAAGAGTCCTCGAGTCTTTCGAGAAGACGCAGCGAAAAAGGAATCTACAGCCAGAACTGGCGAACACCCGACCCCCCGAAGAAAACCTCCACGGATGACGTGGGACAGTTCGTTCTTTCCGGCCTCAACCCCGGGAAGATCACGCTCAAAGTGACGCATCCGGACTACGCGGACCTTGAGGTGAGCGATGTCGTGGTCAGCGAGGAGACTCCCGTCGAGGACCTCGTCCTCAGGCTTGAGCGAGGCACGTTGGTGCACGGCTGGGTCAAGGACTTCGACGGCAAGCTGATGAGCAACGTGAGCGTCAGCCTCCAAGGGGGCGGCCGGAACCTTAGTGGCCGAACCGACTACCGGGGCGAGTACCGCATCGAGCACGTGCCGAACGGGACGTATGAGAGCCGGCTCACCCGCCCCGAGGCCATACTGCCCCGCGTCACGATCGAGAACGAGGAAGAACGGGAAATCAACATTGACTTTACCGAAGCCGGCACAATCTCCGGCAGCCTGGAGGTCCCTCCGGACACGGACGATTTGACGTTCCAGATTCAGCTGCGCGGCCTCGACGAGATGAGCAACAATTCCAGATCCGTCGCCCTCGACAGCGACAATTCATACAAAATAGAAGGGGTCTTCGCCGGCAAATACAGACTTGTGCCGACCATCCACAGCAGATCGGAAGGCCCTCACATGACCAGGAGTTCAACCGCACGCAGGCGAAGGCTGCAACTGAGGACCAGCCCGGAGAAAAT
>Ga0180431_10010403_pt1 | contig 10341 bp, 8 predicted proteins | sample SS_ome_11_FD_132459 | JGI IMG/M metagenome (GOLD analysis project Ga0180431, IMG submission 132459) | Hypersaline lake sediment archaeal communities from the Salton Sea, California, USA - SS_1_MS_1 metaG | ecosystem: Environmental > Aquatic > Non-marine Saline and Alkaline > Hypersaline >... | reverse complement strand
TTCATCGAGCACAAGATGCTCTACGGCACGAAGGGCGAGGTGCCCGACGAGGAATACACGATTCCGCTCGGCGTCGCCGACGTCAAGCGCGACGGCGACGACGTGACGATCATCGCCTACTCGAAGATGGTGCTCACGGCGATCGAGGCGGCGGACACCCTTGCCGCCGAGGGCATCGAGGCCGAGGTCATTGACCTGCGCACGATTAAGCCGCTCGATATGCGCACGATTCTCAAGTCGGTGCGCAAGACGGGGCGCGTTGTGTGTGTGTCCGAGGGGTGCCGGATGAACGGCGTGCCGAGCGAAATCATCGCGCGCATTCAGGAAGAGGCGTTTGACTGGCTCGACGGGCCGATCGTGCGCGTCTGCGGCGAGGACGTGCCGATCCCGATGAGCCCGCCGCTCGAGGCCGCGGCCGTGCCATCGCCCGAGAAGATTGTCGCCGCCGTCATGCAGAAAATGGGGTAATTCGCTCATGGCTACCGAGATCATCCTGCCGAAGCTTGGCCAGACGATGGAATCGGCGGCGATCGTCCGCTGGCTCGTCGCCGAGGGCGACCGCGTCGAGAAGGGCCAGCCGATCCTGGAGATCGAAACGGACAAGGCGGTCCTCGAGGTTGAGAGCCTCGCGCAAGGCACCCTGCTCAAGATCATCGCCCAGGCCGGCGAAACGCACGAGGTGCTCGACGTGCTCGGCTACATCGGCGAGCCGGGCGAGGCGGTCCCCGAGGCACCGCCGAAGAAAAAGAAAGCTCCAAAGCCCGAGACGAAACCGGCGAAGCCTGCACCAACGACAGCACCGCAGGCAAGACCGGCGCCCGTCGTGGCTCGTGAGGCGCCCGCCGAGGCGGTACCCGTCGTTCGGGTATCCCCACGGGCGAAGAAACTCGCCGCGGAATGGCTTCTCGATCCGGCGCGCCTTGTCGGAAGCGGGCCGCAGGGCCGGGTCGTCGAGCGGGACGTGCAGGCGTACCTCGACGAGCGCAAGCTCGGACCGTCGGCCATCGCGCCGGCGGCGCGCGAGCTTGCGCGGAAGAACGGCCTGGGGCTCGACGAGCTCCTGCGCCTCGCGCACGGCGAGGCGATCACCGTTGAGGTGGTCGAGCGTGCGCTGCGGACGCGGCCCGAGCCGTTGAGCCCCATGCGGCGCGTCATCGCCGAGCGCATGAGCCAGAGCGCCCGCACGATTCCGCATTTCTACGTGACCATGAGCGTGGACATGGAGCCGGTCACGCGCTACCGCGAGGCGCACCCGGCGCCGGACGGCGCAAAGATCTCGTACAACGATTTCGTTGTCGCCGCGTGCGCGGCGGCGCTGCGCGAGATGCCGGTGGTCAATGCCCGCTGCGTCGGCGACAACGCGGTGCAGATGAATGAAGAAATCAACGTCGGCGTCGCCGTGAGCGTTGAGGAAGGGCTCGTCGTGCCGGTCATTCGCGAGGCGGACACGCGGTCGCTCGAAAAGATCGCCGCGGAGTCGAAGCGGCTCGTCGAGCGGGCGCGTTCGAAGGCGCTGCGGCCCGACGAGATGGCGGGCGGCACGTTCACGATCACGAACATGGGGATGCTTGGCGTCGAGCAGTTCGCGGCGATCATCCATCCGGACCAGGGCGCGATCCTCGCCGTCGGCGCGGTGGAGGCGGTGCCCGTGGCGCACGACGGGAAGGTCAGTGTGCGCAGGCGGATGAGGATGACGCTGAGCTGCGACCATCGGATTATTGACGGCGCCGTGGCGGCGGAATTCCTTGGGCTCGTCAAGAAACGACTTGAAACGTTCACCGCCTAGTGGGCGTCGCGTTTGGCTCTCCCGCGATTTTCCAGGTCCAGATGTTTCCAGGTTTGTGTAGTATGCGATGGTCATGCGCCCGTGGTCGGGCGTGAGAAAAAGGGTTATTGGGGAAATGCAGCAGCACCCGCTCGTACACGAAAAGCTCCGGCACCGCTTTCGGATCATCGCGTTCGACTGGGACGGCACGGCCGTCAAGAACCGTGCGGCGCCTGTGGATGACCTTCTGCCGCGACTCGAGACGCTCATGGCGCTCGACGTGAAGATCGTCATCATCACGGGCACGCACCTGGGCAACCCGAACAAGCAGTTCTGCTCGAAGGTGCGACCCGAGCTGAAGGGGAACCTCTTCGCGTGCGTCAACCGCGGCGCGGAGGTTTTCGGCTTCGACGAGGCGGGCGAACCGGTGCGGCTGCGGGGCCGCGACGCGAACGAGGAAGAGAACCGCAAGATGGACCGCGTCAGCGTCGAGCTGCAGCAGGATTTTTTGGAGCGTTACGGGCTCGACGTGGTGATCATTTACGACCGGTACAACCGGCGCAAACTCGATATCATTCCTACGCCCGAGTGGTCGGACCCGCCGAAGGCGCGCATCGGCGAGCTCCTCGTGGCGGTACAGCAGCGGCTGCGCGATCACGGGGTGGCCGGCGGCATCCAGGAACTCATTGACCGGCTCAACGAGAAGTGCCGCCAGGTCGGCATTCCGCTGCGGATCACGACCGACGTCAAACACCTCGAGTACGGGCTGAGCGACAAGGCGGATTCGGTGGATTGGATCATCAACGACCTGGCGCGCGGCCTCGGCGTGCCGAACGAGAACGTGCTGTTTATGGGCGACGAGTTCGGGCCGATCGGCGGGTTCGACGGGAGCGACTTCAAGATGGTCTCGCCGGTGGCGAAGGGCGCCGTCTACGTCTCGGTCGGCAAGGAGCCGAACGGCGTGCCCGACGAGGTGATGTACTACGGGAAAGGGACGGAAGGGTTTTTGGAGATCTGCGACGGGCAGATCGCGCTCTGGCGCGACCAGGGCCCCGACGCGGCGACGAACAAGGAGTGAACGCACGATGGGCAACGCAGCAACAGCCGGCTTGATCGAAAATATATTGAGTCCTCGCGACTGGCTCGTCGTGCAGCAGGGCTATCGTCCCGACGAGACGCTCAAGTACGAGACGCTCTTCACGCTCGCGAACGGCGTGTGGGGCACGCGCGGCGCGTACGAGGAGGAGGTCCCGCAGAGTTATCCCGCCACCTACATCGCCGGCGTCTTTGACCGGGCGATGACGTTCAACGAGGAGCTGGCGAACGCGCCGAATTGGCTCGGCCTCGAGGTGCGCGTCAACGGCGAGCGCCTCAGCCCCGACGCGGGGAAGCTCCTCTCGTGCACGCGCTGGCTCGACATGCGCAACGGGCTGCTGCTGCGGCGCATGCGCTGGCGCGACGGCGCGGGACGGGTCACGCGGCTCGAGACGCTCAGGCTCATTCACTTCCGCGACAAGCACCGGGCGCTCATCCGGGGCGTCGTCGTGCCTGAGAACCACGACGCGCAGGTCGAGCTTTCGGCCTCGGTGGATGCGACGACGGCAAACACGACCCTGTCACCGCTTGTGCGGGTGCGCCACTTCGCGACGCGCCGGATAGAGCGGATCGCCTCGGGCGGCGTGTACCTCGAGGCGGAAACGTATTTCAGCAAGATCGTGGCCGGCTTTGCCTCGAACCTCGTCGTGGACAATGAACGCTCTCGTCACGTTGATTTGTTGTCGGACAAGGTCGTCGAGCGCGTGGTCGCGAACGTCCCGCGCGGTGAGGCGCTCGCGTTTGCGAAGCACGTGAGTCTCGCCACCTCGCGCGAGGCGAAGAACGTCAAGGCCAGGGCAGTCGCCGAACTGCGTGCGATGCGGCGCGACGGCGCCGACGAGGTCGTCCGTTCGCATTGCGCCGCCTGGCACGAGGCGTGGTCGAACGCGGGCATCGAGATCGTCGGCGACCCCGAGTCGCAGCGGGCGATACGCTTTACTGTTTTTCATTTGCTCGGGCTGGCCAATGAGCACGGCGACGTGAGCATCGCCGCGAAAGGACTGCATGGGGACATGTATCGCGGCCACGTCTATTGGGACACCGACATTTTCATGTTTCCGTTCTACCTCTATACGAATCCGCGTGCGGCCCGGGCGCTCGTGATGTACCGGGTGAGGCGGCTCGACGGGGCGCGGGCCAATGCCCAAAAAAATGGCTTCCGCGGCGCGCAGTTTCCGTGGGAGAGCGCATCGACGGGCGAGGAGGTGACGCCCCCGAACTGGTTTGACCCGATCGTCGGCGGCGGCGAGGAGATCCGGGTTCACGAACAACAGCATCACATCACGGCCGACGTCGCGTACGGCATGGATTATTATTTGCGCGCTGTGGGGGAACGGCGTCTGCTCGTCGAGCATGCCGCGGAGTTATTTATCGAGACGGCGCGGTTCTGGGCCTCGCGCGTTCGGCTCGACCCGCGAAAGAAGCGCTACGTCATCACGCGTGTCATCGGCCCGGACGAGGGGCACGAAGACGTGGACAACAATTGGTACACGAACTGGATGGCCGCGTGGAACCTCCGGCGGGCCGCTTCGGCCGTCGAGGAAATGAAGCGGCACGCGCCGCGCGAATGGAAGCGGCTCAAGGCGCGGCTTCGCCTTAAAGAACGGGAGCTCGCGACGTGGCGACGGATCGCGGCCCGGATGTGGTATCCGACCAAAACACCGCGCGGCGTGCTTGAGCAGTTCGAGGGCTACTTCAAGCTCCCGATGCCGCGGCTGCGTTTCGACGAGAACGATATGCCGGTGTTGCCGAAGCGCTGGCCCGGGAAACGCGGAAAGATGCGGAAGGGTTTGGGCAGCACGCAGCAGAAGGTAGGGAACACGCAACTGCTCAAGCAAGCCGACGTCGTGCTTTTGCAATATCTGTTTCCAGACGAGTTCGGCCTGGAATCGAAGCGGGCGAACTACGCGTATTATTCGCCGCGCACGACGCACCTCTCGTCGCTGAGCCCCTCGACGTATGCGATCATGGGGGCCGAGGCCGGCGATATGCGCGAGGCGTGGCGGAACTTCCGGCGCACCGCTTTCATGGATCTTGATGACCACCAGGGCTCGGTCGCGAAGGGGATTCATGCGGCCGCGCTCGGCGGCACCTGGATGGCCGTGGTCAACGGTTTTGGAGGGATGCGGCTCGCGAGCGACGGGACGCTCCGGTTCGCGCCGCGCTTGCCGGAGCCGTGGCGACGTCTGAAGTTCCGCGTGCACTGGCGTGGCGCGCGGCTCGAGATCACATGCACGAAGGACCGGACACTCGTCGAGCATCTCGGCGGCGGCCGTAACCGCGTGCGGTTGAGTGTCTGGGGCAAAGACGTGGTCTTGAAGCCGGGCGAGCGGCGGAGCGTCCGGCGGCTTGAGTCTCGTGCGGAGGCGTCGAGGAGCTCGACGTGAGGCAAGTCATCCGAAACGGCCGGGTTGTGCTCGAGGACCGGATCGCCGAGGGTGTGGGGATCGTTCTCGACGGGCCGGCGATCGAAGCGATCCTTCCAAATGCGCGACTTCCTACCGATGGCGCCGTGCTCGACGCCGCAGGATGTTTTGTGGCACCCGGTTTTATTGACGTGCACGTCCATGGCGGCGGCGGATGCTCGTTCCTCGACGCGACGCCGCAAGCGATCGAGACGGCGTGCCGGACGCATCTCCGGCACGGCACGACGACGCTCCTCGCGACGCTCGAGACCGCCGAGGAGGCGCGCATGCTCGCGGCCATTCGAGCGCTCGTCGCGTTCGCACGTTCGCACGAGCTCGGCGCGATGATCGGCGGGATCAACCTCGAAGGGCCGTTCCTCAGCGAATCGAAGGCGGGCGCACAGGCGCGTGCGTGTCTTCGGCCGCCCGACGTTGAGTTGATGGAGCGGTTTCTCGACGCCGGCGAGGGGCTTGTGAAGATCGTTACGCTCGCGCCGGAGCTTCCCGGAGCAGACAAGGTTATCCGCTTTCTCGCCAAACAAGGGGTCGTCGTGGCGGTGGGCCACAGCGCAGCGACGGCCGAGGAGACGGCTGAAGGCATCGAGTGCGGTATCCGGCTCGCGACGCACCTGTACAACGCGATGAGCGGCCTTGATCACCGCGAACCCGGTGTTGTCGGCGCGGTGCTTGACGATGAGCGGGTGTGGTGCGAGCTGATGTGCGACGGCGTGCACGTGGCGCCGGTCGCGGCGCGGCTTGCGTTCAAGCTGAAGGGCCTGGAGCATCTGGTGCTCGTGACGGACGCGATCGCTTGTCTCGACGGGCCGCGTGAGATGACGCTCTTCGGCGAGACGGTCGTCGTCGAGGACGGCGCGGCGCGGCTGCCCGACGGGCGGTTGGCTGGGAGCGTCCTGACGATGGAGCGTGCGGTGCGCTACGCGTCCGAGATCATCGGCATCGGCTTGCCCGGCGCGGTGCGGATGGCGACGCGCACACCGGCGGCGCTGATCGGTCAAGAAACGCGGATCGGCCGGCTTGATTACCCGGGGGCACGAGCCAACTTGGTCTTTTTCGGGGATGACGGCTCGGTTGTCCGGACCATGCTCGACGGGGCGACCGTTTTCGAGGCCTAGCGGCCGTGCCGCGCTACGGCTGGAACGTCGAGTCGCTCACGTCGGCGTCGGCTTTGAAGTCGGCGAAGGTCTGGACGACGAAGGTGGAACCGTCGGGCTTCAAGTACTCGATCTTGAGCAGGAACCCGTCCTTGGGGCGGATGAAGTACTTGACCTCGGAGACTTCTGAGACGTTGAGTGCATTGGCCCAGGCGATGAAAGGACCCGAGAAGACCGCAAGCTTTCGTAGGCGCTCGGTCTCATCGCTCAGCGGGATGGAGAACACGTAGGCTATCCCGCCGTTCTCGTCCTTGGCGACCTCTTTGAGCCGCAGTTGCAGCTCGTCGAGGAAGACGTTAATCACCTTGTCCTTGCCGGATTCCTTGAAGAGCGTGTTGGGGCCGAACCCGATGCGCTCCTCCATTGCCTGGGCATAACGCTCTACCCTGAGGACCGCGCGGGAATAGCCGATGCTCTGCAGATAGGCGGTCTCATTGATGAGCCGCCGGCCGTGTGGGCTGCCTTGGCGTGTGACCGTCTCGGAGACGAAGCCGGGCGCTTTGTAGGCGATCGTCGAGGAGAGCTGGGTTTCCTGGCCGCTGGTGTTGAGGACGATGGTGGAGGTGGCGGTCCAGTTCTTGTAGTACTGGAGGTCGAGGTGCTTGCCGAGCACGCGCTTGGTGATTCGGTTGAGCGCGTTGGTCGCCCGCTTTGCCCATGGCGAGCCGGGCGCGCGGTTTTCCACGCCCTTGTAGGCCTTGACTGCCGCGGCCTCTTTCCTGATGAGCTGGAAGAACGAGGCATGGATGTATCCCTTGAGCGGCTTCGAGACGATGCTGATGACCCCGTACGCAATGGCGAGCAGGCAGATGACGATGAGGATGACATGGCTGGGCTTCGTACGGGCCTTTTTCTTGGGTGTGCGCACAGGGATGAATGCCGGCCCTTGCGGGATCCGTTCCTCGCGCGGCGGTTCGATCTTGAACGCGTACTTTTTCTTTGGGGGCTCGCCTTCCTGGGGCGCCTCGGGTTGGTCCGGCGTCGTCGTGGGCGCGGGCCCTTCCGCGGCCGGGGGCGCGGTTGGGGCAATGCCCGGCGGCGAGGGGCCGATCGAGGGCCGAACCGGGGCGATGCCCGGCGGTGATGAGCCGATCGAAGGTCGGCTCGGGCTGGCAGCTGGAGACGATTGGCCGGCAGGGTGTTCGAGCACCTTGCCTGACTGGATCCAGGTGCCGCACTGTGTGCAGAACTTCGTCTCTTTGGGCCAGATCTTTTGGCAGGTCGGGCAGACGACGATGTCGCCCGTATCGCCTTTCTCCTCAGGCATTCTGTACGGTTCCTCCGGTTGTGCTCGCAGGGTCCCCCCCCTCGATCGCGCCGCTCATTGTAATCGTGGCGGCAGGCACGTCAAAAGGAAAATCATCCGCCCGTAATGCGGGCGGCCCGGCGGCGCGTGTTGACACGGCTTCGGCGCGTGTGATTTAAAGGGCGCGAAGCGATTTTCCCGCGATGAAGTCTGGAAGGGAGTTCCCCGATGCGGATCGGTGAGTTCGAGGCGTCTCTCGTTAGCGACGGCGTGTTCCGCATGGACGGCGGAGCGGTATTCGGCGTGGTGCCGAAGCCGCTCTGGGAACGGCTCCTCCCGTCGGACGAGCGGAACCGAGTACGGCTGGAAACGAATTGCTTGCTTGTGCGGTGCGGCACGGACGTGGTGCTCATCGAGGCGGGCCTGGGCCGGAAGTTCTCCAAGAAACACCGCGACATCTACGCGGTCAGCGACGAGGTGACGCTCGAGAAGTCGCTGCGCGCCGTCGGGGTCGAGCCGGAAGCGGTCACCCACGTCGTGCTGACGCACCTGCACTTCGATCATTGCGGCGGCGCGACGAGGCGCGACGAGCACGGCCGCATCGTCCCGACGTTCCCGAACGCGCGCCACTGCGTGCAGCGCGCCGAATGGGAGGCGGCGACGCGACCCACGCCGGCGACCGACAGGGCCTACGACCGGGACAACCTGGAGGCGCTCGAGGCCGAGGGGCTGCTCGATCTCGTGGAAGGGGAGGTCGAGGTCCGGCCGGGGATCCGCGCCATCCCCGTGCCCGGCCACACGCGGGCGCACCAGATCGTCCGGGTGGCGTCGGGCGGCGACGCGCTCGTGTTCCTGGGCGACCTCGTGCCGACGACGCATCACGTCCGGACGCACTACAACACGGCGTACGACCTGAATCTTGAGGCGACCATGCTCAGGAAGGTCGCCCTCCTCGAGGAGGCGTGCCGGGAAGGTTGGCGCCTTGTCTTCTATCACGATACCGACGTGCCGGTGGGGACGGTCGAGAAAGATACCTCGGGGCATTTCCTGGTTAAGCCGCTGGAGGCGGACGCATAGGCGTGTACTTGACGGCGCCTGGGGTGGGGGGTGCGAGGCAACGTGGAACCGCACGAGCTGGAGATTTTGTACGAGGATAACCACCTGCTCGCGGTCTACAAACCGGCGGGCGTGCTCGCGCAGGGTGACGAGACGGGCGACCCGACGCTGGTGGCCGCGGCCAAAGCGTGGCTCAAGAACAAATACGGCAAGCCGGGGAACGTTTTCCTCGGGTTGGTGCACCGGCTCGATCGGCCGGTGGCGGGCGTGTTTCTTTTCGCCAAGACCTCGAAGGCGGCCTCGCGCCTGGCGGCGCAGTTTCGGCAAGGACGCGTCGAGAAGGTGTACCGGGCGGTCGTCGAGGGACGGCCGGATCCGCCCGAGCAGCGACTGCGCGGCTTCCTCGTGAAGGACGAGGCAAAAAGGCGCTCGCGCCTGACTGAGGCAGGGCGGCCGGGGGCGCGGGAGGTGATGCTCGATTACCGCGTGCTCGCCTCGGAAGAGGGGAGAAGTCTCGTCGAGGTTACTCCGAGGACGGGTCGCAGCCACCAGATCCGGGTGCAGTTGGCGGGCATCGGGCATCCGATTGTGGGCGACGTCAAGTACGGTGCAAAGGAGCCGCTCCCAGGCGGGGTGATTGCGCTCTATGCGCGGGCCCTTTGCGTGCAACACCCCACGCGGGATGAAGCGGTGGAAATCGCGTGCGGCCCGCCGCCGGGCTGGCCGTGGTCGCGTAAGCCGTGAGCGGTTGGTGCCTTACATCTCGGCTTCCCAATCGAAGCCGCTGAAGTAGATCGCTTTTGTGCCGACGCTGATGTTAATAATGCGTGCCGCGCTCTCAAAGCCGGAGCCGTCCTTTTTCTGGGCGCCGTGCCAGAAGCAGCGGATAAGGGGGACTTTCTCGCCGTACTCCTTGCGCTTCTTTTCCATGGCCTCGCGCCACGTCCCACTGGCCCAACCGCAGTTGGCGCCGCAGAACTGGTAGAGGTAGCTGCAGACTTCGATGTCTTTGTTGCGCAGCCGGTTGTGGTTCGAGGAGATGTCGTTGGTTGAGGGGTACTGGAACCCTGACATGAACTTCGTATCCGTGCCCCGGACCGTGTCGGGGACGCTTCCATCCTTGCCCTTGCTCCAATCGGCGGGGCAGACGTAGCCCGGAGCGGAGCCGTAGTACTTCGGGAAGAGGTTGGAGAGGAAATCCGGGTACGCCAGCTCCCAGTCGAATCTGTAGGTGTCAATAGCGTCGGAGAAGCCCTTGAGGGCCGCCTTGCAGCGGGCCACCTTCGCCTTGGACTGTGAGAGCAAGGTGGCCCCGAGCAGCAGCCCGGCGAGAATGGCGATAATGGCGATCACCACAAGGAGTTCCGTCAGCGTGAAGCCGTGTCGGTTGCGTTTCATTTGCCAAGCTCCCTCTGAAGGGGGTTCGTTATTGCCCTTCTTTAATCTATGCCGACAGGGCGCCTTCGTCAAGAGCTTGCGTCCCGGATTTTCGGATAAGGGGGAGAGGAAAGCCTCCCGATTGCTTGGCGACCCCTGTAGCATAGGGGCGAACAAACAAAAACAACCCATCACCCGATGGGTGAGCCAAACAAGCAGGAGGCG
>Ga0180431_10010402_pt1 | contig 10343 bp, 6 predicted proteins | sample SS_ome_11_FD_132459 | JGI IMG/M metagenome (GOLD analysis project Ga0180431, IMG submission 132459) | Hypersaline lake sediment archaeal communities from the Salton Sea, California, USA - SS_1_MS_1 metaG | ecosystem: Environmental > Aquatic > Non-marine Saline and Alkaline > Hypersaline >... | reverse complement strand
TGCAGGGCCGGATAGACTTCTTGTCGGAATATTTCGTATCGGTCCCCGCTGTCGAAAAGATCCTGTGCTAAAAAGCTGGCATCGAAGAAGGTGGCTTGCGGGTTTTGCTTGGGAACGCTCATGATGTCCTCCATGACAACGATGACAATATCTACAGAGCCAATTTACTACATCATGTCACGAAGTCAAATACTTTATCTGTTGATAGGAGGTTTTTCAGCAGAATCAATATTTAAGATGCGACCCCGTTTAGTGTTTCAAGTGCTGCTGGGCCCAGATTGCCAGGGCCGAGCCGAGCAGCAGAATCACGCCAAAGAGCATCTGGTGGATGTTCAGCGATTCGTCAAACACCATGTGGGAGATCGGGAGAATAGTAAACGGTTGAGCCAAGACGATTAAGGCCGGGATTGTCGCGCCGATGTGCCTCATTGCCGTGTAGTACAGCACGTGAGCAAAGGCAATACTGGTGATTCCCGAAAGAACAACGATGCCCCACTGCGGCAAGCCCATGTGCGTGCAGCGACCCAAATCGCCAAACCAAAATGCCGGCACGGCAAGTCCGGCAACAGTGTAAATAGTTATAACTGAAAAACCTTGTCGAGAGTCTATGTCCTTGAAGACAATCTTGGCTGAAAGCGTGTATACCGCCCACATGACCGCCGTCGACAGAACAAGGACTATGCCCGTCAAAGTTCTGGTCGCGGCGAAGCCCTCCTTGAAACACAAAACTCCGACCACTCCAACCATCGAAAACGCCAATCCCGCCCAGAATACTCTGCTCTTGACGAGCGCCCTTTCTTTGGGGAAGAAGACAAGCGAGAAGCCTGTTATCCAGAGAAGAGAAGACTTGCTCAGCAGGATCATGAAGGCGGGATCTATGTAATAGAAAGCGCGGGCAAACAAGCTCTGCATTATGACATTTGCCGCAGAAGGAATTATCGCCAATCGCCAGACTCTGGTGTCTAAGCGTTTTGTCCTGATCGAGAACAAAAGAAACGGCAGCCAGAACAGACAAGCTACGGAGTAACGCAGGAAGTTCTGAGTCCAGGAGTCCAGATAAATAGACAGATATTTGATGGTGTTGGGCCCGATTGACCAGCAGCATAACGCGCCCAGGGCCGCCAGAGTCCCGTGGAAGTCGAATTTGGAGTTATCCGCTCTCAAGTCCTTATTCCCAATTCGCGGACCACTATCTTTGCGACTTCTTCACAGGCTTTTTTCTTGGCCAGAGGCAAGGTCAATTCGGTTAGCTCTCGACTGAGCTTGCCAAGGCTGCCGGTGTCTTTCAGAAATCCGTCGATGCTCGCTACAATCGGCTCGATAGATGTGAAGTACGGCATGAACTCCGGCGTCAATTCTCTGCCGGCCAGAATATTGACTAATGAAAGGTATTTTGTCTTTATCAGCCACCACCCGACGAGATGCCAGAGAAACCTGTTGGACTGATACAGTATAACCATCGGGCAGCCCGCCGCGGCGACTTCGAGAGTGGCGCTGCCGCTTGTGACAATTGAGAAATCTGCGGCGCCGGCGGTCTTATTGACTGAATCTACGCTGTACTCGCACTCGAAACCGGGGATTTGTGCTTCCTTCAGCAGTTGCTGCCGTCGGGCATCCACAGCTACGGTGACAAATGTCGCCTGCCTGTATTTTTCCTTCAGACGCAGCGCTATCTGCTGCATGGGCTTCCAGAGCGATTCGATCTCAGCAGGCCGCGAGCCGGGCATGATGGCAAACTTCGCCTTTGCCGGCTCAAACGCTTCATACTTTTCGTAATGGGTTGGATCAATCGTCAGTTCATCCAGAAGCGGATTACCGACAAAAACCGCGTCCACGTCTCTGGTACCGAACCAATCCTGCTCGAACGGGAGCAGGCAGCAGAGCTTGTCGCATCTCCTGCGCAGCTTGCCAATTCGCCAGCCGCCCCAGGCCCAAAGCTGCGGTGCCACGAAGAACAAGGTCTTGGCGCCGGTTTTCTTGCCGGCTTTGGCGACGTGAAAGTTGAATGAGGGGGAATCGCAGACGATTACCATGTCGATTCTCGTGCCCGCCATGTAACGCTCGATACATTTTACCAGCTTGTAATAGTGTGCGACCTGAGTGAAAGCCTTGTAGATCATCGCGGCCTTGCCGACCGTGCTTTCCAGCAGTTCGCAGCCGGCATCGGCCATCTTCGGCCCGCCCACTCCCACAAACTCGATCTCACTGCTCATACCTTTGAGGGCAGTTATCAATCCTGCACAGTGGGCGTCGCCGCTTGGCTCGGCGGCGCTAAGAAAAATGCGAAACTTGTTCTTTTCATTTGACATAGACGGTACTTGTTAACAATATTTGAGGAAAACAGCAACCAGATAATGCCGGATTTTAAGAACTGTAAACTGTGAATTCTAAATTCCAGATTGGGTTTCGCGATGGTTGGTGAAAAACCTTCGACAAACAGGAAGTTCGGCTGGGGGCTTTTGTTTCTGTTGGCAGTGCTCGCGGCGCTGATGGTTGTCCTTCGTACCCACGCGCCGAGCGGACCGGAAGCGACGCCGGCGAGAGCCAGCGAGCAGATCGAAGAAAAACCGTCTCCCGCCGATCCGAATAAGACATCCGAGCCGGATCCGAACGATCCCAACGACAGGCGATTGCTCCGGCCGCTCCACAAGCACCGGGCGTTTGCCGAGCGCGTTGAGGAGCGGGCGTCAATGGTATCGCGGCAGATCGCGGCGCGGGCGGTAAAGGACCCTAACGTTCTCAAAGCCATGCGGACCGTGCCCCGGCACGCCTTCGTCCCATCGAACATGAAGCGCCACGCCTACGCCGACACCCCGCTGCCAATCGGCCTGGACCAGACCATCAGCCAGCCGTACATCGTGGCCTTCATGACCGAGGCGCTCAGGCTCGATCCGAATTCGGTCGTCTTCGAGGTCGGCACCGGCTCCGGCTATCAGGCCGCGGTCTGCGCCGAGATATGCAGGGAGGTCTATACCATCGAAATCGTCGAGGAATTAGCCAAATCTGCCAAGGCGCGGCTCAAAGAGTTGGGCTACCCGAACGTATTCGTCAAAGCCGGTGACGCCTTCTTCGGCTGGCCGGATCACGCCCCGTTCGACGCCATCATCGGCACGGCCGCCGCCGGGCGCGTGCCGGAGCCGCTGCTCGAACAATTAAAGCCGGGCGGCAGAATGATCCTGCCCGAAGGAAGCCCCTGGGGATATCAGTATCTCGTTCTCATCACCAAAGACAAGAAGGGCAAACTTCACAGGCAAAAAGTCATGCCCGTCCGTTTCGTCCCCATGACCGGCGAAGTGCAAAAACCCAAAAAATAATCAACCATCACTGTGAAACCGCAGATTAACGCGGATTAACACAGATCAAGTGACAAATTCTAAGCACGAAATCCTAAATCCCAAACAAAAACAAATTTCAAATGACGGAAATCCAAAACGCAGTGGGAAAGCCTGCCCGTTTCGAACATTAGGGCTTCGGTCATTTGTGCTTGTTTCGGATTTAGAGTTTAGAATTTAGAATTCCCGCAGATCGGTTCCGTTTCACCGCTCTGCGGCTTCCCACCAAAGTCTCGGATATCCCCGGCCTTCGAAAATCCACCAGATATCTTCGGTGCCGTTAGACGTCTCGGGCACGAAGCCCCAACGGGCACCAAGGAATGCTGTAGCCACCTCGGCGTCTGCTAAAGAGCCATCAGCGCGATTGAGCCAATGAACCGGACGACGCGCGTGCGGCCTGGATACCGTGCATGGCGCCATCATCGAAGAAACGCGAGCCACATGAGCGGCACTTATAGTGATCGAGCTTCTTAACCATCAGCCCGTCTGCAAGTCGGCACGTTTCAACCACGCGGATCATCTGAGTCTTTCCGCATTCCGGACAGGGTAACGCTTCAGACGTCAGTGCTTTTTTTCGATGAGATGAGGACATAGAAAATATCAATTCCTTGTTCTTTGAGTATTTTACCTTTGGTGTAAACGTCAACACCATCAAAGGTTAATCCCTTGATGACGTAAAGCCTCTCACTCCTTCCCGCCGTCGAATTGCGAGAACGCAACACCTTGAATATCGCCGGTGCATTCAGGATGGCTTCGTATACCAGTTCCGGCGTCAGCGCATCCCTTGCCATCTCGATTTCGGCCTTTTCCGTAAACAGTACCTGATGCGAAACGACCAAACGCTTTATCTTGACGAGAATATCCATGTTTTTTTATTATTTCATTCTACTGCATATGTGGCAGCAAATCAAGCACCCAAGGCTCAATCCTGTAGTCAGTAATCAATAGTCAATCTTCAATTGCCGTTGGCTTCCCACCACAGTCTGGGATAGTCCTCGCCTTCGAGAATCCACCAGATGTCGTCGGTGCCGTTGGCGGTTTCGTCTATGAAGTCCCAGCCTGCTTCGAGGAAGCTGCTGGCGGATTGCATCTCGGCCGTGGTTTTGCCGGTGCCACCGTCACTGGTTGTCTGGCCTGAGATCTCGGTGTCCCAGAAGCTCGACGTTATGAAGCCACCGGACTCATCCAATCCCACCAGACCGCCCACAGAGGATATTCCCGTAACCATGCCGGTGCTATAGCATGACGTGATGCGGCCTTCATTCACTCCCGTCAGACCGCCGACCATCTCAACTCCAGTAACCGGGCCCGCGTTGTAACTCGATATGATGCTGCCTGCGTCAGAATTGGCGATTCCAACCAGCCCTCCGACTAGGCGAGTGCCGCTGACTGAGGCTGCACTGTGACTTGAAGTGATGCTCCCGGAAACTTTCTCGCCCACCAGACCGCCGACAGCGATGTCGCCGCTGACTGAGCCGGCGCTGAAACTCGATGCGATACCGCCGTGGTTCAATCCCATAAGCCCGCCAACCAAGCGACCTGTTCCATTAACATCGACAGCTTCCAGACCAAGGTTGGAAATACTCGCTCCGGAACCTGTTCGTCCAAACAATCCAAGATACTCACTGCCGTCGATTGTCAGATGTGAAACCGTATGACCATTGCCATCAAAGGCCCCGGTGAATGAAATTCCCTGAAAACTTCCCCAGACATCGTTCACATCCGGAGCAATAACGGCCCTGTCATATGTATAGCCCGACAGATCAATATCCGCCATGAGCTTGAAGTGCTTGTCGTAGTCGTTCGGCTCGGCACCCATTTCGTTCAGATGCTCGGCTGTGTAGATGAGGTAGGGGTTGTTGGGCTCACCTGTCCCACCGCCATATTTCTCCCACCAGAGACGGGGATAGTCCAAGCCCTCAGAGATTTTCCAGATGTCTTCGGTGCCATTCACGGTCTCGTCCACGAAGTCCCATCCAGCATTCAGGTAGTTCTTAATATCCTGCATTTCAGCCATAGTCAGGCCGGTGCCCCCGGCACTGGCAACCCGGCCGGAGGTTTCCATATCCCAGACACTGTTGCTGACACGGTAAGAATCTCCAAGTCCCACGAGGCCGCCAACCCTGTCAACTCCAGTCACCGTGCCGGTGCTGTAGCTCGCGGTGATGCTGCCACCATTGTGGCCGACGAGACCACCGACATTCCAGGTTCCACTGACTGCACCGATGCTGAAGCAATTGGCGATGTTGTCGCTGTTCGTGCCCACGAGGCCACCGACTTGCCCTTCTCCACTGACGGCACCGGTGCTGTAACACCAGATTACATTACCATCGTTGCACCCGACCAGCCCGCCAACATCAGAATCTCCGCCGATCGCACCGGTGCTGTAGCATTGGATCACGGTACCACTATTGTACCCGACCAAACTGCCAACAAACTCGCCTGAGCCAGCAATGTTAACATCCACGACCCCCAAGTTCATGACGCTCGCTTCTGAGCTAAGTTGCCCAAACAGTCCGAGATAACTCTCGCCAACAATTGTCAGATATGAGATTGTGTGACCGCCTCCGTCAAAGACACCGGCAAACTTTGGGACCACCGCTTGGTTATATGAATGACCCGATAGGTCTATATCTGCCGTGAGCTCGAAGTACTTATCGAGGTGGCACGTGCAAATGCCTATTACGTTCAAGTCCTCCGCTCTGGAGATGAGATATGGGTCGTCAGCGGTGCCCATGCCGCCGCTATAGGTCGTGCCGGTGATGATCTCGCCAAGCTCGTTTTCCCACGCCAGCTGAGGATAGTCTCGTCCATCATCGATTGTCCAGAAAGGCACGCAAGTACCCCACGGTAGAAACGTGTTGGCCATCTGCATTTCCGCCGTCGTCTTGCCAGTCCCTCCAACACTCGTAGCTTGCCCCGATGTCTCGATGTCCCAGAAACAATCCGTGACAGAGCCATATCTGCCCCATGCCCCCACTAAACCTCCAGCTTGAGAAGGTGCCGTAACAAGACCTGTGGAATAACACCTGACGATGGTTCCCACATTGCATCCTACAAGGCCACCGGCATTCTCCATTGTTGCAGTGACAGTGGCTGTGGAGTAAGAGTCCATGATGCACCGGCTAAAACGGGTCTCAAAGCCGACCAAGCCACCCACGTAGGAACCGCCGCTGACCAAACCATGACTGTAACATTGGGTCACAGTGCCGTCACTGTTGTATCCAACAAGACCGCCTATATACTCACCACTTCCGCTGACCGAGATGTTACTGTAGCATTGGGTAACAGTGCCGCCGAAGGTATAACCCCCTCTACCATTAGCGCCCACGAGGCCACCAACGTAGCTATCACCGCTGATCGTGCCAGTGCAGTAGCACGAAGTAATACTGGCTCTATCATTTAAGCCGACGAGGCCACCGACACAATCGCCCGTTCCCTTGATGTCCACGATTTCCAGGCCCAGATCAGAAATTTTCGCCTCAGAGCCGAACTTTCCGAACAGACCCAGATAGCCACTAGCTATTACTGTCAGATTTGAGATCGTATGTTCATTTCCGTCAAAAGCGCCGGCGAAGGCCGTTCCCTCAAAACCAGGGTCAACATCATTTGTATCCGGAGCAATCACGGCCCTGTCAAACACCTTTCTCCCCGGCAGATTCGGATCGAGATCAATATTAGCCGTCATGATGAAGTGCTTGTCGTAATCATCGGGAGTCTCGCCGAGCAGCATCAGGTCTTCTGCCGTGGCGATCTGGTACGGGTCGTTCGGGTCTCCTGTGCCGCCGCTGTATTTTGCCTGGGCGGTAAGACTGACCAAACAAACTGCAATAAGAACAGGGATTGTCCGCAAAACTGATGAGTATCTCGCCGTCTCCATTTCTACGTCCTCCAGCCCCCATTTTCGGGCATCAGGACAATCGCCGCATTTCCTGCTGCCGAATCCAACGAATCGAATTACCCAGACAGGATGTTTCCTCAAAGCTGCTTGATAATTAGTGTACCAGAGGAGGCAGTCAGCGTCAAACAAAAAGAATTCAATTTCGAACTGTTTTATGTTTCTCAAAGACCAATGGATGCGATTTTTCTGAAAATTCTTAAAAAAAATCTGCGCGCGGATTCTTTCGGTTATCGGGGTTAAACGGGGGGAGTGGTTGGGTGCGGGGGAAGATATTCAAGGTGTTAATCCGGGGCTTTGGGCGGCGGGAAAAGAGTAAGAAGACTCTGGATTCTTGAGGGCGTTACCAGCATTGAAAGACGTTATCTTACCGGTCGATGCACATCGAAAAAAGGCTCAAGAGCAGCGACTGTATGTGTCGATGACCGTGTTGAAAGAAAAGACAATTGAATCAAGCTTGCCCCTGTGTGGCGTAAAGACAAGTATTTCAGAAATTACAGAAAAAAAAGTTGAAATTCAAGGAATACACTTGTTCTTGTCCGCTAAGGGGCATTTTTTTATTGACTATTGAATATTAAACAGCATGGGCTAAAGCCCATCCTACCGGGTGGTCGGGCAAGCCCCACCCTACAAGCTTGTCAATTCGGACGAATCCTTAACGTGCAAAGCGTTTGAGCCGGCAGCGTGAAAGAAACGCGAGTCTTCCGACTTTTCACTACAAAATTGTAACTTCGGGCGGGCGTTCGGCCATCGTCCTTTGGCGTTACGGTCAGTTTGTACCGGCCGGGATCGAACATATAGAACTCGGCCGACATCGAGCGCGGCTCGGTATCGAAGCAGAACAGCTCGGCGCCAAATTCTGCGCTCTTCGCTCCGGTAACGAGCGCGGCGATATTGCGAGGCGGTGTCAGCCAGCGGACGGCGTTGAGCGGAAAGTATCCGGCGCTTCCCGGATCGCCGGTTGCCATCGAATACAAAAGAGACGGATTGGGCGTATAAATCGTTTCGGCCGGTTTGGCCAGCACCTCGGAACCGGTGAACAGGCCCGGAAATCGCAGGACACGGTCTGTGTAGCGGACTTCGCTGGTGTAGCTTTCGAAATTTATTCGCAAGGCTTCTGCGTTCTGCCGCAGGGCGGAAAATCAGCGTTTCCGAATCGCCGCGCAGGCGAAAACGCATATACGGCGACATTTCTTTAGCGAGAAGCTCGTCGAACTCCGTGCCGCCGCTGAGAAACTTGTATTTGGTGATAACGCTCGAAAGACTTCCGAGCCTCGATGCGCACCAGGCTTCGCTGCCGGGGGCGGGTTGGCTGGTCGGCGGCGCGCTGAGGTACTTCAGGCGAATATCCGCCATCGAGCGGATTGGCTCGAGGTACTTCGGCTCGCCCGTCATGTGGTAAGTCAGGAGCAGCGTATGCGTCATCAGGCCCATCGCGCTGGGGTACAGGTACAGCGTGTATTCGCCGTGATTTCTCGGATCCCACCAGTCAGACCCTAACCCACCTACTGTGCCGCCCGGCCAGTGAATCGCGGTCGGGATGATTCCCGCAGGCTTGCCGCGTTCGGCTCGCGATGCCGCATCGACCCATGTATCCATCCACGCGGCGAAGAGTTTCGTCAATCGCTCGTCGCCGGTTCGCTGCCAATAGAGCAGCGTCGGCTGTACGACCCGCGGGTGATACACCGTATCGCAGGCGCGCTGCGGATTGGTGTCGATTTTCTCTGACGTGAAATACGTGCTCTTGAATTGGAGAAAGCCGCGCTGGTTTCGGCCGGTCCAGCTCTTTTCCATAAACCGGGCTATCTTGAGGGCATACTCTCGCCACAGGTCGCTTTCAGGATCGATGTGCATCATCGGCGTTATCGCATCGGCAGAATCCTCGGCGGTGTGCTCGACGTCCGACATTCGTGTGGTGTAGCCCCGCTTCATGTGCTCCTGACTCATAAGCTCCTTCGAGAAACGCGCCTGCGCACCGCTGATCTTCGGGCTGTCGAACCCGATCAGGACCGGCACCCACCAGCGCCACATCTCGCAATCGTCGCCCCAGCCGCCGCCGTACTGGCCGTCAGCCTGCATGCGGTTGTCGATCCACCACTCGATAATGTCGGTCAGACGCTCAAGCCCCTCGCGCTGATAAAGCGCCCATTCGGGCGCTCCCGGCACGGCTTCGTAGTGTTTGCGAGGCGGCGTGGGATGGCCCAGATAAATCCGGACGATCTTGTTTTTCGGGAATGCCTCGGCGTATTTCTCGAAGAAACCTCGTGCCGCGGCGAAATACTCTTTCTTCCTCTGCCGGTTGTTCCAGACGCCGCCGGACTCCAGTGCGTACCAGATAACCATCCGACCCCTGTACAACCAGGTTAACGGATAGACCGGCGAATCCCCGGCGATCTTGAAATCGAAGTCTAAGTTTCGCCCGGCCTCTCGACCAAAATAGTCCAGCCGCCCGTCGCCAAGCCAGCGCTCGATCTGCGTGATTAGTTTCGCCAGATCATCCTTCAAGGACGCATCCAGCCCCGGCCGGTTCCGAAGTTCTTTCAAATAGTCCAGGCGCCGCTCATCGCTGTCGGTATTACCTGCGAGCTGAATAGCCGCTTGGACCGGATCACGCCCTGCTTCGGCCTGGCCGGCAAGGGCACCGGCAATTCCGGCAGCCGTTAGAGAAGAGCTGCGAATAAAATCACGTCGTGATAAATTTACTTCTTTCATAGGTCAACTCCAGGTCATGATAACACCAAATAAGATACAACAGCGCAACATGGACTCAAAGAGATAAATCACAGACTGTTGACGGCTGGGGTCTTAACGGGCAGAATGGTCCGCTTCAAATGATTAAGATTTATGTAAAATTGATTTTGACGACGCTGTTTTGGGGCGGCACTTTCGTCGCGGGTAAGCTGGCCGCACAGAATGTCGGGCCTTTTTCAATTGCGTTCCTTAGGTTCGCTATCGCCTCGGCGTTTCTATTGCCGCTGACCTGGTGCCGTGAAGGTAAGTTACCCCGGCCGAAAAGATCTCAAATCCTGCCCGTCATTCTGCTGGGCCTGATAGGTATCGCTCTGTACAACGTCATGTTCTACAAGGGCCTCAAGATCATCGAAGCCTCCAGA
>Ga0180431_10010401_pt1 | contig 10343 bp, 13 predicted proteins | sample SS_ome_11_FD_132459 | JGI IMG/M metagenome (GOLD analysis project Ga0180431, IMG submission 132459) | Hypersaline lake sediment archaeal communities from the Salton Sea, California, USA - SS_1_MS_1 metaG | ecosystem: Environmental > Aquatic > Non-marine Saline and Alkaline > Hypersaline >... | reverse complement strand
GGTTTATCGGCATCGAAAAAGACAAAGACATTTATGAAACGGCAGTTGAGCGAATCAAAAGAGACACGGCTCAACTCAGGCTGTTTGCTTAATGGAGTGATATTATGGCTCTTTCAAACTGGAAATATTACCGTGACTTTACAATAAGCATATCAAAAATTACCGAAGGTGTGACAAACTTGGTTTTCCCGCTTTATCTTACAAGCACTGCGGGAATATCCGATAAAGACCTGACAAGCATATTCACTGACCTGCAAGGAAACTATAAGCGGATTGCCGTAACATTTCACAGCAACAATGAAAATACTCAGTGTTACTGTGAAGTACATCCCAACGAATGGGATTATCAGAATAACAGGGGCGTGATATGGGTTAATCCGGGCGCTGAAATATCAGCTACCGGCGATGCTGTGTTCAGGCTGTATTATGACGGGACACACGCAGACAATACATCATACATCTTTGATTCGGGAACAACTTCTGCCCAAACCAATGTATGGGACACAAAGACATGGGGTGCGTTTCTGATGGCTGATACGCCTGCGGGGTCCGGCTCGATCATAGACAGCGCAGGTTATGATCATCCGGGTACGCCCGTTGGCGGCATGGGTGCGAGCAATCTTGTTGACTGTGATATAGGCGGCAAAGCTCTGGATTTTCCGGGCTATCAATCGGGGCAATATATTGACTGCGGTATCAACTGGTCAACGCTCACAGACGGATTTCAGGCTGATATACTGGCTAAGTTTGAGGATATAGCATCGACTAATATAGGCGGTATCTTTTCTCTTTCAAAGCTGGACGGCAACATCAGCCAGTTTGGTATCAATGCCGGAAATAACAATCTGGAGTTTGAGGTCAACAGCAATAAGACATTCTATGCTCCCTTCACCGATGCTCTGTCCTGGCACGCTGTGAGTTATCAGTATGACGATTCTACAGATTATGCGTCATGGATAATTGACGGCGTAAAAAAGGTTGATCTGTGGGGCGCTATTTTCAGTTTTACTGATTTCAAGACTCTGATAGGAGCTTATTATGACAGTGATCGGACGTTCGGCGGCAAGATTGCCCATGTCCGTTTCGGACATCAGCGTACTGATGCCTGGAGAATGATTTTAAATGATGCTCTGCTTGATAACTTAGGTACATGGGGGGATGAGCAATCCGGCATAGTTTTGAGATATGCTTATTCGGGCAAGACAACACTGTTTGGCGGGACTCCTGTTGGCAGAAAGGTGTTGCTGATAAAGAGGACTCCCGACAGTGAGGAAATTCTTTCAAGAACCAACTCCGACCCGGCTACAGGAAATTTTGAGTTTCGGTACAGACCGGAAGCAAACGCTGACGGGAATGAGCTTGTGGCGCTTGGGATAGATGATGATGCAGGGGATGACTATAATGATGTTGCGGTGCGTTTAGGACCCGGAATACTTGAAGTTTGATTTTTGCTAAATTCTTATTGAAGACAGGGTTGATTGATTAATTAATTATTTTATTATGCAGAATACGGATAATAAAATAATGATATAATAAGGGTTAGGCTTGGTTGTTACTAAAGAAACGGAAATTGGAATAGCTGAAGAACTGCTTGATTTAACAGGGGTTCTGATTCCTGCTCGTGGTTACGACAATATTACTCTTGATTCCTGTTTATGTCAGGTTGATGTGAAAGCGACTTTAAATAAAGCTGGTTTTGCTTACAAACATGATGTTTTGGATATGTACTGGCTTACAGATTTTTTTACTGAGGAAGAAATGCCGTATCAGGGTGAAGAATTTCCAGATGTATTTACACCATTACCGCCCGATGCGCCATATTTACCATCAGGGAATTACAGTTTACCTGTTCATCAACAACAGTATGAATGGGAAAATTACAGTTTTGATTTCTTTAATAAACAAACTGATTCAGAAAGAACAATAGAGAAAATTGAGATAATAAATAAAGTTGCTTTAGACCTAATAGAAAACTCTGTTGATCTTGAACCGGAAATTGTTAGTTTTATTGATGAAGAATTCTGGAATCTTATATGATTTATCTTGATGAAATAAATGGGAAGAATTTGGCAGACTGACAAACTGGAAAGGTGCTTTACATCATCGTCCATGCGTCCAATAGTTGAAGGGATTGGACTTGATTGGGGAGGACAACAGCAAAAACTATCTAAAAATAAAGGCAAATTTAACTGTAGGGTTATCTCTACGGTTGCAATGAAATAACCGAAAAAATCAAAAATAATGAAGTGTTTCGTTAATTTTAAGTTGAATAAAAAATTGACATAATCATAAACATGATTTATCTTATACATAGATCATGTTATGTCCTTTTTCTTCAAATTTTGTTTTTGTAAGCGTTTATTACCCTGCAAAGCCAGCCGGTTAAGGCTGGCTTTGTTGTTTATCCGAATAATGCATCTTCTTCCGCCCTGGTCAGCCCGAAGTACCACTTCTCAATCGCCTCGTTTAAGAGCCGCCAAAACTTCACACCGGGCGTTTTCCATTCCGGGTTCTCATGTTTTTTAAACCCTGAACTGGAGCAAGTCTGGTTCCTGAAAGTTTCAACACAAACGTCAACCGTGTCCTGGCAACCGACTGACGGGTCGCCTTTGTGAGACTCCATATTAACCTTAATATCAAGAACAACGTTTTTAAATTCAAAGTCTTTTAACTCGATCATAATTTTTTCCCCTTTAATCTGGAATAATCCGAAGTAGATAAAATCCTGTGGTTAAGTCAGTCTGCATAAGCGGTAACCAAGCTTAAAACAGACTGACAGCGCATGAACAACAACCGATCACACTGATTTCGCTTTTTCAACTGCTTTTTTAATCACAAGATTCATGTCCGAAGACATGTCGGAAAGCAAAGCGATGTTATTCTGAATTCTGTCTCTCAACTTCAATTGTTCAGATGTCGCTTTGTTCCATCTGTTCCTGCTTTCGCAAGGCGGAACACCGCAGACATCGGCAATGTGTCTTGCAACCTGAACATATGTGAAAGGTTTCATGTCAAAATTCTTATCAAGAGCTATGTTCATGGCTTTGAACGAATCTCCTGAATTATCCCTGAACATCAGGAGATTGTCATAAAACCATTTCAGCACTTTGACCTTGAAACTTGGACTGAACCATATCGCTACATCCAAAAAAACTAGGGGATGTGCGTACTGACTTCCGTTTCTACCTTTCTTCACAACTCTTAAATCATCAAGAACCAATCCCTCTTCCAAAGCAACCTGATTCAAAAACTCTTTTGTTTCTTTGGTTTGGAAATAATCAGCAAGTTTTTTTCTTGGCAGATTGTTGTTTTCTCTGATTTTGTTTCCTGCCTTTTCAAGATCGTTTAGATTAAGATAGCCGGTTTTGTGATTTTGTTTGATAATGCTTCCGTCCAAATTTCTTTCCATGATTTGAGTGGTTTCCATATTATACCTTTCATATTAAATTATTTAATTTGAAAAAGATACAATAATTTAAATAAAATGTCAATTAAATAATTTAATATGTATCAAATATTTTAATCTGAAATATTATACATGGCATCAAGAGCCTTTTCAATGGCTCGTGCTGCATTGGGCTGCTTCCGAAGCCACTTGATATATTTGCTGTGAAGTCTTGTCCCGTATTGATGTTTTTTTTCTTTATCGGATTTTATAACAGTTCCGGGTTTCATACCGGAGCCGGGTCTTGCTCCGCCTCTTCCTGATTTCATCATAATCTGCTCCTTAAAATAAAAAAACCCGGCTTTCGCCGGGCTTAGATGATGTTTAATCTATAAAAACGGTTTTTACATGTCCGCTTTGGTAGTCGTCTAAAACGGATGCTGATACCGTTTTAGACCAATATTCATCCAGTTCTTTTTTAGTTTTTGCCATCTCATTTATCTGCTGCAATTTCATTCGTTTTTCACGGATTACAGCAATTTTTTCACGGGTTTTTTCAACAGATTCTAAAAGTTCTTTTTTCATTTTGTTTATTTCTGTTGTTGTCATTGTTATCTCCTTTGTTGTTTTTGTTTCCCTCATTGTTAATGAGTAATATAAACCCTTATTGAAAGTTTGTCAAGACTTTTTTCAATAAAGCATAAAAAAAAATGAAAATAATTCATGCCGGACACCCGATCATCTGATCGGGGGAATTCTCCTTAACCCGGCTTTCGGCGGCAGGGCGCAATTGCATTAAGAAATTCTTCGTTGGTTCTGACTCTTAATGCAAGCAACTCTTTTACTTTTTCCTGATATTTTTTGCAAACGCCACCGTTTGCTATCATTTCAGAAAGAAGCTGATAACATTTGTTATCAATATGCTGAGTTTTTTCATAGGCTTGTGTAACTCTTTTTTTCCCTTCTGGAGTTTTCAAGCCTTCCGGCGTAATATCCATTTTTCCCCCTTAATAAAGAGTTTGATTTGATGACAAATCATAATATTTCATGTTTTTTCCTCATTGTTAATGAGTAATATAAACCCTTATTGAAAGTTTGTCAAGACTTTTTTCAATAAAGCATAAAAAAAAATGAAAATAATTGTGTATGGGGGATTCGCTATTGAATCGGAGATTTTATAATAATCTCTTCTTCAAAGTATGCAGCAAGTTTGACAAGCGAGTCGTAATTGGGCATATTCCTACCGTATATCCAAGCACTTACACTTGCGGGGGCTATGCCCGTTGCTGCTGCAAACTTGTAGATATCTCCGCTATCCTTAATTTTTCTCAGTCTTTCAATCAATTCTTTTATTTCGGTCATATTTTCTCCTCTTTTTTTAATTTTCATTTTTCATATCAGGAAAGTTCACACAAATCAAATAATAAAAGTTTTTACTTTTGTTTCACTTAGTTATGTTGACTTTTCTATTTTTTTCTTTTAAGGAATTTTCAATAAAAGAAAGGAATAAAAATGCAACAGTTTCAAGGTTTGAATGCCGTCAATCCAAATCCTTTGCAACAGCAGATAGACAAACTGAATCAGCAGCTTGCGTCTATGAAACAGCAAGCTCCGGGCCCGCAGCAAGGCAGTTTCAGTCTCCCGACTCTTCAAATTCTCCAACAGATGCACAATTTACTTGAACAATACAGAAACAGCAATGAAAAAGCCTACCCTGATGATCTCAGGCAGTCTGCGATACTTGAAATAAACAAGCTGTCAATGTTTCAGGACAGAATGAAAACCATCCCTGCAAATGTTGAACAGCAAATGGCTCAGATGTTCAGCAACAACGTGCTGCCTTATTTATCAAAGCAGCAGTAATCAACAACACACTTTAGCATAAAACAGGAGGTAAAATCATGGATATGGGCGTAGCTCAAACAGGCGGGATGCCGGTACTTTATGGGAATGGCAACAACGGAAGTGACTTTAACAATAACCCATGGTGGCCGTTGGTTTGGCTTGGCTTTCTGTCAAGGGGCGGTTTCGGGTTTGGCGGCGGTGAATCTGCCGGTGCTGCTCAGGCTGATTTGAATCTTATCAATCAAAAACTTTTTGATTCAGCCCTTGCCAATAGCGCACAGACAACACAGCTACAGGGTCAGCTTGCAAACGGTTTTTCAGGCGTGACAGAGGCTATCAACAGAAGTGCTGCCGATGCTGCCGCTTGTTGCTGCGACACACGGCTTGATGCTGCAAATCAGGGCGCTTTGACAAGAGAAGTCATCAACAACGGGACTTTTGTGACTCAGGGCGGATTCAAGGATTTGGCTTTGCAGAACTGCCAGAGCTTTAACGCTCTTTCTGCCCAACTTGCCCAATGCTGCTGTGACACTCAGAAAGAAATTCTGAGCCAAAGTGCTATAATCCAGGGCGTCGGCTCAAGCATAAACAACAACATTCAGGCTCAGACATTTCAGTTGAATGAGGCTGCCACTCGAAACACACAGTCTATTCTTGACGCTATCAACAACCAGACAATGAATGAACTCCAGGACAAGCTTGCTCAGTGCAGGAATGAACTTAGCAACTGTCAGCAGACCGGAAACATTTCAACAATCCAGAATGTGCAAACTCAGCAGATTACAGCAGCGATAACCGCCGCAATGAATCAGATTCTCACACTTTGCGGATGCTCATGCAATAACCAGAGAGGTCCCCAGGGACAAGCTGCGTAACGTCAGCACGGGATAAAAAATCTTCCGTTTCAGGCGGGGGTGACGGCAAAATGCCTAATCCCCCGTTAAAATACGGGATTTATTTAAAAGAAAGATTTGAGGAACCTTAAAATGATAAGATTTATGATTCCAAGAGTCGCAAATTGCAGAGGGGGTTGCTGATGATAACGGACGGAACACTGAGTAGCCTGAACGCTGTATTGAAAAAGCTGTATTCTGACAGCTATGTCTTTGATGGTATTTCATGCGCTTTCAAGGAAGCAGGGCACAAGGGTTTTGCTGCATTCGCATCATATGAAGCAAGGGAGCGCTGGCATTACGGACGCAAGATCAAATATTATATTGAAAAGTTCGGCAAAAAGCCGGTCCTTCCTGCGTTGCCTGAACCGTCAACAACGTTCAACAACCCTGCCGATGCTGTCAATATCATGGTGAGTTCCGATAAGTCAACTGTCAGTATGTTGTACAACGGAACTAAAGCAGCAGCAGGAGCGGGCGATCATTACGCTGTAAAGTGTATGAACAAGATTTATGGAAAAATGCTGCATGAGCATATGGAAACATCAAACGTCATGAAACAGTTGCAGGCGGTTTCCGGTACACCCGGCGATGTTCTGATGCTTGATGAGCATCTTTATCATGAGTATCATGACAAACATATGAAATATCGGCATGATCATGATCATGAACACTACAAAGAATAAATGAGTTAAGAGCAGTCTCTACGGAGACTGCTCTTAATTTTTGCGTTCTCCTTAAGAATTAAAAAGTTTTTCATCTGCTCTCTGAATGGCACGTTTGAGAGTTGTGGTTATGTCAGGATGTAATTCTTTAAGCCGATACATTTTTTGCTGTATTTTTATACAGCTTGCGTTATTTGCTTATTGCAGACAACGGGGGTATCTCCCAAGGTATCATGATGAACATGATACGCTGTCAGTCCGGTAAAAGCTTGGTTCTCGCTTATGCAGACTGACTTTACCCACAGGATTTTATCTGCTTCGGGCTTCGGAAACAGAACCTGCAACCCTGTCTTCAATAAGAAAATTTAGCAAAACAGAGCGTTGCTGTCAATGAAATATATAACATTTTATAGGAAATTATATACTATGAATCAGCCTTTACCTTATGAATATATTGTCTAAATCAGCCTGGAATTCGCTGCAAAAATATTTATCTAATCCCCTGACATATTCCCCGAAAATTCCGCATTTTACTGTCCATGACAACTGAGGATATTTCTTTATTATTTCTTTAAGTGTTGTTCCACAATTTATGTATTTCTTATCAATCGTTTTTTCTATTGCATAAATTACCGTGTATACATTTATTTCATCGGTATTTATTTGTTTTTTGTTTATGAGTTTAATCACTCCTTTAAAATTAGAGTGATTAAACTGTGTTACATCATATTTTTTCAAAATATTGACTGCTCCCCAATATTTTGAAACAAAGGCAGTTCCATAAAACTTTGCTGCTTCTCTTCTCTTCTTGTTGTTTAAAATACTGTTGTTTATCCAAGCGCTATGCTTTCTTAATGTATCATCTCTCATAAAATATCCCCCTTTTGTTTCCGTTTCCCTTTTTAAATACAATATAATATCATCCTATATCTTTGTCAACACTTTTTTTTATTTTTTGTAAAAAAAGAATCGCAAAGAACAGAACTCCCCATCCTGCTTTTCTTCCTAAAAATACAGCCATCTATATTGACACTGACAAAAAGTTTATGATATTCCCAAGTTATGGGAAAAGCAAAAATTAATTCACATCTTGGTGACGGACTATACGATATTACGCTTGACTATGGCGGCGACAACATCACAAAGACAACGCAGGATATTCAGGAGCAAATTAATACGCTTGACGATGTAATACTTGATCTTGAGACAGAGTATTTGCAGGCAGTAGTTAATAATGAAGATGAAAAAACAACCGCAAAGCTCTTTGAAAATCTTAACAAGAAAAAACTTGCAAAATCCAACTTTGAACAGCGCCTTTCATATTACCAGAACAACCTCGCAGCAGATACGGAGCAACTTGAAAACATTCAGGCGTGGTGCGCTGATCTTACAACAGACCTTATCGGCGATCATTCAACAATAGAGGTGATAAGAGAGCATGAAAAAGGGATAAACATAAGACCCGGCTACGAAGGGCGTTCTGAGTATGACGAAACAAGGGACGGCTCTTTACAGTTCCCGATAACAAATGTTCCTGTTGCCGCATATTACAACGAAGCCATATTTCCCGGAGCGCAAAGGTGGAGACCTGTATACAGGTATGCAACTATTACTGATATTGATTATGCAACTGATACTTGCACTGTCAGCCTTGAAGATATTGAAAGCAGGCTTGGCGATGATTTTACAGTCAATAATCTTGAATTGCTTCCTGAAAAGGCAGATGATAAAGATACGTGGCTTGCAATCGAGTATATGAACTGCAATTCAGAGCCTTTCAAGATTGATGATGAAGTCATTGTGTTTTTTCCGACTCAAAGATGGGATGATGCGGTTGTGATTGGCTATAAGAAAGAGCCGCAACCATGCAAGAGTCAAATATGGTGGGTAAGAGCCAAGAACCCGGAAGATGATAAGCTTGAAGATCACATAAATATCTGTTTCCAGGGCAACCCCGATACCGAAGCACCGGGGGAAGGAGAGCAGGCTGGAACTGAGATTAAAATCTATGGCACTCTGTCAACTCAGGAAGGCGTGGTGTGGTATGGAACGCAGGAAACTGATTACTGTATAACAGATCAGGCACTTGAAAAGATAGCAGAGAATTTGCCAGTCGAAATTATCACAAAGCTTGAGACTGTCAAGGATGTGAAATACGCAGAAGAGGCTTTTGATATTGCATTGACGGCGTTACTTGGTGAAGAGGATTTTAACAGCTACAATGGGCTGATTAAGCAAAATTCAATTCTTCCTTTCTGCCAGTCAGTTTTAAAGAACAAATACGGCACAAGACGACTTGAAGATAATATGATTGTGCCGGGCGCAAAACTTGTCCTTGAGCGAAACGGTGAGCAGAAAGCAGAGTCATATTACTATACATCCTGCATAACAGGCGGATTTATCAAGGCTCTTAATTATAATGTCGGCTATGAGGATGCTCCCTCTCTGCGTTATATTGTTGAAATTCACGGTCGGAATATGATGTGTGCGGCTTCTGACAATATAAGATATCAGGTCGGGGATTACGTGTTTGTTGCACATTCACGTAATCAGAATCATGCGGGAGCGGATAAAGACAGACCCGATGCAACACGGGCGGGGATTATCACGTATTTAATTGAAGAAATAAACAGAATCAGGAAGGAAGAAGGTGTGCCGCCGCTTATTGCCAATTTTTACCTTACGCAGGCGGCGCAGAGGCACGTTGACGATATGGTTGAAAACTGCTTTATAGGACACGAAGGCAGTGATGCGTCAACAGCAGAGGAGAGGATAAGAGATACTGGTTACTTAAACAACTCAATAATTGAAAACAGAAAACTGTCAATCCTTGAACCGACTTCAAAGGATTTGTGGGAGCAATTTGAAACTGAGATTTTTACAAGCGGGATAGGCGAGAATGTGACATGGTTTAAAAAAACGGAAGAGGCTCTTGACGCTTGGATAATCTCACCTTCACATTTTAAAAATATGACGGCTGTACGCTATACATCAATCGGGTTGGCAGTGTCTAAAATAAAAGATGTTTGTGTTGTAACACAGAATAATGAAAAAAAAATCCAAGTTATGGCTGAAGCCGGAACATATTTTCATAATGTTGAAGGCTTTGAAGATGGATATATACAAGAAAATACAACTATTTATTTACCTTATACAGTGTGGTATCCTTTATGTGCCTGCTTCGCAGAGGATGCCTTTTTCGGCTCTGATGAAAAACTGCCTGAAAAATGGACTTCTGCATTACACTCTTATGATGCGTCTTATCAGCCGTTGCAGTTTTTCAAGAGCGAGTGGCTTTCAGAAGCCAACAGCGAATCATTTCCCGAACTTGCTGAATACGGCTACAGAACACCAAACGCAGTGCCTTTGACATTCCCTGTTATTCTGCCTTTAAAAATCGGGAATGATTATGCTGCAAGTCAGTATGAAATGATTGAATACCCGAATACAGCAGCAGGTCTGACCGACCTTAGAAACTCTGTTATTATCAATGCCAAGATTATGAGAATCAAAAGGCATATGCTTGACGGCAACCCCGAAGCTGAGGTCAGATGT
>Ga0180431_10010399_pt1 | contig 10346 bp, 8 predicted proteins | sample SS_ome_11_FD_132459 | JGI IMG/M metagenome (GOLD analysis project Ga0180431, IMG submission 132459) | Hypersaline lake sediment archaeal communities from the Salton Sea, California, USA - SS_1_MS_1 metaG | ecosystem: Environmental > Aquatic > Non-marine Saline and Alkaline > Hypersaline >... | reverse complement strand
GTGAACAGCACCTGGGCCTGGTAGGCCGAGCTCAGCACGATCTTGTCAATCGAGACGACCTCCGCCCGGCTGAACTGGCTGCGGAATGCATCGCTGGCCAGTCGGGCCAGGGCGAGGTCGGACCTGCGATCGGTGATCGCATCGAACATGCCACACAAATTGTTCTCGGCGACGGTCTCGGTATCCCTGTCGGACAGCGCCGTCAGATAATTTTGGATCGCGTTCTTCGTTGCGGCATTGGTGAACCCCGCCGAGCCTTGACCAGCACGACCACCGCCGAAGGTCAGGGCCGCGGCGACCAATGCGGCAACCAGGAGCAGGCCCAACAGCGCCCACAGCAGCGCGCGGCCGCGCCGGGGCGAGGCGGGATAGTTCACCGGAGGAGGCAAGGGGCCCGGGTATCCGCCCGGGTACGGATAGGCGGGATAGAGCTGAGCCGGGTACGCGGGTGTGCCGGGGGGCGAAGGATCCTCGGGGCCACCCGGCTGGTGCGGCGGATACGGGCCGGCCATCGATTGTGTCTCCTGGGGTGTCATCGGTCAGCTCCACAAGCGGGAGCCGAGCCACTCCGACCGCAGCTGCGGTATGGCCGGGTCATATAGTCGGCTCTCGTACGCAGGCTAGCGCACCGCTGGGCCTGCCCAACGACTGAAGGGCGGACACTTCGTGACGATCGCGGTGACCGGATCCATTGCCACCGACCACCTGATGCGGTTTCCGGGGCGGTTCTCTGAGCAACTGCTCGCCGAGCACCTGCAGAAGGTCTCGCTGAGTTTCCTCGTCGACGACCTCGTCGTGCACCGTGGCGGGGTGGCCGGGAACATGGCGTACGCCATTGGCGTGCTCGGTGGCGATGCGGTGCTGGCCGGTGCGGCCGGGATGGATTTCACCGACTACCGGGAGTGGCTGGAGGCGGCGGGTGTGAACTGCGCCAGCGTGCTGATCTCGGATACCCAGCACACCGCCCGGTTCGTGTGTACCACCGACCTTGAGATGGCTCAGATCGCGTCTTTCTACCCGGGCGCGATGTCACATGCGCGCAATATCAGGCTCGCCGATGTGGTCGCCACGGCCGGTCGGCCGGAGTTGGTCATCATCGGGGCGAACGACCCCGACGCGATGTTCCTGCACACCGAGGAGTGTCGCGAATTGGGTCTGGCGTTCGCCGCCGACCCGTCCCAGCAGCTGGCCCGGCTGTCCGGGGAGGAGATCCGCCGCCTGGTCGACGGTGCCACCTACCTGTTCAGCAATGACTACGAGTGGGATCTGATGCTGTCCAAGACCGGTTGGACCGAGGCGGATGTACTCGCCCAGGTCGGCCTCCGGGTCACCACGCTGGGGGCCAAAGGTGTCGACCTGATCGGCTCCGACGGCAGCACCCTGCATGTCGGGGTGGTGCCCGAAACGGCTCAAGTGGACCCGACCGGTGTCGGCGACGCGTTCCGGGCCGGGTTCCTCACCGGCCGTGGGGCCGGACTGGACCTGGAGCGTTCGGCCCAGCTGGGCTCGCTGGTCGCGGTACTAGTGCTGGAGACCACCGGGACGCAGAACTGGACCTGGGACCCCGAAACCGCCAGGATCCGGCTGGCGGATGCCTATGGCGCCGAGGCATCGGCGGAGATCGCCGCGGCGCTCGGCGCCAGATAGCGTCGAGATCGGCCGCCGGCTTCTCAGAGCTGTTTCGTCAGAGCTGTTCCGGCACAGCTTTTTCGTCACCGCTGCTGTGTCAAAGATGGACCGTTACAGCTGCACCGGGTAGCGCGGTTCACTGATCTGTGGCGTCACGCTGCCCTCGACGAAGATCGCGAACCACAGCAGGAAAATCAGCACCGTCCATAGCCGTCTGCTGTGGTCGGAGTCACCGGCCCGGTGTTCGTCGAGCATCTTGCGCACGCCGGCGAGGTCCACCAGATGCCCGGCCTGCGAGGTGTCGATCATCCGGTAGGCCCAGTCCATCAGTTCCCCCGAACGCAACCAGTGCCGGATCGGAACGGGGAAGCCCAGCTTGGCACGGTTGAGCACATGCGCCGGTACGATCGGCTCGAGCGCCCGCCGTAGCGCGTACTTGGTCGTGGTCCGGGTGATCTTCTGATCGAACGGTAGCCGCGAGGCGACGGCGAACACCTCCGGGTCAAGGAACGGAACCCGCAATTCCAGCGAGTTGGCCATCGTCATCTTGTCGGCCTTGACCAGGATGTCGCCGCGAAGCCAGGTGAACAGGTCGATGTGCTGCATCCGTGCCACCGGATCCCATCCCGCCGACTCGGCATAGATGGCGGCGGTGACGTCGGTGTGGGTCCATTCGGGGGAGAAACCGGGCAGCACCGCCCTTAACTGCTCGTCGGAGAAGCTGCGGGCGTTTCCGTAGTAGCGCTGCTCGAGGAACAGTGAGCCGCGGTGCAGCAGGCTCTTGCCCCGCATCCCCTCCGGCAATGGTTTGGAAGCCTTGCCCAGGGACGTGCGCACCCGCCGGGGAAGGTAGTCGAAAGCCTTGAGTGAGAGCGGCTCCCGATAGATCGTATAGCCGCCGAACAGCTCGTCCGCACCCTCGCCGGACAGGACGACCTTGACATGTTTGCGCGCTTCGCGCGCGATGAAGAACAGCGGAACCAGTGCCGGGTCGGCTACCGGCTCGTCGAGATACCAGACGATCTCCGGGAGTGCGGCGACGAACTCCGCCTGACTGACGACTTTGGCGATATGCCGTGCGCCGATCGCCTCCGCTGATGCGACGGCGACGTCGACCTCGGAGAAACCTTCGCGCTCGAACCCGGTGGTGAAGGTGATCAGTCGCGGGTTGTGCTGGATGGCCAGCGCCGCGATGGCCGTGGAGTCGATCCCTCCGGACAGGAACGCCCCGACGGTGACATCCGCCCGCATATGCTTTGCCACCGAGTCCTCCAGGACGGCGGTGATCTCGTCGTAGCGGGCCTGGGCGTCGACGGCCGGGAATGGCACGGCGGCAAAGCGCGGCCGGAAGTAGCGGGTCACCGCAGGGGCCTGGCCGGGCCGGATCACCGCGTAGCAGCCGGATTCCAGCCGCCGGATCCCCCGGTGAAGTGTCTCCGGCTCGGGCACGTACTGCAGGACGGTGTAGTGCTGTAGGGCCCGGAGATCGATACCGGTATCCAGGCCGAGCGGCTTCGCGAGCGAGAGCAGGCATTTCTTCTCGCTGCCCACCACGGTCCCGCCCGGGCCGCTGGCCATGAACAGCGGCTTGATGCCGAACGGGTCGCGCGCGCAGAACAGTTCCCCGCGGGCGGTGTCCCACAGCGCAAACGCGAACATCCCCCGTAATCGGGTCAGCGCCCCGGTGCCCCAGTAGTGATAGGCGGCGACGATGGCCTCGCCGTCGCCGTCGGTCTCGAAGCTCGCGCCGTGACGCTCGGCCAGTTCGGCACGTAACTCCAGGTAGTTGTAGATCTCACCGTTGAACACCAGAACGTAACGGTCCGGTTCCTCCGATGGACCCCACCGGAGTGGCTGGTGGGAATGCGCGATATCGATGATCGAGAGCCGGTTGAAGCCCAGCACGACCCGGTCGTCGGACCAGGTGCCGGGCTCGTCGGGACCCCGATGGCGCATGAGGTGCGAGGAGCCGGCCACGGCCTCGACGGTCCCGCTGTCGATCGTGCCGGCCGCATGTCCTACCAGGGCAATCAGTCCACACACCGGGCTTAGTATGCCCGAGGCCCGACACCGCCCGGGAATCCGTCCCGAACTGAATCGCCGGGTGTCGCGGCCTGGTGGTGATCGGTGGTCTACGCTGCGTAGTATTCGTTACGGCGATGCGCGTCCGACCGGCACTTACCTGCGCTGGCGGAGGTCATCCGCCCGGCTTGTGACACAGGAGGCGGCACAGTGACACCACGCGGGCTTGGCCGCACCACCAGACGCCGGGGCTCCCGGCGGCGGACCGTGGCCCTGACCGCCACGTTCGCGGCGTTGGCGCTGTCCCTCAGCGGGTGCAGCTGGCGCGAGGGACTCGCCCTGGGGTGGCCCAACGGCATCACCCCGGAGGCAGAGGCCAATCACAAGCTGTGGCTCGGCTCGGTTATCGCCGCGCTTGTCATCGGGGTGATCGTCTGGGGTCTGATGTTCTGGACCGCGGCTTTCCACCGTAAGAAGCAAGGTGATGAGGAGCTTCCCCGCCAGTTCGGCTACAACATGCCGCTGGAGTTGGTCCTCACCGTAGTCCCGTTCGTGATCGTCTCGGTGCTCTTCTACTTCACCGTCGTGACGCAGAACAAATTCACCGACATGAAGAAGCCCGAGGTCATCGTCGATGTGACCGCCTTCCAGTGGAACTGGAAGTTCGGCTACCAGAAGGTGAACTACGCGGACGGGTCCTTCGATTACGACGGCGCCATCCCGGAACGTTCGGCCGCGCTGGCTTCAGCACCCGAAGGTGGCGACTCCCACGGGGGCGAGCACATCGGCGCGATCGCCGGAAAGAACCCCGAGGACAAGACCTACCTGAACTTCGACAAGATCGAGACCCTCGGCACCAGCGAGGAGATTCCCGTCCTGGTGCTCCCGGTCGGCAAGCGCATCGAGTTCGAGCAGGCCTCGGCCGACGTCATCCACTCGTTCTGGGTGCCGGAGTTCCTCTTCAAGCGCGACGTGTTCCCGAATCCGAAGGAAAACCACTCGGAAAACATCTGGCAGGTCGCCGAAATCACCCGGACCGGTGCGTTCGTCGGCCGCTGTGCCGAGATGTGCGGTACGTACCACTCGATGATGAACTTCGAGATCCGGGTGGTTGAGCCGGATGCCTTCAAGACTTACCTGGCGGCCCGAACCGCCGGTAAGACGAACGCCGAGGCGCTGAAGGCGATCAACGAGGAGCCGTTCGCGGTCACGACGAGGCCGTTCGACACACGCCGAGGCGAACAGGTGATGCCGAAACCTGAGACGGCCGCCGCCCAGGCGACGAAGTAGGGGAGTGCGGGATGCGCATCGAGGCCAGACTGTTCGAAATCCTGACCGGGTTCTTCTTGCTCGCCGCCATCGCCTACGGGGCGTTGACGGCGATCTTCGAGAAGCCGGGTGGATTCGAGTGGGCCGGTACGACCGCTCTGGCGCTCACCGCCGGGTTGACGCTGATCATCGGGACCTTCTTCCGGTTCGTGGCGCGCCGCCTCGACACTCGCCCGGAGGACTACGAGGACGCCGACGTCTCTGACGGTGCCGGCGAGCTGGGCTTCTTCCCGCCGCACAGCTGGTGGCCGGTCATGATTGCGCTGGCCTTCTCCATCACCGCAGTCGGGGCCGCGCTATGGCTGCCCTGGTTGATCGCGGCCGGAATCGTCATGGTGCTCGGTGCGGTCTCCGGTCTGGTTTTCGAGTACTACGTCGGGCCCGAGCGGCACTGATCCGAGGTTGGGATCCGGTAGTTATTCGATCTGCCGACGGTGTGCTGCGCCGCCCGTGAGCGGTTCTGTTGGGTAGTGTTCGCCGTGGGCTAGGACGTGCCCGACGCGGGCACCGCGTCACGGGGAGTCGAAAGAGGAACTAGGCGAGGATGAGCGGGCCGAATCCGCCGGACAGGAATCCAGGCGATCAGCCGTTGGACCTGCCGGTCGATGACCGGGAGGAACTGACCGACACCGGTTTCTCCCGTGCCTACTCGGCCCCGGAATCCGAGCAGTACGCGATATCCCCGTACCTGCCCGCCGATCTGGAAATCCTCGACTACGACGTCTACGAGCGGGCCGGCGAGGCGACCGAGGAACTCCCACCGCCCAAGTGGCCATGGGTGGTCGGGGTGACCGCGATCGTCGCCGCCATCTCCCTGGTCGTCTCGGTTTCGCTGCTCGTCACGACCGACACCACCGATCTGGCCGTACCGGCCACAACGACGACCGTGCCGCCACCGGTTCAGGACGAGATCACCGCGCCGCCGCCGGAACCACCGCCGCCCCCGCCGCCGGAACCTCCGCCGCCCCCGCCGCCCACCGAAACCGTCACGATCATTCCCGAACCCGCGCCGCCGCCACCGCCACCGCCGGAACCGGAGCCCCCGCCACCGGCCCCGGCGGAGGCCACCGAGCCGCCGCCTCCGAGCACAACGGCCCCGGTCGGCCCGCGGCAGGTGACGTATACCGTCACCGGAACGAAGGCACCTGGCGACATCATTTCGGTGACCTATGTCGACGCCTCGGGCCGTCGGCGCACGCAGCGCAATGTCTACATTCCTTGGTCGCTGACGGTTACCCCGATTTCACAGTCTGATGTGGGCTCGGTACAGGCATCCAGTCTGTTCCTCGTCAGCAGGCTGAACTGCTCCATCACCACTAACGACGGGACGGTGCTCTCATCCAATCAGAACAACGCCGCGCAGACGAGCTGCTGATGGGCTCGGATCCGGGACACGAAGAACCAGCGACGGAGCGGACGCCGGAAATGGTGGATCGCATTCTGGTCGGTGTATGCGGTGCGATCTGGCTGGTCCTACTAACCGCGACGGTCTTCGCCACCGTTGCGTTGATCCGGCTCGGTAGCGGAAGGGCCGGGAACCTGGACGGGCAATCCTCCTGGTTGTTGTACAGCATCATCATCGTCTCCGCCGTGGTCATCGCGGGAGCGATCCCGCTGTTGATCCGGGCCCGCCGGACCGCCCAGGTCGAGCCCCCGGCGAAGGTAGCTGAACCCGCCGCCCCCGCTCGCACCGCGGATGCGCCCACGGAAAAGCTGCGGGTGTTCGGTGTGGACCCCTCCGCGCCACAAGAAGCGGATGGGTCCGCCGACATCGCACACGTTCCCGCCGGGGTGGTGGACCGGTTGTGGCTGCGCGGAACCACTTCGATCCTGGCTTCGATGGGCCTGGCCCTGATCGCCGTCGCGGTTGCGACCTATCTGCTGGCCGTGGCCAGTGATACCGGCGCTTGGGTGGCACTCGGGGTGGCCGCAGCCATGACGATCGCAATGCCGGCGATCCTGGTGATGTTCCAGCGCTGGTTGAGTGCGGCAGTTGATGCGGCGCAGGCCGCCGGATCGTCCTGATCCCCAACGCCCGCTGCTCTCTAAATATCGGCACGAAGCATTCGCCCCCAAACAGCCGTCCGCCCCCGAATAGCTCGGTCGCTGTCGTCCCCTTGTGAGGGACAGGTGTCACGCTGATTCCGTTGGCCACTCGGCATCCGCCGGCACCCGTTCTCACCCGTCCCCCCCCCCACTGGCGGGATGGCGCTCAATCAAACAAAACGCGCGACCGGCTGAAGCCGGTCGCGCGTTTTGTCGATACCTGTTTTCTCGTTACCTCAGAGTAGGAAATCAGTGCTGGTGGGACCCGTTTCCGTTCCCGTTTCCGTTGCTGCGGCCCGTACCGTTGCCGTTCCCATGGGCTCCGTTGCCGTTACCATTCGACACCGGTTCATCCTCCTGGTACTCCTTCAACGCGGTCAGTGCCCGCGCTTCGGAGGCATGTGTCGCTTCATTCAGAGCGGCGTTCTCAGACGCCGGGTCGGCCGTCAGGAAGCTGCCGCGGCCGGGTTTACCTCCGGAGCCCAGCTTGTTCATCCGTTTGGGTAGCGCGGCACCCTGATATTCCAGTGGAATCGGGTGGCCATGCTCGTCCACCGGTCCGAGGGGCTGGTGCAGTTCAACGTACGCACCGTGCGGCAACCGCTTGATGATTCCGGTTTCGACACCGTGTTCGAGCACCTCTCGGTCGCTGCGCTGCAGGCCAACCGCCCACCGGTAGGTCAGGAAGAACACCAGGGGAGGCAGTACCAGCATCCCGATACGGCCGATCCAGGTCATCGCGTTCAGGGAGACGTGGAACTTGAACGCCAGGATGTCGTTCATCGCGCTCAGCGTCAGGACCATGTAGAACGCAATGGCCATCGCTCCGATCCCGGTACGGACCGGGACGTCGCGGGGGCGTTGTAGCAGGTTGTGATGAGCGTCGTCACCGGTGAACCGCTGCTCCAGGAACGGATAGATGATGAGCAGCAGGAACACGATTCCCATGATCACCGCGACCCAGACAGCCGCCGGGATGGTGTGATTGCCGATGTAGATCTCCCACGGCGGGAACAGTCGGATCAGGCCGTCTGTCCACATCATGTAGAAGTCCGGTTGTGAGCCGGCCGACACCTGGGATGGTTTGTACGGACCGAGCTGCCAGATCGGGTTGATCTGCAACAGGCCGCCCATCAGGCCCAGAACACCGACGATCATGGCGAAAAACGCGCCGGACTTCACCGCGAACACCGGCATCACCCGGACGCCGACGACGTTGGTCTCGGTACGACCCGGACCGGGGAACTGGGTGTGCTTCTGGAACCACACCAGCGCCAAGTGAACGCCGATAAGCGCCAGCATGATTCCGGGCAGCACCAGGATGTGCAGGGCGTACAGCCGCGGGATGATGATGTCGCCGGGGAAATCGCCGCCGAACAGCGCCCAGTGCATCCAGGTGCCGATCAGCGGTAGGCCCAAGGTGATGGAGGACAGGGCGGCGCGGACGCCGGTTCCCGAGAGCAGGTCGTCGGGCAGTGAGTAGCCGAAGAAGCCCTCGAACATTGCCAGGATGAGCAGCAGAGAGCCGATCATCCAGTTGGCCTCACGCGGTCTGCGGAATGCTCCGGTGAAGAAGACGCGGGCCAGGTGCACCATGATCGATGCGGCGAACAGCAGAGCTGCCCAGTGGTGGACCTGCCGGACGAACAGGCCGCCGCGGACCTCGAAGCTGATGTCCAAGGCGGTCTCGTAGGCCCGGGACATCTGGATACCGCGCAGCGGCTGGTACACCCCTTCGTAGGTCACATGGGCCATGGAGGGATCGAAGAACAGCGTGAGATACACGCCGGTGAGCAGCAATATGATGAAGCTGTACAGTGCAACCTCACCCAGCAGGAATGACCAATGGGTGGGGAAAACCTTGTTCAGCTGGCGCCTCAGCGCTGCTGACGGGTGGTACCGCGAATCGATATTGTCGGCAGCCTTGTCAAGGCGGTCGGCGACGCTTGTACTCATGATCTGCGCTCCCAGAATGCCGGTCCAACGGGTTCGATGAAGTCGCCATCGGCGACCAAGTAGCCGTCCTTATCGATAGTAATAGGCAACTGTGCCAGGGCCCGGGCAGCCGGCCCGAAGATGGGCTTTGCGAAGTGCAGCGCATCGAACTGCGACTGGTGGCACGGGCAGAGGATTCGGTAGGTCTGCTGCTCGTACAGCGATGACGGGCAGCCCAGGTGTGAGCAGACCTTGGTGTAGGCGAACAGCTCACCGAAATTGAAGCTCTCCTGGCCCTGCCGTTTGACGACCCGTGGCATATCGGTCGGTTTTATGCGGATCAGCATCACCGGGTTGCGGACACCGAACGAGATATGGGTAAGCCGCTCGTGGGACTCCACGGTCGTGCCGTCGCCGTCTTCTTCCCGCCAGGGGAACACCGTCTCCATACCGCCGGCGTCGATGTCCTCCGGCCGCATCTTGATGAACGGAGACTCGCCGGGGCGGCCGGTGGCGCGGCCCAGGAAGATCGTCTCGCCCTTGAAACGGGGAGTCCAGTCCGAGGTCCACAGCACCGCCTCGAGGCCGTTGGCCGTGGGCACCACCGGCTTCCACGGGTTCTTGATGATGCCGCCGACCGCCGCGACCAGGGTGCCCAACCCGAACGCACCGAGTCCGATACCGGCCGCCATTCCGATCATCTTGCGGCGTTTGATCGTCGAACTGTCGAATGCGTCGACCAGGGTCGCCGCCGAGGTTTTGCGGTCCAGTTCCGGGGATCGTCCGTCGTGGCGATCCTGAATGGAGATCTCCTCGGGGATGAACCTCTTCTGGTAGAGGACCGCGCCGATGCCGATCGCCAGGATGGACAAACCGAAGGTGATTCCGTACATCGGGGTGGCCCAGGAGTACAGGAAATTGCCTTTGACGCCGTAGGGCTTGTACTGCCACGGCCAGAACAGGAAGACCAGCAGCAGGAGCAGACCCATCAGGCCGGCGAACATCAGCCAGAACGCGACGAGGCGTTCGGATCGCTTCTCCGCGCGGGTTCCGGCGACCGGCCAGCGTGATTCCCGGAAGACGGTGTCGACGCCGTCCATGCGGCCGCCGAGGGCAGCGAGCTCGGACTCCGACATTCCGGAGAGGTTTTCGTCCTGCGGCTTATCCGATTCGCTCATGAGCGTGCCCCGATCCACATCGCGACTCCAATTGCGGCAACCATTCCAACGATGAAGATCGTCATGCCCTCAGAGGCCGGCCCGAAGCCGCCGAGGCCGTATCCGCCCGGGTTCATCGTCTGCGAGGACGAACGGACGTAGGCAATGATGTCCTTCTTCTCTTCCGGGCCCAGCTGCCGGTCGGAGAACTTGGGCATGTTCTGCGGG
>Ga0180431_10010397_pt1 | contig 10346 bp, 6 predicted proteins | sample SS_ome_11_FD_132459 | JGI IMG/M metagenome (GOLD analysis project Ga0180431, IMG submission 132459) | Hypersaline lake sediment archaeal communities from the Salton Sea, California, USA - SS_1_MS_1 metaG | ecosystem: Environmental > Aquatic > Non-marine Saline and Alkaline > Hypersaline >... | reverse complement strand
CTTTACCCTCTTTGCCCCGCAGATGGATCAACTTTTTCCTCTGCTGGCGGCGTCGATCCTCTGGACCTTTACTGCCGGTTGGAAAAGGCAGCGGCCGGGCTGGCTTTTAGCCAGTGGTCTCCTTTTTTCCCTGGCGACGTTCCTTTCACTGGGATTGGTAGCGCTGGCGTTGTGGCTGGCGCTGTACGTCGCTTACGGCTGGCTGGCTGGCAACCGTGAATGGACGGGGCGGCAACTGGCAGCCGCCGGGCTGGCTTTTGGACTGGGCGCAGCGTCGCTCTGGCTGATCTGCTGGGTGGCCTTTGGCCTCGACCCGCTGGCCGTGGCGCGCACGGGCATGGCCCAGCATTTCGAGATCGTCACCGGGCGGCGGGATTACCGCCTTTGGATTGCTTATAACCTTTACGACCTGGCGGCCTTTTTGGGGCTGCCCCTGGCCTTTCTCTTTTTGAGCCGGCTGCGCCACGCCGTAGGCCGTCGATGGCGCCAAGGAGACGCAGTAGCCGTCGCTACCGCGCTGGCGATCCTCATCCTGGACGTGTCCGGCGCCTCGCGCGGCGAGGTCGCCCGCCTGTGGCTGTTTCTGGCGCCGCCAGTTGTGCTGGTCGTGGCCTCGGTGGTAGCGCAGAGACGATCGTTTCTGACGCTGGCTGTCTTGCAGGCGTCCAGCCTGCTGGTCTTGAGTCTCTTTTTGGACGTGGTGCCGATCGTGCCGCTGCCAACGCTCGAACGGGCGCGCCCGGCGACGGCGCCTTTCGTCCAACACAAAGCGGCGGCTACCTTTGGCGATCAGATCGCCCTTGTAGGCTACGATCTGTCGCCATCTCTGATCCGGCCCGGCGAGACGCTCGACCTCACGCTGCACTGGCGCGCGCTTGCAGAGCCGCAGGAGAGCTACAAGGTGTTTATCCATCTGCTCGACCCAGGCGGCGCCCTGAGCGACCAGGCCGACGCTGTGCCGCTGGACTGGTCGCTGCCGACGACTTGCTGGGTGTGTGGCGAAGCTATCGCCGACCCCTACACCCTCACCCTGCCCCCCGACGCGCCACCTGGCGACTATACGCTGGCAGTGGGGTTCTACTGCCCGGACACCGGCAAACGGCTGCCCGTTGATGGGCAGGATCACGTGCTTTTGGGGCCGGTGACTGTCTCTCCACCACCGTGAGGAAAGAGGGGCTGGCACTTTTTTTCCCTCAGCGGAGGCCGGCCCGGCGCAAGAGCGCGTCAGCCCAGGCTTCGTCGTCCCCTTCCAACGGGGGCACTGGCTCGCTCCGATAATCAACGCGCAGGTCATAGCTGGCGCGGTCGTAAAGTTTGTGCAGCAACCGGCCCAGGTCTACGATCGGCTCCTCGTCGCCGCTCTGCAGGGGGAGGCGAAAGGTGGGGATCGGCTGGCGCAGGCTAAAGGCCAGCAAATCGGCCATGGGCCGTTGCATGGAACGGCTGATCAGGATGCGATAGTGCGTCTGCCGGCCATTTCCCCGCATGGCCATCGGCTCCCCGGTCCGCAGCAGGTCTATTTCTACCAGGTGGGTGAGGGTGCCCAGCAAGATCAGCCGCTTTCGCTCGTACAGGTCCCGTCCGTTCCCCGGCCTTTTGTTGGTGGGCGATAGGATCTCGATGGCTGTGACGACTTTGCCGGTGTCAGTAGCTCGTACCTCCAGATAGGTCTCCCGCACATGATCGGGCAACGGCAGTTCGACGGCGATCGCGTTGCCCGGCGTTGTCCCAATGTCTGTCACTGCCTCGTAGACGGAAGGAGGTTCGCCGACGACGGCCACGTCGGACCGTCCGCTCAAGAGCCACTCTTTTGGGCCCGCCAGGTAGATGCGTTCTTCGATGGAAACATAGTAGCTGGGGCGCAGCAGAGGGGCCAGTTCATTGCGCAGGGCCGTGATGAGACTGTTATGCACGTCCGGCCAGAGGTCTGGCCGTTCCAGGTACGGATCCATGCCGGGAAAGGGTGTGGGCATGATTCGCTTCCTCCTCGATCTTTTAAGCCGCCGACCATTATACCCTGCCTGAGGTGGAAGGGCAAACTGGCTTATGGGCCTACCTTGACGCGCGCCAGCACCAGCCGGTCGCCGCCGGCATCCGGGCCGCGCTCGACGACCAGGCGCGTTGCCGTCGTTTCGTCGTACAGGCCGGCGAGCAGCCGGTACTCTCCCGATGGCGCGTCCGGCGCGACGACAAAAATGTGCTCGTCGCGCACCACGTCGCCCGGCTGCCAGAAGGAGGTGGGGGCCAAGTCACCTACCGGGTGGCTGTCGTGTTGCCCCCAGATGCGCTCGGCGTCGTCGGCCAGGTGAACAAAGACTTTATAGTCCGTCTGGGTCGTGGCCAGGCTCTCCCAATAGAGCGTCAGCCGCGTTTCGCTCCCTGGCACGAGCTCCCCTCCCGGCGACAGGTCAAATCCCCGCAGCCGAACCAGCCCACCCAGATCTTTGTCAACCGGATGTGCGATCGAGGGATCGATCACGTAAGGCCAACGGGGGCGGTAGACGACCATCTCTTTGCCGCCGGCGATGGTGTTGTTTGCCAGCTGGACCGAGTGGATGGGCGTCAGCACCTGGCGGTTGCGGGTCAGTTCCGGATACCAGTTGGGGAACAGCACGGCGTAATCCGGCGCGCGATAGCTCAGATAGCGGCAGAGGGCCACGTTCTGCTCCCTGCCGGGCGACTTGTCCTGCAGCGCATCGATCGCCCCCGGCGAGACCAGCCCCACCACGTCGACGACGCGCCGCTGGGAAAAGTAGCCGATGGCGCCGATGTCGTTGAGGGCCAGGGTTGCGTCGAGCGGCGTGTTACCGGCAGCCCAATGTCCCAGGGCGACTTGCATGTCGTTGACATTGTCCACGTTCCAGGCAAACTGGCCGGCCCACCAGACTGCCACCGGCAAGGCGACGGCAAGTGCCAAAACGGCCAGCCCTGTCCGAGCCCGGCGGGCAAAGGCCGGGCTCGCGGCGCGCTTTTGTCCCCAGGCGACCAAGGCGGCCAGGCCGGCTACCCCGGCGAGGACGTACAGTGGGATGAGCGGCATGGTGTATCGCCCGTGGTGGCGCAGGCGCGGCGCAGCCCAGGCGTTGACCAGCGGCAGCCCCACCGCCCAGGCCAGTGTCAGTGACCACGGCCCCTGTCGCCGGGCGCCCAATGCGACCATGCCTGCGGGCAAAAAGACTGCCAGCAGCGGATGGTCGCCCAAGATCAGGGCCAGGTACTCGCGCCCGTAACGCAAGGGGAGGTAGCCCACGTTGCCGCTGACGGCGCGAAAGGTGTTGGGCAGCCAGTGCCCGGTCGTCGCGTAAGAGAAGGCCAGGTAGGGCGTCACAAGGGCCAGGTAGAGGCCAACGGGCAGCGTCTCCAGCGCCAACCGCCGGGGCCACGCTTTGATCTCGTGACGTCCAAGCCACAGCCCCAGCCCCCGGTCCAGGCAGGCGAGGGCGAACAGGAAATAGCCCTCCGGTCGCAGCAGCGAGGCCACCCCGAACAACGCTGCCGATCCAAAGGCAGGGCGGCCGCTCTGTTGCTCTGTGTCGTGGCGCAGGATCCCCACGAGGCTGACCAGGGCAAAGAGGGTCGTTTCCATACCCGAAGAGCCGGCCCAGACCAGCCGGCCCGACAGGGCCGTCAGCAGGCCGGTCAGTAGGGCTGCGCCCCGGTCGTCGAGCAGCCGCCGCGCCAGGGCATAGGCGGCCACGGACGTGAGCAAACAGGCCACGGCGCTGGCCGCCCGGGCTGGCAAAAGGAGGTCGCCTCCCAGCCGATAAAATCCGGCCAGCAAAAGAGTCCACAGGGGCGAGGTAGAGCCTGGCGTGGGCTGGCCGGGGTTAAAAGCCAGCCCCTGGCCTGTGGCCAGGTTGCGGGCGAATTGAAGGTGGATATAGACGTCGTCCAGCGGTGCGCCGGGTTGTCCACCGGTGCGGTGCCATTCTGCAAGGGCAAACCCGGCCAGGGCTGCCAGCCCTACCCCAACGATCAAAGTCACATCCCGCCATCGCCTTGACTTCCGTCCGTTCAATCTCGTCTCCCAATAACACTCGCTATTTGACAATGTGGATCTTTTCCAGCTGCGCCCGGTCGCCGGCCGTCCCCCCGGCTTTGTCCACCACCGGCAGCCGCTCCAGGGTGGGCAGGTAGTAAAAACCGGCCTGAAGCTCGTACTCGCCCGGCGGGACGTCAGGGGAAAGGGGCACGATGTATTCGTCGATGACAATCTCCCCCACATCCCACGCTGCTGTGGGGTATGTGCCGTCACCCGGTTGGGCGTCGTGCTGGCTCCACAACGGACCGTTCGTCGCAGGGTTAAAGGTCCCCAACAGGTGAACGAAAAAGGTGTATGGCCGTTCCATGTCGGCCAGGGCACGCCAGTAAACCGTGACCGGCACGCTTTCGCCGGGGCGGAACGGGCCGTCGGGCAGGTCATAGCCCAACAGTTCTACCTTGTCCGCCCAGTTCACCTGCCGTGGCGTGGACGGCGTCACCCGGGGGGTGGGGGCCGGCACGCGATAGACCGTAAAGAAGGGACTGGCCTCTATCACCTGTCCCTGCGGCAGCCGCCGTTCCAGCAGCGACAAAGACGGTTCGTCGCCGGGGCGAATGAGATACGTTGCTGCGTGTCCTTCCCGGCCGGCCGGCACGGCGCCCGCAGCGCCGGCAAAGCTCTTGATCCGGTCGTCCTCCGCCGTGCCGCCCAGCGTAAAGAGGATGGTGGCGTATTCCTCTGTCGGCGGCGTCATATAGACGCTCTGCTCTGCCGGCAAAGATCGAGCGTACGCTCCCAGGGTGGCGAGATCCATCTGAAAAGCGGTATCCAGACCGGGATGCTGCGCCCAGTTCACAAAGTAATCCCGCACCGTACGACCACCGGTGTAGATCAGCCCTCCGGCCAGCATCAGGGCGACGGCCCAGGTCGCTCCTTTGTGACGCAGCCCCCACCTCCACAGCAGATCCATGCCTAGCGCCATCAGCACTGCCACAGCCGGCGTGATGCCGATGGCTCGCCCAAAATGCGGCGCGTCGCTGGTGAGGTAGGTGGGCAGGAGCATGACGGGCAACCAGATGAGGAGTGAGGCGTGAGGTGGGAGGGAGGAGGTGTGGTGCTGAAGGCGTGAGGTGGGAGACTTGAGAGCACGCACGGTTTGGACTGTGATAAGGGCGAGGCCCAGGAGAAGCCAGATCGCCTGGACCGGGTCGAGCATGGGGCGGCCGGGGAGGTTGTGGCGCAGGTTTTTTTCGCCGGTCAGCACGAGACCGCCCAGGACACGGCCCACGTTGCCGACCAACATCTCGCCCAGGCTCTCTACTTCCACGCCGACGGCGTCGGTAGCAACGTATTGGGCGCGAAACCAGGCCCACTCGGGGTAGCGCAGGAAAAAGAGACCCAACGGCGCGACGACGATGGCCGCGCTGGCGGCAAAGGTTGCCCACTCGCGCCACCGGCGGCGGAGAAAGCCTTTTTCAGCCCAGGCGACGATGGCCAGCCAGCCAAAGGCCGCCAGCGGCAGCATCCGTGCCGGGGTGTAGGTGTACAGGCTGAGGCCCAGCCAAAAGCCGGCGGCTGCCCAGGCAAGCCGGCGGCCGGTGCGCAGCCCGCGCGCCAGACAGGCGAACGCCAGGGCGGCGACCAGGGCTAGCAGCATGGGCCGGATGCCAAAGCGGCTGAAATGCACCAGCCAGTACCAGATCGCCGCATTCAGCGCCGCCAGCAAAGCGACGCGGCGGCCTCGTGCGTCTCGTTCGGCGGGGGATTCTGAGCCGACTGCAAGGACGTCACCGGCGAGCAACTCTCGTGCCAGCCAATAGACAGCCAGCACGACCAGGACGCCACTCAGCGCGGGGACCAGCCGGATGGCCAGTGGCCTGACGCCGGCCGCTGCCAGCGAGAGGGCCAGCAGGTAATAAAAGAACGGCTCGCGGCCATAGTTGCCCACGAAAAAGACGGGGAATTGCCCGTGGGGCATTGTCTCCGCCTGCTCGGCAAAGGCGAGTTGCTCCCAGACTTCAAAGAAAAGGGGGCGGTCCTCGCCATGCAGCAGCGCCAGCGCGTCCAGGCCATTATACGCCTCGTCGTGGTACAAGCCCGGCGGTAGGGCATCCAACCGGTAGAGACGGAGGAAGGCAGCCAGCAGGGTGATGGTCAGGAGCCACAAGGGAGGCAACCAGTTTCGTCGGGGAAAAGGTAGAGGTTTCACGTCAGAGACTGGAGAAATGTTTCAAAATCGCCAAGATTGGACCGGAATTGAGTGTGCTTTTCGTTCATCGTCTCACCGTCCTGCCAGGATTTAAAAGTCGGGCAGCAACAAGATAGCCGGGTCATGGGTCATGGGACTATCAGGGCAAACGTTGCTGGCCCTTATTTTACCACGAAGGGAGGGTGCCGTCCAGTCCTCTTTCGGTGACCGGGACAGCCCCTCCCTTTTATCAAGGGTCACACCAAGACGTAGTTCGGATAGGATCGTCTTGCTGAAGCGACTTGCGCTATGTCAAAAGCTGCACCACGACACGCAGCCCTAACCCTATCACGACCAGGTTGCCCGCCACGCTCGTGTACATCTGAAACCGGGGCGAAAGGTACTGTTTGGCCAATGCGCCCATCCCAGCCAGCAATGTCTGCCAGGATAGGGAGGCCAGGCCGGCACCAGCCACAAAGGCGGCGCGATCCGCCACCGTGGCGGTCGCCCCCGCGTCTCTTCCCAGGATCAACGCGCCAAAGTAGGCAACTGTGAGTGGGTTCAGCAGCGTCAATCCCAGGAACTGGGTAAAGGTGCGCAGGCGACCCTGTCTGTCATGGGTTGTTGGTTTGACACCCTGGCGACTTTTCTGCCGTGCCTGCCATAGACCATAGCTCCCCAGACCTAAAAGCACCAGCGCGCTGGCGATGCGCAGGCCCAGGGCAAAGGGAGCCAGCGCAGATGCCAGGATCTCTCCGGCCAAAGCTGCCAGGCTGGCATAGAAAAAGTCGGCTGTGGCCGCCCCTGCTCCTGCCATAAAGCCAAAGTCAAAGCCGCGCCGCAGCCCTACATCGACTATCAGGATGGCGATGGCGCCAACCGGAATGGCGATCCCATAGCCGGCCAACACGCCTTCCCAGAATGCTGTCACGTTGGTGGCTCCTCTTGCTGGATTGGACTTTTACCTTTTGCGCCGGCCAGTGAAGCAGGGCAAGAGCGGGCCTCGGCCGGCGTTGCCCCAGTGACCTGGGCCAAGATCGCCACCCCCTCCACACAGGGCGCTATAGCAGAAGAGGGTCTCAGCATGTCGATCCCATGACGTTGAGGAAGCGGTCGATTTCCTCCTCTGTGTTGAAAAAATGTGGCGAGATGCGAATGTTGTTGTCCCGGACCGTTACAACGATCTGGTTGTCTGCGAGAAGCCTGGCTGTTTTCTCGGCATCCTCGACGGCGCAGGTGACGATGCCGCTTTTCGTCGTCGGCGGCGTGAGCAGCGTGACGTTCAGATCGGCCAGGCCCTTCCACAGCCTGGAGCAAAGCCGCAAGACCCGGGCCTCGATCTTTTTCTTGCCGATGCCATCAAGATAGTTCAAAGCCGCTCCGAGTTCGTAAATGCCTTGAAGGTGCAGCGTTGCCGTTTCAAATTTCCTGGCAGATTCATGCATCTCGTACGAGTAAAAGTCGGGATCGTCCCACGCCTTTACCTGCATCCATCCCTGGAAGGGGGGGGCAAATTTGGGCAAGAGCTCCTGGCGCATGTAGAAAAAGGCCAGGCCTACGGCGCTTAACAGCCATTTGTATGTTCCACAGGTGAGAAAGTCGATCCCGCTCTCTTTGACGTCCACCTGTAACGCGCCAACCGCCTGGATGGCGTCGACGTGGAGATAAGCGCCAAAAGAGTGCGCGAGGTTAGCCAGTTGTTTTACGTGATGGCAGTAGCCGTTGTGATGGGAGACGTAACTGATGCTGATCACTTTGGTCCTGTGATCGACCAGGCGTTCAAAATCGGTCAAGCTTACAGCGCCCGCTTTGCTTCTCACAATCCGGTTTTCAACACCCTTTGTCTTCTCTTGATGCAGCCACACCATCTCGTTGGACGGGTGATCCAGGTCATCCCAGACTATATTGTCTCCTTTGGTCAGGCCCAGAGAAGCAGCGACAATGTTGCTGCCCTCGGTGGTGTTGGTGGTAAAGGCGATTTCGTCTGGTCTGGCGTTTATGAACTCGGCGACGGTCCCCCGGACCCGGTCTATCGCTCCAAGCCACTCATCGAGTCCCCCGGCCCTGCCCCTACTCTTGCGCTCTAAAAAGTCCTTCCCCGCTTGCAGGACGGGAGCAGGGGAAGGACCCGTGAAGGCACTGTTCAAATAGGTTGATTCTTGTGTCACCGGAAAATCAGCGCGTATTTTGCGATCCATGTCGTCTCCTTGGACAGCCCAATTTGGAATGTGTCAAAAAAGAATTGTTTCGGTACACTCTTGATCGATCTCTAACTGGCTCTAACTGGCTCTAACTGGCTCTAACTGGCACAGGTCACACCGTGTCCCGGATCCGCCGCCACGCCTCGCGAATGCGTTTCAACTCTTTGCGCGAGTCAGACACCCGGCCATAGTGGGCGTGCACGTAAGCCTGGGTGATGGTTCTCACGTTGGCTTTGTGATCGGGCAGGGCCCGTTCCAGCACTTTTTGGTATTCGTAGGGAGTCTGATCAGGGCGGCGCGGATGGCCCATGTGGGTCGCCAGGCGGACCAGGTTGGCATAGATGCGGCGGATAGAAACGGCGTGAAAAAAGTAAAGCCCTTGGCGGAAACGATTCTTCCACCCTCCCAGGCCGTCGCGTAGCGATCCCGCTGTCCCCTCGATTTTCCATGCCACCAAAAGATCCGCCGACAGGTCGTCTACCAGGGTTTTGGCTCCCTCGCGGCGCCGTCGGGTCGCCCGGCCGGCGCTGAGCACGGCCAGAATGAGCAGGGCAATGACGATCGAGCGGCCCACGATCAGCCATCCGTCGCTCGAGTCTCTCGTGGTGGCTTCTTGCTCTAGCATCCTTTGCAGCTGTTCCAATCCCTCGACGATGGGCGATAGCATCTCTTCTATCAAGCCGGGCAGTTCCAGAGTCGTCCACCACTCTAGGACAGGGCTGACGAGATAGGCCAGCGCCGTTGCGATGGCCGTCGCCAGGACGTCGAGGATTTGATACAGGACGTGGCCCGCTTTTCTGAGCAGTGGCGGCATCCAGCTCAGCGATCGGGCAAGCCCTCCGCCGGCAAAAAAGGCTGAAAGCAGCAGGCTGACCAGCACGACTCCTCCAACCGAGGAGGTCAGGAGGGCCAGCCAATAGCCGGTTGGTGGGGAGGCCGCCGTGCTCTCGGGCAGGCAGACAATCTCCTCGATACGCGCTACCCCGGTGGTGATCAGGCTGAGGAAAAAGTAGGCGGGGATAAAGCTGATAATCTCCTCGATGACCAGCTTTCCTTCGACGGATGGAGAGAGGACAGCCTGGCCCAGTAAAAAGTGTCCCAGGATGATGAGCAAAATGAGCACACTGAGGCCCAGCCAAAAGTACATGGACACCACGTTAGGCGAGGCCACGTTCGTCTGAGCCAGCGAGTTTCCTCGCCACCAGATAAAGACAATCAGCCCCAAGACCAGTGCAGCCATAAGGCCGGGTGGACGACCCGGTCCGGCCGCCGGGTAGAGGTGCAGGCCGAACGCGAGGCCGAGGGTCAAAAGCAGGCTGACCGTCATGACCGCCCAATGAAAAGAGGGAACAACCCGGAGTCGCCCCAGCGCGCGAGCCAGGGAGGTGGACAGCAGCAGCAAGACTCCGATGAGCAGCGCTGTCTTGCCGGGGGAAATGCCGGTCGCCGTCCTTGCAAAGGCGCCAAAGGCGGCCGCTACCCAGCTCGTCTCCATGCCGATAAGACCAAGATAAATCAATTCTCTGCGCCAGTTGTGTTTGGCCGGCATGACTTTACCTGTCAAATTCAAGCTTGATTCAGTCCCTGGTCTGCGGCTGCCGGCGATGCCATCGTTCGCTCAAACACCAGGGGAACGTGGCTTCCGAGGGCTGTTTTCTTTTCCTCGTCGCTTTTCCCCGCTGGCCGGCCGAATGTCGGTTGAGAGGGCCTCGGCGGCAGGTGATAGGTCACGACGCCTGGCAGGAGAACGGGAGTCTCCCGGCTCAGGGCAACGAGCACCAGCCTGCGGCCCACCTCGCGCAGGCGGATCAGCGCAGCCAGCAGGCCTTCCGGCAAGACCGCAGTGACGATTACCAGCGTCGCCCCCCAGGGCAGGCGCGGGCTCTCGCTCAACAGCAACGATTCGATGGGCGAGGTAGCATAGCCCATCACAGCAGCCAGCGCCTCCAGAATATGGGTCAGATGATGTGGTGAG
>Ga0180431_10010393_pt1 | contig 10349 bp, 5 predicted proteins | sample SS_ome_11_FD_132459 | JGI IMG/M metagenome (GOLD analysis project Ga0180431, IMG submission 132459) | Hypersaline lake sediment archaeal communities from the Salton Sea, California, USA - SS_1_MS_1 metaG | ecosystem: Environmental > Aquatic > Non-marine Saline and Alkaline > Hypersaline >... | reverse complement strand
CTCGGCGAACTCGCTCGTCGTGCCAGGCCCCTGCTCAAAGACACCGCGAACCCCGTTCTCAACAAAGAACTGCAGGTTAGGCTTGAGGCTGTACAGATTCGGCCATGGCGCCTGATAGTGCCCGAACTCGGTCACATAGTCCCAGACGTAGAGCTTGGGGCTGATCTCCGCCCACGCCCGCATGTCGGCCACAAACGAGGCGTTCCGCTCGCACTCGGTCAGGGGATGCGAGAAACAACACTCGATGGAGCAAAGCACCGGTACAACGTTGTGGCGTGGACGAAGCGTCCGGGGCGCGTGCCGCGTGTACTGGTAAGCAAGCGTACTGATGGTCACGTCAGGATAGTCGCGCTCGATGGCCTCAGCCACCTGGTTAACGAAGCGAATCATCGTCCCGCTAGGGCTGCCCTCGCGCTCATCGATGGCAGCGCACTCGGAGCATTGGCAGTAGCGGTACCAATCGTTCTGCGAAACCGAGACCACAGCCGATTCTGGGTCCTCCTCGATCCACGCACGCACGCCGTCGATGACGTGCTCCAGGACCTCTGGATTTGTCAGACAGAGCTGAGCCCGGTAGCTGGTGCGTTCGCCGTCAATCTGAGAATAGTACTCGGGGTGATCGTCCCAGTGCTTTTCAGGGGGAAGCAGCGGGTAGAAGGTGTGGACATAATGCTCCCAGCGGAGCTTGCCGCCATGTCGCTCCTCAAGCTGGGTGAAGCGACCAAAGAGCTTGTTGCGGGCAGCCCAGTCGCCTGCCACTTCTAGATCACCGCAGCGCGGCTCACGCCATTCCAGAACCGGCACGACGCGCTGGTCCAACGGGTCCACCTCTACGATGGATCGCTGTGGAATACGACCCACATCGGGAGTGAACCAGCGACAGCCGAGCTGTTCCTCGAGGAAGGAATAGACGGCATATAGCGTCCCTCGCTTGCGGCCGCCCGCAAGCAGCAGATGGGGACCAATCGTCCGGATGACGAACCCCTCGTCGCCCAGGCCGGATTCGGTCAAGTCAAATCCCAAGGCACGCGAGCGGCGACTCTCCCCCACGAGTATCTCCTGGTCGCGTGCAGGCTCGCGGTCGCTCAGAATGGGCAGCACGACGCCCGTGATCTCGCCCAGGAATCGCTGCAGTTCCGCTCCCGCATAGGCCTCGGAGGGCAGCGCGCCCTCGCCCACCACGATCACATAGTCGCTCGTGCCATCAGCGATGATCCTCATAGGGCCTACCTCCGCATGGTGGATTGCGAGGGGCGAGCATAAGCCTGGCTGGGGAGTGTGTCAAGCTCGCGAGCGCCAACGGTCACACTTCGGCGTCCAGAACCGACCTTACGCGCGCCAACAACGTCGCCCGCGTCACCGGCTTGGCCATGAGGCGATCACCTCGCTGCCCCAGGCCCTCTTGATCGAGGCGGTCGCCGGCGTACCCCGACATATACACGACGCGCGGAGCGTGCCCGAGCCCTCGCAGCCGAGCCACTAGCTCCACGCCGCTCATCTCTGGCATCACCACATCCGTCAACACCAGATCCGGGCTCAATGAGAGATCGTCGCACAGCGCCAACGCCGCGCCCCCGCCGCTGGCGCCATACACCTGATAGCCTGCTTCGCGCAGAATCCGCATACTCAGCTTCCGCACGCTATCCTCGTCCTCAACGAGCAGGATCGTCTCGTCCCCGCCCGTCCGTTTCACCTCCGTCTCTCCCGCGGACTCGCGCAGCGCCGACCCCTCCGCCGTAGGCAGGTAGATGCGGAAACGGGTGCCCCTGCCAGCTGCGCTCTCCACCTCGATCCCCCCGCCCGACTGCGTCACCACCCCATAGACCGTCGCCAGCCCTAGGCCAGTCCCCTGGCCCGCGTCCTTTGTCGTGAAAAAGGGCTCAAACAGGTGCTCGCGCACATATGCCGTCATCCCCTCACCCGTATCCTCCACCGTTAGCTCGACATAGTCGCCGGGTGGTAGACCACCGGGTGACAGACCACCTGCTCCACCCTCGGCCGCGTCTGCCCCCAAGCTTGCGTTCATCGTACGCAAGGTCAGCTCGCCACCGCGAGGCATGGCATCGCGGGCATTCACGGCGAGGTTGATGAGCACCTGCTCCACCTGCCCCCGGTCGGCGACCACGGGATCTAGCTCGTCGGCCAGGTGTAGACTGAGACGCACATCCTCGCCCAGTAGCCGCCGTAGCATCTTTGAGAGGTCCCGCACGACGACGCTCAGGTCCAGCGGCTCGGGTGCCAGCTTCTGGCTGCGGCTGAAGGCAAGCAACTGGCGCGTCAACCTCGTCGCCCGTTCGCCGGCGTTCTTCACCTCTACCAAGTCATCGCGCAGCGGGTCTCCCTCTGGCAAGGTTGCGATGGCAAACTCTGTATAACCGTTCATCACGGTGAGGATATTGTTGAAATCGTGGGCCACGCCGCCGGCGAGTCTCCCAACGGCCTCCATCTTCTGGGCTTGACGGAGCTGAGCCTCGAGCAAGCGCCGCTCGGACTCGTCGCTGAGCAGATAGAGCGCACCGCCCTCCCCCTTTGGTCCCAGTAACGAAGCCTGCACGCTCAGCTCCACCGTGGAGCCATCGGCCCGCATACCTCGGCAGCGCGGCAACGACGCCTCGCCGCGCTCGCGCACACGATCCCGCAACCAGCGCCAGGCATCGTGGTCCTCGGGGTGCAACAGCGATGTCACCGCCAACCCCACAAGATCAGCCGGTTCCTTGCCTAGCATCGCCCGGGAGCGCCCATTGCAATCGTGGATCGTCCCCGGTAGCGAAGTCATCAGCACCAGAGGCGGCGCCGTCTCAAAGATGGAGCGATAGCGCCGCTCGCTAGCACGCAGGGCCCACTCTGCCTCCTGGCGCTCGATCCCGCTGACCAGGATGCCGGCCAGCGTCTCTAGCACCAGGATGTCCTCTTTGGGCCAAACGCGCGGCTGTCGCACGGCGTCGAACCCCAGAAATCCGATCAGATCCTCGCCCATCACTATGGGCACCACTAGCACGCTCTGGATATCCTGCGCCTCCAGGAGCTGCCGCTCGGCAGCGGCCTCGGGCGGCATGTCTGCCACCGAGGGCACATACACGACACGGTCCTCGCGCAGGTTCCTCATCCACCAAGGAACCGTGTCGCTAGGTAGAGCCTGGAGGTTTTCGATCTGGGGCTCGATGCCCTCGGCGCACCACTCGTGCGTGTTGCTCATAAGTGTCAGATCGGGGTTGAAACGAAAGACATAAGCGCGATCCACCTGGGTAAAGGCTCCCACCTCTGCCAGGGCCTCATCCAAGGCGTCGTCCAGCCCCTCGGCCCAAATCCGGATTAGGCGCTGCGACGTCCGCGCAACGATCGCCTCGAGCTCCAGGCGCCACTCCAGCGCCTCCACCAACCGACGGCGGCTCTCCACCTCGGCCTCGCGCTTGGCCAAGGCATCCTGCAACTCTGACGTACGCTCCACCACCCGGAGCTCCAGCTCATCCCGCGCTCGTGCCAGCGCCTCCGTGGCCTGCCAGCGCCCGGTGGTATCGCGTAGGATGAGCGCGTGCCCCACACTTGCTCCTTGAGCCGTAGCCAGGGGCACGACGCTCACATCATAGCGGCAGACCTCCTCGCCCACGCGCAGTGTCACCGCGCCGCCCCCCGTTACCTCGCGTAGCGGCGTGAGCGAGCCGATGAAGACGGCATCACGCCGCTGCCCGAGCTCGCAGCTTGTGCCATGCTTGGCGAGCAACTGGATGGCCGCATCGTTCAGATCGACGATACGATCGAGGGGATCCAGCACCAACACAGCGACCGCCAGGTTGGCGACCACGGCCTCGCGCGCTATGGGCACCAGGTCAAACAAGCCCAGGCGCACCAGCGACCAGAGGAGCGCCAACCCGGAGAAGGGGAAGAGCAGCGGTGTGACGTCTAGCCCCTGAGCCGGCGTCACCAGGATGCTGAGCAGATTGGCGATCCAAGGCACCACGGCACTGGCAATGACGAGCAGCACCTGCTGCCGAAAAATGCCCCGCGCACCCAACGCATCCCAGACCAACGTCCCCATGCCCACCAACAGCAGCAAGTAGCTGTACCCCGTATGGAACCAGAACCAGGGTCCTTTGGGCCACACCCAGCCTGGCGGGCTCATCGTGGCATCGTAGCGGTAGCCAGACCAGACGAGCTCGTGCCAACCGTTGGTCCAGGCGAGCAGGATAGTGATGGCGGGGATCACCATAAGCGCCGCAACGGTGCGCCAAGAGACGACGCGGCGCCAGCTCGTCAGGGCCAGCGCAAACAACACCCACATCACGGGAAGCGTTGCGATGCCCAGGTATTGCATCCTGGCAGAGAGGTACGCGAGCCATGGGCGTCGGGTGGCGAGCTCTGCGGCATACCAGACCGCCCACCAGGCCACGCTGACCATCATCCCTGTCAAGGGTCGCGCCCCCCAGACGGTGCGCCGTTGCCAAGCCAAGGCAGCGGCGACGCCCGCGAGGGCGGCCGCCAGCAGGAGCGCAGCGTTGGGCAGCGTAGGTTGCAGCATCATAGTGGCGCGTCCTTGGACTGGCGGCTCGGCATGGAGCGAACAAGACCGTGGGGGTAGCCACGGTTACCGGGGCGGTCGCTTGCCCCCATCTTGCAATCTGGTTCATTATACGGCATATCAGCGCAAGGTAGCGTCAACGTCTCGTGAATTCCGCACGGTCGGGATGGGCCGCCTGCGGGTCGCAGACAACCTGCGCGGTCGGCATGCGGAGACGGCGTTTGGGAGAGGGGAGCCGCGTAGGGACGCCCACGCGTTAGATCTATGGGGTGAGGCAACGGGCGAACACTCGCCTCGCAGAGGAGGTTCGGACACGGTCGGGATTCGCTACTACCGACGTGACAGCGCTATGGTGCGGGTATAGGGACAGGTTTGTACGCATTCCGATGTGCCATTGCTCGCCCGCGCCGCCGCCCCCTCACCCCTAACCCCCTTCCCACGGTATCCATGGGAGAGGGGCCGGAACCGGAACCCTAGCCCCACGGATCCCGCGAGGGGGAGCCGCCGTCGTCTGCAGCGCGAGGGTTGCCCGTGGGGCCTGTTTCGGTCTTGCGGCCATCCTCACCGCGCAGGAGCCTGAACCGGGCCGCGCGCTGCCGCGCCGTCCATGGCAACCGCCATCGCGCCGCCGCTGCGACGGACGCACAGCGAGCGCAACGGGCCGGCCAGCAGCTCATCCACGCGACACCCCACGGCATCCCAGACGCCGTGTTCCGCCAAGAGCAACAACGCTGGCACGTTGGCGTCCAACACGCGGTCTTGACGGTCCAATGCCACCAGAGGCTGCTCCTGCCACCCAGAGAGCTCGTTCTGGCCAAGGCCCGAGCGCCGACGCCCACCGTCAGAGACGAGCCAAAGCAGTAGCACGCCGGACGCCGCAAGCGCCAGCATCAGCGCGACGGCTCCCCAGGCCCCCACCAAGCCAGGGCCCATTGTGCTGGCCAAGGCAATGATCAAGCCTATCCCAGCAATTCCCCAGATCGAGCGTCGGGTGGCTCTGCGGGCATCGGTCGCATTGCGCAGGAGCGCCGCGCATCCCGCCACCCACAGAGCCCCGCCATACGCTGCGTGGACGCCATACCAGAAGCCAGGAACTCCCGCGGCGATGGTGGGCCGCCATACGAGCTCGTGAAGAGGATTGGTCCCGGCCAAGATCGCCGTCACGACCGGCACGAGCGATAGCCTGGTCAACGAAGAGATGCTGGGGCGCTGACCGTCGCTGGCATGGGACGCAGCCACCGCATACCAAGCGACGGGCAGCATGGCCACACTAAGATAGCGCACGCCGCAGAGCCAGGGGAGACTTGCCGTCAGGGGCGCGGAACCCGACGTCGATGGTACGATGATAGAAGGCGTGGCCAGACATGCGGCGAGCCCATCGCTGGCTGCCCAGAGGGCGGCCGCGCTCATCGCCCAGCCGACGTATGCGTTGTGGCGGCGCAACCGCCCACGCACCGGAGCCAGCGCGGTCAGTGCAAGCAGCGCCGCTCCCAGAAGGAACGTGAACACGTGAGGTACAAGCGTAGCGTCCATGGTTGCCCTGCTCCCGTTTGGTTGAAACAGCGTCTGGTTGAAACAACCCGCGGGAACCAGCCCACCGCCGCTCCGCTGTCGGTTGGCTCGCCCCAATCGCGCGATGACGCCTCTATTGTAGCGCGTTTCTCCTTGGTTCCCCGTCGAATCGGTGTGAAAAGCACTGCGGGGGCAGCAAGTGCTTCTTGACTCTGTCAAGACGGAACTCCGCGATGGGTCCAGACAGGCGGTGTTTTGCCCTCGCGCGTTGCTGCGTATAATGGTCAGAGTGGAATCGTCAGGGAAGGGAAGGGCATGGGATACACGGCCGTCATCGGCATGGAAGTACACGCACAGATACTCACGCGCAGCAAAATGTTCTGCGCTTGCTCTGCCGACTATGCCGGAGCCCCGCCCAACTCGCACACCTGCCCCACCTGCCTGGGCATGCCAGGCGCCCTGCCCACCGCCAACAAGGCCGCCATCGAGGCGACCATCCGGACAGGGCTGGCTTTGTCCTGCCAGATCCCACCGTTTGCCAAATTCGACCGCAAGAACTATCCCTACCCCGATCTCCCCAAGGGCTACCAGATCTCCCAATACGACCTGCCCCTCTGCCGAGATGGCCAGCTGACTCTCCGCACCGACGCAGGCGAGCGGGAGATACGCATCCGCCGCGTTCACCTGGAAGAAGACACGGCCAAACTCCTCCACCAGCCCGACGCGACCCTTATCGACTATAACCGGGCCGGCGTGCCCCTCATGGAGATCGTCACCGAGGCGGACCTTCGCACGGCGGAAGAAGCCGGGCGCTACCTAGTGGCGCTCCGTCGCATCCTGCGCTACCTCGGCGTGAGCACGGGCAACATGGAAGAGGGCGCCATGCGGTGCGAGGCCAACGTCTCCGTTAGGCCAGAGGGCACGAGCGAGCTTGGCACCAAGGTAGAGATCAAGAACCTCAACTCGTTCCGTTCGGTGCGGCAAGCCATCGCCTACGAGAGCGAGCGGCAGATCGAGGTGCTCGAGGCCGGCGGCGAGGTGCACCAGGTCACCATGGGCTGGGACGAGGACGCCCATCGCACCGTGTTTCAGCGCTCCAAAGAGTATGCCGAGGACTATCGCTACTTTCCCGAGCCCGATCTGCCGCCCATGGTCCACGACCCAGCTTGGATTGCCCAGCTCCGCGATAGCCTCCCCGAGCTGCCGGCATCCGTCGCCGCACGCTTTGCCGAGCTCGGTATACGACCCGAGGACGCCGAGCTCCTTGCCGAGGACCGGACAGTGGCCTCCTATGCCGATAGCGCGCTCTCTACCGGTGCCGAGCAGGGCATCGACGCAACCACCATCGCCAACTGGATGACCGGCGAGCTCTTTCGTTGGCTGTCCGAGAACAATGCCAGCATCGACGAGATACCGGTCACTCCCGAATCATTGGTCGCGTCCATCGCGCTCGTAGAGAACGGCACCATCAACCAGAACGTCGCCAAGAACGTTCTAGCCGAGATGCTCGATACCGGTCGCGACGCCGCCTCTATCATCGATGAACGCGGCTTGCGGCAGATCAGCGACCGCGCCGCCTTGCAGGAAACCGTTCAGCGCATCATCGCAGCGAACCCAGGCCCAGCGGAGGATTTCCGCAGCGGTAAGCAAGCGGCGCTGAACTATCTCATGGGGCAAGTGATGCGCGAGACTCGCGGCAAGGCGAACGCAGGCCTCGTCCGCGAGCTCTTGCAAGCTGAGCTTGACGGATAGCATCGTCGCAACACGGCGGACAATGACGCCCGCGCACCAATCAGCAGCGGGCGCTCGAGGGAGCGCCCAAAGGAGAGGAGTGAGGGTACCATGTCCGAAGCGAGAACAGTGTACGACATCGCGATGCAGCAGTACTTCCAGGCAGCAGCGCACCTGGACCTGGATCCGGGTATCCAGGAGATCCTGGCCAACCCCACCCGGGAAGTCACCGTGCGATTCCCCGTGCAGATGGACGACAGGACAACGCAGGTGTTCACCGGGTACCGCGTCCAGCATAGCACCGCGCTAGGACCATCCAAAGGCGGCATCCGCTACCACCCCGACGTCTCGCTGCCGGAAGTCAAAGCGCTGGCGATGTGGATGACCTGGAAGTGCTCCGTGGCCGATGTCCCATACGGTGGCGCCAAGGGCGGCGTCATCTGCAACCCCAAGACCATGTCGCAGCACGAGCTCGAGCGGTTGTCGCGGCGATTCGGCCGCGAGATCGCGCCGGTCATCGGCCCGTGGGAAGACGTTCCCGCGCCCGACGTGAACACCAACCCGCAGACCATGGCTTGGATCATGGACGCCTACGAAAGCCGTGCCGGCAACCACTGCCCCGCGGTCATCACGGGCAAGCCCCTCGAACTCGGCGGCTCCCAGGGCCGCGTCGAGGCCACCGGTCGCGGCGTCATGTTCAACACCATCGAAGCTTGCCACGCTCGTGGGATCCGCTTGGAGGGCGCACGCGTCGCGGTGCAGGGCTATGGCAACGCCGGCTCGATCAGCGCCTACCTCCTGCAGGAGCGCGGCACCACGCTCGTCGCCGCCAGCGACACCGGCGGAGCCATCTACAACCCCGACGGCATGGATGCCTACGATCTACTCCAACACAAGTCCGAGACGGGCTCCGTCGTCGGATACCCCGGTGCCCGCGAGATCGACCCTAGCGACCTCCTGCACGTTCCTTGTGACATCCTGATTCCCGCGGCCCTAGAGGGCGTTCTGACGCCCGAGACCGCCGCCGACGTCAAGGCCCGCGTGATCGTCGAGGCAGCCAACGGTCCCACAACGCCCGAGGCAGACGCAGTCTTGGAAGACAAGGGCGTGCTCGTGATCCCCGACATCCTCGCCAACGCAGGCGGCGTCACCGTCTCCTACTTTGAGTGGGTGCAAAACCTCCACGGCCAGCTCTGGACAGAGGAAGAGGTCAACAGCCGACTCGAGCAAAAAATCACCACGGCCTTTCATGACGTGCTCCGCATCTCCATCGAGCAGGAAGTCAGCATGCGCATAGCCGCCTACATGAAGGCCATCGCCCGCGTCGCCAGGGCCGTAACCCTACGCGGCTTGGAGGGCTAGCAAGGGCACGGCATGCCGTGCCCTTGACCCAACGGGGGCCCGCCGACGAGGGCCTCGCCGACGAGGGCCTCGCCGACGAGGGCCTCGCCATCGAGGTGCGCGGACAGCGCCCTCATGAGTAGGGGCGAATCTCGACCGTCGGCGGTCGAGTGTTCGCCCACCAGATTCTGTTTCCAAAGAAGGGAGCTTTTACGATGCGAACCCCGATCCTGGCCGGAAACTGGAAAATGCACAAGACAGCGGCCGAGGCAGAAGCCCTCGTGTCCCAGGCCATGGAGCCCCTGCTCGCCCTGGACATGGTGGACCGCGTTTTCTGCCCACCTTTCCTTGCCATCCCCAAGGTGGCGGCTATGGTGGCGGATACTCCCCTGGGAGTCGGCGCTCAGGACCTCTACTGGGAAGAGAGCGGGGCCTATACGGGCGAGGTTGCCCCGGCCATGGTGGCCGAGTTCTGCAACTATGTCATCATCGGGCACTCGGAGCGCCGCGCCTACTTTTCCGAGACGGACGAGACCGTCAGCAAAAAAATCGTCGCAGCCCTGGATCACGGCCTGACCCCCATCGTGTGCGTTGGTGAGAGCCTGGACCAGCGCGAGGCAGGCAAGACCGAGACCTGGGTAGCTGCCCAATTGCGAGCCGCTCTGGACGGGCTCACCGCCGCGCAGGTCAGCGGCATGGTCCTTGCCTACGAGCCCATCTGGGCCATCGGCACCGGCCTCGCCGCCACGGCAGAAGAAGCCGAGCGCGTCATCCGCGACGTGGTGCGCACGACGGTATGCGAGGTTTACGGCCCCAAAGCAGCCGAGGCCGTCCGCATCCAGTACGGTGGCTCCGTCAAGCCGGGCAATGCCGACGAGCTCATGAGCCAGCCCAATATCGACGGCGCCCTCATCGGTGGCGCTAGCTTGAAAGCAGACGATTTCGTCGCCATCGTGCGCGCAACCGCCAAGGCCAAGGACCTCCTGTAACGAGGAGCCTTCGATGCACGTCCTTCTCATCGCCACAGGCGAGACCGATCCGCTCGACGGCGATCCCCTCGTCGCGCACCTGACGCCCCAAGGCCAGGAGCAAGCCGCCCAAGCCCGCGAGGCCGTGGGTGATGGCCGTGTGGACCTGCTGGTCGTCGGCAGTGACGTCGGCAGCGCCGAGATGGCGGCCGTCGCCACTGCCCGCCTCCATACCGGCGAGCGGTGGGATGTGGGCGACCTGGAGCCCATGAACCGCCACG
>Ga0180431_10010391_pt1 | contig 10349 bp, 11 predicted proteins | sample SS_ome_11_FD_132459 | JGI IMG/M metagenome (GOLD analysis project Ga0180431, IMG submission 132459) | Hypersaline lake sediment archaeal communities from the Salton Sea, California, USA - SS_1_MS_1 metaG | ecosystem: Environmental > Aquatic > Non-marine Saline and Alkaline > Hypersaline >... | reverse complement strand
CAAAGGGGATTCTGTAGATGGGGAAAGGAAAATCGAGCAATTCCTGACACATTTGGCCTTGGGAAAAAACGTGGCTCCCAACACTCAGAATCAGGTCATTACTTTTAGTTCTTTGGAGAATAGTAAAAAGGCAAACCAGTGATCAATAACTGGTTTGCCTTTATTTTCATTGGTCGGGGAGAGAGGATTCGAACCTCCGGCCTCTGCGTCCCGAACGCAGCGCGCTAACCAGACTGCGCCACTCCCCGATAAGTTTCTTGCTATATCATTGTTAATTCATGCTCTAATGTAAAGATCTCTGTCCCGAACGCGGCGCGCTAACCAGGCTGCGCCACTCCCCGGCGCTTTCATATTATATCCTTAAGACACCAATTGAAGCAATATGCAACCTTAGTCAGCCAGTTCTTCCCGCTTCCACTTCTCATGGAAATCCTTGGTGCGATCAACAATATACTGGCAGGCATCAAACGCCGGGCCTCGGTGCCCGGCACTGATAGCGATCAGCAGGATATTATCACCTACGGCAAATGACCCTGTCCTATGCACGATAGCCACGTCCCGGATGTCAAAATCACGAATCGCCTCGGATTCCAATTCTTCCAGACTGTGGCGCATCTCGTCGTCATTCACTTCGAAGGAGAGCCCCTTGCTTTGCTTATCATCGAGATAGTTGCGAACAGTGCCCAGATAGGACATAACCGCTCCACATTCCGGGCTGCGAAGCGAGTTGATGGTTTCTTCAATTGGGATGCTTTCTGAGGTTACCTTAATCATAAGTTGCTCGCTATTTCAAAAAGAGTGGGGTGGAGCAAAGCTCCACCCCACTACATAAAACTCATTATGTTAAATCTACTGATTTACTTTCGGCAGATGCTCCAGCGCTTGTTTGACCATCTCCTCCGGATAAGCATAGTTCTCCAGTTTGCCGGAGAGATAGGCCTCATAAGCAGCCATGTCAACATGTCCGTGTCCGCTGTGAGCCAGCAGTATGGTCTTGGCCTCACCGGTTTCCTTGCACTTCAGGGCTTCATCGATGGTTACCTTGATGGCGTGCATAGCTTCCGGGGCGCTGATTATGCCCTCGGTACGGGCGAATTTTATCCCGGCCTCAAAGGTCGCCAACTGGGGCGTGGACTGGGATTCAACCAGGCCGAGTTTTTGAAGGTGGCAAATGATAGGCGCCATGCCATGATAGCGGAGACCACCAGCATGGACTGGAGGCGGAATAAAATCATGCCCCAGAGTATACATCTTCAAGAGAGGGGTCAATCCGGAAACGTCGCCAAAGTCATAGGCATACGGACCCTTGGTCAGGGTCGGGCAACTGGCCGGTTCCACATTGATAATACGCAAGTCTTTTGCTTTGCCTTCGATCTTGTCCTTTACGAAGGGAAGGTAAAGCCCGGCGAAGTTTGAGCCTCCGCCAACGCAACCGATGATAACGTCCGGATAAGCTTCAGCCATTTCCATCTGTTTCTGGACTTCCTGCCCGATGATAGTCTGGTGCAGCAAAACATGGTTTAGTACGCTGCCCAGTGAATAGTGGGTATCATCTCTGGATACGGCATCCTCGACCGCTTCGCTGATGGCCAGCCCAAGGCTGCCGGGGCAATTGGGGTCTTTGGCCAGCATATCCCGTCCTGCCTGAGTATCCTGGCTGGGACTGGGCACGCATGTAGCTCCCCAGGTTTCCATCATGATTCGGCGATACGGTTTCTGATAGAAACTTACCCCTACCATGTATACTTTTATTTCAATATCGAAGAAAGCCCCGGCCAGGGCCAGCGAGCTTCCCCACTGCCCGGCGCCTGTCTCAGTGGAAATGCGTTTTATTCCTTCCTTCTTGTTGTAATATGCCTGAGCAATAGCCGTGTTCGGCTTGTGGCTTCCCGCCTGGCTGGTTCCTTCGTAGTTATAGAATATCTTGGCCGGTGTATCCAGCGCTTTTTCCAGACGATATGCCCGGTGCAGCATGGTAGGCCGCCAGGTTTTGTAAATAGCCTGCACTTCCTCCGGGATGTCGATATAGCGCTCCGGACTGAATTCCTGCATGATAAGTCCCATTGGGAAAAGGGGCGCCAGATCATCGGGTGTCACCGGCTGGCCGGTACCCGGATGCAAAACGTCCGGCATCGGCTCGGGTAGATCGGGCAGGATATTGTACCATTGTGTGGGCATGTCCTTTTCATCGAGAATATATCGGGTTTTTTCCATTGTGCTCTCCTTTCTGACTCTTAGAATCGGGCAGTCCGGCCCGTAAAAAATACCACGCTTTAGGATAAACCACCGGGAGAAAGATTGTCAATCGCTCGCCGGGGAACGTTGCCCATTGCCTCAGGCAACCACAGGACGTATAATGCAAGCGAGGTCGAAGAAGTTTTATGAGTAAGAAAAGAAAAAAACCCTTTCTCCAGAGAACTGCGGGGAAACTGCTTTTCACCTTTGTAATTATCGTGATTGCCGCCGCTTTCGTGCTCATCCTTATTCCTCCCGGGACTTCCAGGGATCATGATGCCGAGAAAGCTGAGCGACAGGATGTCCAGAGCAGCGTCCGGATAATGATGGATGAGGCGGTTCCTCCGGTTGAAAACCTGGAGACAGATGAACGCATTGCAGGATTTGTAAACATTCAGGCCGAGGCTACCGATTATATGGCTGATGGCGGACTGATTGACATAGTTGATGCTTATATCAGTAGCGGAAGCATTACGGCTTTGGCCCAAATCCTGGAGGCAGATCGGACCCTCTACAAGTACTGGCTCGAAGCTGACGGCACGTTACACCAGGTAGTGCCATAGCTTTTCTTGACCCCCCTCTGCCCTCTTGATATCATGGACTTACAATGATCCAGTTTGAAACGCCACCTTTTCGTCCGCCCAGCGAAGCCTGTTCCCTGCTGGTGAGGGCCACCCGAAACTGCTCCTGGAACCGATGCGCCTTTTGCTATGGAGTCCATTGGGGCCGCAACAAACTTGAATTTCGGCCGATAGAGGATATCAAACAGGATATTCTGAATATGAAAGCGCTGGCTGATGAGATAACAAGCTGGGCTGAACAGAATGGCTATCAGGATCAGGTTGAACGTGTGGCCAATTCCAATGGCGTCCCGTGGCTTACTGATGAAGGAGTGAAAACCGCTTTCATAGGAGATTCGGACAGCCTTATCATGAAAACTCCGGATTTGCAGGAAGTTGTAGAATTCATGCACCAGACCTTTCCCACGCTGGAACGGATAACCAGTTACGCCCGGGCAAAAACGGTTTTGAGGAAGACCCCGGAAGAACTGGCGCAGCTTCGGCAGGCCGGGCTCACCCGATTGCATCTTGGGCTGGAAACCGGCGATGACGAATTGCTGGAATTTATCGATAAAGGCGCGACAGCAGAAGAGATGATCGATGCCGGAAAACGGGTCAGGGAAGCCGGCATGTCCCTCTCCGAATACGTGATTCTGGGCATGGGCGGACAGGACAAGTGGGAACAGCACGCACGGGGAACGGCCCGGGTGCTCAACGCTATCGATCCCGATTTTATCCGGGTACGCACGCTCATCGTTTTCCCCGGAACACCAATTCAGGATTCAATCGAACGAGGCGAATTCAGGCAAATCTCCGTCGAAGGGGTCTTGCGGGAAGAAAGACTGCTCATTGAATTACTGGAGGTCAACTCGGAGTTTGTTTCCGATCACGTTTCAAATTACCTTCCCATAAACGGCAAATTGCCACAGGCAAAGCCGGAGATGCTGGAGCAGATCGATGCCGTTCTGGCAACCACGGCGGCCTCAAGCCGCCCCATTCTCCGGCGCGAGGAGCACCCCTGATGTCAGAGGTCTTCTACCGCAAATGGCGGCCCCGGACACTTTCTGAGGTGGTGGGGCAGGAACCAGTTACCCGAACTCTGCTCAATGCCCTCGTGACCGGGCGGGTGGCACATGCCTATCTCTTTTTCGGGCCCCGGGGAACTGGCAAAACCAGCACCGGGCGCATACTGGCCAAGGCGGTCAACTGCCTGCAAAACGAAAACGGCGAACCCTGCAACAAGTGTGTCATTTGTCAATCGTTCAATGAGGGCCGCGCCGTCGACCTGATCGAAATCGATGCCGCCTCGAACACCGGGGTTGACGATATCCGCGATCTGAAGGAGAAGGTCAATTTCGCTCCCAACATGGCCAGATACAAAGTGTACATCATTGATGAAGTGCACATGTTGAGCACCTCCGCCTTCAATGCGCTGCTTAAAACGCTTGAGGAACCCCCGGAGCATGTGATTTTCATTCTGGCCACCACGGAAGTTCACAAGGTTCCGCCTACGATCACTTCCCGTTGCCAGCGATTCGATCTGCGCCGCATTCCGCTCAGTGCCATGATCGGACGGCTGGAGCATATCTGTCAGGCGGAGGGTATCACGGCTGAACCGGATGCTCTGGCGCTCATTGCCAGAAGCGCTACCGGGAGCCTGCGCGATGCCGAAAACCTGCTGGAGCAGATGGTTGTTTATCATGGATCGAGCATTGAATTGCAGCAGGTCCGCTCGGAACTGGGGCTCACTGGAGATGCGCGAATCAGAGAATTGATGAAAGCTATTTTGGGATGTGATATCCCCGGCGGGATGAAGATCATTAATAGTGTAGCTGCCGATGGATTGGACCTGCGCCAGTTCAATCGAGAACTGGCCGATTCCCTTCGTAGCATGATGCTCATCAAAGCCGGGGCCGGAGACACCCTCGAACTCACCCCTGAAGAAGTGGAAGAGATGAAAACCGCAGGAGCCGATGTTTCTCTGGAAGAGATATCCCGGGCGATCAAGTTATTCGCCCAGGCCGATTTCCGCTTCAGTCCGCAATCTACGTTGCCGCTTGAACTGGCTCTGGTCGATTTCTCCCTGCCCGAACAGGTAAGCAGGCCTGCACCGGAGCCGAAGGCGAAAGCAGCGCCACAACCGAAAAAGGCCAAACCACAAGTGCCGGCACAGAGCAAATCGCCTGAACCGGAAGCGCCAGCCGAAACTCCTGCACCTGCACCCGAACCAATCCGTGAGATTCCCAAACCGGAAGGTATTGCCACCATTGAATACATACAGCAGCACTGGCCCGAATTCATCAAGACTTGCAAAGGCACCAAAGGAAACATCGATGCATTGCTTCGCGGTTCCTGCGAACCGGTATCCGTTGAAGGAACCACGCTTGTTCTGGGGTTCTATGCCAAATCGAAATGGCAGAAGGACAAGTTTGAAGATTCAAGAATTATCAGCACACTTTCTGGCAGGCTGGAGGAAGTGTTCGGTACCAAGTACAAAGTGGATTGTATTACAATAGGGGAAGAGAACAGACCGGCTCCGCTGCCGCCTGCCGAGAGTCCTCTGGTAAAAGAGGCACAGGCTAGCGGAGCCAGAATCGTCAACGAGGAGTACATATAAATGGATAAAAAAATGCTCAAACAGGCCCAGCAGCTTCAGTCAAAAATGCTCAAGGCACAGGAGGAATTGGGCAACGCCACGATTGAAGCCACTTCCGGGGGCGGCGCAGTAACCGTGGTGATGACCGGCCATCAGGAGGTCATATCGATCAAGATTTCGCCGGAGGTGGTCGATCCCGAAGATGTTGAACTTTTAGAAGATATGATCCTGGCGGCGCTCAAAGAGGCCACTCAAAAATCCAGAGAGCTTGCCGAAAAGAAGATGGGAGCGCTGACCGGCGGGCTCAACATACCGGGGTTTTAAATCTGCCCTGACGATTGGACCAAATCATGTCACCAGTAGCATGCGGATTACAATTGAATCACAAGAATATGATACTATTGCCGGCAGCTTGCGGCATCGCCTGTGAGGTCTGCGCCCTCAAAGAGAAGTGCGGCGGGTGTGTTTCCGGAATCGATCCCGATGCCCCCAGGGTTCTGGCGAGGATGAAACAGGGAACCGGCAATCCCTGCCCGGTGCTTAAGTGCGCCATCGAAAACAGAGTTGAATATTGTTTACAATGCGCCAAATTCCCCTGTGATGTTCACTACGAACATGAAATTCCCTACAGTAAAAAAACGCTCGACCTCTTCCAAAAGTTCAGAGATGAGGAGTAAGAAGGTTTGAATTCCAGATACGGAACCGCCGCTGAACCGGTCGCCCGGCTGATCGAGGAATTCCACAAGCTGCCCGGCATCGGGCCGAAGAGCGCGGCTCGCCTTGCTTACCACATCCTGCGCACCCCGGAAGCCGGAGCCCGTTCCCTTGCCGAAGCCATCATCGACGTTAAAGAAAAGATCACTCTTTGTTCCATCTGCCAGAACCTGACCGATACCGACCCCTGCGTTATCTGCCGGAACACAGAGCGTGATGCCTCTACAATCTGCGTTGTTGAAGAACCGCTGGATATTCTCGCTATCGAGCGGACCGGGCAATTCAAGGGACTCTACCACGTGCTGCATGGCGTGATCTCCCCGATGGAAGGGATCGGCCCGGACGATCTCAAGATCAGGGAACTGCTGGAACGATTGAAGAAAGGCACGACAGAGGAGATCATTCTGGCTACCAATCCCAATCTGGAAGGCGAAGCCACCGCCATGTACCTGCAACGCCTTCTTTCACCTTTAGGGGTGAAAGTCACTTCGCTGGCGAGAGGGCTCCCTGTCGGTGGCGACCTTGAATATGCGGACGAGGTCACACTGGGCCGGGCGCTCGAAGGACGGCGAGAGGTTTGATTGTTCGATGCCTGTACCAAAAACCTACAAAACCGAAGCCATCATCCTCAAACACGTGAGCCTGGGCGAAGCGGACAGAATAGTTACTCTGTACACTCCCAACCGGGGTAAAATCCGAGCGGTGGCACGGGGAGTCCGCAAAACAAAAAGCAAGCTGGGCGGACATGTGGAACCAATCACGCATTGTTATTTAATGCTCTCCCGCGGACGAAATCTGGAAATTATCAACCAGAGCCAGGTAATCGAAAGCTTCCTTCCTATTCACAATGATCTCCAGCTTACAGCTCAGTCCATGTATTTTATCGAGTTGACAGATGCCTTTACTTCGGAGCGGATTGAAAACTATCCGCTTTACAAGTTACTGCTTGACGCACTCCATCACCTGAGCAAGACACAGCGGGTGGAGTTGCTTTTCCGTTATTTTGAAATCCAATTGCTGGGGCACCTCGGATACCGTCCCGAGCTTCATGAATGCCTGAACTGCCGGACTCCGGTTGAACCTGTGGAGAACTTCTTCAGCCCGAGTGGAGGCGGTATTCTATGCCCAAATTGCGCTCATACCGAGCCCTTGGTTCGATCCGTTTCAGTCGATGCACTCAAAGTACTGCGGTTGCTTCAACGCGGGGAATACGCCACTGTCAGCCAGATACGAATCACTAAAGAACTGTTCCGTGAAATAGAGGGTATCCTGCATGGATATGTGCGGTATTTGCTGGAACGGGAATTGAAATCAACCGGATTCATCGAGCGTTTGAGAAAGGAAGGGATGACAGCCTGATACAGAACGGCAGCATTCCCTCTTTTTACTGTTATCTTACTCCTATTCACCGTTTGTTTACCCCGTCACTATTGATAGAACTATCGGGAAAAGGCATAATGTGAGCAAGGTGAAACATTAAATTATGGAAGCAAAAGCAGGCGCAAAGGTAATCGTCAATCCGTACGCCGGCACCGGAGCCACCGGCAGGAAGTGGTCGAAAATTGAAGCAACCCTGGCGGAAACCGGCCTTCACTATGATTATGCATTTACTGAAGATAAAGGCCATGCCGTGGAACTGGCCAGAGAAGCAGCCCTCAGCGGATACGAACTGGTAGTTGCCGTGGGTGGGGACGGCACTTTGAACGAAGTGGTGAACGGACTGGTTGATTCGGGCCGGGGCAAAGATACTATCTTGGGCATATTAAATACCGGCACCGGCTGCGATTTCGCCCGCTTTCTGGATATTCCCCGCGATTTTCACCAGGCATGCACCCGTCTGGTCCATCCCCGGAAAGTGAGCGCTGATGTAGGTATTGTGGAGTGCCGGCGTGAAGGACAACCGTTCCATCGCTACTTCATCAGCACTGCCAGTCTGGGATTCGATGGTGAGGTGGTGGAGATAGCTGAGAAAAGGCCCCGAATACTACATGGCAATACTTCATATTTTATGGGAGTTATTGAGGTTTTGGGAACTTATCAGAATAAGAACATTCGGCTTCAACTTGATGAACACACGGAAGAACTCTGCATTTGCAGCATAGTGATCGCTAATGGCGGATTTTACGCATCGGGAGTGCAAATAGCTCCCAATATCGATTTGAGTGATGGTCTCTTCGAGGTGCTGATTGTAGGAGACATTAATAAATTTGAATTAATGCAGACACTTCCCAAAGCTTACCTGGGGACTCATCTCAACCATCCCAAGGTGCGGCTGGAAAAAGCCGCGCAAATTATCATCGAATCTAAGCAGCGAATCCTGATTCAGGCCGATGGCGAACTCCTCGGGGAAACCCCGGCAAGCTTCCGCATATTGCCCTCTGCGCTGAACCTCGCTATATAGACATTTGTAAATACCTTCGGGAACTAAAGTAGAATGGCTCGAAATCCGCATAAAATCGAAACCATCCAGACAGAACAAGTCCTGTTGAAAAAACTACAGGCTGCGAGTCTGGCGCTGGCCCGGGCTCTTTCCCCGGAAGAAGTTATGAGAATTGCCGGTGAAAGCATCCGGGATATTCTGCTGTGTGATATCGTCTGGATACTTCTTGCTGATGAATCCGGCAAACACCTAGAAACGCATGGATTTTCAGGTCCCAAAAATCTTCTTGCCAGGGACAAACGGATAACCTTAAACGAAGGGGATAGCATTTTAAGCGCAGCCTTCAATGGGAGAGATCCGCTATTTCTGGATAATCTCTCTGCCCGGAATGATCCGGTACTGGATAACCTGGTCGCCCGATTTGGCGCATCAAGCCTGAATCTGCTGCCTTTGAGTTTGCCTGACGGAAACATCGGTCTCCTTGTCTTTGGCCGGACGAAAAGAAAAACACTTTCGGTTGAAGAGAAACGTATCGTGCTGGTCTTTGCGCACCAGATTGCTATTTCACTGGAGAGGGCACAGCTTCACGCGCGGGAACAGCAAAGCGTTGCGGAAGTGGCCCGGCTGAATGAGTTGAAATCCAGACTTTTGCACGGCCTTTCTCACGAACTCAAAACGCCGCTCACCTCGCTCAAGACTTCGGCGGCATTTCTGAAGGATTACGACAATCTCGATGCCCGAACGCGCCGACGGCTTATAGAAAACGTATCGAGGGCAACGGAACGATTGATCAATGTAGCTGATGACATATATCCTGTTGCTGATGCGTTGACTGCCGATATGCAAATCGAACGAGAGGATGTGGATTGCCGGCAAATTGTGAGTGAGGCAACCGATGCTGTCCGGGTGGCAACCGACCGGAAAGGGCAAACGATACACTCAAAAATAGATGATTCTCCGGGATCAATAAAGGCTGATGGAAAACGTCTCAAGCAGGTATTGCTCAACCTGCTTACCAATGCTGGCAATTTCTCCCCGGAGGGATCGAACATCGAGGTCACCGTGCGTAACGGGAAATCAGAGGTGACCTTCGGGGTAAGCGATCAGGGCATCGGCATTTCGCACAAAGACCAGCAATCGATTTTCAATGGCTTCTATCAGGCGGAAAACGAAACGGTTCGCCGATCGGGCGGCAAGGGCATCGGATTATTGCTGGCCAAAACGATCGTTGAATTGCACGGCGGCAGGATCTGGGTGAAAAGCCAGCCGGGCAAGGGAAGCGCCTTTTATTTCTCTATCCCCGTGGGGGGATAAGCATTCCCTCTAATCCCAAAGGGCTTACTCCTCAATTGTGACCTGTTCCATTACTACATCGGTAAGTGGCCGATCGCTGGTATTAGTGTCAACCGCTCCAATTTGATCAACTACCTCCAACCCTTCAATTACCTGCCCGAATACCGAATGCTTATCATTCAGCCAAGGAGTAGCTTTCAATGTGATAAAAAACTGGCTGCCATTTGTATTTGGCCCGCTATTGGCCATCGAGACAACTCCGAGTTTGTCATGTCGAAGACTCGGATCAAATTCATCGTTAAACCTGTAACCAGGGCCACCGCGCCCGGTGCCAGTGGGATCACCGGTTTGAATCATGAAGTTCTTTATCACTCGGTGAAAGATAATTCCGTCATAGAAGCCATCATTAGCCAAATTGACAAAGTTATCGACTGTTGCCGGAACTTTGTCACGGAACAGTTCAATTTTAATATCGCCCATGTTGGTGTGAATAATGGCAACTGGATTGCCGGATGGTGCCACTGTCTCAGTTGGGGTTGGAGTGGGAGTAGCTGTTATTGTGGGGTCAAGT
>Ga0180431_10010389_pt1 | contig 10350 bp, 7 predicted proteins | sample SS_ome_11_FD_132459 | JGI IMG/M metagenome (GOLD analysis project Ga0180431, IMG submission 132459) | Hypersaline lake sediment archaeal communities from the Salton Sea, California, USA - SS_1_MS_1 metaG | ecosystem: Environmental > Aquatic > Non-marine Saline and Alkaline > Hypersaline >... | reverse complement strand
GAGCGCAAGCGAGATCTCCCTCTGGTCGACTCCCTCTGGTCGAGCGCATAGCGAGAGCGCAAGCGAGATCTCCCTCTGGTCGACTCCCTCTGGTCGAGCGCATAGCGAGAGCGCAAGCGAGATCACTCACAATCTTATCATTACTCACTCGTTTTTCCCAAAGAGCCTCCTCTATAAGCTCAAGTTTCATACGCACTTTTAACTGAAGAAAACTACGCGAATAATCAAGACATTTCAACAACTCCTCGCGCAAGAATTGCAACTGAAATATACTCTTCTCGGTATAAGGATTTGTCGAAAAACTTTGATAATTTTTTGTTGTCATTTATTTAAACACAAGATAGTTTAAATAAATTCATTTTCTAGAATATAAAGACTTGTTATTATCTATAAAATATAATGACAACAGCTCCTGCAGAGAGTCAATTATTATCAAATAATAAGGAGCATCTTTTTAAATTATTTAATTACTCTAACAATAGTATGAGGATTATATTAAACAACAACAGTCCAATGTTTTGTGCGAGTGATATCTGTACTATTCTTGGACTTAAAAACACAACAAAAGCAATTTCAACCTTGGATCATGATGAAAAAGATGACTTTACTATTAGTGATTCCATTGGAAGAAAACAATCAACAAGGTTTATTTCTGAATCTGGGTTATACGCCTTAATTTTCAAGTCAAGGAAAAAAGAAGCAAAACTTTTTAGGAAATGGGTGGTATCAGAAGTTCTTCCCTCTATAAAAGATCAATCTAAAATTGTAAGATTAACTCAATCAACCGACAAAACTCTTAGTCTTGGCAACATTTCAATAATTTGTCGCAGAAAAGATGGATACATTAACGCATCTCAACTATGCAAAGCTGGAAAAAAGAAATTTAACGACTGGTATAGAAATAAAAATACGAAAGCCTATTTACGTGCTCTCGAAACGTCGGCGGGAATTCCCGCCGACGAATTAATAAAGTATAACACAGGCTCAAATGTTGAAAGATCCACTTGGGTACATAGAAAGGTTGCCATTCATATGGCACAATGGATTTCTCCTGCTTTTGCAGTCAAAGTTACATCTTGGATAGAAGAGCTCCTACTTACAGGATCTGTTACCCTTGGTCAGGAAAAATCAGACCAAGAACTTGAACAAATACAAAAACAATTACTTGATACTCAAACAGAACTCAAAAAGGAACGGCGTAAACTTCTTGCTTATAAGAGAAAACACTCCTACCACAAATTCAAAAAGGGTGCATGTTTTTATATCATCTCAGATGCAGAATCATGCCTTTGCACAGATAATTGTATCAGAAAGAATAAGTATAAAGTAGGTATTGATGGAAAAGATATTAATCTCAGATTACAACAGCATCGTACTGATATACCAACTTTGAAGATAGAATACTTAGCTTACACCGAGGACTGTGATCTTTTGGAGAAAAGTATTCTTAAAAAATATAGAGAAAAATTAACTCCGTTTAAGAATCATGAATGGATTTACGGTATAAAGATTGAAGAAATTCTAGAAAATGTTGGAAAAATTACAGATCTTTTGGAAATGAAATACACTGAAGAAAAAGAAATCCATAAATACAACGAACAAATTTCCGAAATCGTAAAATATCTCATGGATCATTTTGTAAATTCTGAACAAGAACAAGGTGAAAGTGAGGATGACGAAGAGGAAGATGAAGAAGATGATATTCTCACAATAGAAGTGAATCAAAATATTACTGAAAAAACAACGATCACTACTACAAAAGAAAGAAAATGTCGACAATGTGGTCAAACTAAACCTAAAAACGATCAGAATTTCGCCAAATGTGGGAAGGGATTTAGGACAATTTGTCTAGAATGTAACCCATTGAAGGGAAAACACAAGGATTGCAAATGTGGAAAAAGAATAGATGCTTATGCAAAAATGTGTTTGGATTGCCGTTCTTTCGTAAATAGGAAAGTAAATAGGCCTTCTTATAGACAATTGAAGAGAGATTTGACAAAAATGAGTTATGTAAAAGTAGGTAAAAAGTATGGTGTTTCCGATAACGCTATACGTAAGTGGATAAGAAGATATGAGAAGATATGAGAAGACATAAAGATTCAGAGTCTTTTAATATCTGGTGATATTAAAAAAAACAAATTATAGACCTGTATCAAGTATATATTGTATCTGTTCTTGTTGCTCTTACATTACATGAGTTTTCTTAGCATCTATTCTTGAATATAGTCTGATACCCATTCATTAGCTATATGTTATCTGGCTACCGCTAAGCAGTCTAGAAAGGGACACATAGACTATGAATGTTTCCTTTGCTGTCCGGATGCATTAGAGCTATTAAAACACGTTTATTATACTAATTCTAATTATATCTATATCTATATCTATACTATACCTACGCTAATTTTTATTTGTTTATAGAGTTTTTATTTTTTATAGAGTTTTTATTTTTTATAGAATTTTTAGTTTTTATAGAATTTTTATAGAGTTTTTATTTTTTATTACTGCGTTCTTTTACCGCCTTAACACTAGGTCATCTAGTAAAATTTTGCTGTTAGAACACAAAGTGGGGTTTAGCATGGAGGGTATCGATTCCTCTGCCTCTTGTGTGCAAGACAAGCAACTAGCTAACCCCACAATCCCGAAATAGGATTGTGGGGTTAATTACTATCCACTGCACCATAGGCGTCAAAATAGAAGTATATTTTGGCCCCCGAGGGAACATATTCTGACTAGGCACATTAAAAACAAGATTTTGGGTGAAAGCCAAAGGAGTTTATGGAATTGCTGGTAGTGCCAATGATTCAACGGGCAGGACTTGATCCCACAACTCAAATCTTAGTACTAATATTATCAGATTTACTGATCCGAATAGTACCTCAATCTTTTCTAGATTGAGGTTTTAACTGTCTAGGGTGCCCGATTTTACGTGCCAGGCAATGACACGGGAAGAATGACCCTCCAAACGTTTCAAAAATCGAAAGTTTTTCATTTTAGATTGCTGGATCTAGACAAACCTAATCTTCCTCTTGTGGACCATGAAGGATTTGAACCTTCGACCTTCCGCTTATCAGACGGGTGCTCTACGCAGACTGAGCTAATGGTCCTCAATCCCAAAACAGGATTGAGGAATCAATGGGATGATCCCGACTAGGAACATTTAATCGTCTTAACCATAAGCGTACGAACGTTGCCTAGACTCGAAGTAAGGGTCGTGGTACGACGGGAATTGAACCCGCTAACGATGCATTATAACAAGCAAATTTTATCTTGCTGGTAGTTCCAAAAATTCTCCCCGCTCCGATTTGAACGGAGATCTCGCAGGGCTACAACCTGATGTAATTGCCATTTATACTACGGGAAGGATGGACCATGAGGGGTTCGAACCCTCGACTTTCGGCTCATAAGACCGATACTCTACCGACTGAGTTAATGGTCCCAAATCTCAGAAAGATTTGGGAATCAACGAGTAATTCCTACTGGAAACAGTTTTTGTAAACGTTGCTCTACCAAACTGAGCTACTTGGCTAATGCCAAGACAGGAATTGAACCTGTGACCTACGGCTTAAATGCAATACAGGAAAAATAGCTGGATGTTTCCAAAAGGGGTACGGTGGGACTTAAACCCGCGACCAAAGGATTAAAAGTCCATCACTCTACCATCTGAGTTACGCACCCCAATCCTAGTCAGGATTGGGGAATCAATGAGACTCCACTAGATACGATATCATGTATTTTCATCATTTCTTAGAATTGCTGATCGTACCGATACTTTCTAATTATAGAGATTATTTTTTTAAATAATAATTAAAAATTATTATCTTGACAATTAAGTACTAATTTGATTCTAGTCAGAATTCCTGTTACCCAAAAAATAAATTAAATTTATTTTTTCCGTTGGATTCAGTCTAAATTTCCGGGTTTTCAGAAACTATATCGTAATCAGATATGTTACCATATATGTTACCAGATATGTTACCAGATATGTTACCAGATATGTTACCAGATATGTTACCCTGTTTTTTAGACTCCTTAGACATTTTTTCCACAATATCATCGACTTTTGCGAGTAGCTCGTCAACTTTTTCTAGTACAAGTTTATCATTATTCCCTATCATTTTTTCTGAGTTTTCCTTCTGGTTAACTATTTCCTTACTAGTTTCCTTACTAGTTTCCTTACTAGTTTCCTTACTAGTTTCCTTACTATCTGGATAAATATTCGTAATATCTACAGAAAAAGCATCTTCAACAACTTTTAGTTCTATATTTAGTTGTTTAATTAATTTCTTCTCCCTAGATGAAGGAGATAAGGCTTTACAGATCTGGCATCCCATGTTTATTAACTAAGATTCAATGTATAAATCGAAATTATAATTGTTCTTATAACGTCATTTCTAAAAGTGCTTGCATATAATTTCCTAACATATGGTTATTTAGGGTAGACAACCAATTATTTGAGAAAGCTTTCAATATACCACAATGCGCATAATCATACGGGCTATTAATATCTTTAAAATTAGGCGAAACAGCAGGAGGGAATGTAGGAATAGCATCAGCAGTGTTAACTATGCGAAATAATATCAAGTTCATCTTAGTTATAATATCACATAATGTCTGATCTCCAACACGTGGCGAAGCCGAAGCATATACAACTACCGATTTATATCCTTGTTGTTTTAGATCAGCTCCTGCTAGTGTCGCTACTGCAGCTCCTAGACTATGTCCCCCAACAACAATTGATTGTGTAGTCTTGTCTAAATTAGCTGACTCTAGCGTATCCAAAATATCCTGACGCATATTTTCATACGCCTCAATGAATCCAGCATGCACAGCTGGCTCTTTTTCACCTTCTTTCGTTAGAAATTTAATTTTAACCTGAGAAGTATCTTGTGGTTTTAGATATCCATCCTGTGAATATGTTATATCCTGAATCAATTCCGACGCAGTCTGTGTTCCCCTAAATAATATCCAAATGGCCCCGCCCCCAGAAAGAATTAACCCAAAAATTGGATCGTCCTTATTGTTGTATAATTCTTTAATTATTGTTAAATCTGCAGGAGCCACTGGATCAACTTTATCAGTAGCAGCACTTGCTATTTTGTAAACTCCATCTGCGACATAACGAGCTAAATTTTGATCCCATTCATTTGTGTTAATAGTCGATGGTAATGGCGGGTCCAATGTCTCGGCGGGAGGGTTACATTCTTTTTGCCCACAATACCTGGTATTAAACCATGCAACTTTAAACGCGTTTAATACATTTTTCACAGATCCCCAAAGTTCAACAAGTTTATATATGACATATCCTATGCCTACTACGAGTAAAAATATCAAAAGATATTTTAGAATTCGTTTTAGATTCTCATCCATTTATTATTAATCAATTAATAATAATTAAATTTATTCATTAGTTTCTTTTGTTATCTCCTCAACAGCTTCAGCTTCCTCAACCTGAACCCCAGAAGCCATACCTTGGACAGAAGACATCATTTGCTGCATCATTCTATTCATATCTGGAGCCTTCATCTCTCCATCATCAGCTGTCCCCATATTCCCCATATTCCCCATATTCCCTATCATAGATGTAAGCATATTTAAAGCGCCATCAGCTTGTGGGTCACCTGATTTTTGATCACCAAGTTGTCCTACCATACCTTGTACAGCTCCCATTAACTTTCCAATATCTAGAGACCCATTAGATAATCCGTTATTCATTCCCCCAATCAACTCGGTAAATATCCCAGACTGCATAATTGACGATACTGCTTCCATCGGGTTCGCATTGGGATCAACATGTTTTTCAACTTTCTCAATAATATCTGTCAAAAAATTAGTTTCATCCCCTCCTGTTTTTCCTTCCCTAAAATTTTTCTTCAAGACTTCCTTAGCCTTACCCGCAGGATCGACAAGTGCGCTGATACAAAGAAGATGGTCCCAAATAACACCAGTTGTCTCAGCATCAGACTTACTAAAAATATCTGCTATATCAATGTATACCCTCTGAGAATATGATATCTTTCCTACTACCAAACCACTCACATCCTTATTAACTATAGCATTTCTATTAGCAATGCAGAAGGTTCTAAAAGCGTCTATATGCTTTTTGATAGATTTATCATGGACTATTGTTGTTTTGTTGATCAATCTACAGTATAATTTAAGAGATCGTTGTGTCTTAGAAAAGATTGATCCTAATTCTGTCGTAAAATTAGAAATAGCCTTAAAACATACCAAACTTACATCTGTGTTCATTTTATAAAAGAAAATTGTTATGTTTAAATATATTTATCTAACTTTCTAAGATCCAATATGAACATATAATCTCTTTTCAATCCTACTATAATGCATATTTTCGATCACTAAATCATCCAAATCATGGCCATATATACCAAATATCCCGTCGGTTGTATTTCTATTTAATATAGACCCACGATATTCTAACGGTATCGCCGCTCCCCAATAGCTATGATATATAATACCCTTCCACTCACATTCTTCGCATCCTGTCACGTGACGTCGACACAAAGGACATGTGGTTGCTGTTTCTAGCCATCTCAGGATACATTGGGAATGATAAATATGATTACAACATAACTGCAAAGCATCTTCCTTAGATTCATATTTTTTGTAACATATCGAACATTCTGACCCATCTGCTAAATTTTCAGGAATTTTAGTATTCTTCTCTACTGTATTTTCTACACAAAATGTACATTGGTGTGTAATAATATATTCCCTATGTGTAGAAGTTTTTTCTTCCATCTCATAAATATGTGTATACAATGTTTTAATCGTGTACAAAACTTCTTTCAAAGTAAATCCTTTCCCTGTCTTCGATTCTATCTCAACTGATACTGGATACGATAATGGATAAAACAATCGCAACGAAAATTTAAGATCTGGAATCACGACCATCTCTGGTTCATATAAAGGGCCGGTTCCCCCCATAGGATTCTCAAGTGAAAATAATGACAAACGAATAAATGTCTTTTCAAGTTGTTTATAATGAGAACACCTATCGTTAATGTAATCAGGATTATTTACCAACACATACCTAGTATGATCAGGATGGGAATAATCCAGAACATATTTTCTAGAACAGCGCGGGGTACATTCGTGGTAGCAGAATAATGGTATGCACCATTCTTTTTTTGTAGTCCTGATAGGATATACTCTGATAATATTTGAGCTCATTTATTTAATCCAAACTTAAAAGAACTAAAAAATGAAAATTAAATGAATGAAATTTTATATTAACAACAATGCCCGAATGTAATAAATGTGGATTATTCTGCCAGACAGAAAAAACTTTACTTAAGCACCAAAAAGCTGCTAAGTATTGTCATAAGTATCAGGATATTATATTTTTATGTGGAAAATGTAACTATAATACCAAAAAAATCAAGAACATAGAAACCCATATGAAAATATGCAACAAAGAAAATAAAATTCAAAAACCCCTAGCCAAAGTTGCCAATTCCAAACAATTATTAGAAGATGAAATACGTCTCCTAACAGCCCAAGGAAATCAGATGGAAGCAAAAATCAAAAAACACGAAATGACTATCATAGATCTTCAACTCAAACTACAATTTGAACAGATGAAAAATAAAATTCTTAGTGGAATAATAAGCTCACAAACAAGTATAAATCTGGAAAATATTATTAGAGAAACTGCGGACATTGTTCATGTATATAATTTCGAAAACGGTAATATCCCCGTAATCGTCCACGATTTTGTAGAAGAACAAAAATACGTGCTTAAACCTCCAGAAGTGATAACTCAACGAAGACGGAGAAAAAAGTCAACCAAGAAAGAAAATAAGAAAGAAAATAAGAAAGAAAATTACCTCACGAGTCGTCAATTTGTTATTGAAGAAGATTCTCGACGCATTGACCCGGAAGACCTCCCTTTGGTCGAGTGCAAGCCCGCGTATACTAGTGAATACGCGGGTCCCCAGCAAAAAACCCAAACAAAACAAGAAGATAAGAGTCAATCCCCAAGAAAAACCTACAGAACTGTTAAAAAACATATCAAGTTGTCTCAGAAGGAACTAGATTCTAAACTCGAAAAAGTCACAGAACAAGCAGAAAAAGAGATTAAGGAAATTGTTTACAATAATTTTGATGTATCACTTAGAGAAATTACTGAACATATCGAGTCACTTTTTACCCAGATAGAGAACAGTCGGACATATACCCCGAGTCTTCGTTCAATCAGAAGAATTCGACGAAAATTATTGGGCAAACTAAATCTAAATGAATATATCAAGCTCATAGAATCCCATAACAAGAGACTATTCAAAATATTCAAAGTAAAAAAATATAATAAGAAGAAAATCAAAAAGATAATCTCCAGATCACTCACTCCTCTCGACATGAGACTAGTATATTTCGATGGATATACCGATTCAACCGTCAGTATAGACGAAGTCCAAAATTTTGGCCTAGCCCTAGATATTCTTATTCAACATCCAAAACGTTTCGTCCCATTCAATAAGACTGATTTTTATACCAATATTAAAAACTACGGTTTAGCTCTCTTTGAGATACAAGATTGCTTCGAAAAATGCATCATCAACAGATTCGGCTTTAACAACATCATCTATCTCCCACGATCAAAACCTAAATCAAAACTGAAAACCAGATCAAGAATCAAATCAAGCCCTTATAGTTTCTATACCCTAGAAAGAGTTGAGGTTAGTAGATTTTGGAACATGGAATGTAGGCTCGAGGATTTCACCACAGATTTTATAGATCATGTCTTACCTTTTTGTATCCAAATGTTCAGAAAAATATATAAAGATATCTTCAACGACAATGTATACCGTTCCGACTTCACAACTAAAGCCCAAATCGCAGAATTCGACTGCGAACAACTTTTACAAAACATCGTATCTCTTTCTAGACCCAAAAAACTATGCTTATCATTACAAGAAATAATCATAACAAAATGCTCATTTTCCTCAACAGAATCAGATAAATTCAATCTATATGGTGACGACAGAATACAACAAAAAAGGTTCGCTTCGGCAGAAGACACAAACGAAGAATCTTTTACAGTAATCAAGAGAATATTCGATGGAATTAACAACGAAGACGCTCTCGAAGTGCTAAGTACTAGATGATATCAAGAGAATATTTATTTAATAACATATGTTATTAAATAAATGAGTCAGTACCAAATGCTGTTAGATGAAATAGAACGGGTTTATCACAATAAACTGCTATGAAAAATCTATTATTAAGATAGATAATCATAAATACGTAAAACTTTGCATTCACGGCATATGCTCCCGACATATGCTCCCAACATGATACGTTGTTTTGTTCATCATGTAATACAGGAAACGTAGATTTAAGACTCTGTGGGAATTGTAATCCTAAAAAACGAAAATTTCAACAAGGCTAATCGTAAGGATATTCGTAAGGCTAATTATTTACTTAGTTAACTTTCCTAATATTCTCCTTAATTTATTCAACTCATTATTATTAGGAATCGCTGACCCATTTTCATACGCCTTAATCACCTTTACCGAAAGATTACACCTATTCGCTAAATCCGACTGGGTCATATTCTTCTTACTTCTAGTCATCTGGATCTGTTTTGATAACTTATGACTTACCTTAGAAGGCGCCTTGTCACACATCTCTTCATCAGGTTTTGTCTTAACATAATTAGAACGTTTTTTAGGAACATTTTTCTTCAATATAACTGGTTTCCAATCTTGATGTGACATGATTGTTTAGATTACTTATCTTTATTTCACATCATAATTTTTTAGATCGCTTAAAATTGTATTTCTCCTTATCATCCTTATCGTCGTATTTATTCTTCATTTAAAATAATATTTATTTTAGATGAAGAATAAAGAATGAATTTTCTGAGCAACGTAGTATCAAGCGTTGTTTCTTTTTTCTACCCCTCACACGACGAATCTTTTGCTCTTACCGTCGGAAGATTCGCCGTGAAATTATACATCACACCTAAACATACCAATATTTCACCATTAATTAACGAAGTCATTAGACAACTCATCTTCTACAAATACCCAACTGCAGATTCTCCATTGTTGTGCGCAACTGCGCAACTTCTAAGGCATGTTGTCATTACTGAGAATTATTTTTAGAAAACTTGACAAGTTTTCTTATTATACCACCTGTAACAACCCAATTACCTCCAGACACCTGAATATTCCGATGTTTGATGTTTCAAGTAATATCTTCTAGAATCTGATATAATCTGATATAATCTGATATAATCTGATATAATCTGATATAATCTGATATAATCTGATATAATCTGATATAATCTGATATAATATTTACCAATTCTGTATCCCCCGTAATATT
>Ga0180431_10010388_pt1 | contig 10351 bp, 7 predicted proteins | sample SS_ome_11_FD_132459 | JGI IMG/M metagenome (GOLD analysis project Ga0180431, IMG submission 132459) | Hypersaline lake sediment archaeal communities from the Salton Sea, California, USA - SS_1_MS_1 metaG | ecosystem: Environmental > Aquatic > Non-marine Saline and Alkaline > Hypersaline >... | reverse complement strand
CTCGCCCGGCGGGGCCGTGACCCCGGCGGTTCCCCCGGCGAACGCGGTGACCACGTCGGTACCCCCGCTGACCGAGGAGACCTCGACGTTCCGGCCGACTTCAGCCTTGGCCCAGCCGAACAGTTCGGCCGACAACGGAGAGCCCGTGCTGCCCAGGGTGCGCAGCCGGCTCAGGTCGTGGCCGGTTCCCGGCCTTAGGCCGGCCTTGCGCGAGGCAAGCAGGTGGCCCGGGCTGGTTCCGAAGTAGTCGACCCGCTCCGCCTCGATAAGTGCCCACAGCCGATCCGGGTCCGGATACATCGGATGGCCGCTGTAGCCGATCACGGTGGCTCCGGCCAGCAGGCCGGCGGTGCGGAAGTTCCACATCATCCAGCTCAGGGCGGTCTGCCAGAAGAAGACGTCACCCGGGCCGATATCGGCATGCAGGACAACGGCTTTGAGGTGCTCCAGCAGCACGCCGCCGTGGCCGTGCATGATCCCCTTCGGCCTGCCGGTGGTGCCGGAGGTGAACAGCACCCACAGCGGGTGGTCGAAGGGCACCGGGGTGATCTCCGGTTCGACCGGGCGGGAGGCCAGGTCGCGGTATTCCTCGCCGTCCAGCAGGATCAGCTGTGGCCGGTCCGGCAGCTGATCGAGCAGCTCGGCGGTGTCGGCACGCTTGTCCAGCCACCGGCCGCCAAGCCGGTATCCCTCGCAACTGAACAGCACGGTCGGCTCCAGCTGGCCCAGCCGCGCGGCCGCTCCCTCCGGTGCGTAGTCCTGGCCGCACGCCGACCACACCCCGCCGACCGCGGCGGTGGCCAGGAAGGCCACCACGGCGTCGGGGACGTCCGGCAGGTAGCCGGCGACCCGGTCGCCCGGGCCGACCCCGAGCCGGCGCAGTTCGGCGGCCACCGCGCCCACCCGTCCCGGCAGCTCCGCCCACTCGATGCAAGTCCGGGCGCCGTCCTCGGCGATGCCGATGATCGCGGGGCCGGGGCGGCCGGCGTGCCTCAGCGCCTGTTCGACGTAGTTCAGCCGGACCCCGGGAAACCAGCGCGCCCCGGGCATCGCCGGATCGGCCAGCACCGCGGTGTCACCCTGCCCGGGTCCGGTCGCGGCGGGGACGTCGAAGAACTCCCACACCGCGCGCCAGAAGCGGGCGGGCTCGGCGACCGACCACCGCCACAGCTCGGGATAGTCGGGAAGCGCCGGCCCGCCGTGGCCGGCCGCCGCGGCTGTGGCGAATCTCCGCCAGGCGGGCTGTTGGTCGATGCTGCGGTGGATGCTGTTCACGTTCAGACGAACTCCACGCCGGAGATCTTGATCGCCTCGCCCTCGCGCTGCAGGTTGACCACGACCCGCCAGACCCTCGGCTGGCGCTGCTCCTGGGGTGCCTGCGGCCCCTCGCGCAGCGACGTCGCCGAGACCAGCACCACAGCGGAGTCGCCGGCGATCGACTCCACCGCGGCATCGTTGACGGTAGCCCTGGTGGTGACCTTCTCCTGCTGCAGTGCGGCGACGAAGTCCTCGGCGGTGCCGGCGAAGTTCTCCCGGAACTGCCCGGTCGACCCGTCGAGCACACGCTGGACGGTCTCCTGAGCGGTCTGGTAGTCGATCGACATCAGGTTCACGACGCCTTGACGGGCGGCCGCGGCGAACTCCGCGCTCAGCCGGTCCTGCCGCACCGAACGGCTGTGCTGCCAGATCATGGCGGCGGTGACCGCGAGCATGACGGCGGTCAGTGCGGCCGCGGCCCCGATGGTGATCGCCTGGCGGGAGGTGGTCCGCGGTCGGCGGTCGCCCGCGGCGTCCGGGACTTGGTCGGCGGTGCTCATCCGGGTCATCTTGCCTGAGAGCTGCGAACGAGCCGGGCCGGTGTGCGACAGTGGGCCGGTGGGATCGACCGCCTTCGCCGCCGCGGCGGGCGCGACGGCCGTGGTGGCGTTGGCCGCACTGGCCGGCCCGCTGGTGTCCGGGCCCGCGCCGGCCGCACGGGCCTCGGAGTGCAACGACCCGTTCTGCACCCCCGGCATCGCCGGCGGCGTCGTGCTCGGCGCGCCGTGTCAGGACACCGCCTACTACGTGTTCGGAACCACCTCGTGGGGCCGGGTGGTGTTCTGCGGGTCGCCGCGCCGCTACGCCCCGCGGTACTTCCGCTCGCCGCCGATGATGGGCGTCAAAGACCTCAACAGCAGTTGCTCCGGGAGCGAGAACTCCGTCGCCCAGGCCCCAGACGGGCTGTTCCTGACCTGTGCGTTCGAGAACCAGCAGGCGCTGTGGCTGCCCGGCTACGGGCGGACCACCCCGGTCACCACAGGCGCAGTGAGCACAACGCTCCCTTAAGGCCGGAGTTGGTCACCACCACCTCACCGTCGATGGCCAGCGTGCAATGGAAGTTGGGCGGTTCGGTGGACCGGCCGCTGGTGCCGAGGACCATCGCCCAGTGCCGTGGGTTGGCCAGTTTGACGTTGAGCACCCAGGGCTGATCGGGCCCGAGCTCGGCCTCGGCCTTCGGGCTGAACAGGTAGGGGTTGTGGCTGTAGTCGCCGAAGTTGGGCGGGTCGGTGTCGCGGTAGTAGATGTCGGCGAAGAATGGTCGTTCGGTGTAGACGGTGTAGGTGACATCGTGCAGCGCCGGTTCTTCGGCGGCCGCCGTTGCCGGGAAAACCGCGGCGGTGGCGGCCACCGTCAGGCTGATCGCCGTGATGGCCCGGTGGCGCCGCAGAACCCGCCGCATCCCCGCAGTGTGGCACGCCACCTCCGGGCGGGGGCCGGGTTTGGCCGGTCTACGATCGCTGCGCGGCCCGCCCGCGGACGCGGCGGCGCCGGGAGAGGACGGCATGACCGCTGAGCCCGACCGCGAGGCCGCTGAGCCCGGCGGACCGGACTCCGGCGCACCGGTTCCGGGCTTGCGCCCCTCGCGGTGGGCGATGTGGCGGCCGCGGGTCGTTGTCGCGGTGGCGGGCCTGCTGATCGGGCTGAGCGTTGCGGCGATCGTGGCCATGCTGGTCGCGCACCGTCAGGTGGCCGCCCGGCACGTTCAGGACACTGAGATCGTCGAGGCCGCCCGGGCCAGTGTCACCGCGCTGCTGTCCATCGACTACAGCCGGGCCAAAGCTGATGTCCAACGTGTGCTGGAACTGAGCACCGGGGCCTTTCGCGATGACTTCGCCGGTTCCGCCGATGACTTCGTCAGGGCCGCCGAGGAGTACAAGGCGTTGACCAAGGGCCGGATCAAGGCTGCCGCGCTGGAGTCCGCCCGGGCCGACGGCGGGGTGGTGCTGATGGCGGTGAACTCCGAGGTGACAAACTCCAGTGGTGCGCGCGACGACTCCCGGCCGTTCCGGATGAGTGTGACGATGACCCGGGACGGCGACCGGTTCAAGATGTCGGGTCTGGAGTTCGTGCCGTGAGCTCGACGCGGCCGGAACCGGACGACGCCGGCGGGCTCGCCGGGATCGAACTGGACCAGACCACCGGCACCGAGATCGACGGCCTCGGCGAGGGGGCGACCGCCGGGGAGCCCGGCGGGGAGATCGCCGGTCGGTCCGGGCCCGACACCGAGCGGGCCCGGAGTCGGCAACACCGGCTGGAGTCGCTGATCGTCGGGCTGTTGCTGATCTCGGTGGCCGCCGCCGGTTCGGTCTATCTGTTTCTCTACCGGCCCGACCAGCTGACCGACGAGTCCGCGCGCCAGGTGGTGCTGCAAGCGGCCAGCGAGGGCACCGAGGCGCTGCTGTCCTATTCCCCGGATACCGTCCAGGACGACGTCGCGGCGGCCAAAGCCCGGCTCACCGGCGACTTCCTGACCCGCTACGGCGAGTTCGCCGACACGGTCGTGACCCCGGCTGCCCAGGATCGCGGGATCACGACCGAGGCGAACGTGGCCCGGGCCGCCGTCGCCTCGATGCGCCCCGAGGAGGCGCGGGTGCTGGTGTTCGTCAACCAGGTGACCACCAGTGCTGAGCGGCCCACGCCCGCGCTGGCCACCAGCAGTGTGATCGTGACCCTGGTTCGCGACGGCGGGCGTTGGCTGATCTCCGACTTCAGCCCGATCTGATCGCGCCGACCGGCACCGGTTCCCGGCGGCTTGGGGACTTCTCAGGACTTCTGAAGGACTTCCGGCCCTGTCGTGGGGCAGACCGGCGGCGCGACAGTGACTGTCGTCGGCTTTGGAGGGCGAGAAGAGATGGGCGCGAATTTCCCGGACCGGGAGACGCTGCACTCGGTGCTGGCACTGGCGACCCGGGCCCCGTCGGTGGGCGACAGCCAACCCTGGCAGTGGCGGGTCGACACCGACGGACTGCAACTCTTCGCCGACCCCGCCCGCCCGGCCCGCACCGACCCCGACCGCCGTGCCCTGTTGCTCAGCTGCGGCGCCGCGCTGCACCACAGCATCGTCGCGCTGGCGGCGATGGGCTGGCACGCCAGGGTCGACCGGTTGCCCAGCCCGGCCGAACCCGGTCACCTCGCCGCCATCACGCTCACCCCGCGGGCGGCTGACGACCTCGATGTGGCGCTGGCGGCCGCCATCGCCCGCCGGCGCACCGACCGCCGCGGGTACGGCTCCTGGCCGGTGCCCTGGGGCGACGTGGCGCTGATGGGATCGCGGGCCGCTCGCGCGGGAGTGATGCTGCGCCAGATCGACCATGCGGCCGACGGACTCGACGGGTGGATCGTCGGCCCCGACCGTGGGGTGGCGATCGCGCTGGGGACCGAGGAGGACGACGACTCGGCCCGGCTGCGGGCCGGCGAGGCGACCAGTCTGGTGCTGCTGTCGGCGACCGCGATGGGCCTGGCCAGCTGCGCGGCCAGTGAGCCCCTCGATGTGGCCGGCGCGCGCGAGGCGCTGCGTCTTGACGTGTTCGGCGGCTCCGGCCATCCGCAGATGCTGGTCAGGGTGGGCTGGGCGGCGGTCGGCGCCGAACCCCTCCCGGAGGCTCCGCGGCGCCCGCTGTCCGACGTGGCCGATTGGTGCGACGCGGCCGGTTCGGCAAACCCGCGCGGCTGAACGGTCCGGGCGTTACGGTGCCGCTGTGGATGCGAAGTGGGGTACCCGGGCCGGTGCGGCGGCCTTCGCTGTGGGGCTGTCGCTGGTGGGCCCGGGTCTTGGGGCTGCCGGTGCGGACCCCGGAGACGCGGACTCGGCGGGGTCGTCGAACTCGGCTGCCACCCGGCCGGCGCGGGAGGCCTCGGCGGCCGGTGACCCCCGGGCGGCGGCCGGGTACGCCAGGCCGAACCGGCCGCGGTCCGTGGCCGCTTCACCGCCTGCCCCGGCCCAATCGGTGCTACCCGCTTCCCGGCCGGCTGCCACCACGGTCAGACCGAGGTCCGCGGCTTCCGGGCAGGCCGGCCCGGAGCGCGGCTCCGCCAGACCGGGCGCCGCAACAGGCACCGATCGGTCCGTGTCGCAGCGCAGCTCCGCTGCCGTGTCTGCACCGGCTGTCGAGGGCGCGGACCGGGTCGTCGACTCCGCCGTCGCGGAACCCGCGGCGCGGCCCGCCGCCGCGGCGCCGACCGTCCCGGCCGGCCCGCCGGCGCTGCCGCCCACAGTCACCGCCGCTCTCGTGTCGCCGGCAACCCCGATCGCCGCCGCGGCGCTGCCGGCCCAGTCGCTGGGCGGGGTCAGCACCGACTGGCTCGCCGGCGGGCTGCCGGCCAGCCCGGCCGCCGACTTCGTCTCCGGCGCTTTGCTGCTGGCGCGCCGCACCGCGCCCCGCGCGGCCGGCGCGGCCGCGGCGCAACCCGCCGCGGTCACCCTTGTGGACCCCAACCAGCATGTGCTGCTCATCGGTGTGGACGGGACCAACCTCAGCGCCATCCTCGCCGACCCCTACAACCAGGCCTTCTTCGACCTGATGAACTCCGGGACCACGGCGGCGGCCACCATGGTCGGCCACACCACGATCTCCGACCCGGGGTGGACGGGCATTCTGACCGGGGTCTGGAGCGAGACGGCCGGGGTGTCCAACAACGTCTTCACGCCGTGGACCTACGACACCTGGCCGACGGTATTCAACCAGCTCGAGGCGGCCGATCCGGACATCGCGACCACCTCGATCGGCAACTGGGAGGTCATCGCCCAGATCGCCGGTGCGGGTTCGGCGCCCGCCGACACCATCGTCTTCTATCCCAAGATCAACGACAGCTGGCTGGAGACCGACGACGCGGTGGGCGCCCGGTCCGTCGAAGCTATCCAGAACACCGTGGCCGGGGTCCCCAGCTTCCAGATGACCTACTTCGTCGGCGTCGACGACACCGGCCACGACACCGGCGGTTCGGGCACCCCGGAGTACGCCGAGGCGCTGCGTAACGTCAACGACAACATCGCCGACATGATGTCCGCCGTTGACGCCTGGGAGACGGCGAATCCCGGCGAGGAGTGGACCGTCATCGTGGTCACCGACCACGGCCAGGTGCCGGAGGCGCCGCTGGGTCTGGGCCTGCTGGCGCACGGCTTCCAATCGCCCCCGGAGACGACGGTGTTCGTCATCGCCGACGGCCCGGACTTCCTCGACGGGGCGATCAACAACACCTACTCGCAGGTCGATGTCACGCCCACGGTCCTGAGCCTGTTCGGGGTGGCGCCCGAGCCCTACTTCGCCGGCGTTCCGCTGATGGACCGGTCTGACAGCGACTACTTCCCGGCCCTCCCGGGCCAGGGCGCGCTGCAGAACGCGCTCAGCGACGCCATCGACATGTACGGCTATCCCGACATCCTGACCGACATCACATTGACGCTCCGGACCATCGTCGCCACGGTGCCGTACTTCATCTACACGGTGTTCACCGATCTGAGCGCCGCCGTGCCCGAGTTCCTGCAGCTGCCGATCCTGGCGATCGGCGCGGTCATCTACAACCTGGTCAACATTCCGGTGCAGCTTCTGGTGAGGCTGACCGGGGTCAGCGGTAACGAGATCCTCCCGCCGCAGTGGTGGCCCTACAACCCGGTGCCCGGAACCCAGCCGGTGGCGCCCGTGCCGGCCGCCGCGATCGCGGTCTGAGCCGCGCCGCGGACTCTGGTTAGGGAAAGCGCAGCGCGGATCCGGGAGTCAGCGTGGCCACCCGGCCACGGCACTCGATCTCGATCTCGGGGTTCTCGGCGGGGTCCACGCTGATCTCGGCACTGGTTCCGATGATCGTCAGATGCAGCCGGTAACCCCGGTAGTAGATCGGCATCCGCAGCGCGCCGAGGCTCTCCGGCCACATCGGGTTGAGGATCAGCCGGTCGGCGCGGATCTCCAGGCCGGTGAAACAGCGCTGCAGCAGGTCGACACTGCCCGCCATCGCCGCGACGTGGATGCCTTCGGCGGTGGTGCCGCCCTGGATGTCGGCCACATCGGACATGAGCACGTTCTGGAAGTGGCGCATGGCCCGGTCGCGGTTGCCGCGGGCCAGCACCCACGCGTGCACGACACCGCTGAGGGTGGAACCGTGCGAGGTGCGGTGTAGGTAGTAGTCGACGGTCCGGGGGATCTGCTCGGGGGTGAACTCATAACCCATGCGGGCGAACAACTCCCGCAACTCGTCGGCGGAGAGCAGATAGAACAGCATCAGCACGTCGGCCTGCTTGGACGCCTTGTACCGGTTGACGCTGTCGTTCTCGGCCTCCAGAATCCGGTCGAGGCGCTGGATGTTGCCGTACCGCTCGCGATAGCCGTGCCAGTCGAGTTCCGCCAGGTCTTCATAGCCCTGGAACTGGCTGATCACACCGTCGTGGAAGGGCACGTACATCCGGCGGGTCACATCGTCCCATCGGTCGAGTTCGCGGCCGTGGACGCCGAGGCGCTCCAGCAGGTCCAAACGGTCCCGCAGTGGCAGGGCGTCGATGGCGTCCAGGGCCCGCAGGATCGTCCACACCGCCATCACATTGGTGTAGGCGTTGTTGTCGATGCCGTCGTAGGGCCGGTCGGGATAGCCGGAGTGGAACTCGTCGGGCCCGATCACCCCACGGATGACGTAGCGCCCGAGGTCGTCGTCGAACTCCGCGCGGCTGGCCCAGAACCGGGCGATCTCGGCCAGCATCTCCGCGCCGTTCTCGATCAGGTATTCCTGGTCGCCGGTCACCTGGTAGTACTGCCAGACGTTGTAGGCCACCGCGATCCCGATGTGGTGGGCGCGAGCGCTGGCATCGGGGTTCCACCGGCCAGAGTTCGGGTTGAGGTGCAGCTTCTGGCTCTCCTCCCGGCCGTCGCTGCCGGACTGCCAGGGGAACATCGCCCCGGCGTAGCCGGCTTCCCGGGCGGCCCGGCGCGCCTCGGGCAGCCTTCGGTAGCGGTAGCGCAGCAGGGCCCGGGTGATGGCCGGGGAACGCAGGTTGAGCACCGGGAAGACGAAGAGCTCGTCCCAGAAGATGTGACCGCGGTAGGCCTCGCCGTGCAACCCGCGGGCGGGAACGCCGGCGTCGAGGTCCTCGGCCCGGTTGGGCACGATCTGCAGCAGGTGCAGCAGGTGCAGCCGCACCACCCGGATCGCGTCGGGGCTGTCGTCGAAGGCGATGTCGAAGCGCTCCCACAGGTGCGCCCACTCCCGGACGTGACCTTCCCGCAGCTCGCTGTACCGGCCGAGTTGGCCGAGGAGCCGTGCTGCGGCGTCACCGGGATCGGAGATGGCGTGGTCGCGGCCGGTGAAGATGGTGGCGATCTTCTCGACCGTCACCGATTCGCCGGGTTGGACCTCGACGACGAAGCCGTGGCCCACCCGGCGGTGTTCGTCGATGAAACGGCTCTGGGCCTCCAACGGTGTCTGGCCGCGCCACAGCCTGGTGCGGGCCGCTGCCGCGACCGGGATCCGCGACTGCACCGTCTCGCAGACCAGCAGCGCCGAATCCGGGGCCAGTTCGGTGGCGGTGGTGACCACCAGGTGGTCACTGGACAGTGCGCGGTAGCGCTCGACCCCGTCGTTGCGGACGTCGCCGTCTATGATCGACGCGAATTCGATGGTGCCCGACCAGTCTTCGGCCCAGATGGTGGTCTCGAGGGCGCATGCGTGCGGGAGGTGCAGCGCCGCGATGCGCCGCTGCAACACCTTGCAGGTGCGCCCGGCCGGGTCGCGGAAGCGGAATTCGCGGGTCAGTTCGGCCTGCCGCAGATCCATGCACTGCCGGTAGGTCAGCACCTCGGCGGAGTCGATGTCGAACCAGTCCCCGCCGTCGATGCGGAACTTGCACGACAGCCAGTTCGGCAGGTTGACCAGGCTCTCGTTTTCCACCGTAACGCCCGCGACCTCGTCGCTGAGGCGGTTGTAGACGCCGGCGGCGTAGGTACCCGGGTAGTGGTGCGGACCGGCGTCGGCCTCCGGCGCGCATCCCCGGGTGGCCCGGTAGCCGTCACCGATCGTGCACAGCGCCTCGCGCAGCCGCTCCTGATCGGGGATATAACCCCCGTAGGTGAAAGACCAAGGGCTGGAGAGGATCTGCCGATCAACATCGCAGCGCTCCACGAACCGTTCGATGAAGTCGCGGACCTGTTCGGGGTCGTCCAGGCAGAACCGGGCGGCCGTGGCCCGATCGCCGTCCTCGGTATGCCGGACGACGATGCCGATACCGTCGTGCAGCACGGCGTCGAAGGCATCCTCGTCGGTGAGGTCGTCACCGACGAAGATCGGCAGCAGCGTCTCGCGACCGGCGATACGGTCGGTGATCCACTCCAGAGTCTTTCCCTTGTCCCAGTCCAGGTTCGGCCGCAGCTCGACCACCTTGCGTCCGGAGGTCACCCTCAGGCCGTGCCGCTGCCCGGTTTCGTGCACCGCCGCGGTGACGGCCCCGGCTGCTTCCGGGCCGGCATTGCGGTAGTGCACCGCCACCGCATAGCGCTTGTGCTCCACCGCCACGCCGGGGATCTCGGCGAGGCGGCTGCCCAGCTCGGCCGCGGCGCCCTCCAGAACCGGCACCGCCGCCGCCGCCGTCTCGTTGTGGTGGTGCTTGCCGTCGGGGCTGACCATCTCGAAACCGTGGCTGCCGGCGTACCACAGGCCGGGGATCCCGACGCGGTCGCGGATATCAGCCAGGTCGCGGCCGGAGAGCACCGCCACCGGGTAGAGCGCGGCCAGCGCCTGAAGCGCCTTGTCCGCACCGGGGACCAGGGTGGCGGCGGCGGGGTCGTCGACGATCGTGGAGAGGGTGCCGTCGAAGTCGAAGAAGAACGCCGGCCGGCGGGCCATCGCCACCCCGGCCACCTGGTCGAAGGACAGCAGCGCGTCGGGCAGGCTCGACATCCGCCGGTCGACCGCCCGCACCGCCACCTGCGAGAGGTCGGCCACCACCGTGTCGGCGCCGTGCCCCAGCAGCCGCGGTCCGCCCGCGCCGGAGCGGTCGACACCGATGACCAGTCCGAAACCGCCGGCGCGCCCGGCGCTCACCCCGGCCTCG